>JGI24711J26586_10000681_pt1 | contig 26442 bp, 25 predicted proteins | sample BioPla3DNA1_FD_26586 | JGI IMG/M metagenome (IMG submission 26586)
CCATACAACTCCTCGGATCTTTCCTTCGTCCAGCGGCCCAGAACTTCTGTTTTGATCATAGCATCTACCCCATCCCATAATGGTTTCAAGCTGATAAAAACCGGCTTTTTTCACCGGTTTAACCCATGAACCCTTTTCTGCATACCTGAGGGATCACAGCCACTATTTCAATAAAAAACCAAGCCAAACAATACCACAACCCATGGTTCAAGTCAATGTGAAAAAGCACCGTTAAACCGGTATTCCTACAACCGCGATTTGTAGTCGGAATATCCGAACCTTTTCAGGGTCCTCACACCCTCTTCCTCGCTGAATAGAGCGATGCAAGGCAGGTTAACGCCATTGAACATATTATTCTTCACCATGGTATAATGCGCCATATCGCAGAACACAAGCCTGTCTTTAGGCTTCAGAGGGTTTTGGAACGAATAGTCCCCTATAACATCCCCTGCAAGGCATGTGAGCCCACCGAGCCGAAAGGTGTGAGCAAACTCACCAGGGTATCCCGCTCCGATAATCCTTGGCCGATATGGCATCTCAAGAACATCGGGCATATGGCATGCTGCTGAGGTATCCANAATGGCAATATCCATGCCGTTATTCACAACATCCAGAACACTNGCTACCAAATACCCGGTGTTGAGGGCAACAGCCTCACCCGGTTCCAGATACACATCCACATGGTACTTTTCCTTTATGAAAAGGATTGTCCTTACCAGCCTGTCCAGGTCGTAATCCTTCCGGGTGATATGATGACCGCCGCCAAAATTCACCCACTTCAATCCCTTCATATAAGACCCAAATTTCTCATCGACCACCTCAATGGTTCTCTCCAGCGTATCGGAGTTTTGCTCACACATGGTGTGGAAATGAAGACCGTCAATTCCGTCCAGATCATCCGGTNTGAAATTGTCCAGAGTCACACCGAGTCTGGAATGAGCATAACAGGGATTGTAAATGGGTGTTTCAATCTCCGAGTATTCCGGGTTGATGCGTATCCCGCATTCTATGGGCTTTTGATGGTTCCTTACCCGCGCCTTGTATTTGTTCCATTGGCTGAATGAGTTGAAAACTATGTGGTCACAGTATTTCAGCAGCTCCTCAAACTCATCCTCAATATATGCAGGAGAATAGACATGCACCTCCCCACCCATCTCTTCAAAACCGAGACGCGCCTCAAACAACGAGCTTGCAGTAACACCCTTCAGATACTCTCTGATAAGGGGAAAGACGGCATACATAGAGAATCCCTTCAGCGCCAGCAAGATGCGGCATCCGGTTCTGTCCTGAACCGTTTTCAGTATCTCCAGGTTCCGTTTTAAAAGACGTTCATCCACGATATAGCATGGGGTGGGAAGGTAGCCAAAATCCAGTTCCATAGTTTCTACCTCAATCCAGCAGGGTAGGCTGAAATTCCTCATGCCAGGGCAGCCCCTGCTTGTTCAACTCTTCCATGAAGGGGTCGGGATCAAACTCCTCAACATTATAGACCCCGGGCTTTTTCCATATCCCCTTTATGATCATCATGGCACCGATCATAGCCGGAACCCCGGTGGTATAGGAGATGGCCTGGGAGCCCACTTCAGCGTAGGCCTCCTGATGATCGCAGACATTATAGACATAATAGGTTACAGGTTTGCCATCCTTTATCCCCTGCATGATGCAGCCGATGTTGGTCTTTCCCTTTGTTCTGGGTCCCAGAGAGGCGGGATCGGGCAGCACCGCCTTCAAAAATTGAAGGGGCACGATTACCTTCCCTTCATAGATGATGGGCTCAATGGAGGTCATGCCCACATTCTGAAGAACCCTCAGGTGGGTAAGATAGTTGTCGGAAAATGTCATCCAGAATCTTATTCTCTTGATACCACGGATGTTTTGCGCCAAAGACTCCAGTTCCTCATGATAGAGCAGATAGATATCCTTTGGACCTATCCGGGGAAAATNGTATACCNTTTTAACCGACAGAGGATCCGTCTCCTTCCATTGGCCTTCTTCGTAATAACGGCCTTTGGCGGTAACTTCACGGATATTGATTTCGGGATTGAAATTGGTGGCGAAAGGATATCCATGGTCCCCGGCATTGGCGTCCAGGATATCTATGAAATGAATCTCATCAAAATAATGTTTTTGGGCATAGGCACAGAATACTCCGGTTACACCGGGATCAAAACCGCATCCCAGTACGGCTGTAATACCCTTTTCCCTGAACCGGTCTCTGTAGGCCCACTGCCACTTGTATTCGAACTTTGCGGTATCCGGAGGCTCGTAATTTGCCGTGTCCAGATAATGAACCCCGGTTTCAAGACAGGCATCCATAATGGCCAGATCCTGATAGGGTAAAGCCACATTGATGACAACATCGGGCTTGAACTCGTTTATCAGTTCTGCTACTTCTCTTGGGTTATCCGCATTCACCTGCGCTGTCCGTATCTTTGTCCTGCCTCCGTCCAGCTTATCCTTCATAGCATCGCATTTAGACCTTGTTCTGCTTGCTATAAGGATCTCCTCAAACACATCAGGATTCTGGCAGCATTTGTGGACAACCACATTTCCCACGCCGCCTGCGCCAATAATAAGGGCTTTTCCCAATTCCAAATACCTCCGTTTCACAAAAAATAACAGGAGCATTATACAAAATGGGGGTGGTAACATCAAGCCATTTTGCAAAAAAATTTTGAACCGGGCTGGCGTGGCACGCTAAAACAGGGGTCAGCCAAAAGGCTGCCCCTGTCAGTGAGCTTTTACAGGACTACTTGAGATTTATTAAATCGTTCAGACAGTTTTCACAGATCAGCTTGTCTTTCTTCTCAACTACATTCTCTGTGGATTTACAGAAAGTACATCTGGGCTTATATTTCTGAAGAACGACGTAACAGCCGTCCACTTTCAATTCCATAGCATCCCTGATGTCTATCCCCAGTCTTCGCCTGAGTTCTACAGGTAACACGACGCGTCCAAGTTCGTCCAGTTTTCTCACAATACCAGTTGATTTCATGGCTACCTCCTCTAAAATGTACACTAAAAGCAATAATACCCTTTTTTCATTGTCAATAAACAATCCAATTTCATACCGGTCAACCTGACAGGACAGATATTGTAACTTACATGGCTATTTTTTAGTCCAGAAGGTTCCATCAGGATCTACGATGATCTTGCCATATATCTTACCCCAGGATTTCATGCCCATTAAGGACAAGGTGATATCCTCACCTTCTATTTCATACTCGCCCTCCAGGACAGTGTCTCCCCGGTTTACGGTAAATACGTTATTGTCTTTTAATTCGATATAAAAGGATTCATCCTCTTCGTGGTAGTATTTTCCCGTGTGGTTGGATCCGCAGCCGGTAAACAGCATCATCAGCATGCTTATCACGATGATCAAAGCAGTCGTACGCAATCTCATAATCATTACTCCCTTGTACAAAGCTATAAATATCATATATTAGCGATTCAAATTGTGCAATGAGGTATATTAGTCCAAATAGGACTCTTTTTATGCTCTAGTATGACAACCACTCTATTTTGTGCCTTTTAGCCACTTCTTGAGCAAAATAAAACCGCCTAGAACTCTTGTTCTAAGCGGGCTTTCGTTGGTGACCCACCGGAGACTCGAACTCCGGACACCTTGATTAAAAGTCAAGTGCTCTACCGCCTGAGCTAGTGGGTCATATTGGCTGGGATGGCAGGACTCGAACCTACGCATGCCAGAGTCAAAGTCTGGTGCCTTACCGACTTGGCTACATCCCACCATTCAAAAGACGCAACAACAATTATAAAGAGTGTTTTCGCCTTTGTCAAGCAATGTTTAACAAATAAAAAAGCCAGTTTTCGAAGTTGGAAACCGGAAATGCATCAGTTTCCAACCTCTATTCACCTGACTTGTTGGGGTGAGTAATGGGAGTTGAACCCATGGCCTCCAGGGCCACAACCTGGCGCTCTAACCAACTGAGCTATACCCACCATGCCTGACGCAAAGACTATTTTAAGGCCAAAGCGCCTGTTTGTCAAGCATAATGTTGCCCATTCCCTCTTTTTACACCTGTTGCATCCATTGTATTCACCCAGACCCATTTTGTTCCTTGCTGCCCGGGTACAAAGTTCTGTTAATCTTCAACTCCTGTCAGAGGAACCCCATGCTCCAGGATGGTGATGGGATTGATCCACACATCGTTGATGGTAAATGAGAAGTGAAGATGGGGGCCTGTTGAGAAGCCGGTGGAACCCACGGTACCAATAACATCGCCCTTCTTTACCATGTCCCCGGTTTTTACATATAATTCGCTTAAGTGATAATGCCAGGATTTAAGGCCATAGCCATGCTCAATAATGATGGTATTGCCTGTTTCAATAAGGAAATCTGCGATAAGCACCCTACCGTTATTGGTTGCCACAATGGGTGCTCCCTCGTCATGGCCTATGTCCAGTCCATTATGCCTGTAGGATGTGGGTGAGTTATTCACATAGCGTCTTTTGCCAAAATCCTCGGGAGATACGCGTCCTCCCTCAACCGGCTGAATGAATTCCCCTTCCCAGTACCGAACAGGATCGGAAACCGGTTTCAGCGGATAAAGCTTTTCTCTTATTTCAATAGAACTCTTCTCATTCCTTGTGGAAGCCGCCACCTGAGGATCTATTCTAAGATACTGGATGATGAACTCCTTGGGCCTTACAAACACGCTGAACTCCTTCACCACATCCCCTGAAGATACCTTCACGGAATAGGATCGGTTCTCTTTATGAAAATAGCTTACAGGAAGAAGGACTGTTCTGGTATTTCCCTCCTGGAAAGCATTGGGCTTAAAATCAATCTCTGTTTCGATGGAAAGGTCTTCGTGAGGCTGTATATTGGAAGCCTTGATGACCAAAAGCTCACCTGGATCGATTTCTTCAGCGGAAATATCAATGCGTACAGGATAGTCGGCAGCCAGTGTAAACTCATATGTGGCCTTTCCATAAAAGTCCCGGCCGTCATCCTGGTTCCATTCAAGCTGCATGATGCAGTTGTACAGACCGTCCTCATCCAGGAGCCTGGCAATATTATCTGGCTGATTTAGACTCTGGACCATAACCAGGTCATTGTCCCTATATATGAAAAGATAAAAGATGTCGGGCTGTACTTCAAAATCATAGCCCAAAACAGAATCCTGATTGATGTCAAAGCTGTAATAGTCTGTTCCTTTCAGGTAATCAGTTTTTACAGGATAAAACTCACCGTCTGCTTTTCTCATCTGCCACTCATAATCTGAGGGCAGGATGATATTGCTTGAGCCATCCAGAGTCAGCGAGACACGGGGCGGCCGGTTGTGCTCATACAGCGTATCAAAGATTGGATCGCTGAGAATTCTCTCAAAGTACTCGGCACCGATCTTGCAAAGTCCGGATTCAGTCTCAACAAATAAGCTTTTCCTCTCCAGAGCCCTGTCCACATACAGTTTATACTGCTTATGATCATTTTTTAGAGTAAAATTCAGACCGTAGGTTTTAAGATTCTGTCCCGCCAACTCCCTGTTAATAGGCCGGGCGGAATTGATGGCATCAACGTATAATGAAAAAGAGTTTTTGTCTGAAATAATGGAGGTGTTCCCCAACGGGTCAGAAAGAGTGATCTCCACGATGTCGGCCAGCTTCAGCACAGGCTTCGGAACAGCAATGATGATGAATGCAGCAATCAGTACAAGCAGGGTAAGTATGACCGCCCTGGTGCCGTATCGTTGTATTCCTCGTCTCTTCACCGTTTTTTGGGATCTTTTCATCTTGCAACCCCCTCATCATTCCTTACCTCTATTGTATCATTAAAGCCCGGTATTTTAGAATGGGAATAAACATCTTGTCAGGACAATATTCCTGACAGGCCTTCTTGCAGAAGCAAAAAGGGTCTGCCGAAAAAAGCCCTCAACGTCATGATGTGTTCATGGCGCCGCTTCTCCCTGCAGACCCTGTGATTATTCTGAAGTTAATCTAAACGGAATATGCATCCCTTTGCGGTATCATAAGCTCGTTCTGATTTTTCATTTCTTTTTGCGCTGATTAAAGGCATGGCTTCTGCCAACAATTGAACTTTAGTAGGCTCTGCCCCAGATAACCATATGCCTGGCATCCTTTCCGCAGCATAGGCATTTGTCCCCTACCTTCTCCTGTTCAAAGGGGATACACCTGGCGGTGGCTGCTGTTCTTTCCTTAACCTCATTCTCACATGCCTCATCGCCGCACCACATGGCCTTGATGAAGCCCTGCTTTTCATTGAGCTTCCGCTCCAGTTCATCAAGATCCTTTGCCATAAAGGTTCTCTCCTCCCGAAGTCTGAGAGCCTTATTATAAAGGGACTTTTGTATGTCGTCCAAAAGCTGGGGAATAACGGTTTCCAACTCATCCATGTTCACAAAGATCTTTTCCCTGTTCTCCCTCTTCACAAGAACAACCTGGTTTTTTTCGATGTCCTTTGGACCAACCTCCAGCCGCAGCGGAACACCCCGCATCTCATGCTCGCTGAACTTCCAGCCGGGCATCTTGTCGGAGTCGTCCAATGTCACGCGGCAGACCTTGGAGAGCCTTTCTTTAAGCTCCCTTGCCTTTTCCAGAACGCCCTCAACATGCTGCTGGACAGGAATAATAACCATCTGCACGGGAGCAATCTTTGGGGGAAGTACCAAACCCGAATCGTCGCCATGAACCATTATCAGGGCGCCGATAAGGCGAGTGGTCACGCCCCAGGATGTCTGATGGGCGTATTTGAGTTGGTTGTCCCTGTCCAGATACTGGATGTCGAAGGCACGGGCAAAGCCGTCCCCAAAATTATGGGAGGTTCCCGACTGAAGCGCCTTGCCATCATGCATCAGGCTCTCTATGGTATAGGTGGCCTGTGCTCCTGCAAATTTCTCTTTTTCGGTCTTCTTACCCTTGATAACCGGTATGGCCAGCACTTCCTCACAGAAGGTGGCATAGGTATTGAGCATCCGGAGGGTTTCCCCCTCTGCCTCCTCTGCCGTAGCATGAACAGTATGCCCTTCCTGCCACAGGAATTCCACGGTTCTTAAGAAGGGGCGGGTGGTCTTTTCCCAGCGCACCACCGAGCACCATTGGTTATAGAGTTTGGGAAGATCCCTGTAGGACTGAACGATATTTTTGTAATGATCACAGAACAGGGTCTCAGAGGTAGGCCTCACACAGAGCCTCTCTGTGAGCTCTTCGCTTCCGCCGTGGGTGACCCAGGCCACCTCAGGTGCAAAACCCTCCACATGATCCTTCTCCTTCTGAAGAAGGCTTTCGGGTATGAACAAGGGCATATAAACGTTTTCATGGCCGGTTTCCTTGAACCGCCTGTCCAGATCACTCTGGATACGCTCCCAGATGGCATAGCCGTAGGGCCGGATGATCATGCAGCCGCGCACGCTTGAGTAGTCAACCAGATCCGCCTTTTTGATGATATCGGTATACCATTGGGCAAAGTCTTCATTCATGGAGGTGATGGATTCAACAAATTTCTTTTCCTTGGCCATAAAATACTTCCTTTCAAAACTCAGGTTCTATTATGTAATGTGGCTAAGTGCCACAAAATTCAGTCTGTATCAGGATCCGACATGCTTTTTATTGTTTCCAGAACGGCGGCCACTGCGTTTTCCACAGGCAGCGTCGAAGCATTGTCCTCATATCTCAGCCTGAACTCAACCAGTCCTTCTGCAACCTTTCTTCCCACATTAATGCGGATGGGTATGCCAATCAGATCTGCATCCTTGAATTTAACACCTGCTCTCTCATTGCGGTCGTCAAGCAGCACCTCAACATTGTGCTTTTTAAGCTCCTTATAAAGGTGTTCTGCAGTTTGGGCCTGTTTTTCATCCAGAACATTGACGGGAACTATAATCACCTGCCAGGGCGCAATGCTCATGGGCCACAGAATACCGTTTTCATCATGATTTTGCTCGATGATCGCTGCCATGATCCGGTTAATTCCTATTCCGTAGCATCCCATAACCATGGGATGTTCAGATCCCGATTCATCCAGGTAGGAGCAGCCCAGCGACTCGGAATACCTGGTACCCAGCTTGAAAATATGTCCTACTTCGATACCCCGCCCAAACTCCAGCGCCGTTCCGCAACGGGGGCACGGGTCGCCCCTGGCAATCATCCGAATATCGGCATATTCTGCACGAAAATCCCTCTGGGGAACCACATGCTTTAAGTGAAAACCTGTCCGGTTGGCACCGACAATGAGGTTTTGACTTCCGCAAAGTTCCAGATCGGCTATTATCCTTACCGGTAGGCCTACAGGTCCGGCAAAGCCAACCTCGGCTCCGGTAATGGACTTTACACTCTCTTCATCCGCCATTTCAAGGCTGCTGCATCCCAGAAATGACATGAGTTTTTCTTCATTGATTTCACGGTCGCCCCTGACCATGGCCGCCACCATATCTCCGTCAACCATATAAAGGATTGTCTTTGCCAGATCGGTTTCCCTACAGCCTAAAAAGGCGGTAACTTCTGCGATGGTTCTCGCATCCGGAGTAGACACAGCCTCAGGCAGCAACTGATCAACTGCTTCTGCCTCTTCTTTTGATTTTGCAATACATTGAGCCTTTTCACTACTGGCGGCATACCCGCAATCGGGGCACTGGACAATCTCGGATTCACCAGCTTCGGATCTGACTGTGAATTCCTGTGAGCCTGTGCCTCCCATGGTTCCTGAATCGGCATCTATAACGATGTATTCCAGCCCAAGACGGTCGAATATGCGTCTATAAGCCTGGTACATGGCCTCGTATGATGCATCCAGTCCTTCCTGATCACGATCAAAGCTGTAGGCATCCTTCATCAAAAACTCCCGTGAACGCATGACACCGAAGCGTGGCCTGATCTCGTCCCTGTATTTGGTTTGGATCTGATAGAGATTCAGTGGAAGATCCCTGTATGAACGGGCATAATCCCGGACTGTCCCGGTAAAGATCTCCTCATGGGTGGGACCTAAACAAAAATCCCTCTGATTTCTGTCTTTAAGTCTGAACATCTCGTCCCCGAAGGTGTCCCAGCGCCCGGACTCACGGTAGCTTTCAGCAGGCAGAAGTGCGGGCATTAAAAGCTCCTGGGCACCAATGGCATCCATTTCCTCCCGGATGATACCCTCTATTTTTCTGAGCACCCTATACCCCAAAGGCATATAGGAATAGATTCCGGAAGCCTCTTTTCTGATAAATCCGGCACGAAGCATGAGCTGATGACTGATAATCTCAGCATCGGAAGGGGTCTCTCTCATGGTTTTGAAGAACAAACGTGTCATCTTCATGATAATTCTTACTCTCCTTAAGTCGTTATGCTGCCGGGTTTTTATTCAAGCATTAAAAAACCGCCCCATTGACGGGACGGATCTGATTCTCCGCGGTACCACCCTCATTGATATGGAACAAAACCATATCCGGCTCGTTGAGTCTTTATCGGGACTCATGCGCAGACCTCTTCGGCCTGTATCTCAGGGTTGGGACGAAGTTTAGCTTTACAGGAGCCTTTCACCAGTTGCGCTCCCTCGCTGTGAAAGCATCAGCTTCTTATTCCCGTCATCGACCTTCATATTACTGCCTATTATATCCGGCGCTCAGCCGGGTGTCAATAATAGTATGGCGATGGATAAAGAGAGCTATCCCTATAGAAGGTGCTGTCTACAAACTCCTGATACTGCTCTCTTGCATACAGAAATGCATCATACTTGGCATCCAGTTCCTTGCGTTCCACCCTCCCCAGTTCGTAAAGGGCAAGTACGCGCCTCAGGTCGAGAGCCTTAATAATGTAGTTCTGTTCCATCAGTTGACCCTTTACACGTATGGGCATGTTGTAGAACTCGGCAAACTGGGTGGTCTCATCGGAGTTGCCAATAGCATTGAGCTCATCCTCATCCAGAAGACCGCGCCCCTTCACCAGGGATGTCATTGCAGAAAAGCTGTCCAGGGCGGATTTGATCTTATCCAGTGTCTGCAATCCCCTTTCAATGGAATAGTTGCCGTTAAGGGGGCCCTGTTGTGTATAGGACTGGTAGCCGCCCTTGAAGTTCAAAGCCCTCTCCAGCTCATTATAATAGCTCCCGGTCACCTGTTTTCTGGATTCCTGATCCTTAATCTGCTTCTCATCCTTGCGAAGTTCCTCTATCAGGCTGTCCTTTACAGTGATCTCTTCATTCAGCTTGATGACTATCTCTTCCAGATTGGCTATCTGTGCTTTATATACCTCTATTTCAGCCGATATGTCTATATCTGCTTCCTCACCACAGGAAAGCATCAGGAGACATATCACCAGAAGAAGAATCATTATTGCTACTTTTTTCATNTATGATATCTCCTTAAACATTGTACTTTCATTATTTATTATAGACTTCCAAAGGGCAAGACGGGTTCATTATATTACCCGGACCGATCCTGATAATAAGACTATACCACGACTCATAAAAACCTTGTTTAATCTCAGGAATTTATAAAACGATCATATTTACAGCCGGGACGGTGCTTTTTACCTTCCTTTCAGAAGAACCCAACTCAGGCCTTTGGGACAGGATATAGGCTTGAATATGTGAAACGCCCGTTACAGATCCTCCAGTTCTTTGAGCCACAAATATGATGACGCATCGCTGGGCATGCGCCAGTCACCCCTTGGGGAAAGGCTTATACTGCCTACCTTGGGTCCATCGGGAAGGCAGGAGCGCTTGAACTGCTGCGTGAAAAAACGCTTGTAGAATACCTTAAGCCATGCCAAAAGCTGATCCCTGGAGTAGTTACCGTCGAAAGCCTGTTGAGCAAGCCAGAGTATTTTTGCAGGGGAAGCACCCCATCTCACAACATGATACAGGAAGAAATCATGGGCTTCATAAGGTCCCAAAACATCCTCGGTTTTCTGCTCAATCGTCCCGCTATCAGATGGAGGCAGAAGTTCAGGGCTGATTGGGGTGTCTATGATATCCTGAAGGACGCTTTTTATGGCGCCCTCCGCTTCATTATCGGCGTACCACTGCAGAAGATAGCGGATCAAGGTTTTGGGTACACCTGAGTTTACTGAGTACATGGACATATGATCCCCGTTGTAGGTGCACCAGCCCAGAGCAAGCTCGGACATATCCCCGGTTCCAATCACCAGACCATTATGCTTGTTGGCCAGATCCATCAGTATCTGGGTGCGTTCTCTGGCCTGGACATTTTCATAGGTTGTGTCGTGAGCATCGGGATCATGGCCGATGTCCCTGAAGTGCTGCAGGCAGGACTGACGTATATCGATCTCCATAAGCTCAGCGCCAAACGCCTTGATAAGCTCAACTGCATTTTTATAGGTTCTTCCAGTTGTGCCAAAGCCCGGCATGGTAACAGCCAGGATTTTTTGGGATGAAAGGCCCAGCTTCTGCATGGCTCTCGCGGTAACGATCAAGGCAAGGGTTGAGTCAAGCCCGCCAGATATACCGATGACCGGACGCGTCAATCCCGTGTGGCGCATTCTTGTCACCAGACCTGAGGTTTGTATGGACAGAACCTCACAGCAGCGTTCATCCCGCTGCCCCTTGTTGTCCGGCACAAAGGGATGCTTTTCAATCCGCCGCTGAAGGGTGTGCCGCTTCACAGGATTGGCCTTAAAAACAATCTTTCTGTAGTGGTGGGCGTTCTGACCAGCACGGTAGGTTCCTATGTTGGTTCTGTAAGACAACAGACCCGTTACATCTATGTCATAAGAAATCATGTCGCTGGAATTCAAAAACCTCTCTGACTGGACTGCAAGCATACCGTTTTCCGCAATGATGTTATGTCCGCCAAAAACCAGATCAGTGGTGGACTCGCCAATATTGCTGGAGGCATAGACATAAGCTGCCACACAACGGGCGGATTGATTCTCAATGAGGCTTGTCCGGTATTCGGCCTTTCCCACACGCTCATTGCTTGCCGAAAGATTGAAAAGAAGAACAGCACCCGCCTGAGCCAAAAAGCCGCTTGGCGGAACGGGAACCCATAGGTCCTCGCATATCTCTATTCCCATGCAAAAGTTCTCGTTATTCTCACAGGCAAAGATCAGATCGTTGCCTATGGGCACTGTCTTCCCACCAATACGGATCTCCTGGATATCAAGAAACTCCCCGCCAGAAAACCATCGGTGCTCAGAGAACTCGCTATAACCTGGGATATGGGTTTTGGTAACTATGCCGAGCAATTTGCCATCCTGTATCACTGCGGCACAGTTGAACAACCTTCCTCTGATATTGAGGGGAAGACCCACCATCACCACCATGAGAGAACCCTGGGTCTCGTCGGTAATCTCCTGGAGGGCTTTGAGGGCACTCTCCTGCAGAACGGTCTGCCTGAACAGATCTGAACATGTATAGCCCGTTATGCATAGCTCGGGCAGTACCAAAAACTCAACCTGCTGCTGATCAGCCCTCTGGATAATCTCAATAATCCGTTTTTTATTAAACTCACAATCCCCTACCCTCATTTCGGGGGAAGCGGCGGCAACTCTTACAAACCCATATTGATCCATATCTACACCAGCCTTTTACAGGATCCTTTGAAAAGCAATAATTCTCAACCTGATAAAAGGGAGCCGCTCCCTCAAAGCGGTCCTCTGCGGCTTATCATAACCCAAAAGCAATGGATGTTATCCCATGATTGAATCTTATCAGAATAGCCAAAAAAAAGAAAGTATGGCTTCTGCCCTATGCAAAAACCCCAGGCCTGAAACCTGAGGTTTTTCTGGAGCGGGTGAAGGGAATCGAACCCTCGCGACCAGCTTGGAAGGCTGGGGTTCTACCACTGAACTACACCCGCAAGTCTTAATTTAAACAATTCTTTCGGTGACGCATTGTTTATTATACAGAAACTGTTCCCCGCTTGTCAAGAGACTTTACACGAACGGTAAAAAATAATAAACCTGATTTGAAATTGACGAGGGATGAGTCACCCTATCAATCCCGCCAGCTCTTTAAGCAAGGTAGGATCAGCGTGAAGCTCTCTCACCAGTTCCTGACACGCCTGATATTTTTCGCGGTTGAAGCCTGAAAACCGGGTAGCCCGTATTAACAGGTTCTTGGGGGTATCCAGGGGAGATACATATTCCACAGCCGAAACCCTGTACCCAAAGGCCTCCAGGATCATGCACCTGAGACCATCGGTTAGAATATCGGCCATCCTGGCCTTCAGAACCCCCTGTTTCAGGATTTCTTTAAAGGGATCATACCGGTATTGGGACAAGAGCTCGCTATGACAGCAGGGTACAGCTATAATTCCCCTTGCTTTGTTTCTTATGCCGTAGGCCAGCGCATAATCGGTTGCCGTATCGCAGGCATGGAGGCTTACCACCAGATCGGGTTCAATGGCTCCCACTCCTTCCTCCTCATAGATNAGCTGCCTGATATCACCCTTGATAAAGCTCATATTCCTGTATCCCAGGCGCTTGGCAATGCCCCGGGAGACCTGGATAACGCCCTCGGAAATATCAATTCCGGTGAATCTACAGTTAAGCTTCAGGACATCCTTGATATAATAGTTGAGAACAAAGGACAGATAGGATTTTCCGCAGGCACAGTCCACTATTCTTATCTCGTTTTTACTCCTGGCCAGTTCCTTAATCATGGGATCCAGCAGCTCGACAAAATGATCAATCTGGTTGTATTTTCTGATCATGTCGTTCTTTATCTTGCCGTTTTCTGCCATGATACCGATCTCCTTGAGCAGCGGATCAGCCTTGCCCACCTTGATCCAATACTCCCTGCCCGAAATGGAACCGGCTTCGGCATGTCCCTGAAAAAGCTGTTCCCTGTCTTCCTCCAGTTGTCTGGTCTTCATGGTTACATTCCCGGANCCGGCCTCAATTATCAGCGNCTCTCCCCGAAAGCTGCACTCCATGCGCACTGCATCAAATCGCCGGGCGTATTCTAACATCACATCAGAAAGCTTTTGGGGTTCCACCTGGCTTCTGCGCCCTTCAAAACGCAGATCGAGCATTTTGCCGGCAGGCTCCGCCGAAAACGGGAAGCGTTTTGCACCTGACTTGAAATCACCTTCAAGAGATATAAAATAATCAATTTCATCCGAAATCCTGTATGCTAATCCCTGCAGCATGAGTGCCAGTTTATTGAGGGTCTGCCTGTCCATGAACGAACCATCCTTTCAACCTTTTATTCTGCACCGATCAGTGTCTTTTCCTCTTCTGTCAGTTCCCTGTATTCACCGGGCTTCAGCATTTCATCCAATGTGAGCTGACCCATTTTGAGGCGTTTTAAGGAAACCACTTCGGCTCCCACCGCCTTAAACATGCGCTTCACCTGATGAAACTTCCCTTCATAGATCTCCACCAGGGCTATAACCGGCTCCATGCTGATAAAGCGCAGATCGGCGGGCAGAGCAGTAAATTCACTGTTTATGACAACGCCCTCTTTAAAGGCGGTAATTGCTGAATCTCCCGGATAGCGATCCAACTGAGCCTCATAAAGCTTTGGTACACGCTTTTTGGGGGATAACAGGTTGTGAGCCAGTGTGCCGTTGTTGGTGATGAGCAAAAGCCCCTCGGTGTCCTTATCCAGCCTTCCGGCGGGAAAAACCTTCATCAGCCTGTATTTGTCGGGAAGAAGATCCAGAACCGTTCTGGCATACCTGTCGGAAGTAGCGGTGAGAATCCCCTTTGGCTTGTTCAACATGAGGTAGACATATTCGCTGTGATGTATTGGTGTATCATCAAAGGTAACCTGATTGATCTCAGGATCCACATGATGGCCGGGGTCGGTACAAACCTCACCATCCACCTTAACCCGACCCTTCCTTATAATCTTTCTAAGCTCGCTTCTTGTAGCGATTCCCTCTTCCTTTAAAAACCTGTCCAGACGCATGCTCTCCATCACTGCATCCTCCATCCCTTCGGATACAGGTTCTTAAGGGTTCCGCCGTCCTGTTTTGCCCATCCCAGGGGAAAGCCGTCCACGCAAACCGCAACATATCCTTTTTCTCCATCATGGATCAGGGTCTCCCCCTTAAGATAGCGGATAACGCTATGATCCTGCACCGAAAGATTCAGAACACGCTTAAAATCGCTCATTCTCATGGCCATGACCAGGGATGCCGAGGGCTCAAAACGCCCCTTCATGTACTGACCAAGATAAAGGCCTGCCTTCTCCCATCTCAGGTCAGGAACTTTCGTCATGGCAGGCGGAAGCCTGAAAAGACTGGCCTCCCTCAAATGGAAGACGCCATCCAGGAGGATGTTCATGTTCTCCTGCTCAAAGGCACGGAATGCATTAAGGGCATCCTGGGCTTCCGGGCTTGTGCATAAGGTATCTCCCTGAATATGACCATTCTTGTTTAGCTGTGTTTCGGAAACCCGACTATCCTGGGAATCATGGTTTCGGATACTTGAGTCCGACAAAGTTCCCGGCTTTTTCAGGCAGAATACGAAATGTCCTTCACCTTTGGCTCTGTGGGGCCATAACCGTAACCCGGAACTGAACCTGGCGCTGTCTTCTCCCGCCCACTGAGCCCGGGATCGCTCCCAGCCCGGATAATCCTGGATGGGTTGCGGTCCAAGATTGTATTCTTCTGCAAAATACGCCATGTTCCTCTCATTCTCGTCGGGATTGAAGGTACAGGTGGAATACACAATGATACCGCCGGGCTTAAGCATGGCATAGGCCTTATCAAAGATGTCCCTCTGAATGGCTATGCATTCGGTGCTCTTATAGCGCGAATAACTCCGGATGGCGTCCCTGTCCTTTCTGAACATCCCTTCCCCTGAACAGGGCACATCCAGAAGAATTCTGTCAAAGTATTCAGGAAAAGCATGAGCCAGCCTCTCAGGCGTTTCATTGACCACCAGTGTATTGGTAATACCCATAAACTCTACATTCTTAACCAGAGCCTTTATGCGTTTCGGGCTTATATCGTTGGATACGATCAGCCCGGAGTTTTTCATCATGCAACCCAAATGGGTTGTTTTCCCGCCGGGTGCTGCACAAAGATCCAAAACCCGCTCTCCCGGTTTTGGGGACAGAATCTGGGCAGGCATCATAGCACTGGGTTCCTGTATATAATAAAGCCCGGCATGATAATAGGGGTGTTTGCCCGGTGCCAGATCCTCATAATAATAGCCTTCCGGAATCCAGGGGATAGGCGCGAGACTGCCTTCAAACAAGCTTTCAAATGAAGCGGGATCTATTTTCAGCGTATTCAGGCGCAGACCATTGGCACGCTCATCATCAAAAGAACGCTTGAAAAGTGCGTATTCATCAGCATCCATTAAATCCTTAAATTTTTCTTCAAAATATTCTGGCAATTTCATTTATTTAAGCTCCCTGATTGGTATATAATGTTGCTATGGAAAAGTCTTTCATTTTTAAGGAGGCAGAATGACGCTTAACAAATTCAGTGTTACTGCCGATCTTGATTATTCTCCCGAAAGCATCGATTCCTTCATCAACATATGTGAGGGCTTGATATCATGCATTACTAACGACTCCAGTGCCAAGTATTTTCTTAAAACCGCAGTGGATGAGCTCTCCGTCAACTCCATCCAGCACGGGTACCTGAAAAAATCCGGCAAGATCAGGGTGTGTATCGAACGGCGTGAAGACAAAATCTATCTTGAAATAGCCGATCATGGCATCGGCATTGACCCCTCCGCAGTCAATATCAACCGGGAAGCCCAAACCGAAGAAGACCTGCAACCCAACGGCTGGGCCATGGCAATTCTCAACCGTATCAGCAACGGTGTCAGCATCAGAAGCAATCATCCCCGTGGGGCTATAGTCTCTCTAAGCATAAATCTTCCCTTCAATCACTGAAAACCAGAAGTACCGGACGCATTACCTGTTTAGCTTATAGAACTCGTTCTCTATAAGGAGCTTTGCCCGCTCTGCGGGTTTTCCGCCGCTGTTCAGAGCATCGGACAAAAAGTCGGGATGCTCCTTTAAAAACTGTCTCATGGAGCCATCCGGGTCTTCCATATAATCAAGCACCATTTTGAGCTGCCCTTCATCAATATATTGTTTCCTGAAGGCCTCTTCAAATACGCTTTTGTCAACGCTGATCAGGGCATGGGATTCCACCTTAAGCCTGCCAAGGGCTTCAGCTCCTCCCTGAAGCCGGTCCACAACAGACAGGCTCTGCTTCATCTGTGCTCCCAGCTTGCTGATAATAGGCACCCAGGCTCTTGTATAACTGGAAGCCGAAGTGATAAGGTCCGCAACATGCAACACCGAAGCACCATCCAAATCTCCCGTGGCGTGGGATGATCCGTTCTCATAGACAACCGCGTCCATATCCTTGAAAAGGGTGATATGGGGCTTTCCCAGGTGGTGGGCAATCGGCAGGGAAAAAATCCAGTCACGGCGCTCTCCTCCCGAAACAAAATCGATGGCAGAAGGGGCAAGATGTGCATTTATATAAGCCGTCAAGGCGTCTATGGTTCCCTTGTATATGGGGTTGTTCCGATACTGATCCATGAGGGTTTTATAGAGTTCTCCGGTACAAGCTTCTTTATTCTCTTTCAGGGTGTCAATCCGCTTAAGCAGCAGATTTGCCTCTTCTTCGCTTCCAAAAAGGAAATGGGTGTTTATATAATACGGTCCTATTTTCCCGGAGGTGTACCAGAAGGGATTTTCCTTTGGACACACCCTTATGGCTCTGGTTTTGAAAAGATAGGATATGAGTTGACTGTTCATTGCTTGAATCCCTGCCCTTTCATTCATATATATCTTTGGAGAATCCCCATCCGTGTCATAGGATTAACCCGCCTATCAGCTCTGAGACCGACCAGCAGTTATTTTCAACCATATATTGCTCGAGACCCTCGATAGCCTGCACCCACGCATAGGGGTTTACAAAACCCGCTGTCCCCACCATGACCGCCGATGCACCGGCCAGAAGGAATTCAACCACATCGGTTCCGTTAGATATGCCGCCCATACCTATCACGGGTATCTTCACAGCCTTGGATACCTGATAGACCATTCTGAGCGCGACGGGCTTTACAGCTGGTCCCGAAAGGCCGCCCATGACATTCCCCAGTATGGGGCGTCTTGTTTTGGCATCTATAGCCATCCCCAGAAGGGTGTTGATCAGGGATAGGGCATCTGCTCCCGCTGCTTCAGCAGCACAGGCAAGCTCACAGATATCGGTTACGTTAGGGGTCAGTTTTACGATGAGGGGTTTCTTGCAGAGTTTTCTTACCCTTGAAACCACCCGGGCTATGCCCGATGCAGTGCTTCCAAATGCCATGCAGCCCTCTTTTACGTTGGGACAGGACAGATTAAGCTCTATGGCATCCACATCAGCCTCGGAAAGAATCCTCACCATTTCCTCATAATCTTCCACCGTATTGCCGGAAGCATTGGCTATTATTGCGGTGTCATACCTTCGCAAGAAAGGTATCTCATCATCTATAAAGGCGTGAACCCCCGGATTCTGTAGGCCAACGCTGTTGAGGATTCCTGCTGGTGTTTCCGCAATCCTTGGGGGAGGGTTCCCCTTCCTTGGGAGGAGGGTCAGCCCCTTTACTGCGATACCTCCAAGCCTTGACAGATCAAAGAAGGCACTGTATTCCCGGCCAAAGCCAAAGGTACCTGATGCCGCTATAACCGGGTTTTTCAGGCTTAAACCGGCAATATTCACCGCCAGATCGATTTTATTTTCCATTGTGCATCAAAACTCCCCATGGTCTTCAGTTTATTCTCAATATGATACGCATATTGGCCGGACACAGGCCAAGGACTATTCCTGGAATACTATGCTTTCTCCGCTAAATACCGGCCCATCCTTACAGACATGCGCATAATCCCAGTCGTCACTGAGCCTTACCTTGCAAGCACATCCCAGGCAGGCACCGATTCCGCAACCCATTCTCTCCTCCAGGGATACCTCGCATGGGATGCTTTTGGCCTTACAGATCTCTACAGCATGTTTCATCATGAGGGCGGGTCCGCAGATGAATACGCGGTCGACTGGGCTCTCTTCCAGCTTACTCTCCAGAAGGGATGTGACAAAACCCCTGGCGCCATAGCTTCCATCATCGGTAGCAACGACAAGCTCATCGCTCTTATTTTGGAAGGATTCTTCCAGCACAACCTGGTTCCGGTTTCTGAAGCCCAGCAGGGTAAGCTTTTCTGAAGCCGGGTGCTCCCTCAGCAGCTGGAGCAGCGGAAACACACCAATACCGCCCCCTACCACAGCGATCCTCCGGTCTTCCCTGTTCAGGCTGAAACCGTTGCCAAATGGACCCATAATATCTATTGGATCATTTTCACAGAATCTTGATAAGGCTTCGGTTCCCCTGCCCCTGATCTGGACGCCAATATCGAATGTCCCCCGCTCCCGGTCAATGCGGCAAAGGCTGAAAGGCCGCCTCAGATAAGCATGGGGGCCACCGCATTTTACATTCACAAACTGCCCTGGCTTTCCAGTATCGGCAATTTCGGGTGCCTCTATGGTCATTAAAAATGTATCTTCATTCAATTGTTTTATTGCTCTAACCCGATGGATCAGATTCATCCCATTCCCTCCGGAATATTTCTTTTTGGCATTCTATCATAAACTGGCTGGCCATGCCATACATTGACAGAATCCAGCCTATCAACTCATTTTTTTGCAGCAATACTGTTCAGCTTGTCCAAAAGGCATTCCACACTCTTTTCTTCAAGCTCCAGCCAGCTTTCACGCTCAAGGATATCATGCAGGTAATGGGCATCCGAGCTTCGGATAAAATCGTAGCTCGTAAGATCTCCCCTTCCCTGCTGGAAACTGTCAATCCGGCAGTTCCCGGAGCATTCCAGATACTTGAATCCGTATTCTTCAGGAATGGAGCCGAAGGTATAGAGCATGCTGAAGGATTCCCGGTCTACATGGGCTGGCATTACGGCACCTCCCATGTCTCTTACCATGGAGATCGCATCGGATGCGGCAAGTCTGCAGGCACCCACCAAAAATCGGTCTTCGGTTCCAATTTCCTCATCCAGGCTATTCATGTAGATTTGCTTTCCGAAAACATCCTCGCGGTTCCTGAAGGGAAAGAGATTCTTAAAAACTTCAGCCTGAAAAGTATCAGCCGCAGCGGCATCGGGAAAATAACACAAGAGATGAATTTCTTCAGCCGTGCACAGTTCCATACCCGGGATCACCAGCAATTCACCGTCACCGGACACTTCAAGAACAGCTGCACAGTTCCCTGCGGCGTTATGATCGGTTATGGCGATTATATCAAGCCCTTTAATCCTGGACATATTGACAATGTTGTTGGGCGTCATGTCATCATCGGCGCAGGGTGACAGACATGTATGAATGTGGAGATCAATGGCATACTTCATCATTCGGCCTTCCGTAATAAGCAAAACAGCTCAAAGGAAAGTTCTGCTGCAGTTTTTGCTGAGGACAGCACGACTACCTGTTTTTCGACTGCCCTGGCAAGGGTTTGCTCCTCTATCTCGATACTTTCCGCCACAAGCACGCAGGCGGCATCGGTCAGGGATGCGATGGCAACAACGTTGAGATTGGTATGGATTGTAATCCACACATTGCCGGGATCCAGCTTTGCCATGGCATGGCTTAAGAGATCACAACAGTAAACCCCGGTAATCTCCTGATCCAGCATCTCTTCGGTTCCGGCTGCAAGGCTGCAGTCCAGTTTATCAATCATATCCCTGATCGTCATAACTACCTCACACTTCTTATTCAGATTCCAGTTCGTCAACTTTCTCCCGGAGCTTGATTATGCATTGGGTGAGTACGGCGTTGTCCCGGACAATATCCTCGGCCAGCGCACGACAGCTTGGTGCGCCACATGCCCCGCAATCAAGCCCGGGCAATTCATCGGTCAGCTCATCAATTCTCTGCATCTTCACCAGGGCTTTGACCATATCATCATCCAGTTTAAGAATGGGACGGTACTCAACATTTGACTCCCAAATATATTGCTGATCATCATCCAAAGGCGCCTGTCCTATGCCTGCGGAAGCCCTTTCCGCCTCGTTCCTGAGGTTAGCCTTGGCCACAAAGGGGTTTTCCGCAACCAATGGTCCTCCCAGACATCCCTCAGGGCAGGCGAGAGCTTCAATAAAATCGATATCCTTAAGGCTTTCGCGGACAGTTTGCTCTAAAATGGCATTGACGTTCTTAATGCCATGGACCGCTATATATCTGCCCTTATCCAATGCAGTACTTTCTCCTCCTGTTCCGGCCCATGATACGCCTATGGAGCCCGACAGATCGAAGTGGGTATCTGCGGCTGTTTTTTGTTTTTTCATCTGATCCAGTAAAGGAACATAGATATCTTTTATGGCCAAAACACCATTCACATCGGATCGACTGTTCTCATATGGAGCCTTAACACTGGTCACCTTTGCAGCACAGGGAGAAATAAAGAAAGCGCCTATCTTGTCAGCAGGTATGCCTTTCTCCATAGCTTCGTTCTTAGCCAGTATCGCAGCTACCTCCATGGGAGATTTGATCTTGATCAGCCTGTCGATAAGGTTTGGAAAACGAACCTGAATCAAGCGAACCACGGCGGGACAGGCTGAGGAGATAACCGGTTTCTTCACATCTGGATTTTGAAGATATTTTTGAGTTGCCATGGTTACGATCTCGGCAGCCCGGGCAACTTCAAAGATCTGGTCAAAGCCCAGGCCAAGCAAACCCTTGAGAATTCTCTCCCTGGTGTAATCAGGTCCAAACTGCCCATAAAGTGATGGCGCGGGTAAAGCAATCTTATATTCGTAGTCTCTGATGGAATCAAAAGGGTCGGTTACTGCCTTTTTAGCATGGTAGGGACAGATGCGTATGCATTCCCCGCAGTCTATACACCGCTCTTTGATAATCACAGCCTTGCCGTTTCTAACCCTGATAGCCTCTGTGGGACAATATTTGATACAGTTAGTGCAGCCCCGGCATTTATCCTTGTCAAGGGTAACTGAATGAAAGTATATCTGTTTCATTTAATACCAATCCTAAACTCTAAAAATTCACAGTAATGGTTACTACCGTACCCTTATCCTTTTCGCTTTTGATAACAAGTTCGTCAGCATGCTTTTTTATATTGGGCAGTCCCATACCGGCTCCGAACCCCATCTCACGGATACTGTCCGTTGCAGTTGAATAGCCCTCTTGCATGGCCAGTTCCAGGTCTTCTATCCCCGGACCCTCATCAGAAATTTCTATGATAATCTTATCACCGCTGATCTCGACATGAGCTTTCCCACCACGCCCATGTATGACTGCATTGATCTCAGCCTCATACATGGCAATAGCCGTTCTTTTGATCCGGTCAGGTGCAACACCCAATTGTGAAAGGAGCTTCCTGACGGTACTGGAAGCTTCACCGGCCACTGAAAAATCATTGGCCGGTATGTCGAAATCTCTTATAATCATCTGACCCATGCCTAAAATCCATGCCCCCGGATGCCACTTTGATAAAGCCTTCCGCTCGCCTCGAAAAGCGGATAATGGGTTGACATTAAGGCAATTCTCTTTTCTTCAGCCAACTCAATCATGGCCTCTTGTGGCTTCTTCCCCCGTACGAAAATAATAGCTTTCATGTCCATCATCTCTGCTGTTCGAATAACCTGGGGATTGATCAGTCCGGTCAGAAGAAGAGCATTTTCCTTTGAGAAGGCCATAACATCGCTCATAAGATCTGCACTGCACGCAGACTTAATATCAGTCATAGTGTCATGATTTACTGTATACAGTTCAGCATTTAAAAGTGTGGCTATTTCGGAAATTTTCATATAACACCTCAAACTAAATAACTAATAGAGAATAGCTGAATCAATAGTAGCTCGCAATCGAGCCGGCAGAGCCGTCTGTATAAAGATCAGATCAGCACTTCCTGATAGATTAAAACCGCCCAACAAGGGACGGATTTATTATTTTCTAATAGCTTCAAAATGCTTGTTAAGATCTTCTACAAGTTTATCAGCATCTACTCCATGAACGGCACATGCATCGGAAATGCTTTCGCCTGATGCCGAGGGGCATCCGATACAGTGCATTCCGTGCGCAAGAAAAATGCCCGCTGTATTACGATCCATCATCAATACATCCATAATTATGGTATCCTTGGTTATTATAGTAGACATATCCATCCTCCCATATCCTGATTCAAAGATTCAACAAATTTTTTATTGTTTACATTATAACAAATACAATGGAATTCGCAAATGAATTAGAAGTATTTAGTGGGATTGAAATCTCGCAGGAATTATGATAAGTTTATCGGGTATGATATTATTACCAGGTCATAACACGATGCTACAGTAAGATCCCGGGATCAGCAGACGAGATATTGACCGGTTTAGTACTGTAAAAATCATCAGGCTTAGGGAGGAAGCAAGATGTCCTTTATTAAGAAAATATTTGGCTCAGATAAACAGGATGCAGCAAATCAAACCAATATATCCGACAGCGAAAGTGCTGCTGCAATGCATTATCCTGAAGCTGGAACAGATGAAGAAGTGGTTGCTGCAATTATGGCTGCCATTATAGCGGCCATGGGGCCGGGCGCCTCCAATGGCCTGAGAATCAGATCCATAAAGCGATTGGGCACAAACGCCCCGGTCTGGTGTGTAGCCGGCAGGCAGACATATATATCCTCCAGGCTGTAAAGTCTTTCACGATAAATGACAATTGCCGAGATTGATTTGTCGGCGATGTCCGCATCTATTCATATGACATATATTTGCCATGCAAATCCTGGTTCTGTTATAATCGACTGGTAGACAATTCTTACGTTCTTAGTGACAATACAGGATAGGGTGATAGCAGTGAGATACATTGTATTGCTGGGCGATGGCATGGCAGACTGGCCTCTGGAAGAATTGGGCGGGAAGACACCGTTGCAGGTAGCCCATAAACCCAATATGGATGCTCTTGCAAAGCGCTCGGTGATGGGCATGGTCAATACCATCCCGGAAGGAATGCCTGCTGGAAGCGACGTGGCCAACCTTTCGGTCTTTGGTTTCAATCCGAAAGAAGTTTATACCGGCCGATCCCCGCTGGAGGCTATCAGTATGGGGATAAAGCTGTCGGGGGAAGATATTGCCCTGCGCTGCAACCTGGTTACCCTATCCGAAACCGAGGAATATGCTGATGCCACCATGCTGGATTACAGCGCCGGAGAAATCACAACTGAGGAGTCATCCGAGCTGATAAAGGCTATCGCACAGGAATTGAACCAGGAAGGGCTCACATTCTATCCAGGTGTCAGCTACCGTCACTGCCTGGTCTGGAACAAGGGCCCGCTGGAAATTGATCTTACACCTCCCCATGACATTTCGGGAAAGCCCATAGGATCTCATCTCCCAAAGGGCATGAATAGCGAGGTTCTGCTGGAGCTCATGAAAAAGAGCCGTGAGATCCTTAAGTCCCATCCTGTTAATCTTAGGCGCATCGAAAAGGAGCTTAACCCGGCAACCTCCATTTGGCTTTGGGGTCAGGGCAAAAAGCCGTCCATTCCACTGTTCGTTGAAAAATACGGCCTTTGCGGCTCTGTTATATCTGCTGTGGATCTTATCCGGGGCATTGGAAAGGCATCGGGCATGAAATCTGTCGAGGTTCCTGGCGCTACAGGGAATATTCATACCAACTTCAAAGGAAAGGCTCTGGCTGCCCTTGAGGAGTTGAAATCAGGCAGGGATTTTATCTATATTCATGTAGAAGCTCCCGATGAATGCGGTCATCAGGGTCAGTTACAGGACAAAATCCGTTCCATTGAGCTGATAGACAGTGAGGTTCTTGGGACACTGATCAAGGGTCTTGAGGGCGGCGAGGATTATAGTATCATGATTCTCCCCGATCATCCCACCCCCATTGCCATCAGAACCCATAGTTCCGATCCTGTTCCCTTCATGATTTATAGAAGCGGTTGCGGGATGGTGGATGAAAACGCTGTGTACACTGAGGAATGCGCATCAAAAAAGGACAATCTGATCAAGAAGGGACATACCCTGATGGACATGTTCCTGGGCTTTGGCAAAGCGGAGTAAAATAAAGGCTGGCTCTTAATGAGTCAGCCTCTTTTAATAATCATCTCTTTTATGGCAGCATCTCTTTTGGTGGTATCTTGATTTTCTGGCCTATCACGATTTTGTTGGGATCTGAAATACCATTATACTCACAGAGCTTTGCCCCATAATCGCTGGAACCGTAATAGGTTCTGGCAATCTTGCTTATGGTGTCTCCCTGAACAACCGTATGGGTTCTGATCTCACCATCAGAACTGGGATCCGGTGTAGGTGTCTCCGCCAAAGATGGCTCCTCAGTCGGTTCAGGCGTAATGACCGGATCCGGGGTTGACACAGGAGTGGAAGTGGGAGTAACTGTTACTGTTGGTTCCGGATCAGGTTTTGTGGTCTCCCTCCCGGTGTTGATCATGGAATTGATTATAATATAGATAATTCCAAACAGAACAGCCAAAGTAACCAATACCAGTACCACATACAATGTTCCCTGGTATCTGCCGCCCCTTTTCCTGTTGTACTTATAGGTAATCGCCGGAGCTTTGTTCAGCCGCTCGACCCGGTTTTTGACCTGCTTGGATCTGGCAGTGGTTCTCCTTGAAGGTGAACCCTCGTAACGCCTCTCCACCTGAACTACCATGGCTGTCAAATCGCCGGAAGATGAGCGTTTCATGGCTTCTTCCACCATTCTGGAAGCAATATATGCACTGTCGCTTCTTAAAGACAGGATATCCTCGATCTTTTCTTCTCCGAGNGCCTGAATAAGGCCATCGCTGCATATCAGAAAACTGTCGCCCTCAGCAACATCATAGATGTCTGAAACAACCACCAGGCTGTCAGGATCCTCATCAGGAAGGGTAACGTCGCCATCCTCCACAGTTTCGTCAGAACGGATGAGGGCATCCAGCATCCGTTTTGCTCTTGATGTTTCGGCCGCCAATGGCCTGAACATCCCGTCCCGCATCATAAAAATCCTGCAGTTACCAGCAGTTGCAGCCACAAATTGCCCATCGGAAATAAGAAGGCCGCCAAAACCGATTCCCCTTCTGGGATCTTCTGCGGGCACCCTGTTCATTTCAAGAATAGAGGTTATCAAACGACTGATATCAGATATTTTGGTTTCCAGTTCCTTGATTTTGAACTTAACATCTCCGCCATTAACCGTGATTTTTTCGTGGTACCGGCTGATCTCCTTAATAATTGAGATATGCGTATCATTATCATCGTCTGAACAATCCATATTATCGGCTAATGAAAAAAGGTATTCTGTTCCCCGGTTTTCCATGGAAGCCTGAAGGTTGTCNATGTGTTCTTCCGACGTGAATTTNCCATTCATATAAAAGGAATTNGTNTTGNTTTCTCTTTCGTAACCTTTGCGCGAATAGACACACGCATTGATTNTTATCACGCTACTCATTGGATTCTCCTCTTTTCGACATGATTATTCATATCCAAACAACATCATATCATAGTAATAACAGCACTTTCAACAATTTAACAAA
>JGI24711J26586_10000685_pt1 | contig 26365 bp, 28 predicted proteins | sample BioPla3DNA1_FD_26586 | JGI IMG/M metagenome (IMG submission 26586)
ACCTTTCTCATTTTCCACCTCAATGGTGTAATATAACATAGTTGGGACATAATCGCGGAATAACTATTAAGACATTATCACGGAATAATCATAGTTAATTTTTATTTTTTAAAGTAAGCTCTTGCATTATGAGTGTAAAAAAGATATAATAATATCGTCTTATTTAAATAAGACAGTGCCTGCCCAAGTGGCGGAATAGGTAGACGCACAGGACTTAAAATCCTGCGAGATTAAACCCTCGTGCCGGTTCAAGTCCGGCCTCGGGCACCATTTATAAAATAAAAATAATTCTTTTTTTAAGAATTATTTTTAATTTCGGAAATTTTATCTGCTATCCACTCATTCAACTTATTTTTAAGTGGCAAAAACCCAAGCCTTGATTCCTTAACCTTACCTTTATTATTCATTTTGTAATTAATATTCTTTGTTGATAATCTTAGTTGTAAATTTTCTTTATCAATATCTAGAATTTGGCAATATACATACTGACCAACTTCAAAAAAATCATGAACGTCTTTAACAAAATCATTCGCTATTTCAGATATGTGAACTAATCCCGTATAACCTGATTCAAAACTAACAAACGCTCCATATTTTTCAATTCCAGTGACTTGGCCTTTGATAATACTTCCTATAGTATAATCCGCCATAATCATCTCCTAAAAAAATTATATCAAACATTTTAAAAAAATGATATAATATAAGCAGTGATTTATATGGAAGAAAAAATTATAAAAGTTATCGAAAAAATAAAACCATACATTAATATGGATGGTGGAGATATCGAATTCATAAAATATGAAGATGGATATGTATATGTGAAAATGTTTGGTGCTTGCGTGCACTGCCCTTCTCAAAAAGAAACTTTAAATGACGGTTTGTTTCACTTTTTAAAAGAAGAGATTCCTGAAGTAAAAGGTGTTATTAATACTTCTAATTAAAACCCTAGTATTTTATTTACTAGGGTTTATTTGTTAATTTATTAACTAAACCATCAAACATGTTTTCACAAGATTTCATAAAGTTTTCTTTTAGTGCAACAATATCGATTGGTTCCTCTTCAACTGGAGTTTGTGTTGGTACTGGCCCCGGTTCTGGATTAATTGTTGTTACGTTAGAAACAATTGGTTGTGTAGTAGCTGCTGCCTGATTTTCAACAATCATTGGTGCAATTTGTACTTCAGGAACAACTGGTGTTTCCGGTACAACTTGTGGTTGTGGTGCTTCCACAACAGGTGGTGTTGGTTGCTCTACAGCAGGGGCAGGAGCAGAGCCCAAAGATATACTTTCATCAGGCATAACTGGTTCTTCTGACACTGGTGGCACAACTACTTGTGAGTGTTCTGCCGGTGGTATTGGAGGTGTATTATCTTCTGGTTTATAAACATTTTTTAATAATTCAAACGACGGTGAAGGTAATGTAAGTGGCGTAAAAAAGTCATCTTGAGCTGATAAAATATTAGGAACAACCAAATATGGAAGATTTGTGCCCCCAATTATAGTTTTTAAATTATCTTTAACTGAACCCCACTCAGTTGGATCATATATTTTTTCACATCCTGTTCCAGTAAATTTACTAATACAAATCACAGGATATCCCATAGGACCATTTGTTTCATTATCAAAAACAATATAATCTCCATTAGTTCCTTTGAAACAAGTAACAAGAGCTTTTTCAACTGTTGCTCCACTAGTTAAATTTATTTTAATCTTACTCACAATACTCAATCCCTTCTACTATAAAACAGTATAACAAAATAACTATTTTTTTGCAATCCTTTTTAATATAAAATATCGACAACCAAAAGCACAATCTCTCTCAATATATGTGTTAATATTTTTATAATTATTTATTTCTTTAAAATTCTTATTTTTCTTATCGTTAAAACCTTTCAGTCGAATTTTTCCATACGCCCAATCACCCACTATATAATCATAACTATCAAAATAATCCGTTATTTTTTCTTCTAAAACATCAATCTCTATAGCATCGTTGTTATTTTCAATTATTTCATACTCTATTTCATTAATTTTAATTTTCATAATTCTCCTAAAAAATTATTGTTAATATAAAGATAACAAACCCTATTGTAGCAGTTATTGCTAAATAAAACAATATATCCACATATCCATTACCCGTTGAAAAAGCTGACTTTGGATGACTATAATTATAAACTGCCTTATTAAGTAAATATTCCTTGTTTATTGTATTTACATTTATATTAAAAAAATTATATACTTTTTTATTTACAGCATCAAGTTCATCAACGCTCATTTTTTCTATTTCATCCAAAGAATATCTTAATATTTCATAAGCTTCCAAATTAAGAAATTCTTTCTTCCTTACTGACTTTACTTCGTTTTCTTCTTCGCTTATTTTGGTTATGAAATAGTTCATAACTTCATAAGGATTTTTCGTCATCATAAAATTATAAGAAACTATTAAACTATTACATGCATCAGGTGAAAAAAGCAAGCCTTTAATCTTTTCTATTTCTCCACTAGATACTTTAATAGCTTTTTTCTTTTTAGAAAACATATCTACAACACTTTTTTGAAGTTCTATGAAAACTTTTTCAGAAGGGTTTTCATCAAACTTATTGAACATATTAAAAAAGGAAACGATACTATTTCTTGGATATCCATATTTTTGTAAATTACGATATAAAACCTCCTCCTTGTTAAGATAAAAAGGGTTAACAATATCAAGTTCATCATAAATAATAACTAGTATTCTAACTAGAACAACTAAAAAAGAATTAAACTCTATTCCATCTGGTTTATTTTTACATCTTAAATACTGATTGATACTATTAGTAAACGACTCACTTATAAAAATCTCTTTATTCATTTTATCACCTATTTATTATAAAAATGATTTTACAAGTATTACTATTCCTAATATAAATATTAATATTAATATAAATATCAATATTTTAATAAAAGCACTTGATTTTCCATCGACTGCTTCGATGTCTTTATCCTTTGATTTTTCCTCAAAATCTTTACTTTTAAATGTGCTTTCCTCTGTGAAAAAAGCAGTTTCTTTGGTATCAGCTTTTTCTTCAATTATATTTGTTATTTCAGTATTCCCACCATCTTCTAAATCACCAAATATATTAAGTGGATCAATATTAGTATCAGCTTGGCTTTGATTGTTTTTATTTTTTATTTCTTCTTCATTTAATTTAATTGTATCAATTAATCTTTTAAGCACTTCTGGATCCGACGATGTTTTAAAGTGTTTATCATCTTCTTCATTTATTTTTAAACTATTTAGTATTTCATACTGTGTATTGCGCAACTTTTGCACTCTGTCTACACTATAATCATCATCTTTTTCTTCTTTAGCTTTATCAATGATAACATTTATATCATACTCTTTAGTTTCATCTTTTTTTCTTGAAAGTTCTTCCATTTGAACATCCAAAGGACTTTTTGTTGTATCTTTATAATGAGTATCAAGAATACTTTTAATTTTTTCCACGTCAACATTACCACTATTATTTTCAGATATTACTGTGGCATTGCTCTTTATTTCAATAGTATTAAGTTCCATATCATCTATTTGCTCATATAACTCTTTATTACGTTTCGCCCTAGAAAATATCGCTGAATCATTATCAGTAGCATCATTTCTTGGATTCATGCTATCCACCTCTATTATAATAATAGCACACTTACCGTAAATAGTAAAAGCAAATTATTGCTTTTTTAAAATACTTTTACTATAATGTGGAAAGGAGGCTATTATGAAAAAAATTACTTTAAATGATGAACTTTGTATTGGTTGTGGTGCGTGTGTTTCACTTGATGGTGAGCACTTTGATTTTAATGATGAAGGAAAAGCAATTATTATTAATAGTGAAAATCCCGATTCAGAAGAACTTGTCATTGCAAAAAATTCATGTCCTGTAAATGCAATAAAAATTACTGAAAATGAAGAAAATTAAATTATTAATAATATATAAATAGGGAAAAAACTTTCCTATTTATTCATTATAAAGCCTTTTTATTTCTTTTTTGGTAAGAGGCCTATACTCACCCGATTTAAGATTACCAATATTTAAGAAGCTATAATTTGTTCTTGTAAGCTTTATTACAGGATATCCCAAAATATCAAAAATATTTTTTATAATATGATTCCTGCCTTCAATAATAGTTATTAATATATAAGTAATCTTTTTTTCATTATCTTTTTTCTTTATTTTAAAGTCAATTATATCAACTTTTCTTTCATCAATAATTATGCCTTTTTTTAATTTGTCAATGGCTATTTTATCAATTACACCCTCTACTTTTGCAAGATATGTTTTTGGAACATTATTTTTAGGATGCATTAAACGATTTGCTAAATCTCCATCATTAGTAAGAATGATTAACCCTGTTGTATCATAATCTAACCTTCCTATAGGATATATTCTATAATTTGTATCAATCAGACTAACAACAGTATCTCTTCCTTTTTCATCAAAGCTACTACATATAATATTCCTCGGTTTATTTAAAAGAAAATATACTTTATTCACATTTTTATTAAGTATCATCCCTTCAACTTCAATATTATCACTATAATTTGCTTTCGTTCCTAAAGTTCTAATAACCTTTCCATTAACAGATACTTTTCCATCTAAAATTAATTGTTCTGCTTTTCTTCTAGAACAATAACCTAAATTAGCTATTACTTTTTGCAACCTGTCCATATAATTTATCCTTGTTAACACACAAAATTTTCGATTATTTTTCAAGCTCTTTCAATAATGCTGGAAGTATTTGTTTCTTTCTTGAAATTACACCTTCTAAAAATTGTCCTTCTTTTATACTCTTTAAATTAAACGCAGTTTTTAACAGTTCTTCACTGCCCTTGTTATAAATAACATAACTACCTTGCATTAATACATCTGTGATAAATAATAATACTCCCTTAAAATCTTTTTTACTCATTTCATTTAATCTTTCTATATATTTATCCATATCTTGACTGATAACATCAAAATCCATAGACGTAATAACCGATATTCCATAAACATTATTACTTACTGTATATGTTTTAAAATCTTGATTAATTAATTCAGACATACTCAACCCTTTTATAGAACTTGCCGCTCTTAACATTTTCATTCCATATTGTTTATAATCAACTCCTGCTATTTTAGCAAGCTCTTTAACCGCCTTAATATCAACATCAGTAGTTGTTGGAGAGGAAAGCAATAATGTATCAGAAAGAATAGCTGAAAGCATCAAACCAGCTATTTGAGAAGGAGGAACAATTCTTTCTTTTTTATAACTGTCGTAAATAATTGTTGCTGTAGAACCTACTGGCCTACAATTAAAATAAATAGGCATTGTTGTACCAATATTACCCAAATTGTGATGATCAAATATTTCCAAAATTTCTGCCTCTTCAAGACCATCTATTGATTGTTCGTAATTATTATGATCAACTAAAATAACCTTCTTTTTTTCATAATTTCTAATATCAGAAAGTTTAAGTACTCCAAGACAAACATTATTATCTTTTATAATAGGATAATTATTATAATTTGCTTTCTTCGATAACAATAAAAAATCAGTATAATAACTATTAATATTTACGGTTTTTGGATTTGGAGTAAGTTTAATGTTGTTAATAAAATTAGTTAATATTATTTTTTTAGATATTTTCAATATATCATAAGGACTTACTATTACATTTATATTTTTTTGTACTATAAGTTTTTTTTGCTTGTTATTTAAAGGTTTATTATCAGCTATTATTAATAATTTCATGTTCTTATTTAAAAACTTATCTACATTATTGTTAATCACTACTATATCATTTTCATTAACGGAAGATTCTTGATTATAAACTAAATTTCCTTCAAAATTACTTGCACTATTGTTAATAATTGTAGCCTCTAAAACACTTACTAAATGCTTTAGATTAGTTTTAAGTTTAGATTTGGACTTTATTAAAAAATCCATTATATTTTCCAAAGAAACATATCCCGTTAACACCTTACTATCATTAACAATCGGAATGGCTGTTAAACCTAATTCTTTCATTCTATTATAAACCATTTGAATACTATCGGTTCTACTAACAAAACTGTTTTTCAAGTATTCAACGTCACATATTTGCATTTTAACATCGTTTAAATACGAAGGTGCTGGCACTTTAAAATAATCAAGAACAAATCTAGTTTCTCTGTTTAATGGTCCTATTACTTTTGCTATTGATTTGCTACCTAATTTATTTCTTAAATAAGCAAGTGCTATTGCTGAAGCAACAGAATCTGTATCAGGGCTTTTATGCCCAAAAATATAAACCGGTCTCACTTCTAATCACCCTCTACTCTATTATTATTTTAGCATAAAACGAAGCGGAAAAAAAGAATCTTATTCTTCTTTCAATTCAAATAATGCATTTCGAAGTTCCATAGCTCTTTCAAAGTCCAACACTTTAGCAGCTTTATTCATTTCTTCTTCAAGACGCATGATTGTTAATTGTTTTTCTTTCTTGCTCATAATCTTTTTGTTATCACTTTTGAGTGATGTTGAAACGACCTCTTTAATTTCTTTTACAATAGTTTTTGGCTCAATATTATTTACTTTATTATATTTTTCTTGAATATCTCTTCTTCTTTTAGTTTCCTTTATAGCCTTTTCCATTGCATCACTTATATTATCTGCATACATTATAATATGCCCATTTTTATTTCTCGCTGCTCTTCCTATTGTTTGAATTAAACTTCTCTCACTTCTCAAAAAACCTTGTTTATCAGCATCAAGTATACATATTAAACTAACCTCAGGTATATCAAGACCTTCTCTTAAAAGATTAATTCCTACTATTACATCGTATATACCACTTCTTAAATCATGAATAATCTGTGGTCTTTCTAAAGTTTTTATTTCATTATGAAGATATGCAACTTTTATATTCAATTCCTTTAAATAATTTGTAAGTTCTTCCGACATTCTAATAGTAAGAGTTGTTATTAACACCCTTTCATTTTGTTTTGCTCTTTTATGAATTTCACTAATAATATCATCTATTTGTCCTTTTGACTTTCTTACTTCAATAGTAGGATCTAAAAGCCCTGTCGGTCTAATAATTTGCTCAATATATTTTCCACCTGTAAGTTCAAGTTCATATTCAGCAGGAGTTGCTGATACAAAGATAGCTTGATTAATTTTATTTATAAACTCAGTAAATTTAAGCGGCCTATTATCAAGTGCGCTTGGTAATCTAAAGCCATAATCAACAAGAGTTTGCTTTCGCATTCTATCACCATTATACATTGCTCTTATCTGAGGAATTGTTACATGACTTTCATCTATTACTAATAAAAAATCTTTAGGGAAAAAATCTATTAAAGTTGTTGGCATTGTTCCTTTTTCTTTTAAAGCTAAATGCCTTGAATAATTTTCTATTCCACTGCAAAAACCTGTTTCCTTAAGCATCTCCATATCATAATTAGTTCTTTCTTCAAGCCTTTGCCTTTCTAAAAGTTTTCCATCTTTTTCAAGTTCTTGTAATCTTTCTTTAAGCTCTATTTTTATATTATTTAATGCTTTTTCCATTTTTTCATGATTAATCATAAATAAAGTTGCTGGAGAAATAATAACCGTTCTTTTTTCTTTTATATTAATACCAGTAAGAGGATCAAATATATATATATCCTCTACTTTACCATCTTCAATATCAATTTTAATGCCTTGTTCTTTTTCATTAATAGGTATTATGTCTATACTATTTCCCCTTACACGAAAAGTTCCTCGATGAAAATCAAGTTCACTTCTTTCATAATTCATATCAACTAATTTAAGTAATAAATTATTTCTAGTAAAACTATCCCCAATATTTATTGCAAGCATATTATTCTCATAAGCTTCTTTCTCCCCAATATTATATATACATGAAACAGATGCTACAACTATGACATCATTAAAATTAATTAAAGCTGATGTTGCTTTATGTCTTAACTCATCTATTTCATCATTAATTGATGAATCTTTTTCAATATATGTATCTGATGACGGGACATATGCTTCTGGCTGATAATAATCATAATAACTCACAAAATATTCAACATGATTTTCTGGAAACAATTCTTTTAATTCAGCATAAAGTTGACCAGCAAGAGTTTTATTATGAGCAATAACTAAAGTTGGCTTTTGAACTTCATTAATAACATTAGCTATTGTAAAGGTTTTTCCCGTCCCTGTAGCACCCAAAAGAACTTGATGTTTTATATTTCCATAAAGTCCATCAACTAGATCTTTAATTGCTTTGGGCTGATCTCCACTGGGTTTATAATTTGATACAAGATTAAACATTACATACCACCACTTTGGAACTAAGCATAGTAATTCCGCTAAATATTTTATCATCTCTTTAGCTTTTTAACAACATCCAAAATTTTTATGTTTTTAAAAATAACATAAAAAAAGTAGATTTTTCTACTTTAATTAAATGCATCTATTGCTATTTGTACAAAATCGTACTTTGCCTGAAGCGAATCATTAAGCATATCTTCCTTTTTAAAGTTAGCACTATTATTTAATTCAAATATTTTTATCATATCTTCAAAAACACTAGAGTCATACGCATATTCTTTAACCGCGCATATTCCACCGAGTCCATAATGTCCTTCAGCCGTTTTAATTACAAAAGGCATAAATGTTTTATCATCTTGAGTATATTCAAAAATATAAAAAGTATAATTATCTATCAATACTGTATCGGAAGTCGTATTATAAAAATTACTAAATGAAAATACTAAATTTATATCATATTCTTCGTAAAAATTCAATAAAAACATTTTATCATCAGATTTAAAAATCAAATCATTTTCTTTAATTTCTGCTTCATAATTTTCTGGTATTTTAAAATCGCTTCCCATATATTGAATTACGTCATTTTTTTCATTTTCAATTGGAGGCTCTTCTTCAATATTATTAGGAGACACAGGAACTGATGCAGGTTTATTAAAGAATTCTTTATATACAAAATATCCCCCCACTCCTAAAGCACCTAAAATTATTAAAATCAATATAAACGTTAAAAAACCTTTTTTCTTTGGTTTTGCTTCACCAAGACCTTCCTGAGCTCCAGTAATATTCTGATTTACTGGCGCCGGAGCAACCGTCATTACATCTTCTGGTTTTGGCTGCAAATCAGAAGGAGCTACACTTGCTACTGTCACATCCTCAGGTGGCATTGATGAAACCACGTTTGGATTTATAGTTTGATTTGCCTCTGGTACAGCTTGTATAACAGGAGCTGCTGGCTCAACTGTAGGAGTCGCAACAGGAACTTGTGTTGGTTGACTTACTACAGGAGTTTCTGTTACAACTGAAGTAGTCGATTGAACATTTAAATTATCTCCAATTCTCATTCCTTGCAAATTTTCAACAGGTGCTACATTCGTATCTAATAAAACACCACCTTGATCTTGGCTATTTATTTGCCCACCTATATTATTAGTTTCATTATTCATATTAACCTCCATTAAACTTTCAATAGAATAATAGAATCTGATAAATATTTTAATAATATCACACTTATCATTTCTAATGTTATATATTTACCCCTATCCTAACTAAAGAATAACACATTTTTACAAAATTTGCACTATATTTCGTTCAAATTTTAATTACCTTTATTTTAAATATTGTATCTTCATTATCGCCTTTTTGTTAAAAAATACCGAATGGTATAAATTAAAAATATTATCATTATTATTACAAAAGCCCATTTCAATGAGGCATTCAAAGTGCTTTCAGAATAGCTATTAATAATATCAAAAATGCTTTCTGGAAAATATTTGTTAATAAAAAAAGCAAGTTTATTATTTCCAATATTATTCTTTAAAAAAGTTAAAATCCTTAAAAAAATATCTGTTATTGCAATGATATATACAAATGATGAAAAACTTCTAAAAAACCATGCTACAATTAAGATTAGTACTATTAAGATAATTAAATCTATATACATTTTATCAACCTACTTTTCTTTAATAAGTATATCATATTAGTTGTTTTTTATATAGTTATTTTAAATCTATTAATAATTTTACATCAATTTCTTGTTTAATTAATTTTAATAATTTTTCCACATCCTTTTTTATCTTATTATTATATTTATCTTCTTTAGAAATGTCATCTATTAATTGCTCGCATAAATAATAATATCCCTTTTCTTTAGTTTTATTATATTTAATTATATAATATTTAATTAATTCCAAATATGCCTCTAATATGTGGTTATTTTTAGCAATATTTAAATATTCTATCGCTTTATTTTCATCTTTTTTAACTACTTCATTTCCATATAAATAATATTTTGTTGCAAGATTATAAAAAGCATAAAAATTAACTACACTATAATTATTATCAATTGATTTTTTATAATACATAAAAGCTTTATCAATATCATTTTGATCATAATAATAATTAGCAACTTTGTTGCATGCCCAACTTTCCCCTAAATCAGCACTCTTCAAATAATATTTAATTGCCTTTTCAAAATCATCTTTTTCATATAAATAACCCATATTGTTATAAGAAAAAGAATAATCTCTATTAATACCCTTGTTATAATAATATACTGCTTTTTTTAAATCTTTTTTTAATGGATAGATGCCATCTTTATACATATTCCCCAAGACATTACATGAAGCAATATTTTTTAAGCTATAAGCTTTTTTTAAATAGTTATATCCCCTTTTTAAATCATTGTTTGTTTTATTTCCAAGTAATCCTTTAATAAGCATTACACCTATTATATAACAAGCTCCACCGTGATTTTGATCAGCAGCAATAGATAAAAAATCATAAGCGATAGTGTATCTCGGCTTTCCCGAAACATAACCGTAATATTCATTACTTCCAAGTTCAAAACTAGCATAAGCATTACCTTCTTTAGAAAGTTTTTTTAAGGAAGGATAATAATTAATTCCTTCTTTTAATTTTAATGATAAATACTTTTTTAAAGAACTAGAACTAATTGATGAATCACTTAAAATATTTTCAAAAACTTCTTTTTTAAGATTTTCTTCATAAATAGGTTGCTTTTTTATTAATATTATATAATTTAAAAAACATATAATCGCATCATAATATTTATTATTATCAAGATATTTTTTTATCTCTTCTATTTCTTCTTTTTTTACTTGTTCATCATTTTTTGCAAGATTAAACATTTTATTGCATATATTAATTACTTCTCTACTGTTATTAATATAATTTATATCAATGTTGTTTACTAATTGCCCCTTAATTATACTTAATAGTGCAGATATAGTATTAACAAACTCATTTTTATCTTTATTATACTTTTTCATTCTATTTAAAAAAGCTTGAATATATTTATCTCCAATTCTCCTGTAACCAACTAAATAGTTATTAACAGTGGTATCTGCAATATAATCAATATTGAAGATTATAGAAAACAGATCCGTTTGAATAGCATTTGATTTGTTTTTTGATAAATCTTTAATTATTCTAAAAAAATTACCTAAACTTAAATGCTCATCGTTACTATTAAGTTTTATATATTTTTTCATATTCATCACCAATTATATTTTATCATTATATCGTGGATTTTACAATTTCCACACAATTTTACGTGGAATCGTACATTTTTTTTATAAAAAGTATTTTGATATAATGAAACCACTTTAAAGGAGAATTATATGAAACTATTATGGAAAAATTATAAACAAACAATACTTCTTTTGTTGTCGCTTGTTATAGGAACAATTATTGGTATTGTTGCTAAAGAAAAAGCTGTTATATTGAGCCCCTTTGGTGATTTATTTATGAATATGATGTTTGTAATTATTGTCCCTTTAATTTTCTTAACTATTACAACATCAATTGCTAAAATTAAAAAACCGAAAAGACTCAGTAAAGTAATTATTACAACATTTGCTGTTTTTTTAGTAACTTCACTTATTGCCTGCCTAGTAGGTTTAATATCAACATACTCAGTAAGATTAGTAAATACAAAAGATTCTACTAAAATTATGAAAAACGTAAAAACAAATGTTTCCCACGAAAAAGAAAACATGAATATATTGAAAAGAACAGTTGAAGCAATTAGTGTAAATGATTTCCCTAACTTACTGTCAAAAAATAGCATTATTGCTCTTGTTTTAATATCTATATTAACTGGGCTTGCTATAAATAAAATTGGTAAAGATGCTGAGGATTTAATTAAAGTTTTAGAGTCAGCTAATAAAGTTGTCTTAAAATTAGTTGATATTATATTTTATTATGCACCAATTGGTCTTGGATGTTATTTTGCAGCTTTAGTTGGCAATTTTGGTTCAGAAATAGCAACAGGATATTTTAAAACCTTTATTTATTACACCGTTATTGCCCTTCTATTTTATTTTATTATTTACTCATTATATGCATATATTGCCGCAGGCAAAAAAGGAGTTATATCTTTTTGGAAAAATATTATGCCGGCAACGGTAACTTCAGTTTCAACTTGCTCATCTGCTGCATCTATTCCTGCCAACTTAAAAACTGCCAAAGGGATTGGTGTTCCGAGTGATATTGCCGAAACTGTTATACCTCTTGGCACAAATTTTCATAAAGATGGCACCGTTATAGGTAGTGTTTTTAAAGTAATGTTCCTAGTATATTTATTTAATGTTAATGTAGCTTCTTTTTCATCAATATTTAAAATTATTGGTGTCTCTTTAATTGCCAATCTTCTTGTTACGGCTGTTCCTGTTGGTGGTGGAACAATATCAGAAATGGTTATTTTAATAATGATGGGTTTTCCTGTTAACACCTTACCAATATTAACCATTATTGCTACAATTATCGATCCTCCAGCTACTCTGCTTAATGTTGTTGGTGATTCAGCTGCTTCAATGCTTATAACTAGAATTGTTGACGGAAAAAACTGGCTCAAAATAAAAAAGAAAAAATAATATTTTATATTACTTCATAACTTATTAATTTTATTTGATTAAATATATAATTAGAGTTTAAATTTATTTCATTGCTTAGCAAGTTTTTTAGCATAAAAACCTTGAAAAACAGCACATTTTAGTTTATAATATACATACGTTGCTGGAATAGCTCAGTTGGTAGAGCAATGCTCTCGTAAAGCAAAGGTCGTAAGTTCAAATCTTATTTCCAGCACCATTAAGTAGACGCCGAAGTAGTTTTAACGTTAGAACGTACACTTTGTTTGTGTAAGGTGGCTTGTTCAATTCAGCCCTTCGGCACCATTAATAAATATGTTCGCATGGTTCGAACTTTGAATGTAAAAATCAATCGAAATGTTTGATTTTTTAGTTTATAGAGTATAATATATATGGTGAAAAACAAATGAATAGTATTAAAAAAATAATGATAATGATGGAAGATATTGAATATGGCTTTTTAAATAAAAAAGGGCAAAATATTTTTCTTGATGAAAATATTGAAGATATATTTAGTAATGAATATTATTTAATGTCTCCTAAAGAATTATTAAGCAAGAAAGTCGGTGTTTGTTGGGATCAAGTTGAACTCGAAAGAAAATTGTTTGAAGATATTAATATACCAACCAAAACATACTTTATTTGTATTGATGATAAAGAAAAACTCCTTTCCCATACTTTTCTTGTATATTTTAAAAATAATAAAGTATATTGGTTCGAACATTCCTGGGCTCAAGAAAAGGGTATTCATAAATATAAAAACTTACAGGAATTATTGCTTAATGTTAAATTTAAATTTATAAAAAGTCATAAAAATGAAATAAAATCTCCATCTAAAGTAAACATATATAAATATGATAAACCAAAATTTAATATATCTTGTAGTGAATTTTATAATTATATTTATACCCAAGAAAAAATTGTGCTTTAAAAAGATAACTTGAAACCAAAATTTTATTGACTAACTTTGTCATATTTTCTGTATAAATTTTAATAATCTGATATAATTATAATCAATTGGAGGATACTATGTTAGTTTATGGAAAAAACGTTTTACACGAAATTTCGAAAGATAAAATAAGAAAAGCATATATTTCAAATAAAGATTATATCCCCTTTTTAAAAGATAATAATATTAAATATGAAATGGTTGATAATTTTGTGTTAAATAAAAAAGTTGCTGGTAACCATCAAGGTATTATAATGGATATTTTTGATTATGAATATTATACTATAAATGATATAGAGGGAAATCTTGTTGTTATTCTTGACCACTTAAATGACCCTCATAATTTTGGAGCGATAATTAGAACGTGTGAGTGCATAGGGGTTAAATCAATAATTATCCCTAAAGATCGTAGTGTTCTTGTAAATGATACAGTGTATAAAACAAGTGCAGGAGCCATCAATAATGTCAAAATTATCATGGTAACAAACCTAATTAACGCTATTGATAAATTAAAACAAAACGGTTATTTTATTTATTGTGCTGATATGGATGGGGAAAATTATAAAAAACAAAATTATAAAGGGAAAAACGCATTAATTATCGGCAATGAAGGATATGGTGTAACACCAATTGTAAAGAAAAACAGTGATATAACTATATCTCTTCCTATGAAAGGAAAAATAAATAGTTTAAATGCTTCAGTAGCTGCTGCAATAATATTATATGAAATGGGGTTTTATAATGAATAAATATGATAATGTTGATGAAAATGAGTTAGCTTCATTAATATGTGAAAATGACGAAAATATTAAAAACATTATTTTTGAAAAGTATAGCTATATTATTGATATTTTAATTAAAAAATATAGTTATCTTATAAGTATTTTCCAAATTGATGAAGAAGAAATAAGATGTGAAGCATCTTATGGTTTTTCAGACGGAATTAATTCATATAAAGATAATAAAAATACCCTACTTAGAACATTTTTAACTATATGTATTGAAAGAAGAATTAGAAAGTATATAAATAAGTTTACTACTTCTAAATATAAATTGTTAAACGAAACATTATCATTAAACATCGTTAATGAAGATAGTGGCACTGAACTTATAAATATGATAAGTGCTGACAACAAATTTAATCCCCTTGATAATTTAACCTCTTTAGAAACAATACAAGAAATTATTAGTATTGCTAAAAATAATCTTTCTTCTTTAGAATACAAAGTATTTATTTTAATGATAAACGAAATGTCATACAAAGAAATAGCAAAAAAACTAAATAAAAGCCCAAAACAAATTGACAATACAATTCAAAGAATAAAAACAAAAATGCGCAAATTACTTGAAAAAGACCTTGATATTTGATATCCTATTAATACGTTTATGGCGGGATTGGTGAAGTGGTTAACACGGTAGATTGTGGCTCTATTACTCAAGGGTTCGATTCCCTTATCTCGCCCCATATAAATAATAAAGCGAATTTCACTAAGATTTTCGTTTTTTTATTTACCTAATTATTACATTTGTAATTTACTGAATAAAAAAAGACGCTTTTACGTCCTTTTTAGCGCTTTATTCTTTCTTGCTTTTATCAGCAATTCCTTTGAAAGCCTCTAGGACTTCAAGAGGCATTGCAAATAAAATTGTATTTGATTGATCTGATGAAACATCATTAATTGTTTCAAGTGTTCTTAAATGGAGAGCCCCTGGTGCATTATGAAGAATAGTTGCTGCCTCCGCCAGATTCCTAGCAGCCTCTTTTTCGCCTTCCGACTTTGTAATAACTGCTAGCTTTTCTCTTTCAGCTTCAGCTGCTCTTGCAATTACTCTTTTCATTTCATCAGTTAATGAAATATCTTTAAGTTCTACATCCTCTACCTTTATTCCCCATGGATCAGTTGCTGCATCAACTATTTCTTTAATTTTTATTGCAACAGTTTCTCTTTCAGTTAATAACTCATCAAGAGTAACACTACCTACAATATTACGCATTGTTGTTTGAGCTAATTGTGCAGTAGCATAATAGAAGTTTTCTACCTCTAAAATTGCAAGAGATGCATCAAACACTTTATAATATATCACAGCATTAATTCTAACTGAAATATTATCTTTAGTAATCGCTTCTTGCTCAGGAACATCATCTACCTTAGTTCGAATATCAACCTTTTTATATGATTGTATAACAGGTAAGACTATTCTCCAGCCCGGTTCCATAATTTTAGTAAACTTTCCTAAAGTAAACTTAACTCCTCTTTCAAATTGATTAATTTGTCTTAGTGAACTTAAAATAATTATTATGACAAAAACAATTAATACAAACAGAATATCCATAATTTTATCATCCTCCTTCTAAATATGGTTATCATTCTAAACCTTGTTGCTTCATCCAAATTTTCATTATTAATTTATGTGGTACTAATTTTGTAAGAAAAACTTGACTCCTTGCAATAAAGCCATACTCGCTTACTTCTTTACCCTTTTTTAAATCTTTCCACGCCCTTGTTATGATGTCTTTTGGTTCATACATAGCAACATACTTTTTTACTACTTCGTTTTTGCCAACAGCTCTTTTAAAAAAATTGGTTTTAGTCCAAAATGGACATACTGCTAAAATATGAATACCACTTTTTTTAAGTTCCATATTAAGAGCTCTAGAAAAACGTAAAACATAAGCTTTAGTTGCTGCATATATATTTATATAAGGCACTGGCTGAAATGCTGCTACTGATGCTATATTAATAATGCTCGAATCTTTTTTCATATATGGAAGAGCTATTATACACATACTAGTTACTCCCATACAATTTAATTTTATCATTCCTACACTTTCTTTTCTAGATATTTTTGTTGTTTTATCAAATTTACCATAGCCACTTGCATTAACTAACAATTTAATATTGACATTTTCCTTTTTAAATAAATTCTCAATATCATCAAAAGAAGAATCTAAAGTTAAATCATAAGGAAGTATTTTCGTTTTTGTTTTAATCTCCTTTGCAGCCATTTGAAGATTATCCTTATCTCTTGCAATTAACCATATTTCATCAACATCAATATTTTGTTCAATTGTTATAGCAAAATATCTTCCTATTCCCGAAGATGCACCTGTAACTATAGCTATTTTTTTCATATTATTTTTTCTCCTGCATCTGTTTATCTAACATCTTAATCAGTTCATTAAAAGTCATACTCTTTGTTTCTTCTTCATTATTATATCTATAACTAACAAGATTATCATCAATTTCTTTCTGACCAATAATAATATTATAAGGAACCTTTTTCATAATACTTTCCCTAATTTTATAACCCATTTTTTCATTTCGATCATCAAGACTTACTCGATATCCAAGTTCCTTTAATTTATTAAAAATATTTGTTGCATATTCTAAATGATATTCATTATTAACAGGAATAATATTTATCTGTTTTGGTGCTAACCAAAGTGGAAACAATCCTGCATAGTGTTCTATTAAAATGCCCATAAATCTTTCAATAGAACCAAATATTACATGATGAAGCATAATTGGTCTTTTTTTACTACCATCTGTATCAATATAATTTAAATCAAATCTTTCAGGTAAATTCATATCCAACTGAATAGTTCCACATTGCCACACTCTTCCAAGTGAATCTTTAATATGGAAATCAAGTTTTGGCCCATAAAAAGCCCCATCTCCCGGATTAATTTTACATTCATGGCCAGCCTTGTGACAAGCTTCCTCTAGTACTTTTTCTGATTTATTCCAAATGTCAATACTTCCTATATAATTTTCTGGCCTTGTTGATAATTCTATTTGATATGAAAGGTTAAATATTGAATAAATTCTATCAATAAAATTAATTAACTTAATAACTTCATCCTCAACTTGATCTTCTCTCATATAAATGTGGGCATCATCTTGAGTGATTGCTCTAACTCTAAATAAACCGTTTAAAGCACCACTTGCCTCATGTCTATGCACTAGTCCTAATTCACCAATCTTTATTGGCAAATCTTTATATGAGTGCAAAGAGTTTTTATATACAAGCATCCCACCTGGACAATTCATAGGTTTAATAGCAAACGTCCTTTCATCTATTTCACTAATATACATGTTTTCTCTATAATTAGACCAATGACCTGATAATTCCCAAAGTTCTTTATTTAACATAATCGGTGTTTTAATAAACTCATAACCTTCTTTGGTATGCTCTTTATACCAAAAGTTTTCAAGTTCATTTCTGATAATCATTCCATTGTTTAAGAAAAAGGGGAATCCTGGGCCATAATCACTCATCATAAACAAGTCAAGCTCTCTTCCAAGCTTCTTATGATCTCTTTTCTTTGCTTCCTCTAGAAAGTTTAGATATTCATTTAATTCTTCTTCAGTTTCAAAGCATATCCCATATATACGTTGAAGCATTTTATTTGATGCATCACCCTTCCAGTATGCCCCACTAACTTTTAATAGTTTAAAATGTTTTAATAACTTAACATTTTCAACATGAGGACCACGACAAAGATCAGTAAAATCCCCTTGAGTATAACAGCTTATTAGCTCTCCTTCATCAAAATGGTTAATTAAATCAATCTTATATGGATCGCCCTTAAACATTTTTAATGCATCTTCTTTACTAAGTTCATTTCTAAGAATTTTTTTGCCATCTTTTGAAAGCTTCTTCATTTCTTTTTCTATTTTTGGCAAATCCTCTTCGGTTAAAGTTATATCACCCAAATCAATATCATAATAAAACCCATCCTCGATCACTGGGCCAACCCAAAACATTGCTTTAGGATATAAGTGTTTTATCGCTTGTGCTAATAAATGAGCACAACTATGATTCAAAACACTTAGTTTTTCATCTTCTTTAATATTTTTCATCTTATTTCCTCCTTCTAAAACAAAAAGATGATACCCTAAGGAGTAATTTCTTACGTTACCATCCTATATTTACTTAATTTTATATAACGGCTATAAACCGGGATTTATTAATCCTCTTGAAAAGTAGTAAATATTACATTATTAATTAGTTTCCACCACACACTAACTCTCTTTATAAATCGTGTAATATTGTTGTCTTTTCGCACTGATTTCAAAAATTATACCACTTATAATGCTCTTTGTAAAGATGCACTATTTACTTTTAATAGCAAGTTCTATAAGTTTATCAATTATTTCAGAATATGTATAACCATAATCCATCATTAATGATGGGTACATACTTATATTAGTGAATCCTGGCATCGTATTTATTTCATTTAAATATACTTTATTTGTTCCCTCTTGAATAAAGAAATCAATTCGAGCAAGTCCGCTACCATCTACTGCTTTAAAAGCTTTTTCTGCCATCATTTGAATTTCTTTTAAAACTTTTTTATCAATTTTAGCGGGTATAATTACCTTTGATTTTTCATTTTCATATTTAGCAGAATAAGTATAAAAATCTTCTGCCGATATTATTTCGCCTACTGTAGATACTTCATAACCTGTTTCATTGCTACCAAGAATCGCTATCTCAACTTCTCTTCCTATAATACCTTCTTCAATAAGAATTTTATTATCAAATTTAAGAGCATATAATATCGCCTTTTTTAAATCTTCTTTTTGATATACTTTAGTAATTCCAACTGAAGAACCAGAGTTTGATGGTTTAACAAACATTGGAAATTTTTTAATTTTCTTTATAGTTATTTCAATCAATTCATCTATATCAAGATTGTGTTCAATATTATTTTCATCAAAATATAAATACTCCGATGTTTTATATTTTTTTGCATATATATATTTACATTGGCTTATACCATATTGATCAAAAATAAGATTAGCATATCCCTTATCCATACAAATACTTGAAGATAAAACCTTGCAACCAACATAAGGAACGTTTATCATTTCAAATAAACCTTGAATTGTCCCATCTTCTCCATATAATCCATGTAACATTGGAAATATTACATCAAATTGCTTTAAATATGCCATAACATTCTCTATTTCATTCGAATGCTCATCATACCAAATACCCTCTTTACTGATAAAAGCTTTTTTTATCTTGTATTTATCTTTATCAATATTGTCGCATATTGATTTTGTGCTCCACACTGAAACTTCATGTTCAGTAGAAACCCCTCCATAAATTATACATAACTTCATTTTCATCCTCCTTATTTATATAAAATATTTATATCAACATCTCCATTTATGCCTTCAATACGTCCAGTATCACACATTTGCCATAATAAGTAATTCCCTTGATATGTTGTTTTATCTATATAATGTGCAAGCCATATAGTTTTATTATTTACATCCCATATCTTTTCTAAATAATATTTGCTACCGTAAAGCATAGTATCATAACCTGCTTTTTTTAAACTACTAGCAAATGTATCGTAAACATCATGTAAGTCCTTAATACTTATATTATAATATTTCACATACTTCCAGTTTTCCCAATCAAACGCAATTGGAAAGTCTAGTTTTTCGCCCTTTAAAGTTTTAATTGCCCATTTTGCATGCTCTTTTGCCTTCTTTCTTGTTGTTGCCGTTGTATAAACATAAACTCCAACTTTCAACCCAGCTTTTTTAGCATTCTTATAGTTTATTTGAAAATAACTATCTTCTTCAATATCTTTTTCAATGGCTGAATTTACTCCCATTCTCATTATAACAAACTCTGCTCCAGCATTCTTAACTTTATCAAAGTCTACTACCCCTTGCCATTTAGAAACATCTATTCCAATAGCAGTATTATCCTTTTTATACTTAGCTATTACATCATCAAATAATATTTTGGGGCGCACAGGAGGTTTACTTTCTGGTATATTTGGCATCCTTTCTACTACATTCAATTTAATATCTCTTTTAGACTCATTACCACTTGAATCAAAAGATATAATACTCAGGTTATATATTCCAACTTGCATTAAGTCATAATTTCCTTCCACTTTACATGATAAATTGCGATCATAATTATCAATAGCATTTATTGTTTCACATATATTATAATCACTTCCTACTAACACATTAATGTTTTTAGTATAACCCAAAACAAAAGGAGGAATATCATCATAAACTTCATATTCTAAATCATGTTTATATACTCTTTTATTATATTCATAAGAAACTGTTGTTTTTTTATTCCAATACTTTCAGTATTTAAAATATCTTTACTATTCAATATTTTAGCATTACTTTCTTTAATCAATTCTTCAAGATAACGGTTTTCTTCAAATACTTGAATTCTGACTTCTTCTTCTTTTATATAAACGTCTTTAGGCATTTTGTATTCATCATAGCTACATCCTGATATCAAAATACAAATTGAAAATAATAATAATTTTTTCAAAACATCACCTTTTTCATTATATCACAATTATTTATTTGTGATTATTCAATATTCTACACAACGCTACTTTTGCTTATATAACATAATTATTTTTTTAAAATTTAATTTACTACCACTATATAAAATAGCTCTTGTATATATTTTTATTGAAATATTAGCAACAACTATTATAGTAATTATTAATATAAGCACAGACAAAATCACTTCTTTATAACTTGCCAGACCCATCATTATTCTAAGTGGCATACAAAATGGCGAAGATATTGGTAATAATGCCGCAAGTAAGTTTAATTTCCCTGTTGGATTCATCATTGTAAAATATGAAAGATAAAAACCTATAACTGCAATTATTGCAACTGGTCCATTTGCCGATTGAACATCTTCTGGTTTACTTACCGTTGAACCAGTTAAAGCATATAATAATGCGTAGGTTAAATAACCTAAAATAAAGTATAATAAAGTAATTAATGCTAATGATACTGTAATAGTAGATAAATCAACTACTTTAGATAATACTTGTTTATCAATAAAAATTCTAGCACAAATAAAAGATGTTAATATATTTAATGCTAATTGGCAAAGACCGACGATTCCTATTCCAAGAGTTTTACCCAAAACAATATTTCGAGGAGATGTTGAGGTAACAAGCATTTCAATAATTTTTGAAGTTTTTTCAGTTGTAATTGAACTTGAAACTTGAAAAGCACAAAAATATATTGCATAAAATAAAATTATTGAAATACCCATCATTACAGCAATATTACCTTTTACTTCCTCGCCTGCTTGTTCATATCTATATTCAAAAACTGGATTTAAAGAAGCAATTTGTTCTTTAGTTAAGTTTAACTTTTCAAGTCCATTACTTGTATATACAGATGAAAGAATATTTGCTAGATCTTCAGGTATACCGTTTGAAAAAAACAAATTTTTAACAATATAAGTAAGAACAATGCTACCATCTTTATTTTTATTTATAATTAAAGCATCAACATCTGAATCACTATTTACTTTTGATTTAATATCTTCAATGCTTTTATCTGTTTTGGAAAACTTATATCCCAGTTCTTTTAAATTAAGATTATCAAGTTTATTATTAAAAATATTCTCTTGATCATGGACTAATATTGTCAAAACTTTTACTTTACCATCACCACTAAATATTTTAACAGCGGCAAAACCTCCTACTATTAAAAGGAGTATAACTATTGTGGATATTATAAATGCCTTTCTTTTAACCATATCCAAAATGGTAAATTTCATAACTATAAAAATATCTTTCATTCTAACTTCTAACTTTCTCGACAAATATATCGTTTAATGTTGGTTTCATTATCTCAAATTTAGTAATTAATATATTTTTCTTAACTATCTTTTTTAATAAATTCCAAGCTTCTTGTTCATTTTTAACTTTAATCAAATAATAATTATCATGGCTATTTTCAATTTCCAGTTTTGCTTCTTCAATAATATCATCAATTCCTTTTTCAGTAATTACCGAAACCCTATTAGCAGGATAAGTACTTTTAATTTCATTTAAATTGCCTTTTAATACTGTTTTACCTTTATCAAGAATAATAATATCTGAACAAAACTCTTCGATTGTATGCATTTCATGAGCTGACATTATAATGTATTTGCCTTTTTTAATTAATTCCAAGATAACTTTTTTAAGTATTCCTGTATTCACTGGGTCAAGCCCACTAAAAGGTTCATCCAACACTAATAATTCCGGATCATGGATAATAGCGGTCATAAATTGAATCTTTTGTTGATTCCCTTTAGAAAGTTTATCAGGGGTCATCTGTATATATTCTTCTACTTCTAGTATTTTTGCCCATTTATTTATAGATTTTATACTATCTTCTTTACTTATACCTTTTAGTTTCGCAAAATATATTAGCTGATCTATGATTTTAATTTTAGGATATACTCCTCTTTCTTCAGGTAAATATCCAAAATTAACATCCTTTCTACTAACGTTTTTTCCATTCCAAGTAATTGAACCACTATCTTTTGATAAAATATCTAAAATCATTCTTATAGTTGTTGTTTTACCTGCTCCATTAGTGCCCAACAAACCAAAAATACCTGGTTTATTAATAGAAAAAGAAATGTTATCTACCGCTTTTTTCTTACCATAAGTTTTTGTAACATTTTCAAGCTTTAATCCCATGTTTGCCTCCAAAAATATTGTACTATATATATAAATAAAAATCTATAATATTCAAATTTTAGACAAAATAAAAGCAGATATTTTCACATCTGCTTTCTAAAAAATTTATTTTTCTTGTGGCAAGAAAAGATTAAGTAAAATGCCCACTATTGCAGCAAGAGCCATTCCTGTAAAGGATATAGATACATCACCAGTTCCAATTGTAATAACTGCACCACCAAGACCCAACACTAACATTGTTGATACTACCACTACATTTCTTAAGTTTTCAAAATCTATTTTGTTTTTTACAATAACTTTTAAACCATTTACTGCAATAAACCCATAAAGAAGAAGTGATACTCCTCCAAGAACAGCATTAGGTATCGTCGATATAATAGCAGATATTTTTCCTAAAAATGCAATAAATATTGCTAAAAGCGCAGCAAGACCAATAACCCACACAGAAGCCACTTTAGTCATTCCAACTACGCTAGTATTTTCCCCATAAGTTGTATTTGCAGGGCCTCCTAATAACCCAGCAACGCTTGTTGCTATTCCATCTCCAAGCAACGTTTTTTCAAGACCCGGATCATTAATTAAATCTTTATCAATAATGGTACTAAGAGCCATATGATCACCAATATGTTCTGATATTGTAACAAGTGCAACCGGGGCAATTGTTAATAAACCATTTAAACTAAATGTATAATCTTTAAATGGTAGTAAAAATTTTGGAAAGATAAACCAAGCAGCTTCAGCTACAGGTTTAAAGTCCACGATTCCAAAACATATTGCTAAAATATAACCAGAAGCTATTCCTATTAAAAAGGGAATAATTTTTGCAAAACCTTTTCCAGCTATTGCTGCTATCGCTGTTACTAAAAATGTAAATAATGCAACTATTAAATGTTTCCATACAATAACATCACTATTTAAGCCAATTTGCGATATAGCACTTGGTGCTAATGAAAGTCCGATTATTATTATCATTGGAGCAACTACAATCGGTGGAAGTAATTTCTCAAGCCATTTTTTTCCAAAAAACTTAATAGCTAAAGCAAAAATTACATAAACAACTCCTGCAAAGAATATTCCCGTTACAAAGCCACTTGTACCACCTTTTTGATAAGCAACTATAATAGGGGTTATAAAAGCAAATGAACTTCCTAAATATACAGGTGATTTGCCTTTTGTGCACAAGATGTAAATCAATGTTCCAATTCCACTTGCAGCTAAAGTAACTGGAATAGTTAAAACCGTTTCTCCTGCAGCACTATTAACAAGTATTGGCACAAGTATTGTAGCACCAAACATAGCAAACAAATGCTGAAGAGCCAATACAATCCACTTGCCAATAGGTGGTTTTTCATGTGTGTCATACAATAATTTGGATGTTTTCTTTTCTTTTTTTTCGTTTTTCATTTCTCCTCCTTTTAAAACAAAAAAAACAGTAATGATGTAAATTACTGTTAAAAATTAGAAATAAATGAAAAAGAGCCTTTTTTGTGTAAAATATTTGAGTTTATTAAATTATTCTTCTTCATCTTATCTCCACTGTTTCTAAAAATATCACACTTTTAAAAAAAAATCAACAAAAATTGTTGACATGTTTTAAAAAAATTGCTACAATGAAATTGCTTAGTAGGGAGTTGTGGTATATTAATTTATATCACAGTAGTGTTTTTATATAATTTATTAGTTAATTCTATTAGATTATCATAAGAATACGCAATTATTGTTGAATAATGATGGCGAATCATTATTAGCAGTAGTTGTTATATATAAATTAATATGAAAATATTAATTTATATCTTGAAGAATCAAAATGATTCTACCAAGTGTTTATTATTTATTCTGAGGTTTCGTTATATTTAATAAATTACTGGTCTTATATCTAGTCAAGCTATTAAGCTGTATGATCATATGTGGATCTTGACCCGTTCAAATCATTTGTCTGTCTATAGGTGATTTGAATTATATCTCCACGGAAACGTACTGAATTTGACACTCAGTGCGTTTTTCATTGTCTAAAAAAATACCAAGCTTAACTTGATATTTATATTTTACTTACTTGATATGCATCTACATCTACAGAAGTTTCTTGTCCAAACAAATCAATAATTATTGTTAGTCGGTTATTTTCTTTATCGATATTATCTACTTTTCCACTCATGCCGTTAAATGGTCCATCAATAATATTTACATTATCACCAACAACCAATTCAACATCACTTTCAACCCTACTCATACCCATATTAGCAAGTATTTTATCTATTTCTTGAGGCATAAGTGGTGTTGGCTTCGCACCTTTTCCAGAAGAACCAATAAAACCTGTTACCCCTGGAGTATTTCTTACAATATACCAAGCTTCATCTGTCATTATCATTTCAACTAGAACATATCCTGGGAACATTTTTTTAACTTTTTCTTTTTTCTTACCATCTTTTATTTCCACTTCTGTAGTTTCAGGTATAATAACTCTAAAAATATAATCTTGCATTCCCATGGATTCAATTCGCATTTCAAGCTTTTCTTTTACACTTAATTCATGTCCTGAATAAGTATTTACTACATACCATAATTTATCTGTTTCAATATTCATGATGCTAACCATCCTTTAATAATTGACAACAGTAAATTTAAAAGCAGAAAAAAACCTGATAGTAAAAAACATAAAATTATTGTTGCTAAAGTATTTTTCAAAACTTCTTTCCATGTGGGCCATTTTACAAGTTTTAGTTCTTTTTTAACTCCACTTAAATAACTTTCTTTTTTGGCTTTATTCTTATTACTTTTTTTCGATACCTTCGCCATAGAATCTCCTCCATTAAAAAAACACTTTCGTGCTTTCATATGTATATATTACTATAAAGATGTAAATTATGCAATAGTTTTTATTCCAATTGTAATAGTTTTATGATAATGTCAGTATAGTTAGTTTTTTGAAAATGTCAGTCTTATATAATATAATCTTCCTAGAAAGGAAGAAAATAATGAAAGGAA
>JGI24711J26586_10000686_pt1 | contig 26348 bp, 31 predicted proteins | sample BioPla3DNA1_FD_26586 | JGI IMG/M metagenome (IMG submission 26586)
AACCCTACTGCCAATAGCCATACTATCTACTTTAGTACTAAGGCCGATACTACCCTTGCTTCTGGTGTCTATAGTAATACCGTAGAGTTTAGTGCCGTAGGCAATATTGCTACAGTCTCCTTTGACCAAGCCTTTGCCTTTCATAATAAAGAGAAAGCCCAGGCTCTAGACACTAACTACTACTATAAGATGCAAGATATGACTAAAGACATCTGTGATGCTGTCGCTCATGAACAACAAACCACTCTAGTAGACACTAGAGACCAAAAGACCTACACCATCTTCAAATCTAAGGCCCCAGACAGTAAATGTTGGATGAACCAGAACCTTGATTTAGACCTAGACACTAACACCCCACTAAGTAATACCAATACCGACCTTAATAGTGTAGAGTCTTGGACGCCTGAACGTAATATGATTACATTCGGAAGCCTAAATACGAGCACATAGACTAATGACAACTACAACCCTTATTCTTATGAAATGGGCGATACTTACTATTACACTAGCAATACCACTACAGGCGATACGACCTATACCTCCTTAGCGGCTTGCGAAGCTGGTGGCCACACCAGAGCTGAATGTATGCACTACCATGCTGGGAATTTCTATAACTGGTCTGCCGCGGTAGCCAGTAACGATACTTCTGCTCATACCACTAACTATGAGATTATGCCAGACTCTATTTGTCCAAGGGGATGGAGGCTGCCCAGGGGTCCAGAGAACAGCAGTGATTATTCGGATATTCATGACCTATTTGTCGTTTATGGAATTATTGCTACTGGTGCGCCAAGTAACGCGTTTCTCACAAATGGATTTAATAACGTTCGAGCCAACCCATTATATTTTGTACGCTCTGGCTATGTACAGGACGGCACTCTTGTTAGTGCTGGAGGCGCTGGAAACCTCCATTATTCCAGTGTCGAATCAGCCTCTAAAGTTTATCGCTTAGGGTTTGCCAGCAATGTTATTTATCATCAGGACAGCTATTTTCGTTATGTTGGATTTCCTTTACGCTGCGTAGCAGACAACAGGATAAACTATTCCCTAAACTATGCACCTAATGGCGACAATGTCTCTGGAATACCAGCCAACCAAGCCACTTTCAGTGAAGATACTTCACACTCCTTTACTATTGACTCAGCTGTGCCTACCAGAACTGGCCATAACTTCCTCGGCTATGCCACTTCTGCCGATGGTGAAGTAGCCCACCAACCAGGAGCTAGTATTTCTTTAACAGACGTCGCCCCAGCCATTATTCTTTATGCCATTTGGGGCAACGAACTAGGTTTTAACAATTCAGGTATCACTACTATGCAGGCCATGACGCCAGCTATTTGTACTGCTGCACCACAAGGCACTACTGGATTACTCCAAGATACACGAGATGGTAAGGTTTATTCCATCTTCAAGGCTAATGACAGTAGGTGTTGGATGAATCAGAGTTTAGATCTCAACCTTTCTACTGGCACCACATTAAATAATACCAATACCGATTTTAATTCCATTACCTCTTGGACGCCAGAACGAGATACTGCTCCTGCCGACAATTTCAATACTACCACTTGGGTTAACGATAACCACAATCCTTACTCTCATGATCCTGGTGAAAGATATTACTATGCTAACGGCGTAGAAACATATGATACTAACTATACTTCACTCTCTGCTTGCACTTCTGCAGGTAATACCGCCGCAAACTGCAAACATTATCATGTAGGAAATTATTATAACTTCTCTGCTACTATAGCCAGCAACGACAGCTCTAGTTACACTACAGACTATGAAGAAGTTCCCAACAGTATTTGTCCGAAAGGCTGGAGACTACCCCAGGGACCAACGGACAGTAGTGACTACTCAGACTTTGATGATTTATTAGCCGCTCATAACATTAAAACCGCTGGGGCTTCCACAGATTTTCTTCCAGACGGCTTTAGAAACATAAAGCTAAGCCCCCTCTTTTTCGTTCATGCTGGCATCGCTGTTATTAACCAATCTAATCAAGCGGAGTATTATGGCGCTAGATGGCGTGGCGATTATTGGGTTTCCAGTGTTATCTCTACTTCAGATGCTCGTGGCCTATCTTGGCATAAATCTAAATTTTATCCAGACGTGCATAATCGCTACGATGGTAGGAGTATACGCTGTGTCGCCAACTCTACAGACTATATGTATTACTTAAACCATCATCCAAACGGCGATAACGTCTCCAGTCTTCCCGCTGGCCAAGTAGCCCGCAACAATAACACTTCCCACACCTTTACTATTAGCTCCACCGCGCCAACTAGAGCTGGTTACATCTTCCAGGGCTATGCCACTTCTGCCGATGGCGCGGTAGTCTACCAGCCAGGGAATACCATTTCCACCACTAGTAGCTCCCCCATCATCACTATTTATGCCAAGTGGGAACTTATGCCTACCTTTGACGCCGCCTACGCCCAAGCTGGCAAAAGCACCCATAACGGCTACTATAAAATGCAAGACATGACCAGCGGTATTTGCAGTGCAGTGGGAACGGGCGAACAGGCTACCTTAATAGACACTAGAGATAATAAAACCTACGGAGTCTTTAAGGCCAACGATGGTAGATGTTGGATGAGGCAGAATCTAGACCTTAATCTTTCTTCTAGTGTTACCCTTTATGACACCAATACTGACTTAAACTCAGTCTCATATTGGACTCCAGATGCACGCTATGGTAACACTATACCTTCAGGGAGCCTCGGTACTAGATGGCTAAACTATCACCACCTTCCTTACTCTTACGACTCCGGTATTACATCCGCTGGTAATCATTACAATTGGACCGCTGCAGTGGCTAGTAACTGGACTCAGAATTTTACAGGCACCCAGCCAAACTCTATCTGTCCGAAGGGCTGGAGGCTTCCTCTTGGCCCTGTTGGTTCCGGTGACGTTTCGGACTTCGCTGATTTACTGTCCACTCACGGAGTAGCAAATCCTGGCGGTGGCTATATTGGCAGTGGCTTCAACGGCATGCTTGGTAGCCCACTATCCTTTACAAGACCTGGTTATGTTGAAGGAAATGGAGGCACACATTATGAGAGTGGTGTTTCTGGTCGGTATTGGACATCTATTGCTACTAGTTCTAGTAATGCTTATACATTAATATTTCACTCCAATGGTGTCTACCCCAATACCACAGAATCAAGACACCGGGGTATCTCTGTCCGCTGTGTAGCACGTGATTAATTCGCCTCACTCTTATTAATAATCTCAACCACCCCACCCCAACAACTCCACCAAACTCTTGCTCTCACAAACCGTTTATGTTATATTTTAAGTATAAAAAAAGGAGTTTATTAATATGAAAAAAATCATCCACCTACTCGTAACTTTAATCTTTACCTTTGCCTGCACCCCAGTGTTTGCAGAAGAGGCAGCCACTAATTGTGAAGATGGTTCCAATTGCAACGATTCATCCATCGTTGTGGAAGAGGAAGCGGATCCTGTCACTGAAGACGATGGTGCTGCCGAGCCACTCATCATTTCAGAAGAGACCCCTAGCGCTGAAGAACTCGCTGCCGAAGAAGAAGCGGAAGAAGAGTCCAAAACCTGGACCACTCCAGCCATTATCGTCGCCTGCGTTTTTCTCGTCTTAATTATTGCCGCTTATATTTTCACTATTAAAAAATAACTTACCTCTATTCATAATTTTATGATTGCTCATCTAAACGGTAAGATTGCCGAAAAATTTGCCAACTCTGTTATTATCGACGTTCACGGTGTTGGCTATGCTGTCACGGTTTCTACACCTGATTTTGAACGTCTTCATCTTGGCGATGAAGTTAAATTCTACACTTACCACCTTGTGCGTGACAATCAAGAAGCCCTTTATGGATTCTCTTCGCTCGCCGCCAAAAAACTTTTTGAACTCCTTATTTCCGTTAACGGCATTGGTCCTAAAGCTGGCATCTCTATCATGTCTCTTGGTACCCCCGAACAAGTCCGCAACGCCATCGCTAATGCTGACAGTGCCTTTATCGCTAGAGCCACTGGCGTCGGCAAAAAATCTTCCGAACGCGTAATCGTCGATCTTCGCGATAAAGTTGGCTCACCCTCTCACTACGGCACCACGGTCACTTCTGAGCAGTCCACACTCACGGACGATGAGGCGCTCGACGCCCTCATTGCTCTCGGTTTTCCCCTCAAAGAAGCCACTCAAGCCCTCGCCCAGATTAACCCCACCCTACCCACCGCCGAGCGCGTACGCCTTGCTCTCAAGAATTAAACCCTTTACCTCTTCCCAAAAAAACCAAACTATGGTATTATTATCCACAGTTTATAATAATTAAAGGTAATCTATGAGTTTTTCTATCTTGAAACAAATTGGTGACGCCCAGAAGAAACCCTCTGCTGTTGATGTCCAGTCTGGTGACACCGTTAAGGTTAGCCAGAAAATCAAAGAGGGTAACAAGTTCCGTATTCAGGTTTTTGAGGGTGTGGTAATTCGTACTGATCGCAAAGATTCACACACTGCTCGCATTACCGTTCGCAAAATTGCTTCAGGCGTAGGTGTGGAAAAATCCTTCCTCCTCCACAGCCCTCTGGTAGAGAAAGTAGAAATCGTGCGTCGCGCTAAGGTCCGTCGCAACAATCTTTCCTACCTTCGCAAGCGCTCTGGTAAATCTGCCCGACTCACCAGCAAGGATTTTGATCGCACCGCAGTGAATGCGGTGACTGAAGAGCCCACCGAACCTACCGAGCCTAGCAAGTCAACTACTACCTCTACTTCAACCGAAAAATCAGAATCTAAACCTAAAGCCGATTCGCCAGACACCACCGAGCTCACCTCCGCCTAATGGCCATTCTCGGCATCGACGAAGTCGGTCGCGGTCCCTGGGCCGGACCCTTAGTGGTCGGTGCCGTAATTTTACCTCCTCAGGACTTTTTCACCTCCCAAAACTCCACCACCGACAATCACTCCTGGCTCGACTCCCTCACCGACTCCAAGCAGCTTACCACCAAAAAACGCGAATCCTTAAATAGCCTCATCCATCAATACGCTTCTGCCACTGCCCTTGGTTGGGTTTCTAATACTGAGATTGACGAACTCGGCCTCTCCGCCGCCCTCAAGCTCGCCACTCATCGTGCCGTCACGGCCATTCAGGCCACCCGTACCACTTTCTCCGAAATTATCATTGACGGCACTGTAAATTTTCTTGCCAACACTCGCCTAGAAAAACACGTCACCGTTCTCAAAAAAGCCGATTCATTAATTAAAGAAGTTTCTGCCGCTTCCATTATTGCCAAAGTCGCTCGCGATCACTACATGGTAGAACTCGCCAAAAAATATCCCGGCTATGGTTTCGAAAAACATGTCGGTTACGGCACCGCCAAACATCGTGCCGCTCTTACTAGCCTCGGCCCCTGCCCTGCGCATCGCCTATCATTCAAGCCAGTCAGCACAATCTCCCATCAACAGAGCGCACATCAAAACTCCGATACTACCCCTGTTAAAACCACCTCTCGCCCTAACTCCACCACCATCGGCCAGCGCGCCGAAACTGTCGTCGCGAACCACCTTATCGCCCAAGGTCACACCATCCTCGCCCGTAACTACAAAACTCGAGTTTACGAAATTGATCTCATTAGCTCAAAAAACCAACACCTTTATTTTACGGAAGTTAAATATCGCCGCTCCACCACCCACGGCGCACCACTTGAATTTATCACCAAAGACAAGCAAAACCGCATGCAATTTGCCGCCACCGCCTTTCTAAAAACCCACCCCAAACTCAAAGACTTCATCCCGCACCTTGCCGTGGCCGCCGTTTCCGGCTCAGAGTTTCACCTAGACAACTGGTTCACCATCTAAGCATCTAAACCTAAACGTTAAACCGAAACTCCACCACATCCCCCTCTTCCATCACATAATCCTTACCTTCGGTTCGCATCAACCCCGCACCCTTCACCGCTTTTTCCGAACCCAGCCTCACCAAGTCCTCATACTTACAAACTTCCGCCGCGATAAACCCGCGCTGAAAATCCGTATGAATCGTCCCCGCCGCTTCCGGCGCCGTCGCCCCACGCTTAATTGTCCACGCTCGCACCTCTTTTTTACCCGCCGTCAGAAACGATTGTAGCCCCAGTGTCTGATAAGCCGCCTTCACCAACTCCCCTAGCGCATCCTCTTCTACGCCGTAACTTTTTAAAAACTCCAGCTTTTCTGCTGCCCCCATTCCCGCCATCTCTTCTTCTAGTTTCGCATTCACAAACACCGCCTGCGCCAGCGCCACTAATTCGCGCATTTCCGTCTGCAGATTCTTGTCCACCAACTGCTCCTCTGAAACATTAAACATATAAATCACCGGCTTTTCCATCAAATAGGGAATTATTTCCTCTTTCGCATCCGCCTTCCGCTTTTTACTCGCCACCCTCTCTCGCGTTTCCAAATCTGCCAACTCTAACTCAGTCTGGATAATTTCAATATCGCGTTTCGGATTAATATTCTCCACAGTGGTCACAATATCATCATCATGAAATACCCGTACCACATGGCAAATCACCTGGCATTCTCGAATATGCGCCAAAAACTTATTCCCCAGCCCCTCACCCCGACTCGCCCCCGCCACCAATCCAGCAATATCCACAAACTCCACCGTCGCTGGCACGATTTTTTCGGTGTCATACATCTTGGCGAGTACCGCCAAGCGCTCATCCGGCACCGGCACAATTCCCACATTTGGCTCAATCGTCGCAAACGGGTAATTCGCCGCCAACGCCCCCGCATTCGTCAGCGCATTAAAAAGCGTGCTTTTCCCCACATTCGGCAACCCCACAATTCCTATCTTTAAATTCAAGCCAAACCTCTCTGTCTATTATTTTTATAATTATAACACACCAATTGCTAACGCTCTTTACGGTAAGGTATAATAATCTTAATCTAACTAAATGGAGCATCTATGGATTCGCCAAAACCCAAGAAAAAACTAAGCCTCGGTCTAAAAATTGCCCTTATCGCGCTTACTATCGTTGCCATCCTCATCGGAATTTTTGTGTTTCGCTACCATCAATTATTTTTTTCCGGCAGTAAAAATTTACAGATGTGCGGTCTAATTATCTAACACCCTTATTCTAAGCTAGACCAGGCCTGCACCAAAGCCATCTACCAAAAAACCTGGGATAAAATTATTAACGAAGGCCTATACTACAAAATCCTTAACTTTTACGAAGATTACTAATTCACGCGCGACGTTTCCACTTTTATATTCTCGCGGACCGACGCGTTGCACAACTTCTCCAAATTCCTGTATAATCAAAATATGCAACTACAGTTTCCAGAAAATGCCAGCATTAAAGAAAAAACAATTTTTCAAGACCTACCTTGTTTAGGCGAAATTTCTGATAAAGATTTTTCTTATTCTGATTATGCGAAACCGAAAGAAGAGATGCGATTTTGCGTCAGAATTTTACTGATAAACAATGGAAAAATCTGTGTAGAATATTCACAGAGATATAATTTCATTCAGATTTTAGGCGGAGGTATTGAGTGCGGTGAGTCTATTGAGGCCGCAGCGAGAAGGGAGACTAGCGAAGAGGGTGGCTACAAGGTTAATCAATTAATCCCCAAGGGATACTTTATAGAAAATGGTATTGCCAAAAAAGACATATCATTTATTTATACTGCCACTCCAGGTAGGCAAATAACTACCTCATATCAAGAGGATGAACTTGAGTGTGAGTTCAAACCAACCTGGTATGAAATTAATGATGCAATTAAGATTCTTACGGAGGCAGATGAAGGATATATTAAAAGTTATAATGGTCGTTTTGCAACAAAGCGTGACTTGTTATTATTAAAAAAACTATTCTAATCCCCGCCTTTCTTAGTATTTAACCCTATCTACTACTCTACTAATCCTGTATAATCAAAATATGCAAAACGAAATTGAAGCCAAATTTTTAGACATCAATAAAGCCAAAATTCGCCAAAAACTCAAACAGCTCGGCGCCACTTTAGAAAAACCAGAAGTCCTGATGCGCCGCGTAGTCTTCCAGACCGATAAACACTCTTTCGCCCGCGTGCGCGATGAGGGTGACCAAATCGTCATGACCTACAAGCACGTCGTCGATGGCCATTCTATTCTCGGCACCAAAGAAGTCAACGTCAAAGTCAACGATTACGATGCCGCCATTCTCCTCCTCAAATGTTGCGGGCTTAAGGCTAAAGCCAACGAAGAAACCAAGCGCGAAATCTGGCGTCTTAAAAATACTGAAATTTGCATCGACACTTGGCCGTGGATTCCACCTTTTATAGAGATTGAAGCTCCCTCCGCAGCTGAAGTTTGGGAGCTAGCCAAAAAACTCGGCTTCACCAAAGACCAGGCCAAATTTGGCTCCGTTGACACCATCTACCAACATTATTTTGGCGTTGAGCCAGACATTGTCAATTCGCACACCCCAGAAATCTTATTTAACATGCAACCACCCACTTGGGTAAAGGAGCTCTCATGACCAAACCACAAACCCCAAACGACCGCTTCAAACTTCACGGTGTCTACCGCCACTTCAAGGGCGACTTTTATATCCTTGAAGATATTATCTACCACTCCGAAACCGGCGAAATGATGGTCGCTTACCGCGCACTCTACGGCGACGGCCGCCTCTGGTGTCGACCTTATGATATGTTCTTCGAAAAAGTCGACCACCAAAAATACCCAGACGTCAAGCAAAAATACCGCTTCGAACTTCAAGCATAACCCCTAGCACACTCACTCTTCTCATGTTAAAATTAAACTATGCATCAAGAAGAATTACTGAGCAAAAAACGCGCCGTGGAACTTTGGCAAAGTGGCAAGATTCACGATTTTGAAGTGGGTACCACCAAAGGCTTGCAAGCTATCCACCACTTTCTCTTTCAGGACGTCTTTGATTTTGCCGGCCAGATTCGCCATACCGATCTCGCCAAGGGCAACTTCCGCTTCGCACCTGTCATCTATCTAGAAAACACTCTCAAAACCATTGATTCTCTCCCCGAAAACACTTTCACCGAAATCATCAAAAAATATGTTGAAATGAATATCGCCCATCCTTTTCGCGAAGGCAATGGCCGCGCCACCCGCATTTGGCTGGATTTAATTTTAAAAACTAGACTTAAAAAATGCATAGACTGGTCTATGATTGAAAAAACCGCTTACCTTTCTGCCATGGAACGCTCGCCCATCAATCAGCTCGAAATTGAAACCTTATTAAAGTCTGCTCTCACCGACCAAATTTCTAGCCACGAAGTCTATATGAGAGGCATTCAGTCTTCATACGCATACGAATCCCAATCCTTGTACGACGTCCACAATCTCCCGGAATAATTTGGCCGAGAACCCAGCTCGCCTGTGGAAATTTTTGTTTTATGTTAACATCAAACTATGTCTAACCCCTACCGCTACCGCCGAATTGCGCTTGCGAGCGCTAGTCTTCTCGCGCTGATTATTTGGCTCCTCACCAGCCCTGCTAGCTTCGAGCTAGATTATTCCACCCCTGTAGATCATCAACCGAGCGCACAGCAAAACTCCGACCCCTCTACCGAAAATTTCACTCCAAACTCAGGCGCCAATTCCGAAAACCACTCCTCAAAAACCCCTCTCGCTACCGAAGTCTTAAAACGCCTTACCATCAAAGGTCGCGCTCCCAAAACCGGCTACACTAGAAGTGCTTTTTATGACCGCTGGCCCACTATTAAAGGTTGCAGTCTTCGCCAACGCATCATCAAGCGCGAACTCGGCGACACCGCCATACTAAATTCCGACAACCAGTGCACCGTCATCTCAGGTGAATTCACCGAACCCTACACCGGCACCCACCTTATCTTCACCAGCCCCTCCGAATTCGCCAAAAAAATCCAAATTGATCACGTCGTCGCTCTCTCCGACGCTTGGCAAAAAGGCGCGCAGTACCTCTCACCAAACATCCGTTTCCAAATTGCCACCGACCCACTCAATCTCCTAGCTGTCGACAGTTCCGCCAATCAACAAAAAGGCGACGGCGACGCCGCTACTTGGCTCCCACCCAACAAGGCTTTTCGCTGTCAATATGTCGCCCGCCAAGTTTCGGTCAAATACAAATATACTCTCTCGGTCACCCAAGCCGAACACGACGCCATCGCCAGAATTCTTGCCACCTGCCCCACCGAACCCGCCATCGGGGTTTCTTTAGCTTCAGCCCCTACCCCCTAACCCCTAACCCCTAACCCTACCCCCTACCCCCTAACCCCTAACCCTACCCCCTACCCCCTAACCCCTAACCCCTAACCCCAGCAACCCCTTCATTGAAAAAACCACTTCCCTAGGTTAAGATAGTGATTATGGAACGATTTTTGGATTATTTTATCCCTAAAAACTACCAACTCAATTTCGAGATTAACAAAGCCGCCGCCACTCTTTCTGGCATCGCTACTATCACAGGCACCGCTAAAACTTCTCGTATCAAGCTTCACGCCGTCAACCTCGCCATTAATAAAATCACCACCAAATCCCAGCCCAACCCCAAATTTACTTACGACCAAAACCAGACCATCATTCTTAATGTCAAACCCGGCCCCCAAACTATCACCATCCACTACCACACTAAACTCAACACCAACATGCAAGGCGCCTACCTTTCCACTTATCAATATCAGGGCCAGGAAGAACGCATCGTCGCCACTCAATTTGAATCACATTACGCCCGCGAATGCTTTCCCTGCATCGACGAACCCGCCGCTAAAGCCACTTTTGAATTAACTATTCAAAGTGACGACCCCACCGACCTCATTCTTTCTAACACCCCTGTTAAAAAACAACGGAGCGCACAGCAAAACTCCGATACTCAATCCGTCTCTTTCACTAAAACCCCCCGTATGTCCACCTACCTCTTAGCTTTTATAGTTGGTAAATTCCACCACCGCGAAACTACCACCAAACAGGGAATCAAAGTCACCTCTTACTGCGCACTCCATCAAAACCCAGATACCTTGGATTTTGCCAATCACACCGCCGCCCGCTGCCTGGAGTACTATCACGAACTCTTTCAAACTCCCTACCCCTTACCTAAGCTCGACCAAGTCGCCCTACCCGATTTTGAGGCTGGCGCCATGGAAAACTGGGGCCTAGTCACTTATCGCGAATCCTGCCTCCTTGCCGACCACACCGCCACCGCCGCCAGTAAGCAATTTATCGCCCTCGTCATCGCTCACGAACTCGCCCATCAATGGTTCGGCAACCTTGTCACCATGACCTGGTGGGATGACCTCTGGCTGAACGAAGCCTTCGCCTCTGTTCTCGAGTATTATGCCATCGACTCCATCTATCCCGAATACCAGGTTTGGGAGGATTTTTTCACCGGGTCTTGCCTGGCCGCCTTGAAGCGCGACGCCCACCTCCATGTCCAGGCCGTTCAACAGCCCGTCTCTCACCCCTCCGAGATTTCCACTCTCTTTGATGGCGCGATTGTCTATGCCAAAGGCGCCCGCCTCATTCTCATGCTAATCCGCCTTATGGGTGAAACCGCCTTTTTCAAGGGGATTAAAGAGTATTTTGTCAAACATCAATACTCTAACACCACCGGCGACGACCTCTGGGCAGCCCTCCAACCCCACGCCGATTTTGATGTTAAAGAATTGATGCACGCTTGGATTTCTCAACCAGGCTATCCGGTAATTACTGGCACTACCCAAAAACGTTTTCTACTCTCCGGACAAGATGAGACCAGCCCCACCTCCACCATTTCACCCACGTCCACTACCTCATTCACTTCCACAACTCTACCCACTCCCACCACCCCATCCAAACCCACCACCTGGCCCATCCCTACCATTAAAAACGACCTCTCTGGCCATTATCTCATTAACCTCTCTGACGCGAAGTTCAAAAAAACCCTCCACGCCACTGCTGACCTTTCCACCGAACAGCGTCTCCGTCTCCTCATCGACCGCATGCTGCTCGCGCAGACCGATCTCGTCCCCTCGACTTCACTGATTGACCTTCTAGAGGAACTTACCGATGAGTCGAGCGCCGCTATCTGGGAGATAATGAGCTCCATTATTACCAATCTCAAGGTCTTTTTTACCCCCTATTCCACTCCTCATCGTCATTTCCAAGCCTTCATTCAACAACTAATTCAACCCAATCTCGCGCGCCTCAACATCACCCCCGCCCCCACCGAACCTCTCAAAACCACCCACCTTCGCAACACCCTGCTCTCCCTCGCCTACTATGCGGAAGAACAAGCCGCGCTTACCGAGCTCGCCCAACTCTACCAACCAGACCCTACCAAGCTCCACCCCGAAATTCGTGGTTTTATCCTCCTTGCCAAGATGTATACCGACGAAGCCACCACCTTCGAAACTTTCCTCGACACCTACCAATCCACCCCCAATCCTGAACTCAAAAACGACCTGCTCTTCGCCCTCACCACCGCCAAGTCTCACACCAAAGACCTCATCGCCCTTCTTAAAAATCCAGAAATCATCAAACCTCAAGACCATCTCTACCTCTATGTTTATCTATTAAAAAATCCCCACGCCAAAGAGCAGACTCTTACCTGGCTTTTTAATAACTGGTCCTATCTCGAACAATCAACTGGCGAAAAATCTCTTGAAGACTACCCCCGCCTCACCGCACACAGTATCCGCGACACCAAAACCTTCACCGCTTTCACTGACTTTTTCCGCCCCCACCGAGACAACCCCACGCTTTCTCGCACTCTCCGTATTGCCAACTCCCAAATCCAAGCCCTACTTGAGCTAATCGAAAAAGACCAATCCGCCCTCCATCAAAGAATCTCCCAAAAAACTCCCACTCACAGCCCCATCAAAGAATCTCCCTAAAAACCCCACCCCTCCACCAAAATCACCTAAAAATCTTCATAAAAACCCTTGCATTTTCCCACAAAGTGCGCTATAATACTCTGCAGTTGTGCAAGTCACGTTTAGTGACCTCTGTAAAAAGATAAGAAAAGCGAGGGATCTTTTGAGGTCACTTTATCTCTTAAGCCCCAAATTCAACTTTTCCCCTTAACAATTTGATTAATTAACAAAAGATTTAATTGACGGCCTTGGCTTTTAGCCAAGCAAAAGCAATCGTACATCGATTGCTAGTTAAGTCAATGCATAAAAAGGTACATAAGCGTCTTAATAGTGGATGCCTTGACAATCAATACCGAAGAAGGCCGCGGAACTCTGCGATAAGCCTCGGGGAGCTGAGAACAAGCTTCGATCCGGGGATTGCCGAATGGGGAAACCTATCTTGGGTCATACCAAGATGCCGTTATCTGAACACATAGGATAATGAGCGGGAACCAGCCGAACTGAATCATCTTAGTAGGTTGAGGAAAAAAGAATAACCAATGATTCCGAAAGTAGTGGCGAGCGAAATCGGAGCAGCCCAAACCTTAAGATAACCTAACGGTTTAACGACCTGAGTTATTAAAGGGGTTGCGAAATTAGATAATTTTTATGTTGAGCTTTTGAAAGTCCATTTTTGTTTTTACGAGGGAGTAACCTTGGGCTAGCGCCCTTGAGCGCTCCCGAGTAAAAATGAAAATGGGCTTTCAGGGTTTAGCATAAAAACCAACAGCGTTAACTGAGTGGCTAAAGTCAAAAACCTTAGATCGTAGCAGAAGCATCTGGAATGGTGCGCCATAGAGGGTGAAAGCCCTGTACGCGAAACGGTCTTAGGCTTTAGATATCTTATTTCAAGTAGGACGGGGCACGAGAAACCCTGTTTGAATCTGGCAGGACCACCTGCCAAGGCTAAATATATTGATTGATCGATAGCGAACTAGTACAGTGATGGAAAGGTGAAAAGAACCCCGGGAGGGGAGTGAAATAGATCCTGAAACTTAAGACGTACAAGGTGTCGGAGCGCGGCAGAACAGAGCTGATAGCGTGGCTTAAGTGCAAAACCGTAGGTTTTGCCAACTTAAACTAAACTAGCGTGTCGGTTCTGTTCTGCCGTGTGACGGCGTGCTTTTTGTAGAACGATCCAGCGAGTTAATGTTGTCGGCAAGGCTAAGTCAAATGATGGAGCCACAGTGAAAGCGAGGGCGAATAACCCGTCCAGTCGGCAGTATTAGACCCGAAACCGGGTGACCTAACCATGAGCAGGTTGAAGCAGCGGTAACACGCTGTGGAGGACCGAACCGGGGTACGTAGTAAAGTGCTCGGATGACTTGTGGTTAGCGGTGAAATGCCAATCGAACTCGGAGATAGCTGGTTCTCCTCGAAATAGCTTTAGGGCTAGCGTCGTGTTAGTAGTATTTGGGGGTAGAGCTCTGAAAAGGTTCGGGGCCCGCGAGGGTACCCACCCTTATCAAACTACGAATACCAAATATGTAATCACGGCAGTCAGAACGGCGGGGCTAAGCTCGCCGCTCAAAAGGGAAACAGCCCAGACCATCGTCTAAGGTCCCTAATTAATACTAAGTGGGAAACAAAGTGAGACTTCTTAAACAGTTAGGATGTTGGCTTAGAAGCAGCCATTCATTTAAAGAGTGCGTAACAGCTCACTAATCAAGAGGTTTTGCGTGGAAAATGTAACGGGGCTAAGTATTAAACCGAAGACATGGATATCTTACAAAGAACGAAGGTTATGAAAAAACATATTCCTTTAATAATTTATCGCGAAGCAACATTGCGAGAATGGAAGGGGGTGGCGTACATGATATTTACTCTAAAATTATCCGATCATAGGGGCTTCAAGTATTTACTATCTGCCGATATAGGTGATAGAGACCCAAATGAAGTCGCTGCAAAAATTAAGGAACAGCTTGTAGTTGAAAAAACTCAGGACTATTCACTTCATGGTCAGGAATTTAAGGGAGAGAACCCTGAGATTCTTAAACAACTGAAAGAGATAGTTGGTGTCGAATTTTCTGGCTTTGAGCCCGACCTAGCTCTCAGATTTGGTGGTGAGGATCTTCAGTTAGACTCTATTGGTTTAATGTAAAGAGAGATTTTAGACAAATGATGGATGGGCTTTTGCCTATCCATCAAATCATAATTTTCGTTCTTTGTAAGATGTGGTAGAGGAGCGTTGATATTGCGGTGAAGTCGGATTGGAAAGTCCGGTGGAGCGGTATCAAGTGAGAATGCTGGAATGAGTAACCATAAGACAGGTGAGAATCCTGTCGGTCGTAAGAGCAAGGTTTCCAGGGCCACAGTAATTGTCCCTGGGTTAGTCGGTCCTAAGCCGAGGCGTATTAGCGTAGGCGATGGACAACAGGTTAATATTCCTGTACAGGTAGTAGTTGTTAACAGTTCACAGTGTGTGACCGGAGCGGTTAAATGGTTTAACCGTCCAAGTCTCTCGGGAACGAGAGATGAGTGAAAAATGCCCCTTGAGGGCGTTGATTTCGGGTGTAGCGCTGGCCAGAAAAGCTGGTTAACTTAAGCTGCTGCCTACCGTACCGCAAACCAACACAGGTGCTCGGGTCGAGTAGACTAAGACCTACGAGAGAACCTTCGCTAAGGAACTCGGCAAAAAAGCGTCCGTAACTTCGGAATAAGGACTGCCCCATCATTAAGTTGATGATTTGCTAAAGTTTTCTCAGCAAAGTTCAGGTTATGCATGACAAGGCCGTCTTGTGTATATTACACAGAATTTTTAAAAGGATGGTGCACATTCATGGAAGTACGTTCAGAAGTAGAAATTACAAGTTTTAATCCAGAAGAGAAAAAAGCTCTTAAAAAACTCTTTAAGAAGCTCACGAGTAACAAATCTTCCTCTGTCTTAAAATCATGTTGTAGTAATGAGGAAAAACATAAAATGGTTGAAGGTATATTCGGTAAATGCAGTGAATTAATTAATTATTTAATTAATTGCAACGAAATAGGCGCAGAAGCTCAGTCAATTTTATACGAACTCAGGTCTAACCTGTTCCAGTTAGCCGAACAATGGCCAACCACAGGAAAATGCAGCCGTTTTGAAAAATTTTGCACATCTCGTGTCAAAATTCTAGACAAGATATTAGACAGGGTTTACCCCGGATGGAGAATACAACTCGCCGGCTAATCACAGTAACACATTTGAGAAATTTTAGAAAGAGGAGTGTATAGTTATGGGATCAGAAAGTCGTGGATGTCACAATTGTCGACATCTCAGGCGTAAAAGAATAGATGAAGAGGTCATTAGCTGGGATTTAGCTCGTTCTGTATATTATTGCGATGTAGACAAACAGCTCCTCGCTGTTGTTCAAGACGGCTCCTGTCGCCTTAAGGGAGAAGAGCTAAAAAAACATTTTAACGATCACATTAAACATATCTCCGATTACTGTTCACTTTACTATCCTTCAGTGTTCGTAAGAATTGCCAATTTTACTAGAAAAATCAGAAACCTCTGGCCGGCTTCCCGCCGACCCACGTGTTAATACCATCAAGTGAGGTAAAGAGGGGGTCTTTTCCCCCTCATTTCCAAGATAATATATACAAGACGGTCTTGTTACAAGTACCTAAACGAAAATCTTTGTTGAGACAGAACACAGTTTGTTTTAAGTAAAGTAAGCAAGGCTGTCTTGTGTATACCGTACGTAATTTATAGAGGGGGTGTTATTTATGATTACATATACACAAATGAACATTTCTAAGAAAGATGTGGATTTGTTTTTCCGGATCCAAAAGCTCATTAATGATATTGACGAGTTTCCCGGAGAGGCAAAAGTCAGCTGCCATACACTATCCTATGCGATAGGTGAAATGTTTGACCTAGATGTGGAAACGGGTTATTGGCGTCCTGGATACGAGCATTCATGGTGTAGAATCCCAGAAAGTGCACACATTATAGACGTTTACCCATGGGGCACCATCGGCGGTCCTTTTCTCATCGTTCAAGATGTTTTATGGGGTACTCCAAAAATGTACACCATAAATAACTCTGTAAAAGAGGAAAGATGCAGTAGCGATAACTTTTTTAGAAGTGTAGACATTATCAAGAAAACCCTGGGAGGGCGATAATACCCTCCCATTCCCAAGATTCAAGGTGTATACAAGACAGCTTTGCTAGAAATATCTTTACTTTAATACAAACAATTCGTTTTTTAACTTAGCAGCCCAATCGTCATTTTAATGATGGGGCCGCAGCTAAAGAGCCCACGGAACTGTTTATCAAAAACACAGGTCTCTGCTAACGCGAAAGCGGATGTATAGGGGCTGACTCCTGCCCAGTGTCGGAAGGTTAAGGGGAGCGCTTTACGGTGCAAACTGAAGCCCCGATGAACGGCGGCGATAACTATGATCGTCCTAAGGTAGCGAAATTCCTTGTCTGGTGAAGAACTTGCCAGAATGGTTGAGTAATCAATCATAAGTAATCCAACTAATATCGGTAAATCCTGTTAAATGGAAATACCGAGGCAATCATGTATAATAAATACATGGAAGCCGTATCGACTAATCCGAAAGGAGCGGTATATGAATAGAGAAAACAATATACAACATGTTGGCTCTCATTTTAAAAAGGATTCTACGGATTTTTCTTGGTATATTACTGGTTTCGTTGATGGAGAAGGTTGTTTTTCAGTTAGTTTTAATAAGCGCGTGCGTTTTACAACTGGAATTGAGGTTCGCCCCAGTTTCATGATTGCCCAAAACAAGCGTAGCGTTAAAATCCTAAAAGAAATTCAAGTTTATTTCGGATGTGGCGGACTTAGATTTGTTAATTCCGACCAAACTTACAAATATGAAGTGCGTAAGATTGGCGATTTAATCAAAAAAGTTATTCCACATTTCAAAGAATATCCATTAAAAACTAGTAAAGCGCAAGATTTTGAGAAATTTGTTCGTATTTGTGAATTGGTTTATCAATCCAAACACTTAAATCGGCAATATCTTAAAGAGATCATTAATCTCGCTTATGAGATGAATGGTCCAGGAAAGCGTAAATATACGAAAGAAGAACTCCTACGGAGTCTAATGAGATGAAGATATAGTCAAATCTTTGTGGAAACACAAAGCTAATATAAATGAAGTTCAGACCTGCACGAATGGAGTAATCATGTGGGCACTGTCTCGGCGAAGGCCTCGGTGAAAGTGCATTGGCGGTAAAGATGCCGTCTGATCATGCCAGGACGAGAAGACCCCATGGAGCTTTACTACAACTTTGCATTGATTGTTGGGATATTTTGTGTAGCATAGGTGGCAGACTTTGAAGCAGATACGCCAGTGTTTGTGGAGTCGCAATATGAAATACCACCCTGAGTGTTTTAGCAATCTAACTTTTGACCTGATCGGCCAAAAGGACCGTGCATGGCAGGTAGTTTAACTGGGGCGGTTGCCTTGACGACTAGTCACATCCTTCGGAAAACTAGTTACGGGGCGTATTTGGCTATATGCTGGAACATCTGGAGAATATCCGAGTACTAATTCATGGACCTAAAAAATCATGAAAAGTGAAAATCTCAGGATTGCAGACAATCAGCAGGGAAGGCTGGGCTTAAAAACCCGGAACCCTCAACGACTACACGCCAAACATCTTATAGATGAAGATATAGTCTGATCTTTATAGCGATATAAAGACCTGTGAGTAAAATTTAGCAGAAAGCAGGTAAATATGAATCAACAAACTCGTTCAATTTTAATCGGAACTTTGCTCGGTGATGGGTGTTTAGAAACCCAAAATCGAGGCAGAACCTATCGATTAAAAATCGAACATTCGATAAAGCAAAAGGATTATACCGATTGGCTTTATCAACACTTCAAATCTTGGGTTAATGGTATTCCACAGAAAAAAACCAAAGTAGTAAAAGGTAAAACTTATACTAATTACTGGTTTCAAACCCGGAGTACCGGTGATTTTCGCTTTTTTGGACAGATTTTCTACCTAGAAAATCGTAAAATTGTACCCAAAATCATTCACAAACTTTTGACCCCGCTAGCTTTAGCAGTCTGGTTTATGGATGACGGCTCAATGAAGTCCAAACAACACAAAGCCTTAATTCTTAACACTCAGTGTTTTAGTAATAAAGATTTAAAACTCCTTATTGCCGCACTTGATAAGAAATTCGGTGTAGAAGCAAAAATCCGACCCCAAAAATCAGGGAATCAACTGATAATTCCTCAACCAGAGCAATTTATTCAATTGATTAAACCCTATCTTCGCCCAGAGTTTTACTACAAACTCGGAGCGAATCATATTAACACAATGCCTAAAGAGTACCGGAGGCGTTCAAAGGTTGGCTAGCTACGGATGGAAATCGTAGCGGTAGTATATGCGCAAAAGCCAGCTTGACTGTGAGGACTACAATCCAATCAGACACGAAAGTGGGAGCAAATGACCCGCTGTAAGAACTTTTAGTTCGATTTACGTGGGAAAGACAGCGCACACGGATAAAAGTTACCCTGGGGATAACAGGCTGATCACGCCCAATAGTTCACATAGACGGCGTGGTTTGGCACCTCGATGTCGGCTCATCACATCCTGGAGGGGGAGCACCTTCCAAGGGTTCGGCTGTTCGCCGATTAAAGTGGTACGCGAGCTGGGTTCAGAACGTCGTGAGACAGTTCGGTTTATATCCGGCATGATCGTTAGGAATCTTGAGGAGATTTGTCTCTAGTACGAGAGGACCGAGATGAACGAACCTCTAGTGTATCGGTTGTGGCCACCTGCTGCATCGCCGAGTAGCTATGTTCGGTAGCGATAAGCGCTGAAAGCATATTAAGCGCGAAGCCTACTCCAAGATAAGGATTCCCTATGAGATCCCAGGTAGATAATCTGGTTGATAGGTGCAAGATGGAAGCACGGTAACGTGTGGAGTCGAAGCATACTAATAGATCCATTGCCTTTTTATGCCCAAGTTAATTTGCTTATGCTTGCATAAACTTCGATTAACTTGTAGACTTAATTAGCAATCGGTGCCTGATCGCACCGCGTCAATTTAAATCTGACACCTAATGGACATCAATTCGCCACGGGGAGCGTCTTTGGTGCCCATAGCGCTGGGGAAATACCTGTTACCATTCCGAACACAGAAGTCAAGCCCAGTAGCGGCGATTATACTGCCACAAGCGGGAAACTAGCAAGGTGCCAAATTATACAAAAGCCATCCGAAAGGGTGGCTTTTGTCTTTTCTGACCATGCTATAATCAAATACATGATAAAACTATCCAGGATTGACAATAAATCTAAAAATTATTTTGAAATAATTTTTACATATCTTCGTGATTACGATATTTTACCAACACATGCAGATGCAATTATTTGTGGTGGAGAATGGGAGGCGGTGGATGCAGCTGAGTGCGTTGCTGAACTTTACAATAAGAGACACTCCAATCTAGTTATTTTCTCCGGCTATGCTGACTTCGAAGATAACACAACAGGTAAAAGTGAAGCCAGACTACTTTCTGAACACGCAATTAAACTTGGCGTGCCACAAGATAAAATTATTCTCGAAGAGCAAGCTTCAAATACAGCTGAAAATATTATTTTTTCAGCAAAAATCCTAAAAAATATGGGAATCCTCCCGCAAGATATTATTTTAGTACACAAACCCAGTATGGCCAGGCGTTTTAGGGCTACCGCCGAGAAGCAATGGCCCTTCCTCCCTCACCCCAAATTTTATGCCACTGGAGTCCAGGATAGTTTTCAAGAATATATAGAGCGAGAATCTGATAATCATCGCCTAGAGCGTACTTTATCTGATATCCTAGGTGATTATAAAAGAATTCATGAATATGCCCAGAATGGCTGGCAATCGCCCCAACCATTTGACCAAAACGCCGAATCAGCCTACCAAGAGCTTATAAAATTAGGTTTTATCCCAAGATAATTTTATAAATCGCAAGAAATTGATAGAGTGCCAAATTATACAAAAGCCATCCGAAAGGGTGGCTTTTGTCTTACCGCAAAAACTTTGACTTTTTACACAAAGTATGCTATAATAGAAGGACAATCGCACATTAAATTTTTTAAGGAAGGTGAGTAAATCGAAAAGAGCAAAGCAGGAGTCTTATCCCTCGCCCGTCGCCAGAGATTGCGCCATCAAAATGGCATATCTAAAACACATGGTCAGACAAATTAACCTTTCAGAAAAGCACTCCCACGGTGTCTTAAGTGATCAAGATGAGTTTAATCGCACCTACAATAGGCCTACCCAAATCAAATATCACGGTGGCTATCGGAACAGAGGAGATATCATGAAGTAGTCAAGAGCATCATTAGGATATGCTTTTTACCTTTTCGGCGGTGCTTGCAAATTTTGTGTATTCCGCAACTCACCGTACTGTCAAGGAAAAGAAGACGAACAAAGGGTTTTTGACATTCTTTTTTTAGACCCCTCCGCCCGCACCAGATTCCTTAATCGGGTTTTACGCGCCTGCAAAGAAGATGGCGCTATCGACCGTGACTGTTTTAGATTAATAGACGAAAAGAGGTTTTCTAAAAACTCCTGGCTTCGACGATAACACCCACCCACAAAATCGGGTCGCTTGCAAAAAGCGACCCATTTTCATTCTAATAATTATCACAAAAAACCATTAAAAAACCCCGCTTAAAAAGCGAGGCTAAAAGAGGTTTAATATCTTGAATCTTCTCACTCCTCTTCATAAATTACGAATTTTGGATTATTTGTCGCCAAAATCAACGCCAACACCAGAATACCGAACACGGCCAGTGTCACTAAGGTCGACACCCAGCCTGGACTTTTCGTTACCCAAACGGTCACTTTGTAGGCGCCAATGAAGGACACCACAAAAGTAACTATAATGAGTAAAACCGCCAGTACAAAATAAAACACTTTGCGCAAAATCTCCCTCAATCTCAACCTTCTCACCTCTCTTCATTAACAAATGTAGTCATAATCATCTTCACTACTCACACTGCTCTGGACTTTAATATCGTAATAGTGTAAGTGATAGGTATTGCTATTAGTACTAGGGTTAACCCTCATCATTGCAGACGGGGGCGGCGGGGACGGGGACGGGGCAAATAACCCCAAATCGGACAACCATTCTACGACTGCAACCTCGAACGCTACTACTATAATTATCCCTAATACCCCTAGTATCGCTATTAAGGGTGGTTGAGTAAGCGACAGCAATAATCCGCACAGCAGCATAATATGAAAGACAATTACAAATAATCCAACTGCAGCCAATATAGATATAACGACCAACGACACAACAATCTTTACGATATTCATGGCGAAACTCTTCCAAAAACTCAATTAAATCACCTCTTTTTAATATACTGAAGTTTTAATAACTTACCTCTTATCATTATACCACCCTTATATCAAAATGTCAATTAAACAGCGGTAAAACCCCATGAAAAAGGCTCCGCTTTAAGAAGCGCAGCCTTTGTCCCGTTTTCACGAGATTAAGAGATTCAAAAGGTTTCTTCTTCTATCTCCGAAGGAAGTCCAAATTTTACAAACGCCACAAAAGCACCTAATATAACACTACCGATACCTATATAAATAGATACCATCGCGCACCAGACTAGGCCATCCCCAAAAAGTAGGGACAGCAATTTATACAGGAGTCCAGCTGCAGCCAGAGCAGCAGCTCCCGAGATAAGAAATGCAAATATCCAGCAACCCACCTTCACCGGCACTACCCAAATATTGACCCAAAAAGATTTTTTGGCTAAGCCAAAACCTATACCTGCGCCAATACCTAATACGCACATGATAGCGCCCTTACTGAGACTTTCTCCTAGCACCAAACTTGACAATTTATCTGTTGCGAAAACTGCGATTAAGTAAATCGCCACTGTAAGGAAGATTGCAGCCACAAAACTGCACACTTCCCATAGTCCTTTCATCATCTTCATTTCTTAAACTCCCCTTCCTTAAAATTTTGAGACGATAATATCGTGGGCTGATAAGACCCCGAATATAAAAGTTATTATTGCTACGATTATTGCGCAAATATAGTTATTCGTAAACGAATAAACGCCTACTCCCACTGCCACAACTAAAGCCAAAAGAAATAAAATCAAGACTAAAGCCATCACAGCAGAGAGTAAGCCTCCCAGTGCACGTTTCCAAGACAAACCCTTCACCTCTTTTTTAATTCCTGCCAAAAGGCAGATACTTAAGCTCCGAGAGCTTACCTTCCTCATTATAGCACACTTACGCCAAAATGTCAATAGGAATAGGGATAAAGTCCCACCTCAGTTAAACAGCGGTAGAGCCCCACCCACCCCACCAAAAGACATTAAAAAAGCCCCGTCTGCAATCTGCAATCGAGGCTTTCAAGGAGTCTATCTGTTCGGTGGCGCAAACTCTTGTATACCTAGGGCGCAAAGCCCCAATATAATAGCTATAGCGTAGAATATGTCCGATCGAGGGGTTAAAAGCCCCGATACAATCATTGCGAGAATCAACACCCAGATTATTCCTGGACGTTCTAATCTATTACCAAAAAGAGCTCTCGCAACCACCTTAAACAATATAACCAACGCCATCAGCGTGATTATTAATTTCAATAGCCAAGGCACTATTCATTACACATCCTTCCTTCGATATCCTTTATGATATCCCTCGTACAACCTAACTATCTCTGAGATTGCACCCGGTATACCAATCAGGCTAACGCAAATGCAACCTATCACAACTACCCACTGATAGAGGTTGAGGCCAACTAGAATTAATCTGTTGACTAACAGTATTCTGTTAATCAATACAACAGAGATAGTGATGGCGAACAGTACGATTAATAAAATCAATCGTAACCAAATAAAGACAAGTAAAACCTTATCAGACTTACTCAATATCTGCCATAGGCTCTCTCTACCCAAAGGCAATTTATTATTCCGCTCCAAAACTGACAAATAAATCAACTCCTTTTTCAACTTATACCTCAAAGGAGGCATAGACTTAAGCCTTTTACAGCTTACTCCCTCATTATAGCACACTTACGCCAAAATGTCAATGCTTATATCATAAAACTATCGTGCAATACACCGTACTGGGAAGCCATGATATCGAGCAGGAGAGGCTTGGAGATCCACTCCGCCAGAAGTAAAGACAAAAGCGATGCCTTGCTGAACGGGGATACTTGAGCCCACCGAAGAAGTCCAATACCATCCTTCAGTAGTAACTCCAGGCGTACCATAAGAGTGCTTATAGCCAGCGCGCACAAAATATTGTGGACTTTTCCGGATGTTATTGAAATTGTAGTTAGGAAGGATGCCCTGTCCATACAATAAGCTAGAGTATTCTGAATCACTCGGTCCCTTTGGCAAGCGCCAACCTTTAGGACAAATGGAATTTGGCATCTGTTGATATGCGGTCTGGAAGCTGTAAGTATCATTACTTGCCACCGCCGCAGACCAGTTGTACCAGTTTCCGGCATGATAATGTTTGCACTCTGCCCATGAATGGCCAGCACCCGTGCATGCTCCCATAGAGTAATAGGTAATATCTGCCCCAGTAGTATTACTAGTATAGTAATAAATATCACCGATTTCATAGGAGTAGGGAGACCAGTACTCTTGACCCCAAGGGGTGGAGCCACTAATCGTACTTCTTGATGGAGTCCAGTTTGCAGTCACATCCGAAGTCGCTGGGACCAGTGTAGAAGACAGGAATAAGTCTAGATTCTGATTCATCCAGCACTTACCATTATTAGCCTTGAATACCCCATAAACATTACTGTCTCTAACATCTATCAAGAAGGCTTCCTGGCCCGCCGTCACCGCAGTACAAATACTATTATTCATATCTTGCATCTTATAATAACCATTCCAAGGGCTCTTACCATTTTGGGCGTAGGCCATAGCGAAGGTAGTAGCCACCAACTGCCATTTGGCATAAAGGGTGATAGTTGGTGAACTACTGGTTACCGAAACCGTACCCCCTGGCTGGTATTCCACCGCCCCACCTGCCGAAGTGGCATAACCCAAGAAGTTGTAATTAGCCTTAGTGGGAGCAGTGGAGTTAATCGTAAAGGTGTGCGAGGTGTTATTGTTACGAGCTAGCTGGTTCACTGGTAGTCCAGAGACCCCTGCTTCATTGGCGTTATAGGCTAGGTAGTAAGTGTAATCTGTAGGGTTGGCGACACAGCGCGCTTGAAATCCATAAAAACGTAGATTGCCTCCTTGTGGAGAAATACCATTCTGGTCATGAAACTCTACGATATATGCACTATAAGCTGAATAAATAGTAGAAGACCAGTAAAAACCGGCAGCTCCAAGATTATGCTGTGCTCCACTACCAACATTGCCCGCGCGCACGAAAAATAGCGGGTTACTGCGTATATTATTAAAGCCGTCCGTGAGATAACTGCTACCCCCGTTGCTAATAATACCCTGGGCAGCTAGTAAATCATTAAAGTCTGAATAATCACCACTGCCTGTTGGTCCCTGGGGTAGCTTCCAGCCTTTCGGACAGATACTGTCGGGCATTTCTTCATAATTGGCAGTATGGGCAGAAGTATCATTCTTGGCTACCGTAGCAGACCAATTGTAGTAGTTGCCAGTATGATAGTGTTTACATTCTACGGCACTTCGAGCTGGGTCGGCAGCCAGGCAAGTGGCAAGGGAGGTATATTGAGTATCGTTGGCAGTAGAGTTGCTGGTATACCAATAGACTTCTCCTGGATCATAAGAGTAGGGTTTATTGTCATCATTGGTCCAGTTAGAACCATTCAAGCTACCAGTAGCAATCGTGCTTCTCTCTGGTGTCCAAGAAGTGGTAGAGTTAAGATCGGTATTAGTATTGTTTAGCGTGGCACCAGTGGAGAGGTTAAGGTCTAAGTTTTGGCTCATCCAGCATTTATTGTCATTACCTTTAAAGACAGGGTAAACCTTATCATCTCGTGTGTCTCGTAAGAATCCAGTAGTACCCTGAGAGGCGGCGGCGCAAATGGCGGGAGTCATGGCCTGCATGGTGGTGATGCCTGAATTGTTGAACCCCCAAGCCTGCCACTTGGCATAAAGCGTGATAGATGTTGTATCGCTAGTCATAGATATGCTTCCACCTGGCTGATAGGTTGCAGTGCCGTCTGTAGAAATAGCATAGCCCATAAAGACATGGTTGGCTCTAGTGGGCTCAGTAAGGGGGATATTAAAGGTGTGTGAGGCGTTATTACTACGAGCTACTTGGTTGGAGGGAAGGTTGGTAACGCCAGTGCCGTTGGGATTGTAGTTTAAGGAATAGATGTAATCTGCATCGTCAGCTACACAGCGGACTGAATTACCATAACCACGATTACCAGTAGTGCTATGGGAGTAGGCATTGGAAGAGTTGAAATAGATCTCATAGCCGGCGGTAGCAGAGACGAGATTGGAGGCGTGATAGGTACCACCATTACCCAGATTAACTAGGGAGCTAGAAACAATCCCTCCTGCACGTACAAAATAGAGAGGATTTGCGCGTATATTATTAAAGCCGTCTGCGAGATAGCTAGTAGACGTACCAGCAGC
>JGI24711J26586_10000687_pt1 | contig 26345 bp, 19 predicted proteins | sample BioPla3DNA1_FD_26586 | JGI IMG/M metagenome (IMG submission 26586)
GAACAAGATAAAGTAGAAGTACAGTTTAAAGCTGGTGCATACTACTCAGAGGGTGGTGAGTTGTTTGGCGATATTATCGAATAAAAAAGGGATATTATTTACACTTATATTTCTTCTAAGCATCACTACATTTGCATCTACCAATATGAAGCAGAAAGCTTTACAATTACTTAGAAAACAGTATCCTAATCAAAAAACATACGAAAATATTGTTAGTATGTACGAAAGACAATATCCACAGTTTTCAGAATATTTATCAGAAGATATTTATTGGGAAGGGGTATATACATTCCCAAGAGGTGAAAATATATTTTTAACAAAGGTATATGATACTAAGAAAATTGAGGAAGAGATAAAAAGAGTAGAGGCATTAATTGATACTATATTTATAGAATTATCATTTATCATGAAAGATTCTGGTAATAATTGGAGTGCGACATTTTATTACAAAGAAGAAAATAGTGGAGCTAGAGGAAATACTGGTAATGTAAGAAAAAGTATAACTAATAGAGAAGACAATTTCATTGCTAATAAAGAAGCATTTGATTTAATAGCTGGACAAAATAACGAGCCAACACTTACTATAGTACATAGAAAAAGTGGAGTTAAAAAAATATTAAGACAAAAAACAGGTAGATAAATTATTAAAATAAAATAAATAAATAAATAATATGAAGGAGGAAATTTTTTATGAGTAAAAGAATGTTATTAATACTTATGGTTTTATTCTCGTTTTTAACAACGACAGCTTTATATGGTTCAGAAGATAATAAGGCAGAATCAAAAAGACAGGCTGCAATTGAAGAAGCATTTATGAAAAAATTAGACGGGGTTAGATATCCTGCAGAGTTAGACTTTAAAGGTACAAGTTTATCAGATGCTTTAAGCATAATTTCAAGAACAAGTGGAGTAACAATAGTTGCCGCTGCACCAGTTGCAGATAAAAAAATCGACTTATATTTACCAAGAGACGACAAAAAAACTCTTAAAAGAGTTATAGACACAATCAAATCTACAAATGGATTAACAAGTAAAGTTTTAAACGATACTTTAATTTTAAGTTCTGATATTTTACCTGCTGGTGCTGGAATAAGCATTCCTAATGGAAAAGTTGTAGGGAAAGTTACAGAAATTGATAAATTAAATGGTATTAAAGGTGTTACAATGTCTTTAAGTGATGACAGTAGTACACTAGTATTATCAGATGTCGGTGGAGCATTTATTATTGATGAAGTAAAACCAGGAACATATATATTAAAAGCTACTAGAAAAGGTTATTTACCAAGTGGAGACATTGTAGAAGTAAAACCTGGAGAGACTACAAATATCAATGTAGTTTTAAGTAAACAAGAAAGAATTCAGCCGTTAACAGCTAAAGATAAAAAAATCGGTAAAGTTGTAAAATCTAATGGTGAGATTAGTGATACAAAAATGATCGAATTATTATACTCATCACCTAACGAAGTTAAAGATGTAGTTAAAGAGATAGTTACATTAGATAATATTGTTGTTGATGAAAAAATAAATACACTAATATTAGTAGGTACAGAGGAAAATATAAAAACAGCTACAAACTTAATAGAACAATTAGATACACCTCAAAAACAAGTAAGAGTAAAAGCTAGAATTTATGATTTAACTAGTAAATTAGCTAAAACAGTTGGAGTAGACTGGAGTGCTAGGACTCAAGATGGAGACTATACATTTGATGGTGGAGCAATGTTCTCTGCTGAAAAAGGTATGGATTTAATATTTGGAGACTTTGTAAACAACACGTTACAATTTACATTAAGTATGTTAGAATCAACTGGTGACGTAGATATTCAAGCAGAACCAAGTGTTGTAACATTAAATGGTGAAGTTGCAGACTTAAAAGTTGTAACAGAAGAAATTGTTGGATTTGAAAAAGAAACTGAAGATGACGGTAGTTCAAGTGAAAAACCATTATTTAAAGAAGCTGGGATAATTTTACAAGTAAGACCAATAATTAAAAGTGATGAAACAATTATAATGGAAGTTTATGCTAAATTATCAAAATTCGTAAAAGAAGGATCATATGATAGTGCTGGAGAAATTAAAAGTGAATTAAAAACAATTGTAAGAGTAAAATCAGGTGAATCAGTGGTAATTGGTGGATTAAAAAGAGTAGACGTTGATACAGGAATATCAAAAGTACCAGTATTAGGAAATATTCCTTTATTAAAATACTTCTTTTCTAGTAAAACAGATACACATAGCCAAAGAGACCTATTTATCGAAGTTACACCAGAAATACTATTAATTGATAAATTTATGGGTGAAACTGCTGCTGATGAAGGATATTTAGAATTACAATAATTAAATAATGATAAATAATTAGCTTATAATAGAGCTACTAAAGGAGTTGACTTTTATAGTTAACTCCTTATTATCATAGAAATTTTAGTTTTAGAAGAAAAATGGAAAAATAAAATCTAAATCTTCCTTTAAAAAATTATATAACTTACGAAGAAAAAGATTTTTTAACATGGGATCTTAAATAAAAAAAATTATTAAATAGATTGTTTTCATAAAAAATTGCAATTTCATTATCTCTTTTAAGATTATTAAATAATGTTTTGCATTTTATGTTTTGGTGTATGAAAATCATATAAGTGTGTTTTATCGGGGATGTGGATTTGTTTTTTAGATTAAGTTTAATTATAATTATAAAAGATAACAGTAAAATTAAATTTTTTTTACTAATCTGTAAAATGAAATGTAATAAAATTTAGTTTATAGATATTAAATTAGTAAAAGTTGATATTCTTATTTTAAAATTTATATTTATAGTTAAAATTATATTTTATATTTAATTTGTGCTTTCTTTTTAATATTTAAGAATCTTTAATAATTAAAACAAGTGGGATACTCACTGTGTATATAATTATGAATTATTATTTAATAGCATTCAAGTAAGAGATGCTTCGAAACAATACAAACTTCTTTTAAAAAAAGGTATATTTTTATTTTAGAATAGATATAATATTAAATGAAATAATAAGAAAATAAGGCGGTGAGATTGGATGTACAAAAGATTAATATTAATTACAGTATTTATATTAATTTATAGTTTATCTTTTGGAGTTTTAAACGAAAAATATGAAAAAGCAATAGTATTAGAGATTGGTGAAATTATTTATCCTAGTAATGAAGAAGATAATATGGTCAATTATTATGAAAAAGTAAAAATAAAAATAAAAAGTGGAGCTTATAAAAATAGAAATTTTATTATATTAAATCCGAATTTTACAGAAGATAAACTAAATATAATGATTAAAAAGGGTGATAAAGTACAGGTTAGAATAGATGATGAAACTATTAATATTATAAGCATAGATAATAGAGTAAATATGGTGATATTATTTTTAATTTTTATAGCTATTATCATAGTATTAGGTAAATTTAAAGGTGTAAAAGCGATAGTAGCATTATTACTATCTCTATTATTAATACTATATTTATTTATACCGCTTATATTAAAAGGGTATGAACCTATTATAACAGCTTTAATAGTTCTTCTAATAATATCTGTTTTATCAATTACGCTTATTATAGGGGTAAATAAAAAATCTTTATCTGCAATAATCGGGCTTATGGGTGGAATATTATTTTCTGGAGTTATATCTTATATATTTATTCTTGTTATGAGAATATCTGGTTATTACACAATAGAGATACTTAATTATTCAAATCTACTCGAAAATATAAATATGTTTAAACTAATAACTGCTGGTATTATAATAGGAAGTACAGGGGCAATTATGGATGTTGCTGTGTCAATTAGTTCATCTTTAAATGAATTAAAGCTACATAATAGTCAAATAACTAGCAGTGAAATGTATACTTCTGGGATGAATATAGGGAAAGATATTATAGGCACTATGATAAATACTTTGATACTTGCCTATGTAGGAAGCTCTATGGTGGATATATTACTTTTTAGTATACAAAAAGTTGATTATCCTCTAATTAGAGTATTAAATTTTGAATTTGTAATAGTGGAATTTGTACGTGCAATATGTGGAAGTATAGGTATTTTAATTTGTGTCCCAATTACATCTTATGTTGCAAGTAAGTTAAATTAGTTATGTGTTCATTTAAAATTTATTCTTCACACTTTCATGCTCATTCTAGTAAAAGAATGTTTAACAAACTATATTTATATTTATTTTGATTTATAATATAACATGAATTATTGAATAAAGATTAGATTAGTAAAATTTTTATTACAAAAATGGAAGCAAATATGACATAATATTTTAAATAAAACGATTAAAATTATGTAATGTTTTTTCATTAATTTTTATTTTAAATTTATATTATTGATTTTTAGGAATAAGTAATATATACTTTCACTATTATTTTATTTATAGTAAAAATTGTATATATTTAGTCTATAAATATTTGCTTATCACATCTAATTTCCTAGGGATAGAAAATATTTTTAATCTGTAAATAAATTCAGTACATCATAAAATAATCTAAGTACTAATAAAAAACGTTATTCATATTTTAATATTTATAGACATATATATTTTAATAAATAAAATTGTATATATTATTCCTAAATAAAATGTTTACTAAAAAAATTAATAAGAAAATAAAATTATATGAAACAAAATTAATATTTACAGTAGTTTGAAAGAGATGAAATTTTTTTTTAAAAAGGTATTGACAAAAAAAGCTCTATGTGATATACTAATCAATGTCTTAGGAAAGCAGTTATGCGAGAGTAGCTCAGTTGGTAGAGTGTCAGCCTTCCAAGCTGAATGTCGCGAGTTCGACCCTCGTCTCTCGCTCCATAAGCGCCATTAGCTCAGTAGGTAGAGCACACGACTTTTAATCGTGTTGTCACAGGTTCGACTTCTGTATGGCGCACCATTATATTTAATATTTACGTTAGCCGTTAAAAAGCTAACTTTTTTGTATATTTAATAAATTTTTAATTTTTTTATTATATAAAGAATATATATATAAGAACTGCGTTTACTAGTTAATTTACTTTAAGACTATATAATATTAAATTATTTAGATATAGATAGTTTAATTTTATTAAAAAGTGGGTGCTTACCCACTTTTTATTTATTATAATCAATTTAAAAAGAGGTGAAGTATATGGATAGTGTAGAAAAAATAACTAAAGTTGTTATACCATTTGCAGAAGAACTAGAATTGGATATTGTTGATGTAGAGTATTTACAAGATGGAGGTTATTGGTTTGTAAGAATCTATATAGAAAACAAAAATGGAGCTGATGTTGATTTAGATGAGTGTGAGAAACTAAGTAGAAGTGTAGATGGCCTAATAGATGGTATAATAGATGAGAAATTTTTTCTAGAGATATCTTCACCAGGATTAGAAAGACCATTAAAAAAAGAAAGTGATTATGTGAGATTTAAAGGAAAAAGAGCATCTATAAAATTAAAAAAGAAAATGGATGAATTAAATAAAATTGAAGGGATAATAGAGGATTATAAGGACGGTATTCTAACATTAGAAACTGAAGGCGATATTATTAGCATACCTTATTCAAATATTAGAAAAGCAAATCTTGTATTTGATTTTAACGATTTTTAGGAGGGGAATATGTCAAAATGAAGGGAAAAAACTTAAAGGGATTTGTAGAAGCCTTAGAGGAATTAGAAAGAGAAAAAGGGATTGAGAAGGAAAAATTATTAGAAACTGTAGAGATTGCGTTACTAGCAGCGTATAAAAAAAATTATGGTGATGACAGAAGTGCTAGAATCGAATTAAATAGAGTAACAGGAGTTGTGAGAATATATAGTAAAAAAGTTGTAGTTGCAACAGAAGACGACGTTAAAGATGCCACTTCTGAAATCTCTTTAGAAGAAGCAAGAAAAATTGATAAAAAAATTGAAATTGGGGAAGATTTAGAATTTGAAGAGAAATGTAATGACTTTAGACGAAATGCAATTCAAAATGCAAAACAAATTATAATTCAAAAAGTTCGTGAAGCTGAGCGTGAAAATATATATAGAAAATTTAAAGACAAAGAACATCAGCTTATTAACGGTAATATTAGAAGAATTGATGAGAAAGGTAATGTATTCATAGAATTAAACGGTGTTGAAATTATGTTGGCACTTGTAGAGCAATCATCAAGTGATCGCTATATTATAGGAAATAGACTTAAAGTATATGTAGCTGAAGTTGAAGAAACAAGTAAATTCCCTAAAATAGTAATATCTAGAAAACATGAAAATTTCTTAAAAGAGATGTTTAAAACTGAAGTCCCTGAAATAGAAGAGGGGATAATTACTATAAAATCAATTGCAAGAGAAGCTGGAAGTAGAGCTAAAATAGCTGTTTACTCATTAGATCCAAATGTAGATACAGTAGGAGCTTGTATAGGTCAAAAAAGATCTAGAATAAACAATATTGTTGATGAACTAAATGGTGAAAAAATTGATATTGTAAATTGGCGTGAAGATAAAAAAGAATTTGTACAAGAGGCACTTAGTCCTGCAAGGGTTAAATCAGTAGAGCTTTTAGATGATGGCATGACTTCAAAAGTAATTGTACCGGAAAGTCAATTCTCATTAGCAATAGGAAAAAAAGGACAAAATGCTAGGTTAGCTGCTAAATTAACAGGTGTCAGAATAGATATTAAAACAGAAAAAGATGAAGATGAAGAGTAATAAAATAGAAAATATAGATACAAAAAATAATGAGAATTTACCTGTTAGAACGTGTTTAGCTTGTCGTGATAAAAAAGAAAAAAAAAATCTATTTAGAATATCAAAATTTGAAAATAAATATATATTTGATGCTACAAACAAAATACAAGCAAGAGGAGTATATATTTGTAAAAAAATATCCTGTATAGAGAAATTTTCAAAAAATAAAAAATATAATATTGAAAAAGAAGAATTAATAAAAATGATAGATATAATTAAAAAAAATAAAAAAGAGAATCAAATTAATTTCTATATCGATATAAAAAAATGTGTGTTCGGTATAAAAATTGTAAGGGAAAAAGTATGGAATAAAGAGGTAAAACTAACAGTTATCGCAAGTGATATTACAGAAAAAAATATGGATAAAATCATAAATGATTGCAAACAAAAAGCAGTAAAATATGTAGTTAGTGAAAATAAAGAGAGACTAGGACGGATTTTTGGAAAAAATGAAATTAGTGTAATCGGTATATTAGATGAAAACCTGGCAAATAGTCTAATGAAATCGTTGGGAGGTGTTCCAGTTGAGAGTACATGAACTGGCAAAAAAACATTCAATGTCAAGTAAAGAACTTATGGATATCTTAGATAAACTTAAGATTGGTATTACAGGAAAACACTTATCTGTATTAAATGCAGATGATATAAAAAAAGTGGAGGAATATTTGGTAAAAGGAAAAAAAGACGATATCGCTACAAATAGCGAAAAAGAGATAAAAAAGGAAGTAGTCAAATTGAAAAAAACAGATATAAAAAAAGTTCACACTAATGATGAAAATAGCGAAATTAATAGTGATGAACATATAAAAAATAATAAAACTAATAAACATAAAAAGAATTTTAACTTAGAAAATACAAATAGTTTAAATAATAATTCAAAACATAATAATAAATCAAAGGATCATCCTAAAAAAAATAAAAAAGACAATATTTTGAAAGAAAAGGTTGTAAATGAAGTAGTTGTTGAAGATATTAAAGTAATTAAAATGTGCGAAGAACTTACTGTAAAAGAGTTAGCGGATAAAATGAAAATAAATTCTTCTGAATTATTAAAAAAATTATTCTTAAAAGGGAAGGTATTAAATATTAATAGTATATTAAATTGCGAAGAGGTAGAAGAGATTGCTATTGAATATGAATATCTTGTAGAACAAGAGGAAATTTTAGAAGAAACATATGGTGAAAAATTTAATCTAGAAGAGGTAGATACAGAGGAAAATCTAGAGGAGAGACCACCGGTAATAACTATAATGGGGCATGTTGACCATGGGAAAACTTCTTTATTGGATGCTATTAGAAAAACTTCGGTTACACAAGGGGAAGCTGGGGGTATTACTCAAAAAATAGGAGCTTATCAAGTAAATAAAGATGGTAAAAAAATCACATTTATTGACACTCCAGGTCACGAAGCTTTTACTGAAATGAGAGTAAGAGGAGCTAAAGTTACGGATATAGCAATACTTGTAGTAGCAGCAGATGATGGAGTAATGTCACAAACTGTGGAAGCAATATCGCATGCGAAAGAAGCAAATGTACCTATAATTGTAGCTGTAAATAAAATAGATAAACCTGGTGCAGATGTTATGAGAATTAAACAAGAATTAACAGAGTATAATCTAGTACCTGTAGATTGGGGCGGAGATACAGAGTTTGTTGAAGTATCAGCAAAAAAACTTTTAAATTTAGATAATCTTTTGGAAACAATATTATTAACTGCTGAGATACAAGAATTAAAAGCAAATCCGAATAAAAGAGCTAAAGGGGTAGTATTAGAATCAAGACTTGACCCACAAATAGGACCAGTTGCATATTTACTTGTACAAGAAGGAAGTTTACATATAGGAGATCCATTTGTAGTAGGAGAAACGTATGGTAAAGTAAGAGCTATGCTAGATGATAGAGGCGTTAAAAGACAACAAGTTACAATGTCAGAACCAATTGAAATTACAGGATTTAACTCTGTTCCAGAAGCAGGAGATGTATTTTATGCTATAAAAAACGAGAAACAATGTAAAAAAATAGTTGAAGAAGTTATAAAAGATAAAAAAATAAAAGAGTTAAATAAAAGAAAACATATTAGTCTTGACGAATTACACCAAAGATTGGAAGATGAAAAATTAAAAGAGCTAAAAATTATATTAAAAGGTGATTCAAAAGGTTCTGTTGAAGCACTTAAAGATATGCTAAATAAAATATCAAATGAAGAGGTTAAAGTTAATATAATACATTCCTCGCCAGGAGCAGTTACAGAAGGAGATATTAAATTAGCTGGAGCATCAGATGCTATTGTAATTGCATTTAATGTAAGACCAACTACAAAAGCAAGATATGAAGCAGAAAAAGAAAATATAGAGATAAGAACATATAATGTCGTATATCATGTAACAAAAGATATAGAGGAAGCTGTAAAAGGGATGTTATCTCCTATATTTAAAGAGGTATATCAAGGAAGAGCTGAAATAAGAAAAATATTTAAAATGACAAAAATAGGTAATATTGGTGGAAGTTTTGTAATTGATGGAAGAATTAAGAAAAATTCTCAAATTAGAGTACTTAGAAATGGGATAATTATCCATGAAGGGGAATTAAATTCATTAAAAAGATATAATGATGATGCAAATGAAGTAATTGTAGGACTAGAATGTGGAATTACTATAGATAACTACAACGATATCAAAGAGGGCGATATCATAGAATCATTTATAATGGAAGAGATAGAAAGATAGGTGAAGTAAATTGAAAAAACAAAGATCTTTGTCTATAGAAAAAGAGATAACTAAAGTTGTTGGACAAGTATTTTTTGAAGGTGTAAAGAATGATAAAATATCTGGGATGGTTTCTGTAGTTAAAACAGTACTTAGTCGTGATAAAAAATATGCAGATGTTTATTTAAGTGTATTACCGATTAATAATCAAGAAATTAATACGGAGATATTACAAGAGGGTTTTAATGAAATTAGGGGTTATGTTAGAAAAAAAGTAGCTGAAGAGATGAAACTTAGATATACACCTGAAGTAAGATTAAAACTTGATGACTCTATCGAATATGGCGTTAAAATTAGTAAAATCATAAATGAATTAAAATAATAAAAAAATGTTTTGATAAATTTAATATATATGGTATAATTTATAAAAAATTTGGATTTTATTATAAAAAATGTGATAAATTGGCGATAGAAGGAGGGAGTTATACAAAATATTTAATTGTATTGTATAACGTTAAAGATATGATTTGGGAATATAATGATCAAGATATCGAAAATATAAAAAAAATATCAAAAGAGTATAAAATTCCTCAACATATAACTAAAATACTACTTAAAAGAGGAATTGATACGTTAGAAAAAATAAATGATTTTTTATACCCAAATATAGATAAATTAGAAGACCCTTATTGCTTCGAGAACATGGAAAAAGTAGTGGAAAGAATATTGTTAAGTAAAGAAAAAAATGAAAAAATCTTTATTTATGGTGATTATGATGTAGACGGGATAACTGCAACAGCTTTTTTGGTAATTGCATTAAAAAACGTAGGCATTAATATTGACTACTATATCCCAAATAGGTTTGAAGAAGGTTATGGTTTAAGTAAAAAAGCTATAGATGCTATAAAAAATAAAGGTGGAAATTTAATTATAACTGTAGATGTTGGGGTAAACTCTATAAATGAGATAAAATATGCAAATGAGATGGGAATTGATATAATTATCACAGATCATCATAAAGCTGTGGAGGAAGAGGAAAAGCAAAACGTACTAACTATTAATCCTAAATTAAGTGATAATTATAAATTTAAGGATCTTTCTGGTGCGGGAGTGGCACTGAAATTAGCAAAAGCATATTATATTAAAGAAAATCATGATATAGAGAGAATATATGATTATCTAGATATTGTTATGATAGGAACTGTCGCTGATGTGGTAACAATGGTAGATGAAAATAGAACAATTATAAAAGAGGGGCTTAAAACATTTAAAAATACAAAAATAAAAGGATTAGAATTCTTAGCAAAGTATTTAAAATTAGAGAATAAAGACTTAACAACAACAGATATAAGCTTTTTTATATCGCCAATGTTAAATGCGCTGGGGCGACTTGGGGACTCTAATATTGGCGTAGATTTCTTTATAAGTAAAGATGAAAAATCAATATTTAATATTATAGAAGAGATGAAGAAAGCAAATAAAGAACGAAGAGTCTTAGAGAAATTAATTTATGATGAAGCAATGGATATGTTAGATAATGTTTCTGATAAAAATTATATTTTTCTAAAAAGTGAAAAATGGCATTCTGGGGTAATTGGCGTTGTAGCATCTAGATTAACAGGGAAATATAATAAACCAACTATACTTTTATCTACAAAAGACGGAATTGCAAAAGCTTCTTGTAGAAGTATCGATGGAATTAGTATATTTAATATACTTAAAAAAATACCAGAATGTTTTATAAGATTTGGTGGACATGATTTAGCTGTTGGCTTTATGGCTAAAGAGGAAAATCTGGATAAAATAGAAACAACAATAAAAGATAACCTTATAATTACAGGAGTATCTAAAGAACGTAAAAAAATTCAGATAGACCTTAAAATGGAACTTGAACATTTAACTGATAGTTTTTTATCTGATATTAAAAGATTAGCACCGTTTGGTGTAGGAAATCCACAGCCACTTGTAATAACAGAAAATGTATATTTTAAAAGTACGAAAAAATTTGGTATAGAAAATAGACACTTTAAAACATTTATTAAAAAAAATAATAAATCATATTCTGCGGTTGCATTTAATCTTGGATATAAATTCGAAAAACTTTTATCAGAAGCACAACGATTTGATATTGTGTACTATCCGGAGAAAATTAATTATAACGGCGATGAGATTTTACAATTAAAAATAAAAGATTTTAAACCAGTTGAAGATTTTGAAGATATATTTATATAAAAAATATTTAAGGAGGATGTATAGATGGCATTTGCAATAAAAGATATAGAAAATTCAGCAGTAGAGGTAACAGTAACAGAACAAGGTGAAAAAGTATTAAAAAATAAAAAAATAGCAATTAATGAGTTAGTAGGAGAAGTAGAAATTCCTGGATTTAGAAAAGGTAAAGTACCAACAGAAACAATTGAAAAAAGATTTAAAAGAGATATAGAAACAAAAGTGGCAGATATGTTTTTAAAAGAATTACATGAAGAGATATTAGAAAAAATTGAGCCTGTAGATTATATTAATTTTAAAAGCATTAAATTAGAAAATGATTTTTTCGAATTAGTATATACTGTAGATGTATATCCTAAATTTGAATTAAATAATTATAAAGGGTTAGAAGTAAAAAAAGAAGTTGCTGAAGTAAGCGTTGACGCTTTAAATAAAGAATTAGAGATACTAATAGACAAAAATTCAAAATTAAAAGAAGTTGCAGAAGGGGAAGTTGCAAAAAATGGAGATACTGCAAATATTAATTTCGAAGGATTTATAGATGGTGTTGCTTTCCAAGGTGGAAAAGGTGAAGGGTATGATCTTAAATTAGGTTCTAAATCATTTATCGATACATTTGAAGAACAAATTGAAGGTCATAAAGTAAATGATGAGTTCGATGTAAATGTTAAATTCCCAGAAGAGTATCATAGCAAAGAATATGCAGGTAAACCAGCAGTATTTAAAGTTAAAATAAATAGTATTAAAACATTAGAAAAATCTGAATTAAATGATGATTTTGCTAAAGACCTAGGATATGAAACTCTAGACGAACTAAAAAATAAAAAAATGGAAGAGTTAAAAGAGGAAGAGGAAAATAAATCAAAACAAATTATGACTGATAGTTTATTAAATATACTAAAAGATAAAACAGAAATTACTGTACCAGAAGCAATTATAAATAGAGAGATTGAAAACAGAATATCTGAATTTGACCAACAATTAAGATCTCAAGGATTAAGCTTTGATCAATATGCTAAAATGAACAATCTATCAAAAGATAAACTTTATGCAGATATGAAACCAGTAGCAATTAATAAAATTAAAATTGATCTAATATTAGAAAAAATTGCAGAAATTGAAAATATAGAAGTTTCTAATGAAGATATTGAAGACAAAGTGGAAGAAGCAGCAAAATATTACAGTATGGAAAAAGCACAATTTGTGGATAGATTAAAATCTATGAAAGCATACGATAATTATGTTTCTAATGTTAAATTAAACTTAACACAATTAAAAGCAATTGATATTATTATAAATAATGCTACAATTATATAATAAAAAACAAATCTAAGAACATTTTATTGTTCTTAGATTTGTTACATAATTTTTTGGGAGTGTGAAAGTAAATGTATAATCCAATAGTAATTGAAAATAATGGTGGAGTAGAAAAATCGTATGATATTTACTCGCGACTTTTAAAAGATAGAATAATATTTCTTGGGTCAGAGATAGATGACCGTGTATCAAATTCAATAGTGGCACAACTGTTATTTCTTGAAAGTAATGATCCAAATAAAGATATAACAATGTATATTAATAGTCCAGGTGGGGTAATAACATCAGGACTTGCAATATATGATACAATGCAATATATTAAACCAGATGTGATTACAGTTTGTATTGGTCAAGCTGCGAGTATGGGGGCGTTACTACTTACAGCAGGGACAAAAGGCAAAAGATACGCTTTACCGAATTCTAGAATTATGATTCATCAACCTTTAGGTGGAGCTAGAGGACAAGCAACTGATATTCAAATACAAGCAAAAGAAATTCTAAGAATGAAAACAGTAACTTCTGAAATAATATCAAAACATTCAGGACAAAAAATAGATAAAATTACAAAAGATACAGAAAGAGATAATTTCATGGGTGCTGAAGAAGCGGTAAAATATGGGTTAATAGATAAAGTGTTTTATGACAAAAGAGGTGGTAAGTAGTGTCTAAGAAAAATCATATTTGTTCTTTCTGTGGAAAAACAGAACGTGATGTTGATAGATTAGTACAAGGATTTGATGCACATATATGTAACGAGTGTGTAGAATCTTGCTATGATGTGTTACAACACACTTATACAAAAGAGGATATTTTAGTAGAGGATATTAACTTATTAAAACCAATGGAGATTAAAGATAGATTAGATGATTATGTAATTGGTCAAGAGGACGCGAAAAAAGTTTTATCTGTTGCAGTATATAATCACTATAAAAGAGTAGCTTATGCTAATGAAAATCCAACAAATGATATAGAATTACAAAAAAGTAATGTTATATTAATAGGGCCAACTGGTGCTGGGAAAACATTACTAGCAGAGACTTTAGCAAAAATACTTAAAGTTCCTTTTGCAATTGCAGATGCAACAACACTTACAGAAGCAGGATATGTAGGTGAAGATGTAGAAAACATATTACTTAGATTGATTCAAGCTGCTGATATGAATATTAAATTAGCAGAGATGGGAATTATATATATAGATGAGATTGATAAAATAAGTAGAAAATCAGAAAATGTCTCTATTACTAGAGATGTATCTGGTGAAGGGGTACAACAAGCATTACTTAAAATAATAGAAGGCACAGAGGCAAGTGTACCGCCACAAGGTGGGAGAAAGCATCCGAGTCAATCAATGATTGAAATTAATACTAAAAACATTTTATTTATAGTTGGTGGAGCATTCGAAGGGTTAGATAAAATTATCAAAACTAGGGTTAGTCAAAAAAGTATCGGTTTTGGTGCTGATATTAAAACTACTGCTGAAGAAGAGAAAGAGAACATATATGCAAAAGTTTTACCAGAAGATCTTATTAAATATGGGATAATACCTGAATTAATAGGTAGACTTCCTCTTGTAACAGCACTAGAAGAATTAAATGAAGAACTGTTAATAGATATACTTACAAAACCAAAAAATGCATTAGTAAAACAATATATTAAGTTTTTTGAACTTGAGAATGTGAATTTAGAGTTTGAAAAAGATGCAATTATTGAGATAGCAAAATTAGCATTAAAAAGAAAAATAGGTGCAAGGGGATTAAGAGCTATTATGGAAAATGTAATGCTTGAATTCATGTATGAGATTCCATCGCAACCAAATATAGAAAAATTAATAATTACAAAAGAGGCAATTATAGATAAAGCAAAAGCTATAATTTCAAAAAGAGGGGAAAAAATAGCATAATAATTATAATTATGAAAGGTGGTGAAAATTTACTAATATTAAAATATTATTAGTAAAAATAAAAATGAAATTAGCACCTTATATACCAATAAGAGATATATTGATATTTCCAGGGATAATCACACCTATATTTATAGGTAGAGAAAAGAGTATGAAAACACTTGAAACAGCATTGTTAAAAGATAATAAAATTTTACTATTTTTACAAAAAGATAAACATGTAGAAAATCCTAAATTACCAGAGGATATTAACAAAATTGGTATTTTGGCTAACATTATACAAACTTTAAAAGTAGCTAATGGAACAACAAAAGTACTTCTTGAGGCGAAAGAAAGGGTAGAGTTAATAAACGATTTTTCTAGTGATAAAGAGTATTTTGAATGTGAATATGAAGAGATTTTACCTGAGATAATTGATGAAAAAATATCTGAAGCATTAAGACGAAAAGTTATAGTTAAATTTGAGGAATATGGTAAAACATCAAATAAAATTTTACCTGAGATTGTTGCAAATATAAAAAGTATAAAAAATTTAAATAGAATTTTAGATATTATATCAGCAAATTTATTTATAGAGGTTGAAAAAAAGCAATCAATATTAGAGATAAATAATCTTGAAAATAAAACATATAAAGTTTTAGAATTATTGAATGAGGAGTTAGAGATTCTAAAATTAGAAAAAAAAATAAACACAAAAGTAAAAGAACAGATGAATAATGTACAAAAAAACTTCTATTTACGTGAAAAAATAAAAGCAATGCGTGAGGAAATTGGAGAAACAAATAATATAAATACTGAAGCAGATGAACTAAAAAGTAAAATGGATAATACAAAATATCCTACACATGTAAAAGATAAAATAATGAAAGAAATTGATAAGCTTTCAAAAATGTCACCATATTCCTCAGAAGCATCAGTTATAAGATTATATGTAGAACTTCTAATGGAACTACCTTGGACAAAGAAAACTCGTGATGTAATAGATATGAAAAAAGCAGAAAAAATATTAGAGGATGAACATTACGGCTTAGAAGAGGTAAAAGAGAGAATATTAGAATTTCTTGCTGTTAGAAAACTAAATAAATCTTTAACAGGCTCTATTCTTTGCCTTGCAGGACCACCAGGGGTAGGTAAAAGTTCGTTAGCAAAATCAGTGGCTAGTGCATTAGGAAGAAAATTTTCAAGAATCTCTTTAGGTGGTGTAAAAGATGAAGCTGAAATACGAGGACATAGAAGAACATATGTAGGAGCTATGCCAGGTAGAATTATAAAAGAGATAAAAAAAGTTAATACAAAAAATCCACTAATTTTATTAGATGAGATAGACAAAATGGCAATGGATTTTAGAGGAGATCCTGCGTCGGCACTTTTAGAGGTTCTAGATCCTGTACAAAATAAAGAGTTTGAAGATCACTATATTGATATGCCGTTTGATCTATCAGAAGTATTTTTTATTGCCACAGCAAATGATCTAGGAGCGATACCAGGGCCTCTACGAGATCGTATGGAAATAATAAATTTAACAAGTTATACAGAATTTGAAAAGTTAAATATTGCAAAAAAGTATTTAATTCCAGAGTCAAAATTGGAAAATGGTTTAAAAAATATAGATATTATATTGTCTGATGAATCAATTTTTTCTGTAATTAATGAATACACTAAAGAAGCTGGAGTTAGAAATTTAAAAAGGGAATTTGATAAAATTTTTAGAAAGATTGCTAAATTAGTATTAGAGACAAACGCTAAAAAATATGAGATCAAAATTGATGATTTAAAATCTTATTTAGGAAAAACTAAATATCGTCCTGATAAACAACGTGAAAAAGCAGGTAAAATCGGGATTGTTAATGGACTTGCCTGGACATCAGTTGGAGGTACAACTCTAGAAGTACAGGCTGTAAAAATAGAGGGAAAAGGAAAACTTATTCTAACAGGGAAATTAGGAGAAGTTATGAAAGAATCTGCTCAAGTTGCTTATACGTATGTAAGAGCAAAGAGGGATAAATATAAAATAGAGGAGAAATTTGAAGAAAAATACGATCTTCATATGCATTTCCCAGAAGGAGCAGTCCCAAAAGATGGACCAAGTGCAGGTACTGCAATTACTACTGCAATATTATCTTCTTTCACAGATAGAAAAATAAAACAAAATGTAGCTATGACAGGTGAAATAACAATAACTGGTGAAGTTTTAGCTATTGGTGGGGTAAAAGAGAAAGTTATAGGTGCAAAACGTGCAGGTATTAATGAGATTATTTTACCAATTGATAATCAAGTAGATGTAGACGAACTACCTAAAGAGATTATTAAAGATTTGAAATTTCATTTTGTAGAGTGTTATGACGAAATTGAAAAAATTGTATTTTGTAAAAAATAATTATTAGTGAATCATTTGAAAGGTGGTGTAAAACTTCTTAATTATCGGAAAATAAGAAGTTGGTAATGGAAATTAAACAAGCTGATTTTGTAAAATCGTCATTAAAATCAAATAGCTATCCAGAATTTTTAGGGATTGAATTTGCATTTGTAGGTAAATCAAATGTTGGAAAATCATCATTAATAAATAGCTTAACAAGAAGAAATAAACTCGCAAAAACAAGTAAAACACCTGGAAGAACTCAGTTAATAAATTTTTTTTTGATAAATAGAACATTTCATTTTGTAGATTTACCTGGATATGGATTTGCAAAAGTACCTCTAAAAATAAAAGAGGAGTGGGGTAAATTAATTGAGGAATATTTACATTCAGAGAGGAAAAAAATAGTTTTTCTATTACTAGATATTAGAAGAATCCCTTCAGATGAAGACAAATCATTAATTGAGTGGCTAGAATTTCATAATGTAGATTTTAAAATTATATTTACAAAAGTAGATAAATTTTCAAATAATCAGAGATTTAATCAGTTGAAAGAGATAAAAAAAAGTTTTCAAATAGATAAATATGAGCATTTCTTCCATTCGTCGTTATCAAATGACGGAAGAGAAAAAATACTTAATTATATTGGGAAAGAGATAGAATTAAATAATAATGATATTTTAAATAATATAGGAGGTGAAAAAACCGTTATAGATAATGATATAACGGCTATTAATGAAAGAGATTGATAAGACCTATTCACCACAGGATATAGAGGGAAAATGGTATAAAATATGGGAAGAGAAAGGTTATTTCCATGCAGATGAAAATAGTAAAAAACCTAGCTACACAATTGTAATACCTCCACCAAATGTAACAGGTGTTTTACATATGGGACATGTTTTAAATAATACTATACAAGATACACTGATTAGATGGAAAAGAATGAGTGGATTCAACACTTTATGGATGCCAGGTACAGATCATGCTGGTATTGCAACACAAAGTGTAGTGGAAAGAAAATTATTAAAAGATGGTCTTACACGTGAAGAGGTAGGAAGAGATAAATTTATAGAGGAAGTTTGGAGATGGAAAAACGAACATGGTAATTTAATAACTACTCAATTACGTCGTTTAGGTGCGTCATTAGATTGGGATAGAGAAAGATTTACTATGGATGATGAATTAGTGGAATCTGTAAAAGAGATATTTATAAAATTATACAACGATAATTTAGTTTATCGTGGTGAATATATGGTGAACTGGTGCCCTAGATGTGGGACAGCACTTGCAGACGATGAAGTTGAACATGAAGACAAACTAGGTGCAATGTGGGAAATTAAATATCAGATAAAAGATACTAATGACTACTTAGTTGTAGCAACTACAAGACCAGAAACTATGTTAGGGGATACAGCAGTTGCAGTTAACCCAAATGATGATAGATATAAACATTTAATAGGAAAAACTGTGATTTTACCTCTTGTAAATAGAGAAATACCTATTATAGCAGATGAATATGTAGATATGGAATTTGGTACAGGTGTAGTAAAAATGACTCCGGCACATGATCCAAATGACTTTGAAATTGGGAAAAAACATAATTTAGAATTTATAAAAATACTACACAATAACTCTATAGTTAACAATAATGGTGGAGCTTATGAGGGATTGGATAGATTTGAAGCTAGAAAAAAAGTGATAGAAGATCTTGAAAAAGAGGGATTACTTATTAGTAAAAAAGACCATAACCATTCAGTGGGACATTGTTATAGATGTCATACTGTAATTGAACCAACTGTTAGTAAACAATGGTTTGTTGCAATGGAGGGACTAGCTAAAAAAGCTCTTGAAGTTGTAGAAAATGGAAAAGTTAAAATTATGCCAAAACGTTGGGAAAAAGTATATTATAACTGGCTTTCTAATATAAGAGACTGGTGTATATCTAGACAAATATGGTGGGGGCATAGAATCCCTGCTTATTATGGTCCAGATGAAAAGCTATTTGTAGCAGGTAGCTATGAAGAGGCAAAAGAGCAAGCTAGAAAACATTACGGTAAAGAGGTAGAATTAGTGCAGGAAGAGGATGTATTAGATACATGGTTCTCATCTTGGTTATGGCCATTCTCAACATTAGGTTGGCCAAATAAAACTAAAGAACTAGAGACTTTTTACCCAACATCTACACTGGTAACAGGTGCAGATATACTATTTTTTTGGGTAGCTAGAATGATAATGGCGGGAATTTATACACAAGAGGAGATCCCTTTTGAACACGTATTTTTACATGGGATAGTACGTGATGAACAAGGTAGAAAAATGAGTAAATCAATTGGAAACTCCCCTGATCCTATAGACATTATAGATAAATATGGTGCAGATGCACTTAGATTTAGTATGTTATACAATACTTCTCAAGGACAAGATGTATTTTTCTCAGAAAAATTAATTGAAATGGGAGGAAATTTCGCTAATAAAATATGGAACGTATCAAGGTTTGTACTTACAAATCTAGCAGAATATGATTTAGAGAAAGTAGATTTAAATAATCTAAAATTTGAACTTCCAGATACATGGATTTTATCAAAATTAAATAATACAATGTTAGCAGTTACAGATAATCTAGAAAATTTCAATTTAAGTGAAGCAGCAAAAGCTATATATGAATTTTTATGGGGAGATTTCTGTGACTGGTATGTTGAAATTGCAAAAATAAGATTATACGGGGACAGTACTACAGAGAAAGTAACAGCACAATTTGTATTATGGAACGTTCTAGATCAAGCACTTAGATTATTACACCCATTTATGCCATTTATCACAGAAGAGATATGGCAAAAATTCCCAACAACAGGTGAAACGATAATGTTATCAGATTTTCCAACCTTTGACCCAGATATTGTCAGTATAAAAGCTGAAGAAAACATGTTATTTGTACAAGAAGTTATTAAATCTATAAGAAATATTAGAACAGAGGCAAATATTCCGCCTGGGAAAAAGATAAATGCAATATTAAAAACATCAGATGGTGAAGAGCAGATAATTCTTGAAACAGATAAGCAAATTATTGCAAGATTATCTAATTTAGATGAGATTATAGTTACTTGTGATATTGAAAAACCAGAATTATCTGTTGTAAAAGTAATAAAAAATACAGAAGTTTATATCCCTTTAGAGGGAGTTATTGATATTAACAAAGAGAAAGAGAGATTATCTAAAGAGATAGAAAAAAATAAAAAAGATTTAGAGAAAATATCATCTAAATTAAAAAATGAAAAATTTATCTCAAATGCTCCACAAAATGTATTAGATAGAGATAGAAGAATAGAAAAAGAGTATATTGACAAAATAGAAAAATTAGAGGAAAGTTTGAAGATATTTTCTAAAAACTAGACGAAAGGTGGTTTTTGCTAAATATGAAAGTACTTATTGTAGGAAGTGGTGGAAGAGAAGACACTATTGCATGGAAGTTATCAAAATCAAGTAAAGTAAGTGAAATATTTATTGCGCCAGGAAATGGTGGGACTTCTAAATACGGTAAAAATATTAACATAAGTGTAGAAAATATAGATGGACTTAAAGAGTTTGCAATACAAAACAAAATAGATTTAACAGTAGTAGGACCTGAAATACCGTTAACTATGGGAATTGTCGATGAATTTGAAAAAAATGGCCTAAAAGTATTTGGACCATCTAAAGAAGCTGCGAAAGTAGAGGGCAGTAAGGAATTTGCAAAGGATATTATGAAAAAATATAATATTCCGACAGCTGAATATGAAACTTTCACAGATTATAATAAAGCAAAAGCATATTTAGAGGAAAAGGGTGCACCAATTGTAATAAAAGCAGATGGACTAGCTGCAGGAAAAGGTGTAATTGTAGCTATGAATTTAGATGAAGCTAGAGCTGGATTAAAAGAAATTATGGAAGATAAAATATTTGGAGAATCTAATTCAAAAGTGGTTATAGAGGAATTTATGGATGGGGAAGAAGCATCAATCCTTGCATTTACTGATGGAATGACAATAGTCCCAATGGTATCATCTCAAGACCATAAACGGATATTTGACGGGGATAAGGGGCCTAATACCGGTGGTATGGGCACATATTCCCCAGCACCTATCGTTACAGATGAATTAAGTGAAATAGTATATAAAGAGATATTAGTCCCTATGATAGAGGGTCTAAAAAAAGAGGGGATAACTTATAAAGGTGTATTATATGCAGGATTAATGATAAAAGATGGAAAACCAAAAGTTGTAGAATTTAACGCAAGATTTGGCGATCCAGAAACTCAAGTGGTATTACCTAAGTTAGAATCAGACCTTTTTGATATTTTATATGCTGTGGCTGAAAATAAACTTTCAGATATTGATATTATTTGGAGTAAAGAGGCAACAGTGTGCGTAGTATTAGCATCTAATGGTTATCCAGGTAATTATGAAAAAAATAAAGAGATAACAGGGATAAACACTGCTACTAGTAATGGTCTTTTAGTATTTCATGCTGGTACGAAAGAGGAAAATGGTAAAATATATACAAATGGTGGCAGAGTATTAAATGTAGTTGCAAGTGGAGATACAATTAAAGAAGCTGTGTGTAATGTATATAAAAATATTGATAGTATAAAATTTGAAAATATGTTTTATAGAAAAGATATAGCACATAGAGCATTGAAAAAATAATTATATAGAGAAGAGAACCAATATTTGGTTATCTTTTTTTTAAAATAAAAAGGAAAAATGAAAAAAAATTGTATATCTATTTGTATAGTTAAAATCAGAATTATTATAGATTAATACTACTAAAAAATATTAATATATAAACTCTAGAATAAGAATATGCATTTTTAACAACTGACTATATATAAATCAAAGATATTTTAAAAAAATACTATAAAATAGGTGAATATTGAAAATAAAATTAAAAAAACTATCTTTAAAACAATGAGAAGATGGGTTTAGAGTGAAATTTTAAATATTTGATATTTTAAATGTAATAAAAAATACACAAAATAGAACAAGCGAACTAGGAACATTATCAGATAAAATAGCTAAAATATTAAATGCAATAAAGGAGATTACAGAATAAACAAATTTACTTGCGTTAAATGTGGGATTGAAGCAGTAAGAGCAGAAGATGCTGGACGTGGACTTGCCGTAGTTGCTGAAGAGGTAAAAAAACTTGCAGAAAGAACACAGGATGCCAAAGAGGAGATTGAAGGATTAATGCAAGTAATAATAAAAGAGATAAAAATGTAATAGAGGTATCAAAATAGCATATAATGAATAGGAAAAAGATAAATAATTTTCATTAGCAGCAGAAAAAAGCATTAAAAAATACGATAGATAAAGTAAATAAAACAAATATTGAGATGGATAAAATATCCTTTGAAATAGGTAATCAGACAGAAACAATAATAGAAACTTTAAAAATGTTTGGACGTCTTGCAAAAGGAATTGAATCTTTAAATGTATCATAGGAGAATCAAAAGGAAAGTTTAAATAATGTTGTTCATAAAATGTAATCTATTTTAGCCAAATCATTTACATTAATAAATAACATTTCTAAATTAAGTAAATTAACTACAAGATTTTATCTTGGAGATTAATAATAAAAATTAGGAGGCGGTATATAATGAAAAAAGTATTAATAGCTTTGTTTTCTTTTGTTAGTATTATGATGTTTGCCAGTGAATTAAATGTGCTTTATATGAATCAAGCAGGATATTCACCAAAAGAGATGAGAACTATTGTGAAAGAATTTGAGGAAAAAACAAATTCAAAAGTTAAAATTACCTACGCACCTTATGAAGATATGCATAAAAATATTTTAAAATCAGCAGTTTCAAAAACACCAATATATGATGTAGTTTTAGAGGACCTTATTTGGACAGCTGAATTTGCCGAAAAAGGATACGTAATGAGTATTGATGATAGACTTACAAAAGAGATGAATAGTGATATTTCAAGTGCAATACTAGACGCTTTTAGATATAATGATAAACTTTGGGCAATGCCTTTTGTTGTAAATTTTCAAGTTTTTTTCTATAATGATGAGATACTAAAAAAAGCTGGAATAGAAAATTACCCTACTACAATAGAAGAGATGACAAAACAGATGAAAATTATAAAAGAGAAAAAATTAGTGGAATATCCTTGGTCAGACTCATGGAATGAAGCTGAAGGATTAGTATGTGAATATGTTTGGTTAACAGCAGCATTTGGTGGAGATACATTTGATAAAAATAGTAAAGCTATATTTAATGAAGGTGGTGGATTAAAAGCACTAGAATATATGAAAATGTTATTAGATGAGGGATTGGCAAATCCAAAATCACTGGATATGAATGAAGATATGACAAGAGATAGTTTTGTGAAAGGGGAAACAGTTTTTAATTCGAACTGGCCATATCAATATGTAAAAATGCAAGAGAATAAAATAGGTAAAATGGCAACACTTCCTGTGTCAGAAAGCGTAAAAGATAAATATGATACTGTAACAGTATCAGGTTACCAAGGGATTGCCATAATGAATAATTCTAAAAATAAAGATTTAGCATGGGAATATGTAAAATTTGTAACAAGTCCAGAAATTCAAAAAAGAAATACAAACGAGTTACCGATCTGGAACACGTTATTAAAAGGTGAAGAGATAAAAAACAATATAGATAATATAGATACAAGAGCAAAAGCATTATCACACTCGCATCATAGACCACGTGTACCAGAATATACAAAGATATCAAAAATTATGCAATTCTATATTCATAAAGCATTAAAAGGTGAATTAGAACCTAAAGATGCATTAGATAAAGCTGTTGCAGAGATAAATAAATAGATGTAAAAACAATATAATGGTATACATATTAATAGATGTATACCATTATACTTATAAAATAATAACAATAAATAAACCTACAAAATATAAAGAAGGAAAAACACTAAGTAAAAGGAGACGATAATTATGAAAATTAAATTCACAACTAAAATAACAATTACTACGGGTGTAATTGTATCGTCGATACTTTTAATAATTAGCTCTTTTTCATATAATACAGCTCAAAAAAATTTTAACAGTGAGTTAAATAATAAACTTGAAATAATTAAAAGAGGAAAACTAGATTTTATAGTTAATAAAACTTCAAATTTAGAAAAATTAATAGAGATGGCCTCAGAAAATAGAAAATTAATAGAATATATAGAGATGGCAGATGGTGCCGGCGCAGAAGATGGAGAGGCAGAAGATTTTATAGATATTTTCGAAGATAATATAGCTGACACATTAAAAACAATAAAATCACACTATCAAATATTTTCAGAAGCAAATAGAATAATTATAACTGGTAAAAAAGGGATAAGTATATTAGATTCTGAAATATTAGTTGGCGAGAGAGGATTAGACGAGAAAACAGCAAAAAAATATATTGGTAGAGAATTAAATAGTCAATTAAAATTTGAAAACGGTGTATTATGTAGTATAGAAAATAAAAGAGAAATATATATAAAAAAAGAGATCTATAATGAGAATAAGGACTCTATAATAGGTGAATATTATGTATTTTTTCCATTAAATATCTTTGATGATAATAAAAACCTATCAAAAGAGATAGAGGAACTATCTATCTTATCTGAAGCGGGATATATATTAAATAGCAATATATATAATAGTGGAGATATAGTTAATGATAGTAGTTTATTAGAAAAGATATCAAAAATAAAAGGAAATGAAATTTATTATACTAAAAATAACATAAATATAGTAGAAAATATAGAAAACGGAATATGTATATATATAAAAGTTAAAACTAAAGAAATTTTAAAACCTTTAGTTAAAATGAAAAATAAAACAATTTTAATGTCATTAATTGGAACGTTATTAATATTATTATTTTTATATACTTCTATAAAACACCAATTACTTCCTTTACTAAAAATAATTAATATTTTTGGAATTATAAAAGAAGGAAATCTTGAAAAAAATGTTATTTACAATAATAAAATAGATAGAAGTGATGAGATAGGGGAACTTTGGGATAGTTTAGAAACTATGTTTTGGGAGCTTAGAAAAATGCTTGATAATATAAAAAAATCATCTGGAGATGTAAAAATAAGTACCGAAACAATTGATATATTATCAGAAAATTTAAAAATGTCTTCTGAGGAGATAGCTGCATCTATTAATGAAATAGCATTAGGAAATATAGAGCAAGTGGCTACTTTAGGAGAGATAAATCAAAAAATGAATAACTTTGTTTTGCGAATTATTAGTGTAAAAGAGAATAATAATATTGTAAATGAAAATTCTATAGAAATGAAAAAAATGAGTTTAAATGGTAAAGTAAATATGGGTCAATTAGAGAATAGGATGGATACCATAAAGCTTGCTATAAATGAAACTTTTAATAAAATACATAATTTGGAAGAGTTATCAAATAAAATAACTAATGTTGTAAATGTAATACAAGGGATAAGTAAACAGACGAATTTATTAGCTTTAAATGCAGCAATAGAGGCAGCAAGAGCAGGTGAATTTGGGCGTGGATTTGCAGTAGTAGCAGAAGAGGTCAGAAAGCTGTCGGATGAGTCATCACAATTTTCTGATGAAATAGGTTTCATTATTTTAGAAATTCAAAAAGAAATTGTAAAAGCTTCAGAAAATGTTAAAAATACAATAAATTTTGTAGAAACGGGTGAAAAAGAGGTAAACAGTACAATTTGTTATTTTGAAAAAATAATTGATAAAATTGAAATTTCGGATGAATTAATTGGTAAAATAGTACTAGAGGTAGATAGTATTGCAAAGATGAGCGAAGAGATAAATTATAATATAGAAAATATTGTTGAAGTTGTCGAGAATTCATCAGCTAGTTCACAAGAAGTAGCAGCAGCTGCAACAGAACAATCAACTTCAATTACCAATATTAATAAATCAGTAAAGGATTTAGAAGCTATGGCAACTAGTTTAGAATTTTTTACTGAAAAATTTAAAATTTAAACACAAAGCTGTTATTTACAGTGTTTGTAATGTTAATAAAAAAAGTTTTAAAAAAATAAAAAAAAGGTATTGACAAAAAGAGAAGGATATGATAATATAATACTTGTCCTTGAGGAAAGGAC
>JGI24711J26586_10000691_pt1 | contig 26290 bp, 26 predicted proteins | sample BioPla3DNA1_FD_26586 | JGI IMG/M metagenome (IMG submission 26586)
TAAAGGCTTGCCGAGCGAGTAGAGGATATCAAACAGGGTGGTCCCCATCTTGCTATTGATCAACCTATATGAGTCCCAACTGCTGGGTGGATGCTCGTCTGTTTGAGGAACGGCTAGTTTGGCGATCTCAGCGAGGTCTCTGCAGAACAGGTCAGTGACCACGCGATCCACAGAGTGTTCCACGAACTCGTCCCGCCAGAAGCGCGTCCTCAGGTCCTGAACCAAATTCGGCTTGTGTATGCGGATGCTTTCGATGAGCAACCGCAGCACAAAGATGACCTGCTGGAAATGCTGTGTGAGACTGGGGATATGCTCCGGGGGGACCCTTGTGAACCGGCCGCGAAAACGCTCTGAGGTCACCGTCAGCAGGTTGTCATCGGTACCGGGGAACATGGCCAGGCACTTGTGTGGATCTGCAAAGAGCTCGTGTGGATCTTCATCCACGGCGATGATATCGTAGAAAAGCTCGATCAGGGCGTGTTCTACCNNCGCGTTGGTCCGCAGAACACTGGGGAAGAAGTTGTCTCCGAGGATGAGGTGAGCATCGGCAAAGCCCGAGAAGGTGGAAATCTCATCAGCGATGTTGGTTGGATCTTGACTCAGCACGCCGCCCTTTTCCATACAGGCATAGTGGGGGTACCAGTCCGCGAGTTGGTGGCCGAGCCAGCCGCAGGCCAGGGCAAGATCGTGCTTGTTCTGCTTTCCTTTGGGCAGTCTGAACCACTGATCGATCAAAGCGTAACCGAAGAACGGCACGCCCTTGGCGTGATCTGGGACCGAGTTGTGGGCGTAATCGTAGATGGTGAGGCCCGTGACCACGTGGTTGGCAGAGACCGTATCAGCGCTGTTCGCTCCGAACACGAACGCATCAAGGTTCTCTTCGCAGGCCTCGACCAGTTCTCTGTTCACGCGGTTGTCCCCTTCATCAGCTCTGCGGCGGGCCTTTTTTAGCGCCCGGAAGTTGATGGTTGGGTGCATGAATGGTCCCCACAAGAAACATGGAAGAACGGGGAGTAGAAAGAGCATGGCCAGCCAGTGTCTCAAACCGGTCTTTTCTCTCTGCATCAGAGTACACCCCCACGGTTAGCAGTTACCATAGATACAGACTCGTGCGACTCAACGAATTGAGCAAATATAACCCTAAAGTTAACCATTGAATATATATTTCTACTCAAATGTACGAAAACCTTCTGGTAACATCGCTGCTTTCCAGAAGGTACTTGCCCCGCGGCGAAGGGAGCTCGTTGTCTAAGAACAGAAAACCGGTCCGAGCTCCCAGACCGGTTTCACTCGAACTGAGACTGGCCAACCGAGTGGTGATACTGGAGGTCTTGACAAGGGAGTCGAACCGCTCACCCTATCTGGTCGCGTCTGCACGGTCAATACATGATTCCGCTTAGACCACCACAAACCTTCTGTCGAATGCTTGATATCCTTTCTGGAAGGTGCATCTCAGCGCCATCTGCTGCTGCATCGAGAGAGACCTTACCAGTCCCTTCGGTTATTCTACAGTCAGCGGCGAACGCCTCCGCGTTTTTCGCCAGCGGATGCAGAGGTGTCTGGAAAGGTGCAAGAGGGCGCAGGGTCTTTGGCTTCCATGGAGAAAACACCAAATGAAAGACGGCAGATGACGGACTCCAGAGCCACCGCTCGTGGAGTCCCGTTCTATGCTTTCTCGATGTAGGGAGGGTGTCCATGCTCAAAGGTAACATCAAACTCATCGCTCTAGATCTCGATGGAACACTGACGCAGCACAAGACGAAGGTGGAGGAGCGCAACAGGCAGGCTCTGGAAGCCCTCCAGAAGTCGTATCCATTGGTGATGGTTGTAGCCGGAACATGCGAACGGGTGTACAACCAGCTGAACAGGTTTCCAGTGGATATTATCGGGAACTACGGCCTGCAGGAGTCAACGATCGTGCGGTGCGGGGGAGAGGAGCAGCTGCGGATCCTCAGGGACGCCAGGATAGAGATAGACCGAGTAGAGGTAACTAGGAGGATCGAGGAACTGCGACGCTTAACGCCGTACAAGGACTATGTCGGCGATACGGTGGAATTCCACCCCTCTGGAGCGATAACCTTTCCTCTGCTTGGAACGAAGGCTGCGGCCGAGGACAAGCTGCTGTTCGATCCGGGAAGGGAGAAGCGGCTTGCCATCTACCCTCTAGTTAAAGAGTACTTCTGGGACTTCAACGTCTTCGTTGGAGGCACTTCCTCCTTTGACATCGTTCCGAAGCCCTATGACAAGTACATGGCTCTGAAAGGCTATGCCGAGGGCCATGGGATCGCTGAGAGCGAGATTCTGTTCATAGGCGATGGTTTCGACACCGGTGGCAATGATGAACCGATCGTAAGAGCGGGCATCAACTGCCTGCGCATTTCAGATTACCGCAGATTCCCAGAACAGATCGCCGCGCTTTTGGGAAACAGCTAGTGCATCCCAAGCCAGATTCAGTCGTGGGAAAAGAGGAGGCATCTTCGTGGCTCTAGTGACGCTCAGAGAAATACTAAAGGGTTCTGTTGAGAACAGGTACGCTGTGGGCTCTTTCAATGCCGCAAACCACAGCATGGCGGAAGCGATTTTGGAGGCGAGTGAGGAACTGGGTACCCCGGTGATCCTGGCCGTGGCCGAAGTCCACTTCCGGTACTTCGATCTGGACAGGTTTGCGGCCTACGTCCGGAGGAGGATCGAGGAAGTGAAGACACCCGTGGCCCTGCACCTTGACCACGGACGCAGCACCGATGTGGTGAAGAGGTGCCTGGATCTGGGGTTTTCCTCTGTGATGATCGATGCGTCCCAGCAACCGTATGAGGACAATGTGCGGATCACCGACTCGGTTGTGCAGCTGGCCAGAACATCTGGCGCCAGTGTGGAGGCTGAACTCGGCTGCGTCGGCGGAGGAGAAGGAAACTATGTAGAAGGTTCCGTCGCCAATCGGGACGATTTCACCAACCCGGACCTGGTGCCCGACTTCGTGGCCCGGACTGGTGTCGATGCCCTTGCTGTGGCCATCGGCACGGTGCACGGCCCCTACAAAGGCCAGCCCGTTCTCGATCTGGAGCGGCTCCAGGAGATCCGCAGAAAGACGGATGTTCCCTTGGTTCTGCACGGCGGCTCAGGCTTAAGCGATGAGGATTTCCGTAATGTGGTAGCCAGCGGGATCAACAAGGTCAACTTCTACACCGAGTGTTCTTTGGCGGCAGCAGCGAAGGTTGCTGGGCTGATCCAGAGCGGAAAACCTGTGGGCTATCCCGACCTTACTGCAGCGGGCGGAAGGGAAGTCAAGAGGATCGTCATGAAGCAGATCGGCGTTTTCGGAACGCCGAGAGTAGTGTAGAGGAGCAGCAGTATGCAGAACGTCGTTACGGTCACCCTGAATCCAGCCTTCGATGTGCATTTTGAACTGGAGCGGTTCGAGCTGGGAAAGGAGAACTACAGTTCCAAACGAATCGTCCACGCTGGCGGCAAAGGCCTGAACATCTCCCGCGCCCTTCGGATGAACGGGATAGACAGCCTCGCGTTTATCGTACTCGGAGAAGACGATGCTGCCGAGTTTCAGGTGCAGCTTGATGCGGAAAACCTGAACTATCGGGCTTTTCTCTGTCCCGGATCAGTCCGCCACAATATCACGATCCATCCTGCGGAGGGTCCCGAAACACGCCTCAGCCTGGACACATTTCACATGGACAGATCTCTGTTCCAGGAGATCACAGACCAGCTGCTGCCGCTGATCCACCCAGGGGTCGTGGCTGCATATGGCGGTAGGCTACCAAAAGGGCTTCCTCTGGAAGCGGTCAAGGAACTCTTTACAGCCTTGAAAGAACGGGGAGCGCTGTTGGTGCTCGACTGCAACAACCTGTCCCTTCAAGACCTGGCTGAGATCAAACCCTGGTTGATCAAGCCCAACGAGTATGAAGCGGAAGCGCTCCTCGGCCGGAAGATCTCCACGGACGATGAGGTGCTCAGAAGCGCTGAAGAGATCCACGGGCTGGGCGTGGAAAACGTGCTCATCAGCCTCGGAGAACGGGGCCTGGCCTATGCAGGCAGGGAGATGGGCGGCTGGGCCCGCGTGCCCCAGATCACTCCCGCTTCCACCATCGGCGCCGGTGACAGCACTCTAGCAGGTTTCATCTTTGCTCACCTGCAGGGAGGCGATGGGGCTGAGAAGCTCAAGACAGCCGCTGCCTTTGGAACTGCAGCATGCCTCACTCCAGGCACCCAGCCACCCAAGCCTGAAGCGATCGCCCAGATAACGGCGCAGGTCAAAGTAGACATCCTCAATTTCTGCTGAGACGCCACACCCCCGCTGATTCACCAAGACCGGTGACAGGCGGGGGCGTTTTGTCTGACTGGCTGCCATGCGACTTTGAGCCTACGCACGAGTTCCATACAAGGCTTCCATCGCTGCTATGAACTTACTCCATTCCGGGTTCTCTTGCTTTTCGCGGTTGGTAAGGTGGTATTGATGCTTGTACAGCATCCGAAGGCCCTTTCTTTCGCTGCGTCCTTCGGCATAGAGGTAGAAAATAGGTTCGTACATTTTGATGGCACGGATATTGTCTAACCCAGTAGACCAATCCTCGGCGTTTTCAATCAGCTGGATCGCGAGGGAGTCATGGACCGCGAAGTAAAGCAAGCCCTTTGCTGCGATGTAGGACAGGGACTTCACTTCGCCTCGGTCAGACAGGAGACCGCGCTCAGGGCAGTATCGGGTGAATGGCCGGATCCGGTTTTCGATAGTGTTTCTCAGCATTTGCTCAACTTCTGTGAGGTCTGAATCTCTGTGGATTTGGAGTCGCGGGGGACTAGCGTCTAGCATGGCATATGCGAAGGACTGCACCGCCGGACTGGATAACTCGGCTAGGACGGCTTCGTGAACTGCCAGCTTTGGGAAAGATCCGAACACTGGGTCCAACCAGATGTCCCTGAACGTGGAAAATGAGATCCTTTGGTTCGTGATACTTTCGCGGTCAGGTGGAATGAGGAAGCTTGCGTCCAGGGAGATGATCTGGTTGGGATCCTGAAAGATGCTCTCCAACGCAGGGTTACTCTCTCTCAGGTTAACCTTCATCTCATCCCTCGTCGCGGAAAAGGCCTCCGAGTTCCCGCAGGTCAGCCTCAGCTACACCGAAGTCATAACCGAAGTCACTTGGCCTTCTGCCGAACAAGTGGAGTGCAGCCGCAAACTGGTCGTCATCGATGAGGTTGTCCTCGTAGTTCTGAACGATGACCTCGATGCTCTTTTGTGATGCGCCCGTTTCTTTAGTTATCGTGTTCAACCTGGAGAAAACTGCCGCGTCTGTTGCCATACCGATCCGCGCATAGTCCCCATCCATGCAGCGTTCGTCCACACTGTACAGCTCGTCATACTGTCCTTCGCTGATTGCGTCGATCTCCTTCAACCGCTTCACCAGCGAACGATAGGGAAGCCACCAAGTGCACTGCAGGCGTGCGATGAACCGCAGCAGCTTCTTGACCGCGACAGTGTTAAGTGAAGACATCCCAAATTCCGTCCTGACAAACCTGCTGAGTTCGCTTTCCGGTAGGAGGAACTCGGCAGCAAATCGATTCGCGGATGCCTCGATAGGATCTGCTTCTTCGTCAATTTGGCTGAGGTGAGATTTCGTTTTCGTGAAGAAGTGATAGAGCTCGTGGGCGATGGCGAAGATCTGCTTGTCAAAATAGTCAGCGGTATTGAGACCTATGAAGGCCAATTCCTCACCGTCTACTCGCGAGTAAAGGATGGCGGCTGAGAATGCGGGACGTGTGCTGCCAGACTCAATGGGCAACTGCAGTAGGGTGATGTTCAGCCTGTCCAAGATCGTGAATATGCTGCCGGCGATCGGACTTCCCACGTACCCCAGAGATCTGCGTTTTTCTTCAGCGAGGTCGCGGATACTGGCCACCTGAAGCTCGTCAAGGGGATTCAATGCGTGCATCTTCGAACTTCCTCCTCAGCAGAAACTGCTGGCGCAGAGAGAACATCATGGCAAAGAGCTTGTCAATACCCTCCTGTTCCTTGTCTGTCCCACTGCGACTGCAGAGCGCGATGAACGAATCGTTCTCTGGTACATCCGTGAACATGTCTGTAAGGTCGAATTTCAAGGCATCAGAAAGAGCCTCAAGCTGTTGAACGGATGGGATGAAGTTCTCTCGCTCGATACGTCCGATAGTCACTCGGTGAATACCCGTCAGATCAGCCAGCGCCGCTTGGGTCAAGCCCAATTCTTCACGTCTCGCCTTGATCGTCTTCGCCAGCCTTTCCGTTGAAAGTTGTTTGCTCAACGTACCGACGCCTCCCTTCACCACACAGTATGCCTCCAAACCACCCGATGATACAAAGAATTGCATTGACGGTTGAAATCGCAGGCTCGATAAACCCTTTTCCCGATCCTGTGTTACATATTGTAACATTCTTCGCCCAGATAATCAACGGGGAGGTCAATCTCAGTAGTGACCGGCTCGGTCCTCAAACGGCTGGTGCGTTAAGTCTTCGGGTCCTTGTGTACCGCGTGTAAACAATGCTATCCATCCGAGGAAATTTTCGTCGATGAACGAAAGGAATTTGTGATTTGTCAAGGAATACATAGGATATCCAAGAGGACAGACGTCTTACAACAGATGAGCGTAACATGACTGCGTGTGTCCGATACAGTCCGAAAGGGGGAGTAGCCGGCAGAGCATCGACAGATCCATCTAGGTTACCTGCTGCAATCTGAAGAACCCAAAAACTGAGTCTGGGAGGAGAGAAATCAGTGAAGAAACTCGGCATATTTGCCATCGTTATGGCTCTGTGCTTGACGTTTTCCGCGGCGGCATTTGCCTAGACGCTTGAGGCTTGGCACATCTATGTAGCCAACCACCAGACCCGGCCTACGCTGGATAATGCCATTGCGCGTTTTGAGGCGGCCAATCCGGGCGTCAAGATCGAAAGCGTGCCCATCATCAACGATGAGTACAAGACCAAGCTCATGATCGCCATGGGCGCAGGCGACGAACCTGACATCTTCCTGAGCTGGGGCGGCGGCCCGCTTCTGGAGTACGTAAGAGCTGGCAAGGTCTGGGATATGACCGAAGCCCTGAACGAGACAGGCCTGATCGACAATTTCATGGATGTCAGCCTTGGGCCGGTTAAGTTTGACGGCGGCATCTACGGCGTTCCGCTGAACAACGTCGTCGGTGCGGCGATCTTCTACCGCACAGACATCTTTGAGCGCCTCGGCCTGGAGATCCCCACCACCATGGAAGAGCTTTATGAAGTAGCTGAAGTGCTCAAAGCCAACAACATCTATCCCTTCACCCTGGCCAACTTCAACCGCTGGACCGGCTCCATGTTCTTCATGTACCTGGTAGACCGGATCGGTGGGCCGGAAACCTTTGAGAACGCGGCTAACCGCACCGGCGGCGCCTTCAACGACGAACCGTTCGTCCGCGCTGGCGAGATGATCCAGGAAATGGTTCAGGCCGGCTTCTTCCCGCCCGGATTTAACAGCATGAATGAAGACTACGGCCAGAGCCGTACCCTGCTGTACACCGGCCAAGCCGCGATGTACCTCATGGGTTCCTGGGCTACCGCCACCATCACCACCGAGAACCCGGATGTACTCCAGTACATCGACTTCTTCCCCTTCCCGGCTGTTGAAGGTGGTAAGGGCGATCCTTCCAACATGATCGGCACCCCTGGCAACAACTACTTCTCCATCTCGAGCAAGTGCGAGAACAAAGATCTGGCCATCGAGTTCCTGAAGTACATGACCGACAAGGAATCTGCGCAGCTGCTTGTTCAGGCCAACGCGATCCCGCCTTTCGTAGGCGGCAGCGAGCTGCTCACCAACCCGCTGATGATCAAATTGTTCGAGACCGTACAGGCTGCCAACAATGTCCAGCTGTGGTATGACCAGTATCTCCCGCCTGANCTGGCCCAGGTACACCTGGACACCACCCAGGCAATCTTCGGCGGCACCATGACTCCGCAAGAAGCTGCGGATCGTATGGAGGAAGCTGCCCGGAGGTTCTACAACGAGTAATCGGTTCTTCGAGCGGGCGTGCAGTGCACACTGCACGCCCATTTCCCAAGCCCTGCGAGCTTGATGACCTGGAGGGGTGTCAGTGAACAAGTTGAAGCAGCTTCTGTACAGTGACAAGGTCGCGGCGATCGTGTTTCTCGCGCCCGCACTGTTCTTTTTCGGTCTCTACATGATCGCTCCCATCCCCATGTCTATCTACTACTCCCTGCACAACTGGAGCGGTATCGGCCAGAGGGTGTATATCGGTCTGCGCAACTGGGCCGAGCTCCTCAAGGACCCGATCTTCTGGCTATCCTTTAGGAATAACCTGAAGCTGGTGGTTGTCTCCATCGGCACCCAGCTGCCCATCGCGCTCCTGCTGGCAGTGTTCTTGAGTTCAAAGAAGACCCGTTTTGTATCGTTGTTCAAGACGATTTACTTCATCCCGCTCTTGTTCTCTTCGGTAGCAATCGGCGTCATGTGGCTTTATATCTACGACACCAACTTCGGACTCGTAAACTCGTTCCTGCGTTATATCGGCAAATTTGCCTGGATCAGGGATTGGCTGGGAGATCCGAAGACGGCTCTCTACGCGGTCATGATGGCCATCAACTGGCGCTTCATCCCCTTTTACATGATCCTGTTCTTGGCCGCCATCGTAGCGATACCTGAGGAACTCTTCGAGGCAGCCATGATCGACGGTGCCAGGGGGCTCCAGATCTTCAGGCACGTCACCCTGCCCATGCTGAGGCCCACGATCATCAACGCAGNGGTCTTGTCTTTGGTAGGTGCCCTTAAGTTCTTCGACATCATCTTCGCCATGACCGGCGGCGGGCCGAACCACGCTTCCGAACTGATGGCGACGTACATGTACAAACGCTCCTTCAAAGACTTCCGCATGGGCTACGGCAGCACGGTGGCAGTGGCCATCTTCTTAATCGCTATGGTCCTGTCCCTCGCCTTCCTGCGCTTAACTAGGCGCAGCTCAAAGGCGGACTAGAAGGGGGGAGTGAAGATGCGCATTTTGCAGAACATCGTAAAGTACGCCCTCGCACTGTTCTGGCTGTTTGTTACGGGCTTTCCCTTTGCCTTCATCTTCCTGTCCAGTATGAAGGGCATGATGGAGTACTTCACCACATCGGTGTGGGCACTTCCCCAACAGTTCCAGTTTGGCAACTATGTCCAGGTTATCCAGGCGGGCTTTCACCGCTACTTCATCAACAGCCTGATCGTAACCATCGTCGCCGTGTTCATCGTGGCCATGAGTGCTTCCATGGCGGCTAATGTCATCGCCCGCTTTAAGTTCAAATTCGGCAAGTGGGTGTACACCCTCTTCCTGGCTGGGATGATGATCCCCATCCATGTCACCTTGATCCCGGTTTACAACATGACACGGCACCTTGGGCTCTATGATTCCCTTGCCGGGCTGGTCGGCCCCTATGTCGCCTACAGCCTTCCCGTTTCCATCTTCATCTTTGTGGGCTTTATCCAGGATGTCCCGGTGGAACTGGAGGAGGCGGCCCTGGTGGACGGTGCGAACCGCTACCAGATCTACTGGCATGTGATCCTGCCCGTGATCAAGCCGGCCATCTCCACTGTGGTGATCTACAACATGGTGATGCTGTGGAACGAGTTCATCTATGCCCTGGTGCTCCTTTCCAGCCCCTCAAAATGGATCCTCACCCTGGGTTTGTGGAATTTCCGAGGAGAGTACGGTATCCACTTCCCCTTAGTCATGGCCGGTTTGGTGCTTTCCGTACTCCCGCTGATCATCGCTTATGTGTTCTTCCACGAGCAGATCATCAAGGGTATGACAGCAGGTTCGGTCAAAGGATAGGCTTGTGCAGCTAACTCGGAAAAACAAGAGCCCCGGTAGACCCGGGGCTCAGGATCATCTCAGCACCTAATCCGCGGCAATTGTGGCGACCAAGTTCCCTGACTCGTAGCGCTTGAGGCCCCGGTAAAAGACAAAGCGAGCGAGAAGGGAGATCCCCAGGGCAAAGAGGATCAAGAGTAAGGCGTGCAGCGCCGAGAATTCGCTTAGAATCTTGACCGGCAGGTAGGAAACGAACGCTGCCGGGATCAGGGTGTAGAGCAGGAAGCGGGTTCCCGCGGAGAAGATGCCCTCCGGATAGAGGGAAAAGGAGAGCAGGGCTTCAAACAGCTGATCCGCCAGTCCGGAACTGTGTCCCAACCAGAAACTCAAGGATTTGGCCAGAACCGTGAAGCTCGCCATCACCACGCCGCCGGCAAAGGTGAGCAGAAGGAAGGCGGCGATCCGGCCCGGGGAAGGTGAGCCGGCGAGCCAGAACATGACCAGGCCGAAGGCCAGATCTCCCCAGGCCGAAGGGGCAGAGCGGGAGACCAGCACGTGCAGAAGCACTGGTTTGGGCAGGGCAAGGTAGAAATCGAGGCGCCCTTCTGCGATGGTCCTGCTCAGGGAAAAGGACCCGCCGAAAAGCAGGGCCTGAAATGCGAACGAGCCGCTTACCGCAGCATGGAGCAGCAGGACGTGCTGGAAGTTCCAGCCTCCCAGGGACTCGACTTTGGTGAAGAGCACCCACCAGAAGAAGAGCAGCATCAGGTCATTGAGGAACATGAAGAGGACCTGGCTGAGAAATGCCCCTCGGTACTCCATGGCCGACTGGAGGTTGGCGGAGAAATACTGGCTGATGAACTTGATCGTGTTCTTAGCCTCCGTTAACATGGACGCGGCGCACCCCTTTCCGGAACATGGCCCAGACCAACAGGCCGAGCAGAGCGGTCCAGATGATCTGCCCCGTGAGCAGCTGGCAGGCCATGGCAAGGTTGAAGTCTACAAGCAGCCGGGCAGGGGCCGAGACGCCGTAGCGCAGAGGCAGGAGGTAGGACACGAGCCTAAGGCCAGCTGGGTAGGCTTCGACCGGGATGAACAGGCCCCCAAAGATGAAGATCATCTTGTTCTGGATCCAGAAGAAGGGCCTGTTATCCTCAAGCCAGAAGGCCAGGAGAGCCAAGGAGAAGGACATTAGGAAATTCACAGCCGCAGCCAAACAGGTGCTGAGGGCTGCCCACAGAAGCTGGGCCCAGTGAACTGGCAGCGGTCCCATGACGAAATAGGCAAACACCGCCCCGATGGTCAGGTTAGTTAGGCAGCGAATGGCGAACTCGCCGCAGTGCACAGCGAAGTAGTAGAGGATGTAGGAGTAGGGACGGACGAGTTTGTAAGCGATATCCCCGCTCTTGACCTCTTCGCTTACCATGCGGTGCGAATTCGGTGTGGAGAGGGTCATCACTTCAGTAAAGAGCATGTACCAGAGCATGCGTGTGCTGTCCAGGCCGGCGATTTCTCCCCCTTCCCCGAGGACCGTTCGCCACAGCTGGGAGAAGATGAACAGGATCAGGATGAGGAAGAGGCTGCTGGCCAGGTGGTCAGCGACGTACACGATCCGGTTAGTCAAGCTGACCTCAGCGACTCGCAGGTACTTGTGGAGGGCTCTAGTTCCAGCCAGCTGCATTCTGCTCACCTGCTTCCGCCGGGCGCCCGTAGATGTCGCGGATGATCTCCTCCATGGGCGGCTCCTCAACGCTGATATCCGCCGTATGCGCTTGGGCGAAGAGCTCGCTGAGGACATTTTCGATGGAGACCAGCTTGGTATCTACCCGGAACTTAACGCCCTTCTCCGTGTGTTTGATGATCTCCGCCTGGGAAAGGGTGAGATCGGGGCAGGGCGCGGCAAACCTGACATTGACGATTTTCGTTGTCAGATAGTTGTGCTTGAGGTACGAGGTGGAGGTATCGAGGATCATCTCTCCATGGTTGACCACGATCACCCGGCGGCAGAGCTGCTCGATGTCGCCCGCATCGTGGGATGTGAGGAAGATGGTGGTCTTTTCCTCCTCGTTGAGCCTCTTGATGAGTTCGCGGATCTTCAGCTTGGCGACGACGTCCAAGCCGATGGTGGGTTCGTCTAGGAAGATCACCTTTGGCCGGTGCAGAATGCTGGCCGCGATTTCACAGCGCATGCGCTGGCCGAGGGAGAGCTTGCGGACTGGCGTTTTGATGAACTCGTCCAGTTCGAATAGTTCCACCACCTGAGCTAGGCGTTTCTCGTAGGTCTTCCCTTCGAGTTCATAGATACTGCCCAACAGCCGGAAACTGTCCAGGGCGGGGAGGTGGTACCAGAGCTGGGATTTCTGTCCGAAAACCGAACCAATGACGTAAGCGAGCTGGCGCCGTTTCTCCCAGGGCACCATACCCAAGACGCTGGCTGTGCCCGCTGTGGGGGTGAGGATGCCGGTAAGCATCTTGATGGTCGTGCTCTTGCCTGCGCCGTTGGGACCGATGAAGGCCAGCAGTTCGCCCGTCTCTACCCGAAAGCTGATCTCCTTAACTGCAATGATCTCGTTATAGGTTGGCCGCCAAAGCGCCTTCAGGCTGCCCCGCAGGCCCTGCTCTTTCGTCTTGGCCCGGAACACTTTCTGCAGGCGCTGAACCTCGATAACCGCCACGGTCGAAGCCTCCCCTGCGTGGATATTTTCACAAGTATACCAAGCTCAAGCTGGGCTGTCAAGGTCTTCCACCTGGGCGGATGGAGGCAAAAGAGGCTGTGACCGAGCTGTCCGGGCCGACCGCTCGAACTGTCTTGACTGCGAATTTTTTCACATCTCCACAGCGCTTGACAGGATTCTTTGGAGCGGTGCAGAAAAAAGGAGTATAGACGTCAGACATCGTACGACGCTGCCCCGAATGGGGCAGGAGGAGACTTTGTTGGAGTAGGTGAGGCGATGGCGATAAACAAGATCCGCAGGAAAAAAGTATGGGAAGAAGTGGCCGAAGAGCTCCAGAGGCTGATTGTGGACGGCCACTGGCAGAAAGGGGAGCAGCTGCCCAGCGAGATCGAGCTGGCTAAAGAGTTTGGCGTGAGCCGCTCGGCGCTGAGGGAGGCGCTCCGTTCCTTGAGTTCCATGGGCCTGGTGCAGATCCGGCACGGCGAGGGCAATTTCGTCTGGTACCCCGAAGCGGAAGACTTCCTCAATCCGCTGATGCCGCGGCTTTTGGCTGACCGGGAAGACGTCCTGGCGATTATGGAAGCCCGGAGCATGGTGGAAGTGAAGACTGCGATGCTGGCCGCCCAGCGGGCTACCCCTGAGATGCTGGCAGAAATGGAGAAGCTGCTGGAGAAGATGGAGGAGTCCCGGTACGATCGGGAAAAGTTTGCCCGCTACGATCACCGCTTCCACAAACAGATTGCCCTGGCCACCCAGAACAACGTAATCGTGAAGATCTTTGAAGCCATCGAGGTGTTCCTGGTTTCGCAGCAGCTGGAGATCGTCTACTACAACGATGCGATCGAGCGCGGCATCACGGATCACCGGGCGATCATGGCTGCTATACGTGCTGGCGATCCGGCGAAGGCAGCGGAGGAGATGGACGCCCACATGGAACGCACCTACAAGGCAATTCTGGAGAACACGCGGAAGGAGGAGCTTCATTGAGGAAGATTGGGTTTATCGGACTCGGGCTGATGGGCCGCCCCATGGCCCTGAACCTGCTCAAGGCAGGTTATGAACTCACTGTTCTTGACCGCAGCGAGGAGAAGGTGGCGGCTCTGGTTGAGGCAGGGGCCGCCGCGGCGCGCACTCCTCAGGAAGTGGCCAACGCTTCAGAAGTGATTATCACCATGCTGCCCAACTCGCCCCATGTCAGGGAAGTCGTCTTCGGGGAGAACGGGCTTTACGCTGCCCTGCGTGCCGGGCAGTATTTCGTAGACATGAGCTCCATCTCGCCCATCACGGCGAAGGAGATCGCAGAGAAACTGGCGGAGAAAGGGGTACTCGCCCTGGATGCTCCAGTTTCCGGCGGGGTGGAGAAGGCGCAGGCAGGCACCTTGGCCGTCATGGTAGGCGGCAGTGAAGAAGCCTTTAACGCTGTCAAGGATGTACTGAGCGTGATGGCCGGCTCCATAGTGCTTGTCGGGCCTGCCGGTGCCGGGCAGATGTGCAAGTTGGTCAACCAGATGATCGTCGGCGCTAACATCGCCATCATTGCAGAAGCCATGACTCTCGGTAAAAAGGCGGGTGTCAACCCGGAGAACATCTTCCAGGCCATCCGCAAGGGTTTGGCGGGAAGCCAGTGTATGGAAGACAAGGCGCCGCGCATGTTTGCGGGCAACTTCGCACCGGGCTTCCGCATCAACCTCCATGCTAAGGATCTGGGCAATGTCCTTGAGACCAGCCGGGAACTGCACGTGGCCGTGCCCCTTACTGCCCAGGTGATGGAGATGATGCAGGCGCTGATCAACGACGGCTATGGAGACAGCGACCATGGAGGTTTGGCCTTGTTCTACGAGAAGCTGAACTCGCTGTCACTGAAACAGGAAAGTTGAGGTCGTGTTATGCAGAATCGGGATATTGAGTACTTAAAGAGCAAAGCGCGCAGAGTGCGGGAGGGGATCGTCCGGGCTATCGGAGTGAACCAGAGGGGCCATCTGGGCGGTTCCATGTCCTGCGCTGACATTGTTACCGCCCTGTATTTCTACAAAATGCGCCATTGGCCTGATAACCCCGCAAACCCTGAGCGGGATCGCCTGATCTTCAGCAAAGGTCATTCGGTGCTGGCTCAGTACGCGGCTCTGGCCGAGTGCGGGTACTTCCCCGTGGAGGCCCTGCCCACCACCAAGAAGCTGGGCTCTTTCCTCCAGGGCCATCCGGAGAGGGACCGCACCCCGGGGATCGAGGCCAACACAGGCAGCCTCGGTCAAGGGTTGTCCATCGGTTTGGGTATGGCCCTGGCCGCCCGCTTGGATGGAAGCTCCCACAAGGTCTATGTGATCGTGGGCGATGCTGAACTGGCTGAGGGCCAGATCTGGGAAGCGGTCACCGCTGCAGCCCATTACAAGACTGACAACCTCATAGCCATCGTAGACCACAACAAGATGCAGGCCACGGGCAGGATCAGAGACCTGTACGATGTGGGAGATGTCCCCCGGAAGTTCGCCGCCTTCGGATGGCGGGGGCTGGAGGTGGACGGCCACGATATGCAGGCCATCGTGGATGTGCTGGACGAGGCCGATAGGGTAACCGGCCAGCCCGTGGCGATCATCGCTCACACCGTGAAGGGCAAGGGAGTGTCCTTTGCCGAAAACGTGGCTGGTTTCCACAACGGATTGCTCACAGAAGAGCAGTATGAGCAGGCGCTGCGCGAGATTGCAGAGGGTGGGGTGTGAACGATGACCAAACTAGCTTGTCCGCGAGAAACCTATGGCAAGTGTCTAGTGAAGCAAGCAGATAAAGACGAACGGATCGTTGCCCTCGACGCTGACCTAAGCGGTTCCACCATGTCCTGCCTGCTGCGCCAGAAATACCCGGAACGGTACTTCGAAATGGGCATTGCCGAACAGAACATGATGTCTGTGGCCGCCGGCTTTGCCTTCAGCGGCAAGATCCCCTTCGTCCATTCCTTTTCCATGTTCTTAACGGGGCGAGCCTTTGAGCAGGTTCGCCAGAGCGTGGCTCTGCCCAAGGCCAACGTGAAACTGATCGGCTCCAGCTATGGTTTTTCCGATTTCGGTGATGGAGCCACCCATCAAGCCCTGGAAGATGTGGCCGTTATGCGGGTTCTGCCCAACATGACGGTCTTGGTGCCCATGGACACTGGGGAAGTGGAAGAAGCGGTGGAGCTGGCTCTTGAGATCAACGGTCCCGTGTACATCCGCATCAGCCGTTCGCCCATGGAGGATATTCCGAAAGAGCTCCCCGGCAGCAACCTCCTTGAGCCTGCGCTGGTGGCAGACGGGCGAGACCTAGTCGTGTTCGCCAACGGACTGATGACGAAAACAGCTCTGGAAGCCCGCGGTGTGCTGGCCGGGGAGGGGATTTCCTTACGCGTGGTCAACGTCACCTGCGTGAAGCCCCTGGCCAAAGAAAGCATCCAGCGGTGGGCAGCCGATGTCCAGGGCGTGATCACCATAGAAGAACACAGCGTGATCGGCGGCTTGGGAAGTGCGATCCTGGAAGCCCTCGCCCTCACCCCCAAGCCGACCTATCTCATCGGAGTGCAGGATGCCTTCGGCCAGTCTGGACAGAGCCACGGGGAGCTGCTCGCGCACTACGGCCTGACCAAAGAGGCCATCTGCGAGCGGGCCAGGCTGCTCGTTGGAAGGAGGCAGAGCTGAGATGTTGACAGCTTTTGATCTCTCCGGGAAGGTAGCCATCGTCACGGGAGGCGCCCAGGGATTGGGCCGGGCCATGGCCGAAGCTCTGGCCGCTGCCGGGGCGAAGATCGTCATCGCTGATCAGAACGAAGAGAAAGCCGAGGCGACCGCTGCCGAGATGAGGGCCGCGGGATTTGAGGCGGAAGCACATTACGTTAACGTTGCTGAACGCAGTACGGTGGATCGCCTGGTGGAGGATGTCGTCCAGCGCCACCGCAGGCTTGATGTGGTGCTGAACAGCGCTGGCGTGAACCGGCGCTATCCCATGGATGAGATCGGCGAAGATGATTACGACACGATCATGGATGTGAACCTCAAGGGCACCTTCAACATATGCCAGGCGGCGGGGAGAGCCATGATGGCCTTGGGTATCAAGGGTTCGCTGATCAATGTCTCGTCAATGTCTGCCATGATCATCAACAGAAGGCGGCCCGTTGGCGTCTACTGCGCCTCCAAGGCCGGCGTGAACCAGCTGACTCGGGCCTTTGCGGCCGAGTGGGCACCCCACGGTATCCGCGTCAACGCCATCGCCCCAGGGTACTTCCTCACACCTCTGAACGAACCCTGGATGAAAACCCAGCAGGGGGTGGATGCCCTGGAGCAGACGCCCATGGGACGGTTTGCCGAACCCCATGAACTCGGCCCAACGGCGGTTTACCTTGCGTCTGATGCCTCAAGTTTCATGACCGGCCAGGTCTTGGTGCTTGATGGCGGCTATACTATCTGGTAAGGCAGAAGAGGGGCTGACCATGATCCGAAAAAGCGAAGAACGCAGCTCTACCATCAGAGAAAACCTGTTCGGCGGTGAAGGCGCCGTCAAGATGCAGCACTTGCTCAACGCCCCCGAGGAGATGTTGGGAAAGGGCAGGCTCTTTGCCCATTTCATCCTGGAGCCGGGCTGTTCCATCGGGTATCACGTCCATGAAGGGGAAGCCGAGACCTATTACTTCCTGCGGGGAATCGGGGAAGTCAACGACAACGGAGAACTCAAGACGGTGCATCCGGGCGATGTGGCCCACACCAATGATGGTGAGGGGCACGGCCTCAAAAACATCGGCGATGAGCCTCTCGAGTTCGTAGCCTTGATACTATTCAAGTAGGAATGCACAAAGAGAAGGAGCGCCGCTCCCAGAAGAGGGGGCAGCGCTCCTTTTGTTGGGTGGGATCAGAATCCGTAGAAGTCTACATTGTAGCGGGTGTAGACCAGCCGCTCGGGCAGGATGACCAGACCATTGTCTTCGTAGTCATACTGCGGATCGTAGCCCTGACGGGAGTTGGGCAGGATTTCGAACACGCCGTTGGCGCCGGGCATCGTGAAGGTATCGCCAACCTTCAGCTCGTTGCCAGTGAGAAGCTGGTAAGCGACGTATACGGTGGCTGCGCCTTGGATGCCGCAATCCCACAGACCGCCTTGGAGAACGGTTCCCCGCTCGATGTAAGGCTTCATGACGCTCGGAGTGGAGAAGCCGACGACGATGATTTCACCGCTCCTGCCCAGATTCTCGATGGCCATCGCGGTGCCCGGGAAAGCAGTGGAGTCGGGGCAGATGATGGCGTTGATATCTGGGTAGGTGGAGATGATCTGCTCAGCGGTGGAAACAGCCTTCGGGAAGTCCATATCGCTGTACTGGGTGGTCACGATTTCCCAATCAGGATGCCTTTCAGCGATGATCTCCTTAGCAACCCGGACCCAAGCGTTCTGGTCGGTAACGGTCGGGGAGGAGTAGTGGAAGGCTACCTTGAAGGGCTGACCAGCCGGCCAGGAACCCATCTGGTTCTCGACCATCTGCACAAGCAGGTTGCCGAGGATGTCCGGGGTACCTTGGTTGATGTAGAACTTCCGGTAGTCAGGATGTACGTCCGAGTCCCAAGTGAGCACGAGGATGCCGCGGTCCATAGCCCTCTTCAGAGCCTGGTTCAGGCCATCAGGCGAGTTGGAGGAAACCAGGATCGCATCGACACCCATGCTGATGGCCGTGTTGATAAAGCGTACCTGTTCGGAAACGGAAGCGGTGGTCGGTCCGTCGTAGATCACGTCGACACCCAGCTGTTTGCCCATCTCAACTGCGTTTCTGCCGGCGACTTCGAAGAAGTTCTCGCCGATGATCTTCGGCAGGAAGTAGAACTTGAGATCCTGGGCTTGTGCCGACGCTACACTGCCAAACAACAAAGCTAACATCAACACTACAACGATCGATCTCTTCACTTTTGTGCCCTCCTTGCGTGATATATGTAGCTTAAGCTTTCGACCCGGCGACGAAAGCTTACTACCCGTTAGGAAGTCTTCTGGACCGCAGTCGCTGCCCGGTTCTTCAGACGGGCTGAGTACAGCTCCCAGAAGTAACGTCCGGAGATGGTGGCGATCAGGACCAGGCCCATGTACACGTTAGTGGCCTGAGCCGAAACCCGGATCATCTGCAGGCCGTACTTGAGATAGCCGATGAGCAGGCTGGCAAGCAGGGTGCCGAAGATGGATCCGGAACCGCCGTTGATGCTTGCTCCGCCCAGGACCACGCAGGTGATCACCGAGAGTGCCGAATCGCTGCCCAGGTCAGAGCGGGCAGAGGTGAAGTAGGAGGTGAGCAGGATCCCGCTCAGGGCTGCGCCCATCCCCATGATCACGTAGGTCAGGACCAGCTTTCTGTCTACATCGATGCCCGAGTAGGCCGCGGCATGGCGGTTGACACCGATCAGGAAAAGCTGCTGGCCGAACTTGGTGTGATGGAGGATCACGTAGAACAGGATGGCCACTGCCGCCAGGATCCACACCGCATTGGGGATTCCCAAGATCGTGCCGTTCACAACGTTGGAGAAGGCGTAGGGCAAGCCGCTGATCCCTTCAAACCCGGTGGCTCCAGCTAATCCCGATAGGATGAGGGCAATACCGGCAACGAGGAAGCTGCTGCCCAGGGTGATGACCAAGGGGTTGATCTCGGTGATGATGAGGAGAAGCCCGTTGAGCAGGCCGACTGCTGCACCCGACAGCAGGCCGAAGATGCTGGCCAGCCAGACGTTCATCCCGAGGTACCAGAGGAGCGCTGTGGTGATGGAGGCCAGGCCCATGGTGGAGCCGATGGAGATATCGATTCCTCCGGTGACGATAACCAGGGTCATGGGAAGGGCGGCCACGGCTATGTACAGGAAGTCGCCGACGCTGTAAAGCAGGTTGTCAAGGTTCAGGAAGTACGGGCTGATGGAGCCGAAGATGGCGAACTCCACTGCGATCAGAATGAAGAGCGCCGTAATCCAGGACCGGAAGATCTTCATTTCTGCACACCTTCTCTCACTGGGGCGCCCGCCGATACCGCGACTTCGGCATCGACAGCGCTTTCTTTCTGCCTCTGCACGTATTTGCTGAACAGGGCGCTGAACACGATGATGGCAAGAAGCATGAAGCCGGAGATGGCATCATTCCAGTAACCTGGAACCTTCAGGAAAACGAGGGAGTAGTTGACGGTCTGCATGAGCAGGGCACCGATAAACGCACCGATGACCGTGCCCTTGCCGCCCGCCAGGCTTACTCCGCCGATCACTGCCGCTGCTATCGCTTGAGTTTCCAGACCGATACCCACAGTGTTGGGGACGGCCCCCAGCTGCCCGATGTAGATGGCCGCTGCGCCGCCTGCTAGAAGTCCGCAGATTACATAGGCCATGACCAGGATCTTCTTAACCGGCATACCCTGCAGATTGGCGCCTTCAGCGTTGTTGCCCACTGCGTAGAAAAGGCGTCCGAAGCGGACTCTGCTGAAGACGAAGTAGAGGATGACAAGCACTGCCAGGCTGATCCAGATCGGCAGCGGGAGCCCCAGGAAGGGAGCCCGGGAGCCTTGGATGTAGAAAGCGGGGATGGTCTGGATCCAGCGCCCGCCGGTGTACATGATCAGAAGTCCCCGGAAGATGGCCATGGTTCCCAGCGTCATGATGATCGAGCTCACCCCGAAGTAGGCGATGCCGATGCCGTTGACCAGCCCACCAATGAGACCTGTGCCAAGTGTCACGAGGAGCAGCATGGGGGTGCTCATGGTGGCGTTGACGGCTGCGCCTCCGAGGGTGGCTGCCAGACCCACGAGGCTTCCCACGGAAACATCAATGTTGCGCGTGATGATGACGATGCTCACGCCAAGCGTTACCAAGATAAGCTGGGCGGCGTTGTAGGCGATGCGCACCACCGTGTTTCCGCTGAAGAAGCTCGGGTTGATCGCGGAGATGATCAGGAAATAGACAACCAGCAGGGCCAAGATCACCATTTCATAGCGCTTCGTGATTACGGTAATCCAGTTCTTCATGCGATTGCTTCTCCTTCCGCATACCCGAAGGCCGCGTAGGTCAGCGCCTTTGGGTTGATGTTCGGCGGAGTCAATTCGGAGACCACCCTGCCTTTGTGCATAACCAGTACTCGATCGCTGAGGATGCTTACTTCCTCAAAGTCCGAGGAGATGACCACCACCCCAATACCTGCGTTGGACAGGCGGCGGATATTCAGGTAGATCTCTTCCCGCGTGTTAGCGTCGATTCCCCGGGTGGGTTCGTCGAGGAAGATGACCTTTGGCTCAGTAGCCAGCCATTTGCCCAGGACCACTTTCTGCTGGTTTCCTCCGGAGAGCTGCCTGAGGAGCTGATCCTCAGACTTGGCCTTGATCTGCAGATCGCTCATGGTCTTCCGGCAGAGGTCCTTCTGCTTCCTGGAGGCGTTTAGGAAGGCAGATAGGCGCTCCATCACACTGGAACACACATTGGCGACCAGGTTTGAGTCGAGGAACCCGCCGTGCAGATGGCGGTTTTCTGGCACGTAAGCCAGGCCGTAGTTGATCGCCGCGCGGGGATTCTTGATCTGGATCTCCCGTCCGTCCAGGATCAGCTGCCCTTTGCTAGGCTTTCTCACCCCGAAGATGGTTTCGGCCAGCTCTGTGCGGCCAGAACCCACGACTCCAGTGATGGTGAGTACCTCTCCCGCAGAGACGGTAAAGTTTACATCGGAGAAGCCGTGCCCGCTCAGATCCCTCACTTCGAAGATGGGCTTGAGCTGTCCGCTGCGCTGCTGCTGTTGAACTCCGTTTTGGGATGTGAGTTTCACATCGGGAACCATCAGCTCGAGCACCCGCTGCAGGGTGAAGTCGCTGATCGGGCCGTTAGCCACCACCTTGGTATCCTTCAGCACTGTCAGTTCATCGACGATCTCGAACAGTTCGCCGAGGCGGTGGGTGATATATACAAAGGATATGTTTTTCTCAGCCTTGAGCTTGCGGATGTTGGCGAAGAGGGCTTGGGCTTCCTTAGCTGTCAGGGCCGAGGTGGGTTCATCTAGGATGATGACCTTGGGCTCGCGGATCAAGCCCCGGATCAGCTCGATCTGCTGCTGTTTTGCCAGGGAAACTTCGCCTGCCAGCTCGTGGGGCTCAAACTCGCAGCGCAGTGCCTTGATGAGCTCGAGGAACTTCTGCCGCAGCTCCCGCCGGTTGGCTTCCCGCAGACCCAGCAAGACATTCTCTTCAATAGTCATATCGGGGAACAACGTGGGGTCCTGCGGCACCAGGTAAATGCCACGTTGATGGGCTGCCAGGGGGCTGCGGAGGGTAACCTCCCGGCCCTCGACTCTGATGATGCCGCCATCAGGCTGATACACCCCGGACATGATCTTCATCAGGGTGGATTTGCCAGCGCCATTCCCGCCGATCAGTCCATGGACTGAGCCTTTGGAGATACTGAAGGATACGCCGCTGAGGACCGGTACTCCGCCGAAGGCCTTGCGCACATCCAGCAGCTCCACGATTGGCTGGCTCTCTCTCACGCATATCACCTCTCCAATGGGTTACATTTGTAATCACCCATTGCAAATATCATCATCCTAATCATAGTAAGATATTGATTTTTTGTCAACAGTAGTTTGGGAAGAAAAAGCATATTTTTGAACCCGGCACGTTTCTAACTGGGCTGTTAATAAAATCGGTTTTTTGGGGTTGATCTCCAAAGGCGCTAGTGTTATGATACTCATGACTGGAACTACGAATGTAAAACGAGATTTCAAAAGAAAGATGATGTGGACCATGAACAGAAGGTCAACCGCGAATATCAGGAGAAACGGCGACTCCACCGAAGAAATGCTGCGCGTCAGCTGGTACTACTATAAAATGGGGATGACGCAGACGGAGATCGCCAAACGCCTGAATACCAACAGGGTCCGCGTTATGAAACTTCTCGAAGGTGCGCTGGAGCAGGGTATCGTGGAGATCCGCATCAAGGACCCCCGGGCCAACCTCTTGCAGATCGAGACTGACCTGGTTCAGGCTTTTGGTCTGCAGGATGCGATTGTTATCCCCACAGACAGCGCCGACGTGAGCCTCGCCGATCTCAACGAGCAGCTCGGCATGGCCGCGGCCCAGTTCCTCTCAACCGTCTTCCAAGACGGAGATATCCTGGCCATCGGTTGGGGCGACAGCGTCTCCAAGACCATCAAGCACCTCCATCTTGACCACATCAAGGATTTCCATCTGATCTCCCTCTCTGGGGGCATGCTTCCGCTGCTCTCCGACTGGAGCTTCTTTGGTAAGTATCTGCAGCATTTGAAGATCCTGCCCGCGCCCCTCGTGGTGTCGGATACAGCGACTTCAGAGGCGCTGATCAGCGAACCGGAAGTGAAGGAAATCTTCCGCATGTGGGAACTTTCCACCTATGCCCTCGTCGGTATCGGTACCATCAGCGCCGATGCCACGATGCGTAAAAAGGGCTACATATCCGAAGTCCAGCAGGCAGCCCTGCGGCGCATGGGTGCCGTTGGCGACATTCTGGGGCAGTTCTATGACGCTGCTGGAAACCACATACCCTTTGAAACCGATGCCCGCCTGGTCGCCCAGAGCATTCACAAGATCAAAGGTATGTCGAACGTGATCGGTGTGGCCGGGGGCATGGATAAGCTGGAAGCCATCAAGGCTGCTCTGAAAGGCGGTTATGTGAAGATCCTCGTGACCGACGAGGAGGTGGCATGTTCGCTCGTAGAGTCTCAAAGATAGGGAGGTCGAACTGTGAAGTATTTCCTCGTTATCGATGCTGGAACAGGTAGCGGTCGGGTAGTGGTCTTTGATGAGGCAGGCCAGCAGCTGGCCATCGCTCAGGAAGAGTGGACGCACCAAAACTTCTCCGGTGTGCCTGGGGCCATTGATTTCGACACGGAAGCAAACTGGCAGATCATCCTCAAACTGATCGGTGAAGCTGTCAGCAGGGCTGGTATCAGCGCTTCCCAGGTGCGAGCCATTTCCACCACTTCCATGCGGGAAGGCATCGTCCTCTACAACAAGGACGGCCAGGAGATCTGGGCCTGCTCCAATGTTGATGCTCGCTCCAGTGACGAAGCGATCTGGCTGAGGGAAAACGTATCGGAAGAGCGGTTTTACCAGATCACCGGGCAGACCTTTTCCATCTCTGATGTGCCCCGCCTCTTGTGGGTGAAGCGCAATCTCCCGGAGGTCTTTGCCCAGATTGACAGCTTCGGCATGATCAGCGACTGGATCGTCACCAAACTCACCGGTGAGTTTGTCACCGAACCCACCAACGCTTCGACCTCAGGCTTTTTCGACATCGCCAAGCGCAACTGGTCCAAGGAAATGCTGGAGTTGGTCGAACTCTCGGAAGATGTCATCCCTCGTGTGCAGGAACCGGGTACCATTGCCGGCCAGCTCAAGCCCGAGATCAGGCAGCGCTTCGGCTTCGCCCCAGATACTGTGGTGGTCATGGGCGGGGGAGACGCTCAGCTCGGTACCGTTGGCGTTGGCGCAGTGCAGAAGGGGAACGCTGTTATCCTGGGCGGAACCTTCTGGCAGCAGGAAGTCAATGTGGATAATGTGATCCCCCATCCCGACTGCAAGGTCAGGATCAACGCCCACGCCGTACCCGATATGTGGCAGTATGAAGGTATCTCCTTCCAGCTGGGCTTGGTGATGCGCTGGTTCCGGGACGGCTTCTGCCACCGGGAAAAGGACATTGCTCGGGAACTCGGCCTTTCTGCTTACACCCTGCTGGCTGAGATGGCCGACACCATACCCCAGGGTGCCAGCGGGATTATCCCGATTCACTCCGACGTCATGAACTATCTGCACTGGAAGCACGCGGCTCCATCGCTGCTGAACTTTGATATTAACAACCCGGCAAACAATGGTAAAGCAGCGGTCTTCAGGGCTCTCATGGAGAACGCGGCGTTTAACTGTCTCGGGAACCTCAAGATCATCCAGGAGGCCTCCGGCCACTTCCCGGCGGAAACGATCTTTGCCGGAGGGGCATCCAACAGTCCCGTCTGGTGCCAGATCCTGGCCAATGTTCTGGGCATTCCCGTGAAAGTGCCCGTTGTGCGGGAGTCCACGGCGCTCGGTGCTTTCATCTGCGCAGCCGTAGGTGTAGGCCATTTCAAGTCTTTCGTCGAGGCAACGGAAGCTGTCAGCCTCATGGAGCGGGTGCATCTGCCCAATCCTCGGCAGCACGAGAGGTACCTGGAGCAGTATGAGCGCTGGAGAGCTGTCTATCCGCAGCTCTTGGAGCTCGCCGACCGAGGGTTGACGCAGCACATGTGGAGGGCACCCGGAGAATAGGAGCAAGGAGGTAGAGCATGTTTATCATCAACGAAAACGAACGGGAATATCGTTTCGGTGATTCTGGTCCCAAGTACCTGATGCGCGGCCCGAACATTGATTTCGGCCTCGTCTGCCTGCAGCCGGGCCAAGGTTTCCCAAACCATCTGCACGAGAGGATTGAGGAGAACTTCTTCATCCTCGAAGGAGAAGTGACCATCCTCATCGACAGCAAGGAAGTGGGCACGCTCAAGCCAGGCGATCTGATCCATGTACCGCCCGGTGAAGCGCACTACCTGGAGAACAGGGGCACTGTCCCCATGGTAGCGGTCTTTGTCAAGGCTCCCTATGAGCCGGAAGACAAGGTCGATGTTCCCCTGGAAGAGAAATAGGCAAGAAAAGGAGGTTTTTGCTGTGAACAAGTACATGAGTTGGGGCAAAGCCAACCGCATGAACCGCATCTTTGCCAAGGACGCCAGGACTGTGATGCTGGCCTTTGACCACGGTTACTTCTTGGGCCCCATTTCCGGTATGGGGCGCCCCCAGGAGGTCATCCCTCCGCTGGCACCCTACGTTGACGCCCTGATGCTTTCTCCGGGCATCCTGACCACCTGCATCGACCCCAGCGTAGACAGGGCCATCGTGCTGAGAGCCTCCGGCGGCCAGTCGGTTCTCAAGGAAGACCTGTCCGATGAGGAGATGATCCTGGAAGCCGAGGAAGCGGTGAAGCTGAACGCTGATGCCATCGCCCTTTCCTACTATGTCGGTTCTCCTCACGAGCACCAGACCCTGATGGCCCTCGCCCAGGCCATCAACGATGCTTCCAAGTTTGAGCTGCCTGTTCTGGGCGTGACGGCAGTGGGCAAGGAACTTGAGAAGAGAGACGCTCGCTTTTTGGGCCTGGCCTGCCGCATCGGCGCCGAGTTCGGGGCTGATATCGTCAAGACCTACTACTGCGACGATTTTGAGCGGGTAACCTCCACCTGCCCGGTGCCGATTGTGGTGGCTGGTGGACCCAAGCTCGACTCTGAACAGGCCGTGTTCAACCTGGTCTACAACTCCATGGCCGCTGGGGCCAAGGGCGTAGACCTGGGCCGCAACGTCTGGCAGAATGCTCACCCCGTGGCCATGATCCAGGCCATCCGCGGTATCGTCCATGAGGGGCTAACCGCTGCCCAGGCTTTGGAACTGTACAACGATCTGAAGAACTGAGACCTGTAAAGAACATGGATTCTGAGACCCCGCCCCCGTGGCGGGGTTTTTTCATGAGAAAAGGGCTGCCGGCCAAGCCAGCAGCCCATCTGCGTAGGGGTTCCATCGAAACCGTCTAGCGCATATACATCTGAGGTTTGAAGTATCTCTGCAGTGAGATGAACATGATCAGCAGCGGCAGGATGGTGAAGAAGCTGGCCGTCAGGGTTAGGTTGTACACCGGTAAGCGTCAAACCAGCCGTACCTTCTAGCTCCTCTCCACTGATGAGATAATGAAGTCATCAGAGGGAAGGAGCTGATTCTTGTGACTAAGGAAGCCAGG
>JGI24711J26586_10000692_pt1 | contig 26271 bp, 22 predicted proteins | sample BioPla3DNA1_FD_26586 | JGI IMG/M metagenome (IMG submission 26586)
TAATACCATTATGAAACAAATAGGCACAAAAATAAACCCCTAATTCCCCTCATGAATGAGGGGCTAGGGGAGTTGAAGTGTCGAAGACACTTTTTTAGCTCTATGTCAATAGTTGGGGTGGGATTCTTTGAATCCCGCTCCATTACTGAATTTAGAGTCATTTTAATGTTTGGATATATAATTCATATTTTCGGGCATGCTTAATAAGCCTCTTGCCTAGTCACCATTTTTTAGATAGAGCAGTGTATGATTCTTGTACGAAATCTTTTGAAATTCTTCATTCCAAAAGATATTCTTTTTAATACTTTTATTTTATTATTGTNTCCTTCAGTAGGACCATTTGTATATTTGTACTTAAAGGCATTTAGTATGCCTTCCGACCANTTTCTAAAGGTTTTAGCACATTTCTCAAATGCAGGTATACCTGATTTCTCAGCAGCCTTAACCCAATCCCAGAAAGCAATTNGTTGATAGGAATACTTCTCACTTTGACATATTTCATAAAACCATTCTCTAAGGCAGTGAGCCAATCTTAAATCATCATTGTAAAGTAGCATAAGGTCACATGCTTTCTTATTCTAACCCTTCAGCTTTGAATATCTAGTAAGTATTAGTTTCCTGCTTCGTTTATAGTATTTTCTGAGGTTTGCAGGCATTGTTTTCTGTAGATTCTTCCTTACTTTCTCAATAGTCCATGTTACTTGTCGAATGAAAGGATATTTATCATAATTATTGATGCATTATGGAAATAAGTTTTTGCTAAATACACATATGGTTGCCACATATCACAGACAAAGAATATTATACCGTGGCATTCAACATGGTTTATTTCTCTGAAATAGGCACTTAAATGACTTTGATTACCACAGCTAGGACAAGTTTCTATAGAGGGCTTTGTATAGATACATAAAATATTGCGTAGCAGTTAAAAACTACTACGCAATAAAGTCTATCTTATGGGGGCAGTTCACATACCCTAACATTTATTATGAACCTTTTATATATTCTTTATATCATACTTATCCGACTTATGACTTATCTTCTATAAGCTCTTCTTCTATATAGGGCTTAGCCAGTCTATTAACTGTTATTCCAAGGCCTATTAGGGTCCAGAATACTGGAGCAACAGTAATGCTTGAATCATTAGCCAGGCCTAAGACCATATAACTTGTGGTAGCAACTAATATAGCCACGCCTACTTTAGCGTAATATGATTTGAATCTTCCCTTAATATATAATCTAACACTAGATATAAAATACATTGCATAAAACACTAGGAAGGCAAGAAGGGAAAGGAGGCCTGTTTGCACAGCTACTTGTAGATATAGGTTATGGGGTTTGGTCATTAATTGATCACTATATCCATAATTGTATAATCCGACATAATCATTTTGTGGGAAAGATATCATAAAGGTATCTGCACCAGATCCTAGTATAGCATGTTTCTTTAGCAGTGGTATGGTTCTAGACCATATATATCCTCGCCCTGAGGCATATTTTTCATATCCTGAAAATACTGCATGGGGTGCTTCTACTATCTTATCTAGCTTACCGTATTTGTTTAGATAATAGTAGCCGCCATCGGAGGTCTGATTTGTAAAAAACCAATTGTAATTATTAATTGTTACGTAGAAAATAGGTAAATCTTCATAGTAAGTAGCTCCAAGTTTAAAATTAGGAAATCTTTCATCCTGTACTTCAAATTCATTTAAATCTGGAACATATTCCATATCAACCGGCTTATCATTATTATCTAAGGCTATAAAAGAACCGTAGCCATCCTCAATAATATACTGTAGATGTAGAATGTTATCTTTGTAATTTATTATAAGCTCATTATCAGATGTAGTTATATTCTTAAGTGTAGGCTCAGACTTATTAAATACAGTAGCCTGTTTCATACGGTTAGTCAATATATAGTCATTGGCCTTGTTATATAGAACAATTATAGAAAGAACTAGCAATATAAGAGGAATGGAAAAATAAAAATATTTTATTATATATCTTGAGAGCATAATCAAGGCAATTATTAAAGCTACAGCTAGACCTATAATACCAGTTTTTGATTTGGAACCCAGTAAGCTAATGGATATGCCTACAAGAGCTAGAAGATAAATGGGAATCATCCATTTTCTTTTTCTGGTCAATGAAGCTAGTACTAAGAAAAATGATCCTGTCATAGCAGCGTAGGAACCAACATAGTTGGGATTATAAAAGGTTAGATATACTCTATTCTTCTCAAAATTAAATTGCACAGTATCTCTAGTGGCCCAATGAGCCTTTGGTAATATCATTTTTAATCCAATATCTGTTGCAAAAAAATCCTTACCTATATACTGTGTTAGTCCCAAGATGCTCATTACAATTACGCTAACAAGAAAACAGTTGATTATTAATCTTACATCTTCTTCGGTTTTTATAACTTGTAGACAGTAGTATACGATCAAACAATATCCTAGAAGAACAAATATAGATTCAAAATGTTCATGAATACCACTAAAACTATAAGATCTATATTTTGAAAAGATTGATGATAGTAATGCAAGCCCGCCATACACGGCAAGGGGAATTAAAACCCGTGGTAACACAATATTTCTTTTATCAGTATAGGCCTTGTAAAGTACAATTACAGCCATAATAAAAACGGCTAATAGGAAAAACCTTTGTTTATAATACAAGAAAAAATCAACATATAAATCATTGAAAGTAAACCATGAAAATTTCGATAGGTTTGCATTATATTCCTTAAGCTTCATAATGAATGGCAAAACTGCAATTATAAATATNATNGGTGATAATAACCATATACTTGTTCTATCGGTATTATTATCTTTAGATTTGTAATACTTTTTTGAGGTATGTTTATTATGTCCTCTTATCTTTTTAGACATTTGTAGAACTCCTTTACTATAGGATTAAATNGCTTTCCACTTATTATACACNACAGGTCTACTTTGGACAAGTTAACAAGTGACTTCATAACGATATAATTACGATATAAATAATAAAATACCATACATCATAATTTATGTCGAGAAATTATGATGTATGGTATTTTATACTTTATATTCTATTAATTCAATTTGTTAGATTTTTTATCTGAGGTACCCTTATAAGTAAAGGATAGAGCAATGTAGATAGTATAATACCGAATAGGTTTTGTACACCATTTGGTGGTATTCCTGATATGGCAGCTGCTTTTAGACCAAGTATATAGTATTCAAAAGTAAAATACCCTAAGGTTACAATAATACCTCCTACTATACCTGCAGCTATTACTGAAGATATATTTTTTTTGAACCATCTATAGATAAGAGAGGATACTAATGCGGTAATAGCCTTTATTAGTAAAGTGGCAAGTGCATAATGTGGATATCCTAGAAGGTCTGGTAGTAAAGAGCCAATGCCTGCAGCGCATGCACCGTATATTGGGCCTAGGGTAATACCCGATAGTATTACAAATGCATCACCTAGATGGATATAGCCAAGTGGGGCTGGTACCCTCATAAAGGTGGCAATGCAAGTTAATGCTGCCATTAATGCTGTTATAGTAAATTTTCTTAATCGGTCTGTGGTCATTATACTACTCCTCCCTATAATGCTATGAAAGTTACTTACATATTTTAAAAGAGATAATAGCATATAAGACTAAAAATTGCAATGATAGGTTTCCTATAACTAGTTATAGCTTCTATGTTTAAAGCATTTGACACTAGTCAAAGCTTATAATATAATTGGTAAATGCAAATGAGTTGCAATTAGATTCCTATAGGAGAAGAGATATGAAGAAAAAACTAATTATATTAGCTAGTATAATGGCGGTTATATTAATTATTGTATTTTTTCTAGCTAGCTATAATAATAAGAAAAACAATGAATCTTTGGAGCAGGCTGAAGAAAGTATAAGGGTGGTTACTTCATTCTACCCCACCTATGTACTTACTATTAATTTGACAGATGGTATTGACGACTTTAGGGTTGATAGCCTAACAGACTTTTCTGCTGGTTGCCTACATGATTATCAGCTAACCACTGATGATATGAGATTATTATCTAAGGCAGATATATTTATTATCAATGGCGGAGGGATGGAGGAATATCTAGAGGATATTATAGGTAATTACCCTGAACTTACAATAGTTGACCTGAGTGATGGTATTTCTATGCTTGAGAGTGATCTACATGGAGGGGGACCTAATCCCCATGTGTGGTTAGATCCCGACCTATATATGGTTCAGATAGAGAACGCCAGACAGGGTTTAGAAAAATATCTTCTTGATGGACAGGATAAGACATCGTATACTGAGGATATAATCACTAGTCTTAAGTCTAATGCAAGTATATATCTTGATAAGGTGGAAGAGATGGCTACAGAAATGACTGATTTACTGGCAACAGTAAATGAGATGGCTATGAATAGAGATATTAGTAATAAAGTAGTTGTCTTTCACGATTCTTTTGCCTATATTGCTAGTAAGGCTGGTCTGGAGGTAGCATATACAGTTGAGATAGATGAGGATACCCCCTTAAGTGCTGGTGAGGTAGCCGAGATAATAAGAGCAATTAGAGAAGAAGATATCCGTTACTTATTTACAGAACAACAATATGATGATACTATTACAGACCGGATTAAGGAAGAAACGGATGCCAGTGTATATGTTATTGATTCAGCGGTTACAGGAAATGCTGACAAGGATTCTTACCTAGATGCCATGGTTGAGAATATTAAGACATTAAAGAATGCATTTGAACATAATAAGTAAATTGCTATAAACACAAGAAAAAGGATTTCCTTAGTTACGCGGTTAGCTAAATAAAGATAATTAAGCGAGGAGAGTCCCCCATGCTATGGAGAAAAAAAACTGAAGTAGATAGTTCTACAGAGGAACAAGCTAATAATTCTATATGCGGTCTACATTGTATTAAGATAAAGGATATAAGTGTAAAGGCTGGAGAACAGACTATTATAGACAAGGTTAACCTCCATATACATTGTGGAAAGCTAACAGCTATAATAGGAAGAAATGGGGCAGGAAAGACCACATTAATTCGAGCTATTCTTGGTGAAATTAAGCATAGTGGCAGTATTGAATTTAGGGATTTAAAGGACAAGTCTATTAAAGATCTTAAGCTAGGTTATGTTCCCCAATATGTAAATATTGAAAAAGGCATGCCTATGAGTGTATATGACCTATTTGCCGGTTATATAAGTAATGCTCCTATCTTTTTTAGAAAAAATAAGAGTGTATATGATAGGGTTAAGGAACAGCTTAGCATATTTGATGCCCAGGACCTAATAGATAAAAGAGCTTGTGATTTATCAGGAGGTGAACTCCAAAGGGTACTTCTAGCTATTGCAATTACTCCAGTACCTAATCTATTACTCTTAGATGAGCCCGTATCGGGTATTGATAGGAATGGGATGGAGCTGTTTTATAAAAACATTCAGAAGTTAAAAGAAAGTTTCGACCTAGCTATGATAGTGGTATCCCATGATTTTGAATTTGTAAGAAGATATGCAGACCATGTTATTTTGCTAGACAAAACCATACTTAAGGAAGGAACATTCGAGGAGATAAGGCAGTGTGAGGATTTTAAGAAGGTCTTTGGAGGGGAAACAGATGGATATTCTATATAATATAATGGAAAAGCTTCTTCCCTTTTCATGGATGGAATATAATTTCATGAAAAACGCATTGCTTGCGATTATTATAATTACACCCTTGTTTGGAATTCTTGGAACTATGGTTATTAATAATCGAATGGCCTTTTTTTCTGACGCATTAGGTCACTCTGCACTAACTGGTATTGCTGTGGGAACCATATTAGGTATTAACAATTCAAATATTTCAATGATAATATATGCTATGATTTTTGCAATTCTTTTAAATAATATTAAGCGTAGAAGGACTTTATCTACAGATACAGTAATATCTGTTTTTTCCTCTCTTAGTATGGCTATAGGGCTAATGATTTTATCTAAGGGTGGTAACTTCTCAAAATATTCAGGACTATTAGTAGGTGATATTCTAAGTATTACTGCTAAGGAAATTGGCTTGCTATGTCTTGTTTTTGTAATTACTCTTGCTTATTGGTCATTAAATTTTAATAAGCTTCATTCGGTTGGAATAAATGTTTCTCTTGCAAGGAGTAAGAATATAAAGGCATTTGTTATAGAAGATTCCTTTAGTATTTTGATAGCAATAATTGTTATGTTGTCAATAAAATGGATAGGGATATTAATTGTAAATGCACTTTTAATTCTACCAGCTGCAGCGGCTAGGAATTTAGCTTCTAATATGAGGGAGTATCACTTGTTTTCAGTCATAATAGCAATATTCTCNGGTGTAATTGGGCTTGTTTTGTCATACTACCTTGGAACGGCTACAGGTCCTACTGTGGTAATTATTGCAGCTATTTTGTTCTTTGTAACCTTCTTTATTAGTTCTAATCGAAGTAACTAAATAAAGTTTCTAGTGTATTTATAAGAGTTTGATTAAAAAGAACTTTTATCATGGAAAAATATGAAGATATTTGTTATTATATATACAAATAATTTATACTACCTACAATAAATGTATAAATCCAGTGGAGGGTTTATGGGTGAATCTAATTTTATGAAATATTTAAAAATAATAGTTAATCTATTCTTTGCCATAGGACTTATATTGTTTTTGCTTTTAGTGGTTCCCCAATTAATAGGGTTTTTCTTACCCTTTGTAATAGGCTGGATGATAGCACTGATAGCTAATCCTCTTGTTAGATTCCTAGAAAAAAGAGTAAAGATACTTAGGAAACATAGCTCTGCTATAATTATCATACTGGTAATTGGGGTAATTGTAGGCATAGTATACTTAATTATTGCCATGTTGATTAGGGAAAGTAAGCAGCTTGCCAGAGATTTACCAAGTATCATTGAGCAAGTAGAATTCCAACTTAATCATCTGTCAATTAAGCTTAAAGAGCTTAGCAATGATATGCCAGACCCAGTTTCAAAATTTATAAATAATTTATTAGAGAGCATTGAAAAGAATCTTATAGGTTTTGAGCCTAGACAGGATATGCTAACCTTTAGTGTGGCCAGCAATTTGGCACAGAATATTGCGGAATTTTTCCTAGCACTGATAATAACTATCTTATCAGCGTATTTCTTTATAGCTAAAAGAGATGAAATTATGGACAGCCTTAAACGTATCCTTCCCAAGTCTATTGTGGATGGATGGAANTTTATNTACAATAATTTTACAAAAGCCGTTGGTGGTTATTTTAAGGCACAGTTTAAAATAATGTTAATCTTATGTGTCATAATGTTTGTTGGCTTCGAAATCCTTAGTGTGTCATATTCGATTTTATTAGCTATCGGAATAGCGTTTTTGGATTTTTTACCAGTGTTTGGTACCGGGGCTGTTTTATGGCCTTGGGCTCTACTTGACATGCTAGCAGGTAATTATTTTAGGGCTATAGGATTAGTTGTTATATACCTTATATGTCAGATAACTAAGCAAGTCCTTCAGCCAAAGATGGTAGGAGATAGTATAGGAATCAGCCCACTTGCTACTTTGTTTTTCTTATATGTCGGCTACCGCTTATATGGTATTGTTGGAATGATAATAGGGGTTCCAGTTGGGATGGTTATAATAAATTTATATAGAGTTGGAATGTTTGATAGGCTTATCAAAGGGTTTAAGATTATTATCCATGACTTAAATGAGTTTAGGAAGTTTTAAACTTGTTATTTTATAATTCTAAAGTTTCATTTACAGCTTATGGATTAAATGATATTATATTACATATAGTAGATAATTTAACAATTTATTCACCCATGAGTTAGGAGTATGTATATGATTAGTAACAGATATGCACTTGAAAATGAAGGGGTTATTACTTCAGATGAAATAAGACAGATACTAGAAAAGTATCGAATAGGCAAGAAGCCATTGGCCAAGCTGCTTGGTTGGGGAGAGACTACTATCATTCGATATATGGAAGGTGATATCCCCACAAATGAATATTCTACAAAGTTAAAATGCTTGCTAGACAACCCAGAATACTACTATGAATTGTTAATAAAAAGACAAGACTGTCTTACTAATGTGGCATTTAAAAAGAGTAAGAAAGCAGTCCTTACTCAAATCACAGCTTCAAGGATATATACAGTGGCATATTATATAATTAATAAGAGTGATGCNGAGATATNCGCAAGCTACCTTCAGTACATACTTTATTATGTACAGGTTTTTTCCTTNGCACTATATGATAAGGAGATGTTTAGGGAAGAGTATTCTATTAACAATGAACATATGCCNTATCTTAAGGTATATCAATCAATGAAGCGTTGTGGANTTTATAAGNTAGAGNTAATTGATAAGTTTCTTGAAAAGGATGAAACAGAACTAATAGATGCTGTTTATGAAGCTTTATCATGGCACGGCCCCCTAGCCCTGAATAAACTTGCTAATAGTGAAAAGGCCATGCTAAAGATATCAAGGGATAAATGTAATAATAAGATTATATCTAAGGACAGCTTAAAGGCCTACTTTAAAGAAATATGCGAGAAGTATAGAATTACCACTATAGACGAAATTGAAAAATATATTTCCAAACGCATTTTGGAACTTAGGGAATTGAATATGTAATATAAAAAACAATTCAATCCTATATTCTTATAGCAATTACCTATTATAATAAGTTAATAAAACATAATATAAATGGGATGTTTCAGATTAATTTGAAACATCCCATTTTAGTCTATTTATTTCGTCGACTTCGCATACGTAGAGTAGGATCAAGTATTTTTTTTCGAATTCTAAGATTTTGTGGTGTAACCTCTAGTAATTCATCTGTTTCTATGAATTCAAGAGATTGCTCTAGGCTTAGGACTCTAGGTGGAGAAAGCCTTAATGCGTCATCAGAACCTGAGGCCCTAGTATTGGTAAGCTGCTTACGTCTGCATACATTGACCTCAATATCCTCTGCCTTAGGATTTTGCCCTATCACCATACCGGAGTAAACCCTAGTACCAGGTCCAATAAATAAGATTCCACGCTCTTGGGCATTGTATAGGCCATATGTGTTACTTTCACCAGTTTCAAATGCAATCAGGCTACCNGTNTTACGGTATTGTATATCGCCCTTGTAGGGGCCATATCCCTCAAAAGTGGTGTTCATTATACCAGTTCCCTTTGTATCTGTAAGAAAATCACCTCTGTAGCCAATAAGTCCTCTAGCNGGAATAAGAAATTCTATACGGGTATTTCCTGTATCGGAAGACCTCATATCAATCATTTCTCCCTTTCTTTGGCCTAATCTCTCTATGATTATCCCAGTAAACTCATCGGGAACATCTATCAGAACTCTTTCCATTGGCTCAAGCTTATTATCATTCTCATCATATTTGAAAAGAACTTCAGCCTTACTAACAGAGAATTCATAGCCCTCTCTTCTCATATTCTCTATAAGAACAGAAAGATGAAGTTCCCCTCTTCCTGATACCTTAAAGCTCTCTGTGGTATCTGTTTCTTCTATACGAATACTAACATCAGTATTTAACTCTCTAAATAAGCGTTCCCTAATATGTCTTGAAGTTACATATTTACCTTCTGTACCTGCAAAAGGACTGTCATTTACATTAAAGTACATGGCTATAGTCGGCTCAGATATTTTTTGAAAGGGTAATGGTTCAGGGTTTGATGGAGAGCAGATGGTATCTCCAATTTGAAGATCCGCGATACCTGAGATAGCAACTATAGAGCCTATGGTGGCATAGCTTACTTCTACACGGTTTAAGCCATCAAATTCATATAGGTTGCTTATTTTTACCTTGTCTTTTTGGTCTGGGTTATGGGCATTGACTATCAATACCTCATCGTTAACATGAATAGTTCCCCTATCAACCTTACCAATTCCTATACGGCCTACATACTCATTATAATCAATTGTGCTAATGAGTATCTGGGTACTGCCATCAGGATCGCTTTCTGGAGCTGGAATATAGTCTATTATAGTATCAAAAAGCTCCTTCATACTAGTAGCTTTAGCTCCATCCTCAAGGGATTTTATAGCTATGCCAGATTTGGCAGAAGCATATATAAATGGACAATCCAACTGATGTTCATCTGCATCTAGTTCAATTAGTAATTCAAGGACTTCGTCAACCACCTCTACAGGTCTTGCCTCGGGACGGTCAATTTTGTTAATACATACAATTACAGGTAGTGAAAGATCTAGAGCATTTTTTAGTACAAATTTTGTCTGTGGCATGGGTCCTTCGAAGGCATCTACAACTAAGATTACTCCATTGACCATTTTTAGGACTCTTTCAACTTCTCCACCAAAATCGGCATGACCGGGTGTGTCTATTATATTAATCTTTATACCCTGATATGTGACAGCAGTATTTTTTGATAGGATAGTAATGCCTCGCTCTCTTTCCAAATCATTGGAATCCATCACACGGTCTACTACATTTTGGTTTGAACGAAACACCCCGCTTTGCTTTAATAACTCGTCTACCAGGGTGGTTTTTCCGTGGTCGACATGAGCGATTATAGCGATATTTCTTATATCATCTCGCTTCATGATTTACTTACCTTCTTTCTATTAAGTGCAACCCTTTATTTGATTTATAGGGCCTATGTCTTTAGTTTGACAATAATAAATTACAGCTTTTTTATTGTATCAGAGCTATATGTAAAAATCAACTTAAGTTTACAATAATTTTCGGGAAAATATCACAATAAACTAATAAATACTTGCATAAAATAACATATAATGGATATAATCATTATATATGTAATATTTTACTTCTAAAATTTGGAATTCAGCATATATATATCATAGGTGAATAAATGCTGTTACATAAAACAGATAAATTTACCCCACATTTTAGAGCAAAGTGACTATTATCATAGGTCACGAGAGAAGGGAGAGGTACGATATGACGGATAAAGTATTTGATAACAATCAAGTAAGTATTGCAGGAGAGGTTGCTAGTGAATTTACCTTTAGTCATGATGTTTTCGGAGAGGGGTTCTATGTACTAAATGTACTAGTTAGTAGACTAAGTAACTCCTATGATATTATTCCCATCATGGTTTCGGAACGACTCATTGACGTAAAACAAGACTACAGAGGAAAATTTGCTGAGGTAATAGGTCAATTCAGATCCTATAATCGGCATGAAGAGAGCAAGAATAAATTAGTTTTATCAGTTTTTGCAAGAGATATAAAAATAGTTGACGAATTAGCTGAAAATACTAAACCAAATTTTATCTACTTGGATGGATATGTATGTAAGCCTCCCATATACCGTAAAACCCCTCTTGGAAGGGAAATTGCAGATATCTTATTGGCGGTTAATAGGCCTTATGGAAAATCGGACTATATTCCCTGTATAAGTTGGGGAAGGAATGCAAGGTTTGCTGAAAGCTTTGCAGTAGGTGGCCATGTACAGATATGGGGAAGAATTCAAAGTAGGGAATACCAGAAAAAAATCAGTGAGACTGAATTTGAAAAGCGTATTGCCTACGAGGTTTCAGTTAGTAAGCTTGAGTATATAGATGAATATTAAATGAATAATAATTAATTATATAGTAGGTAAAGATTCTAAATTTATTATTATAAGGGGCAGAGGTATTTCCGTTAATGGAGTTTTAAAGGGAATACTTGTGCCTCGAAAATTTTTAATAAACAAGATATTTGCCATAAGAGCTCATAGACCTTAACTTAATAATATGGTACAATTAATGTATTATGGAATTACTTAATACTATAAATAAACCATGGTTATCAGGGCTAATTCAGATTGCAGAATGAATTCTAAAGATGAATTTGCTAATATAGACTAGGTAGAATGGAGGTACTTATGAGACTTGGTGGTGGAATAGAGAGAAGTTACAGCAATCCAGAGGAATGGATTGCATTAGTAAGAGAACTAGGATATACGACAGTATTATCTCCTATCGATTATAGGGCTTCTAGTCAGGAAAGAAAAGATTACCTAAAGTGTATTCAGGATAATCAGCTTATCCTTGGTGAAGTGGGAGCTTGGGGAAACCCAATTTCTAAAGACCAAGATGTTAGAAAAAAGGCCTTAGAATACTGTAAGAATCAATTAGCTTTGGCCGATGATATGAATGCAAATTGCTGTGTTAATATTGTTGGATCTAGGGGAGATGCCTGGGATGCTGCCCATGAGGATAATTATCATGAGGATACTTATGCTTTGATTATTGACTCAATACGGGATATTATTGATAGTGTAGAACCAGTACGTACTTATTACACCATAGAACCCATGCCCTGGATGATACCGGACTCACCAGATCAGTGTTTAAAGCTAATTAAGGACGTAGACCGTAAAGCTTTTGCCGTTCATCTAGATTATGCCAATATGATTAATAATCCTATGAAATATCTTCATAGTAGTAAATTTATTAAGGAATGCTTTGCTTTACTTGGTCCTTATATAAAGAGTGTTCATGCAAAGGATTTAATCATGAGTGACAAGCTTCCCTGTGTTATTGAAGAGGTAATGCCTGGAAAAGGCAGTATAGATTTTTCGCTTGTCGTTAGGCTATGCAATGAACTTGGCAGTGATACAACAGTTTTTGTCGAACATCTAAATACATTCGAAGAATATAAGCAGGCCTCAGATTATGTTAGAAAGATTATGGACAGTGAATTAGGCAAACAATAATTATCCAACCTATTGCTAGAATTATAATAGGATATATGTAGGATATTAAATCATTTCTATTGACATCAGGGTAAGCAGGTGTTAATATAGATTTACGATTAATGTGAAAATATTGCTTAAGGTAGAGGCGCAATATTCATCAGTACACTGTGAGATATTTCAGGGATAGATGATACAGTGGAAAGGGAATATTGCCGAAGTAATAATAATCCTGAGTTATTATTGCTGGGCATATGGTGAACAACTATATGACTGTCATCTTTAGAATGGATGGAGTGCTGCCTAGAGAAATTACGTATAATAAGTATTAGTTTACGTATAAAATTCTTTAGTGTCGACTCTACAGTCGACTTTTTTATTGTTTGGGTAGGTTCAACATCGTAAGTGCTTAGTGCAATAGTTTTACACTGATTTGTTACAAACAAACTGATGATTCAGAATTTTGGAGGTGTATTTATGACTTTGTTTAAAGGAGCAGGTGTTGCTATCGTCACACCATTTAATGAGAAAAACGAGGTTGATTATGACAAGCTAGGAGAGCTGATTGAATTTCAGATTTCTAACAAAACAGATAGTATCATTATCTGTGGTACTACAGGAGAAGCTTCTACATTAACTCATGAGGAGCATTTGGAATGTATTAAATATACTGTAAAAAAGGTAAATAAGAGGGTTCCAGTAATAGCCGGAACAGGGTCAAATTGCACAGACACAGCTATCTATCTGTCTAAGGAGGCCCAGGAGCATGGTGCTGATGGGCTACTTGTTGTTACACCTTATTACAATAAGGCTACACAAAAGGGATTGATTGGACACTTTACTGCTATTGCAAATAGTGTGTCCCTTCCTATAATAATGTATAATGTCCCTGGTAGGACTGGTTGTAATATGCTACCACAGACAGTTGCTAGCCTAGTTAANAATGTTGATAATATAGTTGGAATAAAAGAAGCCAGTGGAAATATCGCACAGGTGGCTGAGATTATGAGTCTTACACAGGGGAATATTTATCTATACTCTGGTTGTGATGAAATGATTGTTCCTGTAATGTCTCTTGGAGGAAGCGGTGTGATTTCTGTAGTATCAAATATCCTTCCTAGGGAAACCCATGATATGGTGGCAAAATATCTAGAGGGTGATATAAATACCAGTAGAGATCTTCAATTAAAGTATCTACCCTTAATAAACGCCTTGTTCTATGAGGTGAATCCTATTCCTGTAAAGGCAGCACTTAATTTGATGGGTTATAAGGTTGGTTCCCTACGGATGCCATTAACAGATATGGAGCCTGTCAATGTAGAAAGACTAAGAGCTGAAATGATTAACTGTGATATTAAGTTGGTAGAATAGCAATAAGAACTTATTGTTATACTTTGATTGGAGGAAGCATATGACAAAAATCATTTTGCGTGGATGTAATGGTAAAATGGGAGAAGTAATTACTCAGCTTGTAGAAGAGGATGATAAGGCTGCTATAGTAGCTGGAATAGATGTCTCTATGAGCAGGGAACATAAATATCCAGTTTATTATAGCTTTATGCAGTGTAATGTTGCAGCAGATGTTATAATCGATTTTTCATCACCAGTGAATACCAGAGACATGATTGATTATGCCATAGAGCGAGGTATTGGTATAGTACTTTGTACCACTGGATTTTCAAAGGAAGACCAGGAACTGATAGATGAGGCATCTAAGATAATTCCTATTCTCCGGTCTGCTAATATGTCTATGGGGATTAATCTCTTATTAAAGATGGTAAAGGAAGCTGCAAAGATACTTTCAGATGCAGGTTTTGATATGGAGATTGTAGAGAAGCATCATAATAGGAAGGTGGATGCTCCTTCAGGAACTGCACTGGCATTAGCAGATGCTCTTAATGAGAGTCTAAATAATCAGTATGAATATGTATATGACCGTACAAATATTCGTGCCCCAAGAGAAAAGAAGGAGATTGGTATTTCTTCTGTTCGTGGTGGGACCATAGTTGGTGAGCATGATGTTATATTTGCAGGCAGTGATGAGGTTATTGAAATTAGGCATACTGCTTACTCAAAGGCCATATTTGCTAAGGGTGCTATTCAAGCTGCAAAATACCTGCCGGGTAAAAAAGCTGGAATGTACTCAATGGATGATGTGATAGGCTAGATTTAAGCCTTACAATAGAAATAATAATATTATTAAACCCTAAAAGTTTGATTATGAGATATTTGTTGGATGCATTTATATGCATCTAGTCTAGGAAAGGTAACTCATATAAGATTTTTAGGGTTTTTCGTTTTTTTGTTCACAAATTTTTCGTAATCTTATTGTATCATTATTTTTACTATAGAGCCGATTAGGATTTTATAATTCAATCTATTTATATTGAAAAATGTAAGGAGGGACTATTGTGATTGAGGTAAAAAATCTTGTGAAGCGTTATGGTAATCATACTGCTGTGGATGATTTATCCTTTACTGTGGGTAAGGGACAAATACTTGGATTTCTTGGACCCAATGGTGCTGGAAAATCTACTACCATGAATATCATAACAGGCTATATATCTGCAACGGAGGGGACAGTAATTGTTAACGGGCTAGATGTATTTGAAGAGCCTGAAGAGGTTAAGAAAATGATAGGATATTTGCCGGAATTTCCNCCCTTATATCCNGANCTTACTGTTCTTGAATACCTTGACTTTGTGGCAGATATAAAGAAGGTTAAGAGGTCTGCTAAAAGACAGATGGTGGATGATATTATGGAGGCCACTAAGATTTCAGACGTTAAAAATCGCCTTATTAGGCATTTATCAAAGGGGTATAAGCAAAGGGTAGGTTTAGCACAGGCTATAATGGGATACCCTGAGTTGATTATCCTGGATGAGCCTACTGTGGGACTTGATCCAAAGCAGATTAAGGAAATTAGAGAACTAATTCGTGAGCTTAGTAAGGAGCATACTATTATTCTAAGTTCTCATATTATGCAGGAGGTTAATGCAGTTTGTGATAGTATTTTGATTATAGATAAAGGAAGGCTAATATTGCAAGACAAGCCTGAAAACCTAGGTAAGCATTTTAGCTCTACTGTTGGGGTTAAGCTAGTGGTTAAAGGGGATAAGGATACCATAATTAGTGAGCTTAGAAAGATAGACAGCATAACTAAGCTAGAAGAAACAAGGGCTCTTGAGGAAGGAACAGTAGGCCTTACTGTATATAGCAATGAGGATAAGGATATTAGGGAGGACCTGTTCTTTAGTCTGAGTGGTATCAGGACACCTATACTTGAAATGCAGTCTATTAGTATGAGTCTTGAGGATATATTCCTTAAGGTTACTCAGGAAGAGGAGTCTGTTAATGAGACTTCAACAAGTAGTGAAGAGGAGGTTATCACGGATGTTAGCGATTTATAAAAAAGAGTTGCGTACATATTTTACTTCTATGGTGGGGTATGTATTTATTGCCTTGTTTTTATTTATCATAGGTCTATTTTTCCGTATGAATAATCTAGTGACTAGGGCGGCTAATTTTGAATATACGATTGCCAATGTTAGCTTTATATTTGTTTTACTGGTACCTTTACTTACAATGCGAATAATGGCAGAGGAGAATAGACAAAAGACTGACCAGCTATTACTTACCTCACCTGTAACTGCAGCTAATATAGTAATGGGTAAGTTTTTTGCTGTGTTTACCATTTTGCTAGTAGTGAATGCCATTATTTGTACCTATCCATTAATAATGCTTAGATATGGTAAAGTACCATTTGCATCATCTTATGCTAGCCTTATGGGCTTTCTCCTATTGGGAGGGGCTTACCTAGCTATGGGAATATTTCTTTCATCCTTGACTGAAAGTCAGGTTGTAGCAGCTGTTATAACCTTTATTGTATTTTTCTTCACCTTATTTATGGATGGGATAGCAGCTAGTATATCCACTAACCATAAAACGGCCCTTATATTCTTTGGTATATTAATGCTTATTATATGCTTTATATTATGGATTATGATGCGTAATATCACTGTATCAATAGGACTAGGAATAATAGGTATAGGAAGCCTAACGGGTTTATATATGTATAAGCCAACCCTATTTGATGGAGCGATTGTTAAGCTTTTTAGTTGGCTTTCTGCAACTGCTAGGTTTAATAATTTTTATATGGGTATATTGGATCTAGCTGATATTATCTTTTACATAAGCATAATATTTGTATTCCTGTTTCTATCAACCCAGGTTATTAAGAAGAAGAGATGGAGTTAGGAGGAGAGGAATCAATGAGTGATATGAATAGGAAGAAAGACATAAATAATGATATTAAAGAATTTAGTGAGCCTGAGATAGATGTTCTTAACGATATAGATAAGCATATAGATGACAATAATGATGACAAGCATGTGAATAAAGAAGGAGTGTTTTATAGTATTAAAGAATCCCTATCAAGAAGAAACTTTAGATCTGCTGCCTATGTATCCTTAATATCTGCAGTAGTTATTGGCTTGGTTATTCTAGTCAATTTAATCATTACTGAATTTGATTTAAAGATTGACTTAAGCAAGCAGGGATTTTATACATTATCAGAAGAAACCAAGGAGTATATAAAGAAAATAGAGGATGATGTCACAATCTACTATCTTATTGAGGCGGGTAATGAAACCCCTATGTTTCATAAGATAGGTCAGAAGTTCGACAGTATTTCAGACCGTATATCCTTAGTTCAAAAGGATCCTATACAGTATCCGAACTTTGCCAGTGAATATGTGGATGATGAGATAGGACTTAATAGTTTCCTTGTAGTAAATAACCGTACAAATAGGGCCAAGTATGTGGATAACAGTGAAATGCTTGTAAAGGAATTTAACCAGCAGACATTTCAGTACAATACAATTGGCGTAGATATAGAGGGGAAGCTCTTATCAGCAATCCAGTATGTGACAAACCCTGATCTTCCTGTTATATATTATACAGTAGGTCATGAGGAATACGAGATTGGTAGTTTATTTAAGGATACCTTCGATAGAATAAACATTACTACTAGCCCCCTTCAAACCCTAACATTAGACCAGATTCCTGAGGATTGCGATGTCTTAGTTATAAATTGTCCATCAATTGACTTTTCTGATTCAGAGAAAGAAATGATAAAAGACTACATGGCAGCAGGTGGCAATGCTGTTATTGTAATGGATTATAGGGCCCAGGATTTTAGGAATTTGAATTCCTTGATTAATTACTATGGAATACAGATGGAGAAGGGTTACATATGTGAAGGAGATTCCAACAACCATGTACCCTTGTATCCGCATTATATTGTACCAAATATTCTGAACCATAAGATGACAGGTGGCTTAAGTACTAGTAATCGTCTTGTGGTTACTCCGGTAGCCTCAGGCTTAACTATTATGGATAATGTGAGAAGCTCTCTATCTATAGAACCCTTAATAGAGACTACTGACAAGGCCTATTCCAAACTAGATATAAATTCAACCACTCTTTTGAAGGAAGAAGGAGATATAGATGGGCCCTTCTATGTAGGAGTTCTGGCCACTGATACCTATAACGGAATTACATCTAACATGGTAATATATACATCATCTATGATATTTGATGATAGTATGTTAAGCGAATTTGGTAACCATATATTATTAGTCAATACAATAGGTAATCTAGTTGGAGAAATTGAGTATATATCAGTAAGGCCAAGATATCTTTTTCCTGAGCCATTGAATATTACTCAAAAGTCCTTAACCTACTGGTCGGCTCTGACAATAATTGTTCTACCTATTCTTGTTCTTTCGACGGGTATAGTCATAGTTGTTAGGAGGAGGAAACGGTAATGACAAAAAGAAAAAAGAAAAATCAGTCAACATTGATAATTCTTCTGCTAGCATTAGTTCTTTTGTCAGGTTTTTATATATGGTTTTTGAACAGAGATAAATTTAACCCTAGTGAACCTGATGATATGAACATAGAATCTGATATAAATTCTGGTCCTATTATAGCCACTATGGATATAGACCTTGTTGATAGGATTCATTTTAAAAATGAAAATGCAGATATGATTCTAATTAATAAGGATGGAAGCTGGTTATTGGAGTCTGACAGAAAACGCCCTATAAAGCAAAACTATGTACAAAACATGGTGAATATCTTAGAAGAGATAAAGGCAACACGGCTGGTTAATGAAAAGCCAGAAGACCTTAAGGATTATGGTCTTTTAGATCCTTATGCATCTATAGAGGCTAGTCAGTCAGATGGAAAAAGAATAAGCCTTAGTATTGGTAATAAGGTGCCAGGTGGACAGGGCTATTATGCTAAACTAGAGGGAAATGATGCTGTGTATATTCTGCCTATGGTATATGGAAGCAATTTCTCATATAGTGATGTGAATATGACACAGATAGACCGAGGGCCATCAATTACTTCAAATAATATATATCATATTGAGGTTCTACAAAAAGATGGTCAGGACTTTGAACTAAGGCATGACCCAGATTCTCAGTATTATGATTCTGAATCATCACTCCTTTCCTGGTTTATCCTTAAGCCATACGATAAACCATATGCTGCAGATAGTTCCAAGGTCTACGAACTATTGGATAATTACTCAAGCTTTAATTTTCTAAACTGTGTGGAGTATGAAACAGATGACTTTGAAAAATACGGNTTAGAAGANCCTAGAGCTNCAATACTTGTAGAATATTACGAAGAGCATATAGAAGTTCTAGATGAGCCAGACAAGGACCCTGATACAGGAGAAGAAATTGGAAGCAAGACAATAACTGAAGAAAAGAGCTTTAAGTTATTACTAGGGGACATTGACAATAGTGGAGACTATTATGTAAGAAAGGACGGCGATAAGGCTGTCTATACCATGAAAGCATCCAATGTGGAAGCTATGCTAAGAGTAGATGCCTTTGATGTCCTAAGTACCTTCGTTAATCTTCATGATATTAGTAGTGTAGAAAGATTAGATATAGATATAGAGGGGATATCCTATACAATGGAGATTAAAAGAAAAGAGGATACAGAAACCTATTATTTTAATGGTGAAATAACCACTGAGAATGCCTTCAAGGACCTATACCAGGAGATTATCAGTGCAAAGATTGATGTTCAATTGAAGGAAGAGGTATCCATAGTGGACCAAGCCCCTATTTTAACCATATCATATTATATTAAAGGTAAGGATGAGCCCTATACAAGCAAATATTTTTCATATGATGACAGCTTTTATATAATAGAAAAGGATAATCATATACAATTTGCTGCCGATAAAAGGAAGATTGATAGTATAATAGAATCAATTAAAGGATATAGGCTTAATGAGGAATAAACCCAAAGGCTAAGAGTCAAAGAAAGGCTCTTAGCCTTATTTTGCGTAACAGAAAATTGCATTCTATCACATAAAATGACGGTCCCATAAGGATACGCACAAAAAATACAACTTGTACGAATAATCATTGCATTGACATAATATATTAGGATATGGGATAATCAAGCATGTATCCTTAGTGCTTTAAATTATTCTGGGAGCCGTAGTAGAATACATAATCCGGACCTAAATTCGGAGGGGGAGATACTATGAATTATAAGAAAAAAATCATTATTATAGGTGTTTGTATAATAATCGTAATAGCTGTATTAGTGGCCAATGTTATTAGGGGCATTAAGTCAGTGGAAGAAGATGAAATAGATGATATTGTTGTAAAAGAAAAAATAATATCAAGGGCAGAAGCATATCGGCTATTAAGCTATATTGAATACGATAAGCCAGCTAGAGAAGCCCTACAGATGGGGATTACATATGCAGATAAGGACTGGCATGGCTGGTATGATGATTATGTAAATGCTGTATGGAAAATGGGCCTAATAGAGGGAAGCGTCACCCATTCCCCTAATGAGGCAATTACATTAGGACAAAGTAAGATATTGATAGATAAGCTTATAACAAAGTATCCTAATTTACAGGGAGTATATGAGGAATTATCCTTTGATTTTTTAAAGGCTGATGAGCAAATGTTTATATCACAATTTCTAGAGCTTTATAAGGCACTTCTTGCGCTTATTCCAGAAGAAGATATCTTAGTAAAGAACCAGGTTCTTTTTGTTCTAGAAAGGGAATTAAGTGAAGATGGGAAGGATAGGATTGTTACAGACATAGGAAGGTATTATTATAAGAATACTAGAGATTATGAAGGGGTATTTAACCCTCCTACAGAGAGGTCACATGAAATCATTACTGGTGAAGAGTTTATAAAACGTTATAATAATAAAGGTATAGAAGCTTTAACCTGTGGAGATGAAATAGTATATATAGATAGGGTCTATCCTGACAAAATAGTAGTCCATAATGTGTGGATTAAGCAGGGTAGGGGTATTAATATTGAAGCTTACATTAACGGAATCCATAAGGAGTTTAAGGCGGAGTTTAACCTATCTCAGGAGATAGAAAAAGTAGTAGGAGACATAAGTATAGAGAATGAAAAGGTGGTTGGAATAAGTGTAAAACCTGATACGATTAGTGGTAAAGTCTTGCAGTCTGGCGAGGATTTTATAGAGGTTGAAGGTTACGGTAAGGTTTTCTTAGATGAGAATTATAAGATATATAAAGTATACGGTGATCTTTCTATGGAGCGAACCAATAGCATATTGGTTGGCTACACCACCACTGATTTTGTTGTATCAAATGGGAAGATTAGTGCGGCCCTAATAAGGGAAAGTATAAAAGCAGAAAACATCAGAGTTTTACTTCATAACACAGGATATAAGGATATATATCATAGTAGTGTTGAGTTTAGTGCAACATCAGATTTTCTTGTAAAAATTGATGAAAATGAAAGCCTATATAAGGCCGATGAAATCATTAGTCTAACACCAGGAGATACTTTATTATCTGAGGGAAGGCTAGTTATTGAGCCAGTCTCTGATGAAGGGAGAATAAAGCTATTATCCATAGAACGGTCAACTGGTAATCCTAGATATAGGGGTAGAATAGAGATAACACAGGAGGATAAGGGGCTTTTGCTAGTAAACGAATTGCCCTTGGAGGAATACCTGTATGCAGTAATTCCAAGTGAGATGCCTACCTATTATGGCATAGAGCCCTTGAAGGTTCAGGCTGTATGTGCAAGAAGCTATGCATATCGTCACCTCATGGCTAATAGTTTAAGCAGGTACGGTGCCCATGTAGATGATAGTGTGTCTTATCAGGTATATAATAATATAAATGAGAATGAAGATTCCATATTAGCTGTCAAGGATACCTACGGAAAGGTAGTAGAATATGATGGGGATGTTATAACAGCATATTATTTCTCGACCTCTTGTGGGCATACAACAGGTGTAGAATATGTATGGTCAAATGGATCAGCTATTCCATACCTAAGGGGAGGGNTTTTAGCTCTTAAAGATGATAAAGAAAGTCCCTATAATGACCTAACAAAAGAGGAGAATTTTAGAAGTTTTATATTGGATGAGGAGTATAATACCTATGATAGTGAATTTAACTGGTATAGGTGGAATGTAACAATTGACAAAGATGATCTAAAAAACAATATAGATGAAAGACTTGAAAAAAGGTATAAGGCGAATCCTGATCTTATAACCACCCTGGTTAGTAAGGGTGATTCAGGTATGGAGGCTGTATATGAAAGTTTACCTGTTAGTAGTGTAGGAGATATTGTGGATATCTTTGTAGGAACAAGGGGCACTGGTGGAATAATTTATGAGCTAATTATACAGGGAACAGAAAAGACCATAAAAGTTCAAACGGAATANAATATTAGAGCACTTTTGTCGCCCAGAAAAGATACAGTTTATCGTCAGGATGGAACGGGAGTAGATGATTTAAGCCTACTTCCCAGTGCATTCTTCTTTATAGATAAGAATGAGGAGGGTGGAAGTCTTACCAGCATATCTATATATGGTGGAGGTTATGGCCATGGTGTAGGAATGAGTCAAAATGGAGTAAAATCCTTGTCTGATGCCGGTAAGAAATACGAAGAAATAATCAAGTNTTTTTACAAAGGGACTGATATAGGTTTTATTTATCAATAGTTACTTCGTTGGAGGGATCATTGTAAAGCTGTTTTACCTTGTCTGTTATTGCTTTATTTTGAATTAATACATTTATTTCTGCACCAATAAATAAGATGTACATGCAAAAATACATCCAGAGCATAAATATAACTATAGTTGTAAGGCTACCATACATGGAGCTATAATTAGAATAATGATCAATATAGTAGGAGAATGCATAGGAGAAGGCCATCCATCCGCCAGCACAAACCAAGGCACCTGGAAGTTCTTTTGTTAGTTTGGTCTTTCTATTGGGTACCACAGAATAAATAACTAGGAAGAAAATTAGTAATACAATTAGCCCGACTATAGTACGTAGACTTATAATTAACAAAGCTAAATCCTGTAATACTGGAAACCGGACTACTATCCAAATATAGAGTTTATTACCAAAGACAAATAGTATAATGCTGGCTATGAGCATTATTGCAAAAGCCAGGGTATATATAGTAGATATAATTCTAAGGAAGATGGTTTTTCTGGTTTCCTCTATTTCATATACGGAATTCAAGCCCTTCATTATTGCAAGAATTCCTTTTCCGGCTGACCATAGTGCTGTAATAACAGTGGCAGAAATTAATGTGCCTGAGTTTGTTTTATGATAGACCTCAGTAACCACTAGAACAATAAGAGAGTTAAAGGCACTTGGGAAAATTTGAGTAACTATGTTTAATATGGTGCTTTCCTTTAGCGAAAAAAAAGGAACTATGCTTAACAAAAACATTATAAATGGAAAAAATGAGATGATTATAAAGAATGCAGCCTGTGCTGAAAAGGCTGAGACATGGTCATCTCTTATTTTTTTGAAAAACAAATCAATTAATTTTATAGTTGGTCTTATCATTATTTGCCCCTTCTTATCTTAGCATTAAAAGGTGTACATTATATTATACGTAGTGCTTTAATATACTATTCCACCAGAAACCTGCAATGCCATGTGTCAATATTAGTGTCATAGTCCATTATAAACCTATATAATTATTTATATATTAGTAACTATATTGTAAACTTTTTTGTTTTTTAGTCAAGTGATGCTAGTTAAAAAAATCATTAGTTAAACAGTGATAAANGCTTGATTTTTATTGGTTTTATGGTTATGATGTTATGTAGAAGCTTTTAGATAAATATGGNATAATTATCTGACCNTAGCTTATAGNAAAGGAGATGTGNGATGATTAATTTCGAAGAAGAGATTAATAAATTCCAACCCAGTCTAGAAATAGAACAGGCAGAGGATGTAATATATAATAATGATATGACTGATATATCGGATATCTTAAAGGAATTATTGAAGGAAATAGAAAACGACTAATATAATTAAGAAATTAGGTGGAGAGAATATGATTTGCCCCAATTGCCAAGGCAAGATACCTGACAAGAGAATACGCTGTGATCGTTGTGGCCATGATTTGAGTTTGTATAAAAAAATATACAGGGCCTCTAATATGTATTATAATAATGGATTAGCAAGAGCTAAGGTAAGAGATTTATCTGGTGCCATCATAGCCCTAAAAAATAGTCTAGAGCTTAATAAATCTAATGCCAATGCAAGAAACCTTCTGGGTTTGATATATTTTGAAATGGGTGAGACAGTAGCTGCACTTAGTGAGTGGGTGATAAGTAAACATTTTAAGCCAGAGAACAATGATGCAGATGACTATATTAATGCCATACAGGACAACCCAACAAAGCTTGATGGGCTTAATCAGGCTATAAAGCGTTATAATAATGCCCTCACATTTGCAAAGCAGGGTAGTGATGACCTTGCTATTATTCAGCTAAAAAGGGTAATACAGTTAAATCCCAATTTTATTAGAGCCTATCATTTACTTTCATTATTATATATGAAGAATGAGGATAATGAAAAGGCGAAAAAATGTCTCTTAAGGGCTGCTCGTATAGATGTTTCTGGAACTACTACCCTAAGATACTTAAAAGAACTTACGCCTAAAGCTAACCTAGGTCGAGAACAGGTCTCAGACTTAGGAAATAAGGATGTAAGCTCGACAATTATGCCAGTATCCTCTTACCGTGAGGACAAGCCCAATGTTATGGCATTCGTTAACTTGGTTATTGGAGTATTAATAGGCATAGCTGTAATGGCAATCCTAGGTATTCCCTCAGTAGAGAAAAATAAAAATAGTGATAATAATCAGACCCATATAGACTATAGTGCAGGTTTAGCAAGTTTAGAAGAAAAGGAAGCTGCTATTGCTAGGCTACAAGAGGAAAAAAGTGAGCTAGAGACAAAAGTAGCAAGCCTTGAGTCAGACCTTGCCAGTATAGTTATACCTGAGGATAAGCCAGAGCTTTATGATGGTTTATTCGAGGCTTTTAGTCTTTATCTCGACGAATTAGCCAAGGATGAGGGTGAGAGGGAATATGAGCAGATTGCCGAAAAGCTTAGATTATTAGATACAAGTGAATTTGAATCAGATGCATCTTTACAGTTAATAGAAATGTTAAGACAAGAGATATATCCAGTGATATCGGTTAAGCTATATGACAAGGGCCATGATATATATAGTAAATATAGGTATGATGAGGCCTTGGAGATATTTTTACTTTCCAACAGTTATGATCCAACCAATGTAAATACTATTTACTTTATAGGGCGGTCTTACCATCGTCTTGAGGATTATGATAATGCACGTCTCTATTATGAAAAAGTTGTAGAAGAATTTCCAGGCACAAAAAGACATGATAGTGCCAAAACCTATCTTAACCGTTTACCTGATTAAAAACACTTAAGTTATTTACAAAGATATACTAGGGATAAGGATTTATAGAAAAAGACGTTTTTATAATGTCTTTTTTTATAGGCCTAAATGTAAGAAAAAGGCACAATATTACTATAAAAAACAATAGAAAGGAAAGGTATCTGATGCAAAAGAGCAATAGGTATATTAAGCCGGATGAAAGGTTGGGAAAGGAGGGGACATTTTATGAGATTAATCAGCGCTGCTTGATAATCAGGCTCAATGAAGAGCTGGACCATCATAATGCTATCCAAATTAGGAAGAAAGCAGATAGAATGATAGAAAGAAATTATATAAAAAATATTATATTTGATTTTTCTGGAGCTGAGTTTATGGATAGTGCTGGAATTGGAGTTATTATGGGCAGATATAAAAAGGTGATTTTTATTGGTGGTAGTATTGCAGTTGCCAATGTTAGTTCGCCTATAGATAGGATTTTTCGTTTATCAGGTCTATATAAAATAATTGCTAAGTATGATTCCGTAGAGGCGGCGCTAAATCATTTTGGATAAGTAATATATGAAAAGGTGATATATGAAAGGGGATAAGAGTATAAGATGGATAATACTAATAGGATGATATTGGAATTTGAAAGCAGGTCAAAGAATGAGAGTTTTGCAAGAACGGTTGTAGCGGCCTTTGCAGCCACCATGGATCCAACTTTAGAGGAGCTGGCAGATATTAAGACTGCTGTATCAGAGGCTGTTACAAATAGCATAATTCATGGGTATACAGATTGCCTAGGTATGATAACTATGAGATGTC
>JGI24711J26586_10000698_pt1 | contig 26186 bp, 19 predicted proteins | sample BioPla3DNA1_FD_26586 | JGI IMG/M metagenome (IMG submission 26586)
AGGACATATCGGTGAAGGATCAAAAACGGTACTTCCATCAGAAGCGAATGCAAAAATCTCTATGCGTATCGTTCCTAACCAACAACATGAGAAAATTTCACAACTCTTTAAAGAGCACTTTGAGTCTATCGCTCCTGATTATGTTACGGTAACTGTAACTCCTCACCATGGTGGTCCGGCTTACGTAACACCTATTGATATTCCCGCATATAAAGCCGCTGAAAAGGCAGTTTTGACTACTTATGGAAAAGAACCGGTTCCAACTCGTAGTGGTGGTTCTATTCCAATTATTGCCGGTTTTGAGCGTATTTTAGGAATTAAATCGATCCTTCTTGGCTTTGGTTTGGAAGAGGATGGTATTCACTCTCCTAATGAAAGTTTCCCACTAGAACAGTTTTTCAAAGGAATTGAAACCGTGCCCTATTTCTATAAATATTTTGCAGAAATGCACAAGAATGCATAAAAAAAAAGCTGCTCAATTGAGCAGCTTTTTTTATCTTTTATTTTTTATTAAGCATAAAGTTCGGTAAAGATATCTCTTAACTTTTTGCTTTCTCTGAGTAGCTGTAGTGTAATTTCAGCGTGTCCTTGAGTGTATCCGTTTCCAATGATCATGGTTACGTCACTACCAACACCTTCTGCTCCAAGAGCTGCTTTTGTAAAGCTGGTTGCCATAGAGAAGAAATAGATAATTCCGTCGTTTTTGGTACAGAGGATTGAAGTCATCTCGGTATCAGGAACGTTTACGTTATTGATAGTTATGTCAGCCATTTTACCGCCGGTAAGTTCAGATACTTTTTCGTACATGGCAATAGGATCGTTTGCATTACCTGCAAATACAACATCACAGAAGCCAAGGTCTTGCATACGTTTGGTTGATCTCTCGCTATGAGTCATACCGATAACTTTACCGGTAACCCCAACACGTTTTTTAGCTTCGTAGCAGCAAAGCATACCTGATTTTCCACCTGCACCAATTACAAGAACTGTGTCACCGGGTCTGCAAAGTTTTGCAGTTTGTGCAGGAGCACCTGCAACGTCAAGAGCAGAGAGAGCTAGTTTTTCAGGCATATCTGTAGGAATCTTGGCATAGATACCGCTTTCGAAAAGAATTGCTTTTCCTTTGATGTCCACTTGGTCAACATCTTCGCGGATTTCAAGAATTTCGTCAATGCGGAGGGGAGTCAAAGAGAGTGATACGAGAGTAGCAATCTTGTCACCCACTTTGAGATCAGTTTTACCCACCAATGCATCACCGATTTTCTCAACTGTACCAAGAAGCATACCACCTGAACCGGTACGACGATTACGGTGTTTTCCTTGCAGTTCTACAGTGAGAAACATCTCCTTTTTCATCGCTTCCTTATCGTGGTTGCAGAATTTGGCAATATCGGTAAACGATGCTGAATCAATATTGAGTGTTTGAACATCGATTAAAATCTCGTTGTCATAGATTTCATCCATGTTGTTGTCAATTTTATTGGCAGGTTGTGGTAGAACCCCAACAGGATCGATTACGCGATGTGTTCCGTATTTATTTCCTTTTTTTTGCATATTGTTTAGAGTTTTTAAAATGGTTAATTATTTGATTAATGATCAGTTGTCTTTTCTTTATTCAGTTTCAAAACAATTGACAAAGATACATAAAAAAACGATTACTTCAAACCACTTCTTTTCAGAAGAGCATCAACCTGAGGTTCACGACCTCTGAAATCGATGTAGAGCTCCATAGCTTTCTTAGATCCTCCTTGTGATAGAATGTTGTCTACAAAAGCATTAGCGATTTTTTTATTGTAAATCCCATTTTCTTCAAAGTAAGCGAATGCATCTGCATCCAGAACTTCTGCCCATTTATAGCCATAATATCCGGCAGCGTAACCACCTGCAAAAATATGACTAAAAGTGGTACTCATACAAGTTCCTTGAACTATTGGGAAAAGTTCTGTTTTAGAGTTGGACTCAACTTCCATATCAATAATATCACCAATCTGATTAGGATCTATGGTGTGCCACATCATATCTAAATAACCGAATGAGAGTTGACGGCAGAAAGAGTAGCCGGACAAATAGTTATTTACTTCTTTAATTTTTTGAACTAAATCTTGAGGAATTACTTTTTTGGTTTCGTAATGGAATGCAAATGTGTTCAAAAATTCAGAGTCAGTAGCCCAATTTTCAAAAATTTGAGATGGTAGCTCTACAAAGTCTCTGGGAACACTGGTTCCGGAGAGCGATTCATAGGTAACATTGGAGAAAAGACCATGTAAACCGTGTCCAAACTCATGTAAAAAGGTAGTTACTTCATCAAAAGTTAACAATGAAGGATTATCAGGTGTTGAAGGTGTAAAGTTCATTACCAGGGAAACCAAAGGTCGGATGTTGTTTCCTTTTTCATCTATTGATTGTTCTCTGAGTGAGGTCATCCAGGCACCACCTCGTTTAGAAGCTCTGGGATGAAAATCGAGATAAAGGATACCCAAGAAATCTTTCTCTCTATACACTTCATAGATAGTTACATCAGGATGATATTTTTCAATTTTTTTGTTCTCTTTGTATGTTAAACCATATAAAGTTTTGGTCAGATTAAATACTCCATCAATAACATTCTCCAACTTGAAGTAAGGTTTTAACATTTCGTCAGTTAAATTGTATTTTTGATTTTTATATTTTTCTGCGTAGTACGAGAAGTCCCATCTTTGTAATTCTCCTTCTAATCCCATTGTTTCTGCAAATTGATTGAGTTCTTCCACCTCTTTTTGGGCAACAGGAAGAGATGCTTCCAGAAGCTGATCCAATAGGTTATATACATTTTTAGGATTTTCTGCCATTCGGTCTTGCAATACGTAATCAGCATAAGTCTTAAAGCCCATCAAATTGGCTAATTTTGAACGTAGGGAAACAATTTCACGAATGATATCTCTATTGTCATTTTTACCTGAGAGTGCACGAGTGTAGTATGATATATAAAATTTTTGTCTTAATTCACGGTCATCGGCATATTTCATGATAGCACTATAGCTTGGAGCTGTGAGATCAAAAATATAACCTGTTTGCCCTTTTTCCTTAGCTTTGGCTTCAGCAATAGCTAAACTGCTTTCAGGCATACCGGATAACTCCTTTTTATCAGTGAAAAGCATCTCAAATTCGTTGGTTGCTTCTAAAAGATTTTCTCCAAATTGAAGAGTCAGTTTTGAGAGTTGCAAAGAGATTTCATTATAGGTTTCTTTATCTTTTTCTGAAAGTAGAGCTCCACTATTTACAAAAGCCTTGTATGTTTTTTCAAGCAACATCTTGTCTTCATTTTTTGTCAGTTTGTCTTTCTCTTTGTAAACAGCCTGAACCCTGCTAAAGAGTGCTGCATTGTGATACAACTCGTTACTATACTCAGTTAGCATAGGACTTAATTCTTGAGCTAAACCTTGCATCTCAGTAGAAGTCATTGTAGATAAAAGGTTGTAAAAAACTCTGGAGACACGGCTAAGAAGTTTTCCGGAGCGATCCAATGCAACAATAGTGTTTTCAAAAGTAGGTTTTGATTTTTGAGCTGCAATCTGGTATACTTCTTGACGCGCAGTTGCAATAGCATATTCAAATGCGGGTTTGTAGTGTTCCAGTTTAATTTTGCTAAAAGGAGGTGTTTCATAAGGGGTTTTCCATTCAGCAACTAATGGATTGTTTTTAACAAGATCTTTATTAATCGTAGATCCTGCATCATTTTTTTGAGCATTTGTTGTCATTATAATAAGACAAAAAAGGGTGAATAATAGATTTTTTTTCATCATAAGTTATCGATTTGAAATTAATAATACTACAACGTGAGCCGCTACTGCCAGTCCTTCCCCGATACTGTCCATTTTTTCATTTGTTTTAGCTTTGATAGAAACTAAATGGGGGGGGATCTGGGCTATTTGGGCTATATTATTCTTAATAAGTTCTTTATAGGGAGCTAATTTAGGTTCTTCAAGAACAATGGTGGCGTCAATATTATTGATATGCCACCCTTCTTGATGGATGAGTTGAACTACTTTTTGAGCTAATTCTTCACTGTTGACTTTATGCCACTTCTTTTCATTATCCGGAAAATGGGTTCCAATATCCTCCAGAGCAGCTGCACCGAGTAACGCGTCACATAATGCATGGATGAGTACATCTCCATCTGAATGAGCAATACAACTCTTATCAAAGGGAATAGTGATCCCCCCTAATTTAAACGGAAATTGGTTGATTTTTTGATCAACCAATTGATGTAAGTCATACCCTAAGCCAACTCTGAAGCTTTTCATCCCATTTCATTTAAACTGCTATTGTTTAATTCCCTGTTGTTTGATTTCACTGGCGTAGAAGGAGTCGAAATGGAAAGCCAGGGTGAAGCGGAGTGTACTCTCAAGAGGGTTTTTTTGTGTGAATGAGAAAAGGTAAGAAACATCCAGGTTAAAGACATTATATTTTAACCCAATCCCAATCTCAGCAAATTTTCTGTTACCCTTGTTGATATTTTCAAAAAAAGCACCACCACGAAGCATAAACAGATCATTGTAGGCATACTCAACACCGGCAGCATAGATAATTTCTCTCATCTCTTCACGCCATCCGCCGGGAGCATCGTAAAAGGAACGTAACATACCCTGGAAAACCCCAATATTTTGTGGATCCATTCCAATTCCATAATATTGATAAGAACCATCCGGGTTTGTTAAGATTCTTTCTTCCTCATCTACCAATGCAACAGGAGGTGTTGGAACCAATAACTTACTTGCTTCCCCGATAATACTGATTTTGTTATATTTGTCAATACCAAAAGTGTAGGATGCACCAACTTTTAAATTGGTTGGAAGGAATGTTCTATTGGTACTTCCATCGGTATAAGACATTTTGTTTCCAATATTGGCAATAACTAAACCGGCTCTTACAGTTTGATTTTCAAAATTTGTAGCTTTGAAATCCTGTTCGTAGAACAGACCCAAGTCAGCTGCTCCTGCTAACCCTGATTTCATATCCAAACCTCCAACCTCTACTCCTGATGCCAGGTTTGAAAAGATAAAACGAGGAGTTAGAGCCATAGAAAAATGATCAGTGAACTTTCTACTATATGAGAAGTCAAGAGCAAACTCATGAGGGTTTCTTTCACCTCCAATGGGCTCTCCAAAATAGTTGGTAAATTGAATTGATCCCATGGAAAAATAACGAAGTGAGAATGCAATAGCATCCATATCCGTTAATTTTACAAAAGCTGCCACATAAGCCAGGTCAATATCATTAACAATTTCTTTTAACCATGGGCTGTATGAAAATGAAACTCCAAATAAACTTTTATTAAATACGTATTTTGCTGCATTGTGGTGCTGAGAGTTGATGTCAGCAGAAGAAGCAACACCAAGATCCCCCATTCCGGAACCTCTTGAATCAGGAGAAATAAGCAAAGAGGGGACAGCAGTAGTAATAGGATTGAGATAAGGAGCAGTAGGATTGTCGAAATCAAAAGAAGATGATTGAGCGAATGTGTATGATAGGGTTACAATTAACAGTAATAGTGTTAAAAAACTTTTTTTATTCATATCATTTTACGGTGTTAGTTATTCAATTCAAAAAGAAACGACAAAGAAAGTTATTTATTTTATAATATGACTATTTTTTCAAATTTTTCTGCTTTTTCTCCTTTGCTGTTTTTCACGGACAGTTTATAGATGTATGTTCCCTTTGCTATTTTGTCTCCAAAATCATCAAGTCCGTTCCAATCCAGCTTTTCAGATCTGTTGCCGGGAAGGTATTGTGTGTCGGAAATAGTTTTGACTAATTTTCCTGAAATAGTAAAGATTTGTATCAGAATTTCAAAAGTTTCTCCGGCCTGGTTGTGTTCAAAAAAGAAAGAGGTGTGGGTAGTAAACGGATTAGGGTAATTCAATACATGATCCAACTGCAGTTTTTCATCCGAAACAACACTGAAATTGATACTGTTTTCTGAAACATTGTTAGCGATATCCCAGGCCCGTACTTTAATGGTATGATCTCCTACTGACAATCCTTCAAGGGGATACCTTATAATTCCGGAGTTGGAACTATCTTTTTCAGTCTGATAAAAATCATTAAGTACAATTTGTTGATCATTTTGCTGATCGATGATGGCTATTATATCATGTCCAATTCCATTCCCAGTTGTGTTAATCCCATTCTCATCTTTAAGTTTGACAATCAGTGTTGGGTTAGGATTACTAATTCCTCCACTAACAAACTTTTCGTCGTTAAGAAAGATTTGAATTTCAGGTCCATTTTCATCAATAATAGGATTACTGCTAAATCCTCCAATGTAAAATTGGTCAGTATATCCCTTGGCATCACTTTGTGAGGTACGGGCATAGTAACTAATCTTTCCGGGACCGAATGCGTAATTGATATCTTTTGGGACTACAAAATTAAACTCAAAATATCCATTGATTACAGAAACATTACCTTTAAAAAGAATGTTATTTTGCAATTCAAATTCAAAGGGAGGATCTTCGGAAGCAGGATCGTTCAATAGCGTTACGGTATTGATTTTTTTATCATAAACAGATGGAAAAAGCGTTCCGTTAAATTGAGTTAAAGTGCTCCCATCATGATCTGTAATCCTTCCTTTTACAATCACTTTATCCAATGCTTTGATTGTATCCGTTGGTTGATGAGTTGCATCGATGATAATGGAGTCAGTTGCAATTTCATATTGAGGCAGAACCAGCTTCATGGTTGGGTCTCCCAGGAGCACATACATGTTCGTCCCATGTAATGCACCACCAACGCTATTTTTAGCTGCTATATTAAATTCCCCTATCGTAATGGGTTGGTTTGATGAATTGGTTAGTGAGTTATTAAACATTCTGGTACAAAAAGTGTAGTTGGCTCCCATATATGCTGCTCGTGTGGTTGTAAGCATGGCAGCTGCTCCACCTTGGTCATTGATGAAGATTAATTCTGAAGGGGAAATAGCTTTTTTGTCAATCCAGCCAAAGGAACAAGTCAGATTGATCATCAAAGGTTGGTTGTATTTGTTTTTCCATTTGGTGATATCTGAGAGTTCCAAAATTCTTGCTTTGGACCAACCATTTATTCCTCCGTGACCGGCATAAGTAAAGATCAAAGAGCCTCTGTTCATTCTACTGTTGATAGCCTTGGTAGATTCCGGATAGCGTTGTCCACCGGCATAAGATACCACTTGAGAAGCTTCATTATAAATTTTATCAATGTTAAAATGAGGATAATTCTGAGCTATTTTTTTTGCACCATCATCAGCGGTAATCATATGAAAATGATGGTCTCCATGGTCTCCAACAAAGGTGATCACATTTCTCCAGTCTCCCAGATTAGAGATGAGCGAAGGATTCTCCTGTGTCAGGTCAGTTGTAGTTGAGTAGTTAATTGATTTATCAACACATATTTTAGTTTGGTGAACTGTTGAGACAGGAAATCTGCCAACACCAATATCAAGTAATCCCTCACAATATTCTCCTTCATTCTCATCCAACAGAGCATAATAATCATCATTGGCAGCCAGTCCTCCTTCATCAAATGAGCCTTCAGACTGGTAGTTGGGTATAAAAAGCTCTGTTCCATCAATAATGCCACGGTAGTCGTAAGAGGGGCGACCAATCAAAAGTAAGTAGCTGGGATAAGCCTGGTTGGTTTTGAGATATACAGCTCTCATATAATTCCGAATTGCCGTTGGATCCAGTTTCCCGGAAGAGAATTCATTATAGACCTGTTCAGGAGTAACAATGACGCTGGTTAATCCATCATTTTCTTGTCTGAATTTTGCTAAACGTTCCGCTTCACTCTTAAAATTAGGATGAGAAATAATAATCAGGTCAACATCGGAACTCCCTATCAGATTTTGATTGGGAACCCTTCCAATGTTTTTTACTGTATAGTATTGATTACCGTTAAAGGCAATGAAATATTTGAGCTCCTCTGTATTAGAGTTAAATGAAAATTGGTTATTATTGAGTTCTCCCACTACTTTTTGAGGTTCATAGGGATTGGTAATATCCCAGACTTGAGTTGCGAGATTGCTATTACCTATCTGGAATCGGGTAATGTTTCCCTCTCCAATAGTGTTGACATTGCAAAATGGAACTTGCGAGGTGTACATATTTAATACTGCCCCCATTTGAATTTCAATATAATCAAGATAAGCTGCCGCTGAAGGGTAAGGTTTATTATAAGTGAGATCGATCCTCAATGGAGAGGTGATCTGGTTGATAGAATAAGTTTGAGAATCATAAAAAGCATGAGTGTTGGTATTTCGACTCAGAGGCATGGTAGCAAAATGAGCTCCATTTACCGTAATGGTAAAGGAGGAGACCTGGGTATTGTTTGAAGCAGCTGCGATGGTAATTCGAGCCGGTTCTCCGTTGTGTGTCGGAGTTTGGAAAGTATAACGTTTCGTTAATTGTGCATCAAATGGTTCATCAACCCAAAATTTGCCGGATTCTGTAAAGTTGATTTTATCTTTTTCATAAAAATCGTAATAGGTGAAGTGATTGGTTGTGATATTGGGAGTTAAACTTGAATAATCTACTGATGTGATTCTCTTTTTTTCTCCAATGCCCGGATCAATGGTTATAAAATAGTAGGTTTTTTCACTGTAGATATTGAATTGGTGGTAAAATCTTTGGGAGAGAGGGGAGTATCGCCAGCCGTGCATACCGATGCCATAAAAGAGAAAATAGTCACCGGGACCAAAAGTTCCATCACCTCCATCATTAACAAAAATTGCATTTTCTACCAACTCCAGAAATTGATTTGCCCTGTTGGCTTCAGGAAGCATGTTGCCTCCATTTCCAAAAAGAGCAATTTGTGAAGAAGCGAAGGGAGCGTTACTGATTCCAAGAGTGACTAAATCATCATAAGTGACTTTATGTATACCGCTTTGATAGGTCTCAATTTTGTACCAGTTGCCCGTTGCAAGCACTGAATTTCCTCCCCCCTTATATTTTTTTTTCAAAAAAGGAAGAGAAGGAATCACCTCAATCTGAATAGAAGTGATTTTTTGAGGTGTATTAGATTGAAAAACAATGGGTACAAAGGAGAGAACGGCATAATCTTTATAACGGGTTGAAGCAGTACGGAGCTTGACATCCAATTCTTCCGGTCTGAAAAGATCAGGTATTAACGCTGCCTCTTCTTGGGTCAAAGGAGTCATCTCCATGTTTTTTATCCGATAATCCAGTTTTGAATAATTATTGTCCAACTCTATGGTTAAGTTGCAGGAAGGTAAAGTTGGAAATTGAGCAGATGGAACTGCTCCGTTAAAGTATAAAACTTCAATTATTTGATCGGGATTGATTTCAACATGGATAGGTTTAACCCATTCAATTTGAATGGTTTCTTCTCTGTTTTGTGACCACAATTGAGGCGAGAAAAAAAATAAAAGTAAAAAAAAGAGAGAAGGTACCCAAGAATTGTGTTTCATATTTCGTTATGATTTATGATGAAGGTTTTAAAATAACACTCATTAGAACGTTCAAAATTATAAAAAATTATCAAATATTGACTATTTTAATAGTATAAATTCAAAAAAAATGATTACTTTTGCCTCGCAAAATATATTATACAAAATGTCAAAACTGTTTTCAAAGCTGATCACTGCAGTATTATTACTCGCCAGTGTGGGATTACAAGCGCAGGACGCTCATTTTTCCCAATTCTATGCAAACCCACTTTATCTCAATCCGGCGATGGCAGGAACCAATATATGTCCCCGTCTTGCTGTAAGTTTTAGAGATCAATGGCCAAGTATGAAAGGGGAATATGTTTCCTATACCTTCTCTTATGACCAGCACTTTGATAAGTTGAATGGGGGAATTGGGGTATTGTTGTTTGGTGATCAGGCAGGACAGGGAACAATGAATACATATAATGCCAACTTAATGTATTCATTTAAGTTGAAAGTGACTAAAAAGTTTAATATGCGTTTTGCACTCTCTGCTGGATACTATCAAACTTCACTGGATTGGAATAAACTTACTTTTGGTGATATGATTGACCCAAAGTATGGCTTTGTTTATCCTACTTCAGAAGTTCCACCAAAAGATTTGGGTAGAGGACAGTTTGACTTTGCAGCAGGTATGATTGGATATTTAGAGAATTTTTATTTTGGGTTTGCAGCTCATCATATTGTTCCTATGTATGTAGGGTTTATATCTGAAACTTATAAAGTGCCGATTAAAATGACAGCACACATCGGAGGTTATTTTGATTTGGTTAGACGAAGCAATAAAGAGTTGACTTTTGGAGATATCTCTATCAGTCCAAACTTTATTTATCAACAAATGAGTACATTCCACTATTTTAATGAGGGGTTCTATCTTAACTTTTATCCCTTTACTGTAGGTTTATGGCTAAGACATAGTCTGAAAAGAGTGGATGAAGATAGCTCGACAGGGATAGATGCGGTGATTTTTTCCACAGGATTACAGCATGAACAGTTTAGAATTGGCTACTCTTATGATATTACAGCTTCAAGAATGTCTGGACATACCGGAGGAGCTCATGAAATATCATTGCAATTATTACTCAATTGTCCGGAAAAGAAAAAACAAGTTAGAGAGTTACGCTGTCCTCACTACTAGAAATCAGTTAAATATAATATAGTTTAAAAAGAAACGTTGTAAATAAAAGATAAACAGATTAAAAGACATGAATAAGTTCACAAAGATTTTTGGTATCCTCTTATTAATCGGATTGCTTTTTGCCTCTTGTAAAGAGAAGTCAAGAACTACAGGATGGACCTATAATGATCCTAAAAATGGAGGGTTTGAAGTGTATCCATTTCAAGAACAAGCTACCGGTCCGGGGTTGGTACTCATCGAAGGGGGTACATTCCTTATGGGTAGAGTAGAACAAGATGTAATGTATGATTGGGATAATATTCCCCGAAGAGTGACTGTTTCCTCTTTTTACATGGATGAGTGTGAAGTTAGTAATTTGGATTATTTGGAGTACCTAGATTGGCTGGATAGAGTTTTTACTCCTGCTGATTTGAAAGTAGTGTACGACAATGCACATCCGGATGAGAATGTATGGAGAGATAGGTTGAAATATGCTGAAAATGAAGTTGAATATTATTTCAGACATCCTGCATACAGAAATTATCCCGTTGTGGGAGTAAGCTGGTTGCAAGCTGCAAACTATGCTGCATGGAGAACAGACCGTGTAAATGAGCAAATTTTGGTTGATATGGGCTTCATTTACCATAATACAACTCCTTCTCCGGAAGGATACTTCAATACCGATGCGTATTTGACTTATGGAGACTACGCTTATGAAGCCAATGCAGATAAAAGATTACAATATATTACTACTCGCGAATATAGAAACGTGAAAATGGAAGATGGTATATTATTACCAAAATATCGTCTCCCCACCGAAGCTGAATGGGAATATGCTGCACTCGGACTAATAGGAAATACCTTGAATGAACGTGTTCTTGAAAGAAGAATTTATCCTTGGAATGGATCGTACGTTCGTACAGAAGAGAAAAAATATATGGGAGATATGGTGGCGAACCTAAGAAGAGGTAGAGGTGACTATATGGGAGTAGCAGGCCGTTTAAATGATGATGCCGGAACAACTGCACCAGTGAAATCATATTGGCCTAATGACTATGGTCTTTATAATATGGGAGGTAATGTTGCAGAGTGGGTTCTCGATGTTTACAGACCAGCAACTTTTGAAGATGCAGCTGACTTTAATCCATTCAGAGGAAACTATTATGAAACCAAAAAAATGTTGGAAGATGGCGAAATTGAAGAAAGAGATAGCGTAGGTAGAGTGCCTATGGTTCCTGTTTCTGATTTTAAAAATGATAGAAGAAGAAACTATAGAGCTGCCGATAATAGAAACTATCTGGATGGGGATTGGGCTACCGTTCTTGAGTCTGAAAGATGGCACGGTGATTCCACAAGATATAGTACTGATGAGATGTATCGTAAAAAACCGAAAGATTATCAATACTCTTTAGTAAGCGATAATGCCCGTGTATATAAAGGTGGATCCTGGAAAGATATTCAATATTGGGCATCACCCGGTCACAGAAGATATCTGGATGAAGATGAAGCAACTGACTATATTGGCTTCCGTTGTGCTATGGCACGCTTAGGTCCTCCAACATCTTCTAAAAAAAGATAGTAGAAAATAGAAATAGAAAAAAACGGCTAAAAAAGCCGTTTTATTATTTATGTTATTAAAAAAGAGATGGTATGTTAGAGCAGATTTATAAACTTTTTTTGCAAATACCAAAGATCACTACTGATACGAGAACGCCTTTAGAATCCTCTATCTTTTTTTGTCTGAAAGGAGAAAATTTTGATGCCAATGAGATGGTGGAGATAGCCTTGGAAAAGGGCGCTGAATATGTTGTGACGCAAAATGAGAAATTTGTTGATCATGAACGATGTTTTGTGGTTGATGATCCATTGCAAACACTGCAAGATTTAGCCTTAAAGTACAGGAATTCATTGACTATTCCGGTCATAGGAGTAACCGGTACCAACGGTAAAACAACAACCAAAGAGTTGATGGCTGCTGTTTTATCTAAAAAGTATCAGGTTAAGGCAACGGAAGGGAATTTGAATAATCATATCGGTGTTCCCCTCACATTGCTTTCCATCAACTCATCTCATGAAATGGCCATTGTAGAAATGGGTGCCAATCACCCTAATGAGATTGCGATGTTGTGTCAAATGGCACGTCCTACTCACGCTTTGGTGACCAATGTCGGATCTGCTCACCTGGAAGGGTTTAAAACGTTTGAAAATATTGTGGCTACTAAAATGGCACTCTATGATTTTGTTATTCAGCATGGTGGAACCCTTTTTGTCAATGCACAAGATCAGTTGCTGCAAGATGAGGTTGCTAAACGTTTGAGAGCAAACAGGATGATCCAACCTGTGGAAAAGGTGAATTACAACACAGATGAAGATATTTCGTTCAGGCTTACTCCCTATCTGCAATTGAATTTGTTGGGACAGCAGGTGCAAACTCAGTTGACCGGACAATATAATCTGCCCAATATTGCTGCTGTTATTGCTGTGGGAAGCTATTTTAAAGTTCCCGATTCAGACATGANTCAGGCAATTCAAGAATATACGCCTCGCAACGCGCGTTCTCAAATCAAAAAGATTGGAACTAACCTCGTTATTGCCGATTATTATAACGCTAATCCGACCAGTATTCAGGCTGCATTGGCAAATCTGGATCTGATTGAATATGACTCTAAAGTCGCTATTATTGGGGATATGTTCGAGTTAGGGGTGCACAGTCAGGAGGAACATAATCATGTTATAGAATTAGTGGATCGCTACAAGATCAAGGCTTTCTTTATCGGCGCCAACTTCTATGAACTCAAAAATTCCCGGCATCATTTTTTCAGGGAGTTGTCTGAGTTAAATCTCTATTTGAAAAAGAATCCTATTGAAGATTCTCTGCTTTTAATCAAAGGTTCGCGAGGTATTCAATTAGAGAATCTTATTTTGGAATAAAAAATAGAGAGATTTCGGATTTCATTGATCACACTTGTCCTAAATGGTATAATTTCTCGAGTGGGGAAATGGAATAACCTAAAAGGGGAATACGTCCTGCCCCCCAATTTTTTTTATTTCCAAAAAAGAAAAAAGAAATTAGAAATACGAAAAAAAATCTAAATACCTGATAGTTAAATAATTCTAAATTTAGCCATTTCGACTTTCGCCTTTTTCTCATTCCGCCTTCCGCCTTCAAACTTCCGCCTTCTTATTCGGGTTTATGGCTGATATAAACTTCCAGTAGCTCACTTTTTCCATTAGGCACTATGTCTACATCGGTAATAACGGCAGGTATAAGAATCGATTCTCCGGCAGTAATGAACTCATGATCCTGTTCCGTGAAAAAGTGAACCTCACCTTCTGTACACATGTAAACTACAAATGAGTCAATTTGAATATACGATTTGTGTATCGGGCTATCAAGCAACAGCTTGCTGATATTGAAAAATTCAGATTTAACAATGGGGACTGAGCTGTTAGGTTCATCTTCAAAATCCATTTTATAACCTCTTCCCTGCTTATAGTTTATTGCCTCAAGTGCTTCCTCAATGTGCAGTTCACGCTCCAGTCCATTTTCATCTTTTCTGTTCCAATCAAATATGCGATAAGTGATATCGGATGCTTCCTGGATTTCAGCTAAAAGTATTCCTTCTCCAATCGCATGTACAGTGCCGGCAGGAATAAAGAAAGCATCACCCTTTTTTACAGGGTGGAATTGAATCATTTCTTCCAGATTTCCTTGCTTTAGTGCATTTAAAAATTCCTCTTGTGATGTGTCTTTTTTAAATCCAATGTATAAACCGGCATTAGGTTTGGCATCAATAATGTACCAAAGTTCAGTTTTTCCCAGTTGTTGATATCTTTGATAAGCCAACTCACTATTGGGGTGAACTTGTAAGGATAATTTATCACTGGCATCAATAAATTTAAAAAGAAGTGGAAAAGCCAGACCGAAACGATTGTAAATATGATCGCCCACCAAGTCACCCATATAGAGTTCGATAATATCTACAAGACTATTTTCCTCCAAAAATCCATTCTCAATAATTGAAATATCATCTTCAATGTCAGAAATTTGCCAACTTTCTCCATATTTTTTATTTGGATCAAGCTTTTGTTTGAAAAAAGATGCGAACTTCTTTCCGCCCCATATTTTCTCTTTGAAAGCGGGTTTAAATTTAAGAGGATATAAGGAACTGGTTTCCATGGATCAGAATCGATGTTTTTAATTAATATAAAATTGTTTATTTGAATATTTTCTGGGTTTCATTTTTTTGTCAGGATTTCTACCCTTAACCCTGGAGATATATCGCCATTCTCCCTTCGATTCGATAAATCCTTGGTTTAGACTAGACTCAGGGACTAAAAATTCATTCATCGAGGGCATGTTTTCGTCGATGGGGATCAAGTCTTCAAAAATAATCATGGGGGCAGACTTAACCTCATAGATCATTTTCTTTGTTCTGGGATCTCTCTTGCCGGTACTCACTTCATAAGTATGTGTCTCGTACTTTAAGGAGAGTGAGGCATCTTTTGAATATCTGAAAATCAAACGTGAAACTTTGGATCGGTAATCTTTAAATATTTTTGCACCAAAAATAACAGGAGATCGAGAATCAGGATCAAACTGAAGTACCTCAATCACTTTTTCATTGGTAAACAGGTCATTTCCATTCCAGCCCAGTAAAGTATAATATGTTTTCTTTTTATGTACAAGGGGAATAATCTGATAGTACACAGCTCCATACCACTGATTGAGGTCACCAATTTCATATTCCGGATAGGAAAGTGTGTTTTTTCTATCATAAAGTGGATAGATTACATATTTTTTTCTTCCGGCATTGTAAAATTGTAAAAATCCAAAGTTTTCGTAACTAAAATCATCTTTAATGATGTACCAGGTATAAATTTTTAATAAATTGTCCGGAGATTCTACTACAGAAAACAGATTATTCTCTTTCCATTGATATTGAAACGATCCTTCGAGCCACAGGAAATCCTCAAGCAATGTCATAAATTCTTCATTGAGTGCCATTCTCACCTCTTCACTTGGTGAACTCATCACATCAGCTCTTAGTGTGAGTAGCGTATCTTCCCAATAAGCAAAATCCTCATCAATTTGTGGATAGACAAAAAGAGAGGATAGGAGAGTGGTCAATAAAAAAACAAAATGTTTCATTTAAAATTAAAACGCATTCATGATCGCTTTTAGTATTGCGTTTTTAATTCAGGTTGAGTTCGTTAACCCATTTAGAAATCATTTCTTCTTGTTTTGTTTGAGTAGAAAGCTCTTCACTTAAAATTTTCTCTGCCACATCAATGGAAAGGAGAGCAATTTCATTTTTAATATCAGTCAGGGCTTTCATTTTTTCATTTTGGATAGCAATCTTGGTTTCAGCCATTCTGGCATCATGCTCTTTATCCCTTAAAATACGAGCTTCTTCATTCATTTTTTCAACCATTTTACGAGCATCGGCAAGAATTTTATCTCTTTCTTCTTTGGCTTCTTGTAAAAGTTGGTGATGTTCAGCCTTAAGGTTTTTCATTTCCTTTTTAACCGTATCAGCGGCATCCAATTGTTCCTGAATATATTCTTCTCTTTGGGATATAGCTTTGGTAATAATCGGCCAGGCAAATTTTGCTAATATAAAAAACAAAATTCCAAACCCAATGAGCATCCAAAAGATTAATCCAAAATCGGGAGTAATTAAATTCATAATAGATCTATTTTCTAATTTTGATTATTTACAAAAAGAAAGAGGATACCACCCATCGTGGTGATCCTCTTTTTAATTTTTTGTTATGCAATTGCAATAAGCAAACACACAACGATTGCGAATAGAGAAACCCCCTCAACAAAAGCGGCTGTCAAAATCATATTGGTTCTGATATCACCAGAAACCTCAGGTTGACGAGCTGCAGATTCGTTGGCACTTTTACCAATCATTCCGATACCATATGCAGCTGCTAAAGCAGTTACAGCAGCACCAATAGCAGCACCGGCTTTTGAAATTGCTACACCAAGATTCGCGTCTAATAATGTTAATAGTTCCATAAAAATAGTTTTTTAAATGAATATAAAGGGTTATTTGAATTACATTAAGTTATTTATTTTCTTCTACAATTTGATTTTGAGCAGTTTCTGCAATAGCAACAGGCTCTGTTTCATGCTCACTATGATCTTCAACAGCTGTTCCGATATACATAGAGGTTAAGAGTGCAAAAATATAGGCTTGTACGAAAGCAACGATGAGTTCCAGCATACCCATGAAAAGATAGAAAATCATAGATAGAATAGAAATACCGTAGCCGGCAACAGGGTTCATTGCTCCAAAAATAAAAATAAGGCTGAGGAATCCCATAATAATGATGTGTCCGGCGGTGATATTGGCAAACAAACGTATCATTAACACAAACGGTTTTGTGAAAATACCCATAAATTCAACGATGGGCATCAAAGGAATAGGAAACTTGAGCCACCATGGAACCCCGGGAGTATTAAAAATATGTTTCCAATAGTTTTTATTTCCGGAAAAGGAGGTAATGAGCAAAGTTAATAATGCCAAAATAGCTGTTACAGCAATATTTCCTGTAACGTTAGCTCCACCCGGGAAAATAGGAATGAGTCCCAATAGGTTATTGAAAAGAATAAAGAAGAAAAGGGTTAGAATATAGGGTAAGTATTTTTTGTAATGTTTTTCTCCTATACTGGGAATAACCATATTGTCCCTTACAAACACAATAAGCACTTCCATTAAAGATTGTAATCCTTTAGGTGGCATAAGAGGTCTCTTTTTATAGCTTTTAGCTACAGAAAGAAAAATGGCTATCAAAATTACAACAGAGATCAACAGCGCACACACATTTTTTGTAATAGAGATATCCGTAAAGTCTCTACTAAACTGATAGACTGCATCTTTTTTCAATGGTCCGGTATAAGGTTCACTGAGTTTTACAATCTTCCCGGAGGTTTCTTCGGTAAAACCTAATGCATATCCTTTGTAAGCATTATGCCCATGATGAAATTTAGCCGAGGAGAAACAAACCAGCTTCCCTTGATCCCATAAAATGATGGGAAGGGGAATGGAAATATGTTTTTTATTAATGGTGGTTATATGCCATCCGTAACAATCCATTACGTGTTCCAAGATGAATTCACCAGGTACAAACTCCTCAGTTTGATCACTTTTTTCCTCTGTTGCTTTAGCTTCAATTGGAGTTAAAGCAAAAAATATTGAAAAAACAATAATAGCAAGCCGAGCTAACTTTTTATTATAATGCATTGATTTATAATTTATTGTAATATATCTTAGATTTTGCTCAAAATTTTTTATTTCAAACCGCTAAGATATACTTTTTTTTTTACTTTTTGGTCTGATTTGCCACTTCTTCCATTAATTTTCGAAGAGTTTCTTCATCAGCTAAAAAATAATCTTTAACTAAATTCATATTTTCATCAAATTCAAAAACATAAGGAATTCCTGTAGGGATATTCAATGCAATGATATCGGTGTCGGAAATGTTTTTAATATGCTTGATGATTCCTCTTAAGCTGTTTCCATGCGCAGCAACAAGAACCTCTTTGTGTTCTATCAATTTTGCCTTAATATTACTTTCCCAGTAAGGTACAATTCTTGCCACAGTGTCAATCAACGCTTCTGTTCCGGGATGTCCTAACTCATCAGTTACGTCATCATATCTGGGATCATTAAGTGGGTGTTTGGGATCACTCTCTTCTAATGCCGGAGGTCTTACGTCGTAGCTGCGTCTCCATAATTGAACTTGTTCAGCTCCATATTTTTCCACCATTTCAACCTTATCCAATCCCTGTAAAATACCATAATGTTTTTCATTCAAACGCCATGTTTTTTCAACAGGTATCCACATTAATTCCATCTCTTCAAGAACATAGTTTAAGGTTTTAATAGCTCTTTTAAGGTAAGAAGTATAGGCATATCTGAAGTTAAATCCTTCTTTTTTAAGTCTTTGTCCCGCTTCAATTCCTTCTCTTACACCGCGTTCAGATAGATCTACATCTGTCCAGCCTGTAAAAAGGTTTTGAAGGTTCCAAGTGCTTTGTCCGTGTCGAATTAATACTAATTTGTACATTGTAGTTAATTTTATAAGGGTTAATAAAAAATTTAAAGTCGATTATTTTTGTCAGGAAATATCACGATGGGTTTATGTTCTTTGGCTTTTTCAGCTTCAATAGAACAATATGAAATGACCAGTACAACATCTCCGGGAACTACCAATCTGGCAGCAGGTCCATTCAAACAGAGTACACCAGACCCTCTTTCGCCTTTGATAACATAGGTCTCAAAACGTTCTCCATTGTTGATATTTACAACTTGAACTTTCTCGTACTCAGCGAGGTGAGCGGCATCCATCAGGTCTTCATCTATTGTTATGCTTCCAACATAATAGAGGTTGGCTTCCGTTACAATAGCTTGATGTATTTTTGATTTTAATATTTGAATATACATGATGCAATAAATATGTTATTGGTACCTAATATTGTCGATCAGTCTGACACCTCCTACATAAAAGGCGATACATCCAACAATTCCTTGATTAGGGAGGATGGACTCGACAGGTTGTAGGGAGATCTCATCGACAATTTGAAAGTACTCTACTTTTATTTGATCAATTTTCTCTATCTCAGTCATAACGTAATCAACAATGAGTTTAGTCTCAGTAGTTTCTAAGCGAGTAGAATTGACCAAAATAGGATATACTTTGGCTGCAATCTCTTTTTGATCATTTTGTAATCTTTGATTGCGTGAGCTCATTGCTAATCCATTACTTTCTCTAACTGTAGAACAAGCAACAATCGTGGTATCGATTTGGCATTGCTCTACCAGTTTTTTTACAATAGCAAGTTGTTGAAAATCCTTTTCTCCAAAATAAGCCTTATCCGGTTGCACTAAATCCAACAACTTTTTTACAACAATAGCTACCCCATTAAAATGTCCCGGTCGTTGTACCCCCTCCATAACATTCTCCAGATCTCCAAAATAATAAGATTCTGTGGGTTGGGTCGGGTAGATCTCTTCAGCTGTCGGAACGAACAGAATATCGGTTATATCTTTGATTTTTTCGATATCCTGCTCCAGTGTCCGTGGATAAGTTTTTAAATCTTCAGGATTATTAAATTGTATTGGGTTTACAAAAATTGAAACCACTACAACTTGACACTCCTCCCGGGCTTTGTCAATTAACGATAAATGTCCGGCGTGGAGCGCTCCCATAGTCGGAACGAAGCCAACAGAAAAATTTTGACTTTTTAATGAGATCATTTTTTCTGTTAGCTCGTTAACTTTGCTATATATAACCATATCAATGTTGTATCAATACAGTGAATTTATTATTTGTTGATGTTATCACCAACCTATTCAAAAAGGCAGTAAAACAACTATTCTGCAGCTGTTTCTGCTCCTTCTGCTGCTCCTTCAGTTCCTTCTCCTTCAGCTCCTTCTTCTTCCTCATCAGTAACTGCAGTTCTTGTAGTAGCAACTGAAGCGATGATTTGAGATTTTCTATCAGTAATAGCTAAGTTTTCAAGTGTAATGTCAGATACTTTAATACTATCTCCAATGTTTAGTTTTGAAACATCCACTTCAATTACTTCAGGAATATGATTGAGTAAACCTTTTACATTAATTTTACGTACTTTTAGACTTAGTCTACCTCCTTTTAAAACACCTGGAGATGTTCCAACTGTACGTACCGGAATACCAATATTAACTTCACTGCTATCTGAAACTTCCAAAAAGTCCACATGTAAAAGTTTATCACTAACTGGATGCCATTGTGAATCTTGTACAATAGCATTATATTTCTTGCCGTCTAGATCGATAACTGCATATTTAACTTCAGGAGTATAAAACAAGGGTTGAAACTGTTTTTCCTCAACCACAAAAGTGTATTGTTGAGCTCCTCCGTACATAACACAAGGGATAAACCCTTTTCTTCTTTGTGCTTTTGCATCTTTTTTCCCTACGTTCTCCCTTAGAGAACCGCTAATAGATACTGATTTCATTTTGTTAATTTTATTATTTATTAAGTTTTTTTAATTCGGGTGCAAAATTACATAAAAAAGTGATACAAAATTTACTCTTTTTTTTTCATAAGATCAGATTAAATATTTGTAACTCAAATTGATTCTGGCATTCTCTTGTTTATCATCGATTTTTATGTTTGTTGAATAAAAAATGGAAAATTATATTTTTTTACCCCGATTAACTTCTTTTTATGCCAAATAGATGAGATTATTTCTCTTTTTTTCACAATAAGATTTTTTTCTCATTGAATGATATCAAAAAAAGTGGTATTTTTGCGCCCTCAAAAATGAAATTTTTTAAATATAAATTAATATGGCAGCAATAGGCTCAATACGTAAACATGGAGTTCTCTTAATTATCATTGTAGGTATCGCATTACTTGCATTTTTATTAGGGGATTTTGATAAATTTACATACATTTTTTCAAATAAAAATGTAATGGTTAAGGTTGAGGGAAAACAGCTCAATGAAAGATATGACCAGGAATTTAATCAGAATTTACTACTTTTAAAAGTTTTTAACAATAAACAAACATTGAGTGAACTTGAAACTTACCAAATGCATGAGTTCACAATGGAACAAATTTTGGAAGAGGAAGTTTTGAATAATCAACTCAAAGGATTGGGTATCGTTTTTTCAGATGAGATGATTATGGAAATTTCTGAAGAGATGTTGGCTAGTTTAACAACTCAAAACCCTAATCAATACTTAGTGAAATTAGTTGAATATTTAGCTCCCAATGGAGATTCTCAACAAGCTATCTCTCTCATTACCAATATTGAGGATTATAAAAATGATGAACGTGCCAGAGATATATACTTGGTTTATAAAGCAATTCAACGGATGAACATCATGGATGTAAAAAGAAAAATATTTTTCTCTTTAACCCAAAATGGAGTTCAGCTTTCAGATCAGTTGGCAAAGCAAGTTGGAGAAAATAACCAAACTGCTATAACTCAGTTTATCGCATTGAATCCCAATACTCCTGTTTTTAACGATGTTAAACCATCAGTATCGGAGAAAGAGATGAAAGATTTCTACTCTAAAAACAAAAATCGCTATAAGAGAACTGCTAATACAAGAGATATTGACTTGGCTATTTTCCAAGTTGCACCTTCTGCTGATGATTTAAGAACTATTGAGGATAGTGTTAGAGCAAAATATAACCGCTTTGTTGAAGCCTCATCCATTGTTCAATTTAATATTGATGAGATGGAGGGTACAATGGATAGCACCTATTATAAGAGATCTGATATTACCCTTGATACATTAGCTTCACTTATTTTTGACAGACCGGTTGGTGCACCCATTGAACCATACAACTATAATGATATGGTATGGTACTTTGGAAAACCTTATGGTGTTGCCAAAAGAGCAGACTCAGTTCAAGTAGCATTTTTAGTTATCGATTATCAGTCAGATAATAATCCAACTTCTACCAGAACAAAAGAAAGTGCAACAGCATTAAAAGATAGCTTGGAGAATCTTTTAAAAACAAGACAAGCTAATATCTTTGAATTAACACCCTCTTATCTTGGAGGTAGAGCGGCTACCGATACAACAATGTGGGTTCCTGAACGTGGTACTATTCCTGATTTGTACAATCATTTGTTGGAAACACCTGTTGGAGATTTCTATACTCAAGAGAATCCTAATGCTTTTGTTATCTTCGGCATTATAGCCAAAACAGAACCTATTGAAAAACGTCAGTTTGTGTTGTATTATGAAGAGATCAAACCTTCAGATCTTACAATCAGTAATATCAGAAAGAGTGCAACTGATCTTCGTCATTCCGCTACCAGCGCAGACCAGTTCGTTGAAGAGGCTAATAAGCGAGGAATTCAATTGGTACAAGGTGTTGATATTCCTTCCATGGGAAGCCAAATTCTTCAGGTTCAAAATGTTAGAGAAGCTATTGGTTGGGCATTTTCACCAGAAACTAAAGTTGATGAAATTTCTGAAATCTTTAACTTTGAAAATCAGATGTTCTATGTTGCTGCTTTGAGATCTATTCATAAAAAAGGAGTGCCTAAATTTAGTGAAGTTAAGGATGAAATAGAACAAGAATTGCTGGCAGAGAAGAAAAAAGAAATGATCCAAACTCAAGTACAAGATGAGTTGTCAAAAGGAGCTACTTTAGCACAAATAGCTGAAAAATATAAAACTCCTGTTGTTGATAGCGCTGCACTTTCTTTTACAGGAGAAGCATATCAAAACAGACAAGTTGAAAGTAGCGCTCTTGGAAAAATATTTAGTCTGCCAACAAATACGCCATCTGTGGTTACAGGTACCAACTTCTTGTATGTTATCTCTGTAAACTCATATGGAGATGCACCACAACTCTCTCAAAATTACCAAATAGAAAAAATGGCTTTGAGTAACATGTTATTTGGGATGAGCAGAGCGGGTAGAGCTCGTACAGAAGAGGTTAAAATGAAATATTTTAAAGATCAATTGGATGTGGTAGATCAAAGATATTTGTTCTACTCAAGATAATAAAAAAAAATACTTTTTTTTGACAGCATAGATTAAACTCTGCAAAAAGATTTTAGTCTACACCGTTGTTGTATTCTGTACTTAAGTATTATGTAATATGAAATATAATCAGTTACTTTCCACATTTTTATTGTTATTATTATCAATTGGATTTTTAAAATCTCAACCTGCAAGACCGGCTACTTCTCCGCCTTCTGATAATGGACCATTGGGAACTATAACAGGTACAATTCAGGATAATTATAAAATGCCACTTCCTTATTCTACAGTCTATGTCCTCAAACCTACCGACTCAACTGTTGTAACAGGAGGTTATGCTAATGATAAAGGTTTTATTTTGATTAAAGATGTACCTTTCGGAACATATATTTTGGAGATTTATGCAATGGGTTTTCGTAAGCATTACTCCGTTCCTTTTACTTTATCTCAAAAAAATAGTGTGTATAATTTTAAAAAATACACGATGACTGAAAGGGCAACACAAATGGGAGAAGTTGAAGTGACTGCTCAAAGAGAGATGTTGCAACAAAATTTGGACAAAACAGTGTATAACGTTGAGAATAACGTGATTGCAGATGGTGCGACAGCAGTGGAGGTTTTAGCTGAAATTCCATCAGTAGATGTGGACTTAGAGGGTAATGTAAGCCTGAGAGGGAGTGAGAATGTACGAATATTGGTAGATGGTCGTCCCTCAAACTTAACTTTAGATCAGATTCCCGCATCTCAAATTCAAAGTATTGAGGTGATTACCAATCCTTCAGCACGATTTGAACCGGATGGAATGAGTGGAATATTGAATGTGATTCTTAAAAAGAATCGTGAGCAGGGTTTCAATGGTATGGTTTCCGTGGGAAGTGCTCTCAATCTGTTTCAGAATGAGGTACTTCTAGAAAATGCCAATACCAATTTAAACCTCAATTACCACGTTGGTAAAATTAACTTCTTCTTCAACTATAGCTTCGGGCGTTATGGTTGGCATAGAGCAAGTCAAATGGATAAAACAACCTGGTTTGGTACCGATTCAACCTTTATGTATAACGAGGATCGGTTTGATATGCTCAACTCCAGACATAACCTCAAGACCGCATTGGACTATAAAATCAATTCTCAAAATATGCTCTCATTTGGTTTTGGAGCTTTCCAACATCAATCCGGAAGTACTAATACTAATCGTTATGAAAATAGCGATTTGATCTTGGGTGAACTGTTTCCTATTAATGAGTATGTTCAAAATGGTGAAGGAAAGAGAAAAGGGAGAAACTTTGAAAGCAATATCAGCTATAAATTCACTTCAGAAAAGAAAAAAGGAAGGGAGTTTTTTGCTGATCTTTTCTATACCCAAATGGGTGGAAGTAACTACAATGATTTCTTGCAGCACTATTTGTTTCCTACTGAAAAATTAGATTATTATCAATTGACACGCACCCTGAACAATAACAAAACAGGAACGGCTCAGTTCGATTTTATTACTCCGATTGGGAATGGGGGTAGACTGGAAACCGGGTATAAGTTTTCATACCGCTCTTTACAACAAGATTATAGTTTGTTTTATGGAACCAACGCATCAGATACCATTGAAGATATGCTCCAAAGAAATGATTTTGAATATAGAGAATACATTCAAGCCGGCTATTTGATCTATTCCAATTCCATCGCTGAGAAGTTTAAATATCAATTGGGATTGCGTGCTGAGTATGCAGACACCTATTCGGATTTAAAATCTACTGATACAGTTTATCGTAAACCTTACTTTAATCTATTCCCTACGATACACTTAAAATATGAGTTTAGTCGTGCAAATCAGATTCAGTTGAGCTATTCTCGAAGAGTGACCCGTCCCGGTTTTTGGCATTTGAATCCTTTTGTTGATGTTTCCGACAAACAAAATATCAGAAAAGGAAATCCTAACCTGGGACCCGAATTTGCCGATAATATCGAATTGGGTTACACTACCGTCATCAAGAATTCTTCTTTGACTTTCACCGCTTTTTACCGTATAAGAACCGACTTGATCACTCGATATACTGAAAGCTTACAAGCAGCCATTGAGGATGGATTTATTATTTACGACTTAATGGATGGAAATTATTTCACTACCCCGGTTGTTGCAGGGTATGACTCATTGGAATTTTTCCCTTATACTCTGACATCGACACAAAATATCAACAGTAGTGAAAATATCGGATTGGAGTTGGTTTACGCTCAAAAATTGTTTGATTTCTGGAGATTTAATTTGTCGACCAATTTCTACAGAGTGATCATTAAGAGTGAAGATTTGATTGACCCTAACCTTTCTAACGACTGGGCTTATGGAATCAGATTGAATCAGACCATTAAATTGCCTAAAGACTGGGATGTTCAGCTTAATTTTAGATTTCGATCCAAGTCTATTACAACGGGAAGTATGGGATTTCATGGTGGCGTTGGACAAGGAAGAAGAAGCGCATCCTATCACCTTAATTTAGGCGTTAAGAAGGGGTTCCTGGATAACAATCTGACTGTCAGCTTAAATATCCGCGACTTAATCTACAATCCCAAAACCTATATTCACACCTTTGCTTACAAAGAGTTTAACGGTTATGACGCCAATTCAGTTCGCTGGAGAAGCAGTTTCCAGGTTAATCTGACCGTTTCCTACAAGTTCAACAACTACAAGGAAAGAAGAGAACGAGGACGCGATGTAGATTCCATGGAACAACCGATGATGGACTAACTTGATTTCGGATTTCGGATCTCGGATTTCGGAATTAGAAACTTGATTATCAGCGAATTATATTAGAAAACAGCTTATTTTTTAGTTTTTTTCTTCTTTTTGAAATAAAAATAAAAGGGGGGCAGGATTTGCGGTGTCTTTTCTGTTAATCTGTCACCCCACTCTAGAATGTTTGACTCTTTTGGAAAATTTTATTTCGGATTTCGGATTGAAATTTAGAATTATTTAGCTATTTTAGAACATAACTTGCTGATATTCAATTGTATCAATTGCCACGTCTCTTTAGGGCGTGGATTGGGATTAACCCCAGAACCCAAGGGCTTTAGCCCAAATTTATTATTCCGCCCTCCGCCTTCCGCC
>JGI24711J26586_10000699_pt1 | contig 26105 bp, 18 predicted proteins | sample BioPla3DNA1_FD_26586 | JGI IMG/M metagenome (IMG submission 26586)
GGAACGGGGGTAAGCGGTCGCCGAAAGACGTTTACGGCAGGTCCTGGCGGCCTGCCATTTTTTATCCCGCCCCACCATGGAACTCGATGAAAAATATATGCAGGAAGCCCTGCGGGAAGCCCGGTACGCCCTGGCCGAGGAAGAGATTCCCATCGGCGCCGTGGTCGTGTGCCGGGGACGGATCATCGGGAAAGGACACAACATGACGGAACGGCTCCACGACCCTACCGCCCATGCCGAGATGATCGCGATCACCGCCGCGACGGAAGCCCTCGGCGGCAAATACCTGACGGACTGCACCCTCTACGTGACGGTCGAACCCTGCCCGATGTGCGCCGCGGCCTTGAACTGGTCCCAGATCGGACGGATCGTCTACGGCGCGATCGACCCCAAACGCGGATACACCCTCTTCTCCCCCTCCCTGCTCCACCCCAAGACCGCGGTCCAGGCGGGCGTGCTGGCGGAAATCTGCGGCGGACTCATGACGGATTTTTTTGCCGGCAAACGGAAATAGCGGTTTGCAGGTTTAGAAAATTTGTCATAAATTTGCGACCCATTGAGGTATGGTGTAATGGTAGCACTACAGATTTTGGTTCTGCCAGTTTAGGTTCGAGTCCTAATACCTCAACAGAAGAGGGACCGACTCTCTTACGGGACAATCGCAGTCACTGCGATCGCCCCGTTACTGTCTTAATACCTCAACAGAAGAGGGGCCGGTTCGAATATTCTTCCACCTGGGAGCAGGAAGAGCAGAGGAGGGTTTCTACAAACCACGGCCGCATCGATCCTTCACACAGACGGCTGTATGGCATATTCATGCGGCAAGACCCCCTTTTAAATGGCCATGTTGCCGCCGTGACCATGCCTGTAGCCATGTCCAGGGCATATTCCCGCGGCCGTGATTTGCAAAAGATTTCCGCCGCCAACGCTGTTCCGCATGTGCTTGACGACCCTTCAGGCGAAGGTAGTGTTTCAAAAAGTGTGTCCAGACCGTAGTCTGCAATTTAAAGAAAGTCGGAATATGCTTGGCAACCGTTCAGGCGAAAACCAGAATATGCTTGACGACCGTTCAGACGAAAGTCGGATCTGCGAGGGGGAGCATTGACCACCCCTTTTTGGCATCGCCTGCAAAACCCTGTGTGATAGTGGTTCGTTCCATTACCGCTCCGTGGACCCACCCACCTGTGATGGTCATTCCTTGCGCGAGCTGCGTCCCGTCCACATGCGAAGGAGTGCAGAATATTCATTCCTTGAGCGAGCGGCGATTGATTTTCAAGCCCTTGCAGAAAGAGGTGTGTCGGAATATTCACTCCTTGAACAGCGAAGATGCTTCCGGGGGTGTAGTTGCCTGATTTTGGTTGACTACCTTTTTCGTCTTAAGACTGAAGAAAGTTGACTCGGTTGATTGCATTTGGTATACTTTTTCTCTAAGCCTGTTTTCAGTTTACTTTCCGAGCCTCTCCTCTGTCGAGGCTGCCGTTTTCGTTAGAGGTTGAGTCTGCCTTGCATCCAACGATTGAATTCACGGCATCCAACGATTGAATTCTCGGCCGCATATTACCACTTTTTAGACTCTTTCCTTCCCGGCCTCAGCTCACTGTACTGCGCGTTCCGGGCTGGATTGGAGCGGCTGCTCGCCCCCCTCGTCATCTGCGTCATCGCTGCGCGACAACTTGCCGCCGCCCCCCACAGGAGGAAGAACAGGTGGCTGCCTGCGAGGGGGAGAACCAGAGGAGGGTTTCTACAAACCACGGCCGCACCGATCCTGCACACAGACGGCTGTATGGCATATTCATGCGGCAAGTCCCCCTTTTAAATGGCCATGTTGCCGCCGAGATCATGCCTGTAGCCATGTCCAGGGCATATTCCTGCGGCCGTGGTTTGCAAAAGATTTCCGCCGCCATCGCTGTTCCGCCTGTGCTTGGCGATCGTTCGGACGAAGGTAGTGTTTCAAAAAGTGTGTCCAGACCGTAGTCTGCAATTTAAAGAAAGTCGGAATGTGCTTGGCAACTGTTCGGACGAAAATCGGATCTGCGAGGGGGGGAGTTGAACGGGGCAACCGCAGCGGGTTTAAGGACCCATAATCAGTTGCAAGCGATTACGCGGGAGAGTTGAACCGGGCAACCGCAGCGGGTCGAAGGTAGCTTGCCAGCCGTTTCGGTTGTCGCCGGGGAGTTGAACGGGGCAACCGCCGGGGGTCGAAGCTGGCTTGCCTGCCGTTTCGGTTGTCGCTGGGGGAGTTGCAGCGGGCAAGCGTCGCGGGCGGGGATAAAGAAGGCCGGCTAAAAATTGCTTTTTAGTCGGCCTCTCTGCTGCTTGTCCGGCCTCGCCTTTCAAGGAAACGGCCTATTCCATCAACTGCAAGTCATTTATTAACACATCAGCGGAATAGAGCAAGTCGTTGTTTTTGTAAACGAAGTACTTGGGGAATTCAGAAATAACATAATACACGTCTCCGGCCTTGTTCACCTGTACGGATCTGACGTACTTGCCCGTGAACTCGTACAGCAGCGACCCGTTTTTCAGGATGACAGACTTGGAAGACCCGTCAGAAAGGAGCATCCGATAGTATGCGAACACGTCCTCCCCATCCAAGGCGATGCCATAACCATCATTAAGCCAGAAATCCTCATAGACGCGAATCTCGGCTCCGTTCTTATAGAGATGGGCCGTATAGGTGTTCTTCCCGTTCTTGCAGATATTTTTGTAAATCATAGCATAGACATCTCCCGCCTCGCTGACGGCGATGCCGAGCGGCGCGGCCTCGGAAGCGTCCGCCACCGAATTCCCGTTGCCGTCTGTTTTGTCAAGGGCCTTGCAGAGCAGGGTCCGGGTATGGTTCCCGTCCGGCGTGACCTGGTACAGGCAGACGTGGGTCTCGTCATATTCATCCTTGACGCCGCTCAAGACATAGGCCGTGCCGTCTTCTGCGACCGCCAACTGAAAGTTACCTGAAGCCAAATTGTATGCGGATTGTTCCTCAAGGAAATCCGTTCTTCTGTATGTCCCGGCGGCCAGGTCGACCGTCACCAGCCAGGCTGATTTTCCGGAAATCTCTATAGAATAAGCATTTGTTCCAATGACTGTAAAACCCGTTATATAGGCGTTGGTGTTGGTATATGGAACTGAGCATATCGAGTTCCCGTTCTTCTCTATGGAATGATATGAAGTTTGATGAGACCAGGTGTAAACATCCTGCTCGTACAGCGCAAAACCGTTCAGCGGGTAGCTGTAAAGCAGTTCACCGTTCATGTAAAGATAATTGTGTCCAGTCTTATAGAACACCTTCGTGCCTTGCGGCATCGTACGGCTCACCGTGACCGTGCAGGTGGCCTTGAAGCCCCCCTCGCCGCTGGTCGCCGTGATCACGGCCGTTCCCTCGGAGACGCCGGTGACCTTTCCGTCCGAGACCGAGGCGACCGAAGGGTTGTCGCTGAGCCAGGAGACGGACTTGTCGGCGGCATTCTCGGGATCGTAGGTGACCGTCAGGGTCTTGGATTCTCCGACCGTCAGGTCCATCACCGTAGGGATGAGGCCGATGCCCTTGAGGGTCTTGTCCGCCTCGACCGTGACCTCGCAGGTGCCCGATATTCCAGAACCGTCGTCCGCCGTGGCGTAGATCCGCGTCTTCCCTTCGGCGATCGCGGTCAGAAGCCCGTTCCGGTCGACGCTGGCGGCCTTGTCGTTGGACGAGGTCCACTTCACCGACTGGATGCTGGCGGTTTCCGGAAGGACCTTCGCGACGAGCTGACGGGTCTGGCCGGCGGTGATGGTGAGCGTCGAAGGGGTGACCTCGATGCCGGTCACCTTGATGAGGCTGACGGTGAGTCGGTAGGATGCGCTCTTCCCGTCCACCGAGGCCGTGATGGTGGCCGAACCGGCCTTCACGCCGGTCACGAGACCCTCCCCGTCGACTTCCGCGACCGAGCGGTCCGAACTGCTCCACTCCGGCTTGCGCGTCGTGTTCGCAGGGGTCACGGTCGCCTTCAGCTGGAGCGTCTTACCCACCGTGACGCTGCCCTCGCTCCTGCCGTCCGGATCCTGGACGGTGATGCCCTCGGCCAGAACGGGTTCGATGACGAAGTAATAGTCACCGGACACGCCGTTCGCGGAGGTCGCACGGATGACGCAGTCGCCGAGCGTCAGCGCCGTGACGTTGCCCTTGTCGTCCACCCGGCCGCATTCGGTCGTCGCCTCCCAGACGAGGCTCCGGTCCGTCGCGTCCGCCGGATCGAAGGCGACCTGGAGGGTGAACGTGTCGCCGACCTTCGCCTGGCCCCGGCTCCCGCCCTTGGCGTCGGTGAGCTTGATGCTCCGCACTTCTATGACCTTCGGCTTCACCGTGACGGCGCACCGGGCGGTCTTGCCGCCGTCCTTGGTGGTGACGGTGACGGTCGCGCTGCCGGCCTTCACGGCCGTGACCGTGCCGTTGGAGACCGTCGCGACGGACGCGTTGTCGGAGGACCAGGTGACGGCCTTCTCCGTCGCGTTGCTCGGGTTGACCATCGCCTCCAGCGTGGCGGTCGCGCCCTCGGTCAGTTCGACCGCGGTCTTATTGAGCGAAACGCCGGTAACGGCGACGGTAGGATCTTCCTTGGACCCGCAAGAGGCGAAAGAGACAAGGGACAAGGCGACAGCCGCGCCCTGTAACATCTTGGTAATGAACTTCTTCATGGCAATATGTCTTGTTTTAGTTGTCCGGATGAAAATATCTTTTCGCCGTAAAGGTAAAAAATTGTATTTAAATATTTTCAATTGTATTTATATATTTTTTCCGAACAAAACATTTGTTTGCCCCTTTCCGATATTCTGCTAACTTTGCATCGAAACGAACAACATCGCCCTGCCGGATCCCCATTTCCCCGGCGGAGCCGATCCGACAAATTTATGCCATGTTTGATTTTGAATGTATTCAATCCTTCTATTCTCGGTACGGGACCCGGGTCCGGGAGGCAAGAACGAAACTCGGACATCCCTTGACTTTGTCCGAAAAAATCTTGTATGCCCACCGTTTCGACCCGCAGGAGGAACAGGTGCTCCGACGCCGGGAATCCTACGGTGAATTCAAGCCGGACCGGGTCGCCATGCAGGACGCGACGGCCCAGATGGCCTTGCTCCAGTTCATGAGCGCCGGAAAAGATGTTACCAGTGTCCCTGCGACTGTCCACTGCGACCACCTCATCTGCGCCCGCAGCGGGAAGGAGGAAGATTTGGCCGACGCCCTCCGCGACAATGCGGAGGTGTACGAATTTCTCTCCGCGGCAGCGGCTCGTTACGGGATCGGCTTCTGGAAACCGGGAGCCGGAATCATCCACCAGATCCTGCTGGAAAATTACGCGTTCCCGGGCGGGATGATGGTCGGCACCGATTCACACACGCCGAACGCGGGCGGACTCGGAATGCTTGCCATCGGAGTCGGAGGGGCGGATGCGGTGGACGTGATGACCGGCATGCCGTGGGAACTGCGCATGCCCAAGCTCATCGGCATCCGGCTGACCGGTTCTCTGCAGGGTTGGACGTCCCCGAAGGATGTCATCCTCAAAATCGCGGGACAACTGACCGTAAAGGGAGGCACCAACGCCATTCTGGAATATTTCGGTCCGGGCGCGGAGACCCTTTCCTGCACGGGAAAAGCCACGATCTGCAACATGGGCGCCGAGGTCGGCGCGACCTCCTCACTCTTCCCGTACGACCGTTCCATGGAGGCCTACCTGCAGGCGACCGGACGGGCGCAGGTGGCCGCCCTCGCTTCCGCAGCAGCGGTCGACCTCCGCGCGGACGAAGAAATCGCTGTCCGCCCGGAAGCCTATTACGACCAACTGCTTGAGATCGATCTGTCCGCACTTGAGCCTCGGGTGAACGGCCCGTTCACCCCGGATGCCTCCTTCCCCGTCAGCCGGATGAAAGACCGGATCGCAGGGCAAGGTTATCCGAACCAAGTCGAAGTCAGCCTCATCGGGTCCTGCACGAATTCCTCCTACGAAGACCTCGCCCGAGCGGCTTCCGTCGCCAAGGCGGCAAACGCGGCCGGACTCAAGCCCAAGGCAAAGCTGATCATCAATCCGGGCAGCGAACAGATCCTCGCGACCGCTGAGCGGGACGGAATCCTTTCCACACTGAAACAAGCGGGGGCCGTCGTGATGGCCAACGCCTGCGGGCCCTGCATCGGCCAATGGCAGCGGAACACGGACGACCCGCTCCGCAAGAACACCATCGTCACCTCGTTCAACCGAAATTTCGCAAAGCGGGCCGACGGCAATCCCAATACCCATGCCTTCATCGTGTCCCCGGAAATGGCGATGGCCTTCGCCTTTGCGGGACGACTGGACTTCGATCCCCGAACGGACGCGATCGACGGCATATTCCTGGAAGAACCACGGGGCGACGAGCTTCCGAAAGGGGGTTTCGCTCCCTGCGAGAACGGCTACGTCGCGCCGAAGCCCGGAAGTCCGGATCCCGTCATCCGGCCGGACAGCAAGCGCCTCCAACGGCTGCGGCCGTTCCTGCCCTGGGACGGAAAGGACTTCATAGGAGTTCCCTTGCTGATCAAAGCGCAGGGGAAGTGTACCACGGACCACATCTCCATGGCGGGTCCCTGGCTCAAATACCGGGGTCATCTGGAAAACATCTCCGAGAACCTGCTGCTCGGCGCGATCGACGCATTTACCGGTCAATCCGGACCGGTGGCCCCGCGGGCGAAGGCCCTCCGGGATGCCGGAACCGGCAGTCTGGTGGTCGCGGAAGAGAATTACGGGGAAGGATCCAGCCGAGAGCATGCCGCGATGGAGCCGCGTTTTCTCGGGGTGAAGGCGATCCTCACAAAGAGTTTCGCACGGATCCATGAGACGAACCTGAAGAAGCAAGGAGTTCTGGCACTAACCTTCTCCGATCCGGCCGATTACGAAAGAATCCGACAGGACGACACCTTCGATGTGCACTGCGCGTCACTGGCTCCAGGGAAGCCAGTCGAAATCGTCCTGCATCATCGGGACGGAACCTCGGAAACGATCATAGCCAAGCACACGTATAACGAACAGCAGATCGGCTGGTTCAGGGCAGGATCCGCTTTGAACAGCATGAAGTCATGAAAATAACGGTACCCTTCATCCCGGGCGACGGCGTCGGACCCGAGGTGACCTCCGCCATGCGGAGCATTCTGGACGCCGCCCTCGAAAAAACCTATTCGGGAACAAAAACCCTCGACTGGCTGGAAGTACAGGCCGGACAAACGGCATTCGAACGGTTCGGAACCTACCTCCCCGACGAGACGATCCAGGCCTTCAAGACTCATCATCTCGGGATCAAGGGCCCCCTCATGACACCGGTCGGCGGAGGGATCCGGTCCCTGAACGTAGCGCTCCGGCAGGAACTTGATCTCTACGTCTGCCTGCGCCCGATCCGCTGGTTCAAAGGAGTCTCCTCCCCGGTTCTGCATCCCGAACGGGTGGACATGGTTGTCTTCCGGGAAAATACGGAAGACATCTACGCAGGGATCGAATGGGAGTCGGGAAGCCCGGAGGCCCGAAAATTCTACCGATTCCTCCGCGAAGAAATGGGAGTGGAGAAGGTGCGGTTCCCGGAGACTTCGGCATTCGGTGTCAAACCCGTTTCGAAGGAAGGTACCGAACGCTTGGTGCGCGCCGCCTGCAAGTACGCCCTGGCCCATGACAGACCCTCGGTCACGCTGGTGCACAAGGGGAACATCATGAAGTTCACCGAAGGAGGATTTAAAACCTGGGGCTATGAACTGGCACGACGTGAATTCCCCGACGAGGTCGCTTCCGGCAAGCTTGTCATCAAGGACTGCATCGCGGACGCCTTTCTTCAGAATGCCCTCCTCAAGCCGGAGGACTATTCCGTCATCGCGACGCTCAACCTCAACGGAGACTACATCTCCGACCTGCTCGCCGCTCAAGTGGGCGGTATCGGAATCGCGCCGGGGGCGAACATCAACTACGACACGGGAGACGCCATCTTCGAGGCGACCCACGGGACGGCGCCGGACATCGCCGGCAAGAATTTGGCGAACCCCTGCTCCAATCTGCTCTCCGGAACGATGATGCTGGAGCATCTGGGATGGAACGAAGCGGCCGACAGGATCTACGCCGCCTTGGAGCAGTCCTTCGCCGAAGGTTTCGCCACCTTCGACCTGGCGCGGATGATGCCGAATGGAAAGCCCCTGGGGACGAAAGAATTTACGGAACATCTGATCGAACGAATTTGACAACGGAACATGGACAAAAAAGAATACTTGATTTACAAGCTTTCAGACGAAATGAAGAACTGCACCAAGATTGATGCAGCCCTCTTCAAAAAACTTGACGTGAAAAGAGGACTTCGCAACGAAGACGGAACCGGTGTACTGGTAGGACTGACGAACATCGGCAACGTGGTCGGCTACGACCGCAAACCCGACGGCTCGCTGCTGCCGATCGAAGGAAAACTATTTTTCCGCGGCTACGAGATTCAAGATCTAGTCCACGCCTTCATGGAAGAGGATCGGCTCGGTTTTGAAGAGATCGCCTTCCTGCTGCTGTCGGGCAGGCTTCCGGACCGGGAGGAACTGGCGTCCTTTCAGGATGTCATCATTGACAATATGCCGCTGGAGCAGAAGACGATTCTGAACATCATCGAACTCGAAGGAAACGACATCATGAATATCCTTGCCCGCTGCGTGCTGGAATTCTACACCTTTGACGAGGATCCGGACAATGAGTCACGGGAGAACCTGATGCGCCAGAGTATCGAACTGATATCCAAACTACCCACGACAATCGCTTACGCCTACAACATGCTCCGACGTAAAGAACTGAAGCGGACGCTCCACATCCGGGATCCGAAGCCGGGGCTTTCCATCGCCGAAAATTTCCTCTTCATGTTGAAGGGCTACGACTATTCCCATCTGGAGGCCCTGACGCTGGACACGTTGATGATCCTGCATTCGGAACACGGAGGCGGTAACAACTCGACCTTCACGGTCCGCGTGACGTCCTCGACCGGCACAGACACCTATTCCTCTATCGCGGCAGGGATCGGCTCCCTGAAAGGTCCCAAGCACGGCGGCGCGAACCTGAAGGTATGCGACATGCTGACCTATCTGAAATCTGCCGTCAAAGATTGGACGGACGAGGCGGAGATTGAAAAGAATCTGCGCGATCTCCTGGCCGGGAAAACCTTTGACAAAAGCGGCCTGATCTACGGAATCGGTCATGCGGTCTACACAAAGTCCGATCCCCGGTGCCTGCTGCTCAAAAAGATGGCCGTCAGGCTGGCGACTGAAAAAGAGCGCATGGAAGAATACGAGTTCATGGAACGGGTCGAGCGGATCGCCATCGACACCGTCTATGCCGTCAAAGGACGCCAAAAGACGCTCTGTGCCAACGTGGACTTCTATTCCGGTTTCGTTTACGACTTGATCGGAATCCCGCGCGAGATCTACACGCCTCTTTTTGCCATGGCGCGGATCGTGGGCTGGTGCGCTCACCGAAACGAGGAGCTCAACTTCGAAGGACGAAGAATCATTCGTCCCGCCTACCGCTGCGTCACGGATGAGCGCCGGTATGTCGCCATCCAGAAACGCTAGCATCCGCTCGAACTGGGTAAGAAACATTCACTCAATTAATATATATATGAAAGGCATTTTTATTTTTCTGGCGGACGGTTTCGAAGAGATCGAAGCCTTGGCGACCTTGGACGTGCTCCGCAGAGGGGGCGTGGAGGTTCAGACTGTATCTATTCTGGATGATCCGTGCGTGACCGGCGCTCACCGGATTCCGGTACTGGCGGATTTAACCTATTCCGAATTCAAGGCAGAAGCCCAACTCAAGGGCACCACACGGGAAGATGTTCTCGTGTTTCCGGGCGGGCTACCGGGTGCGAAGTATCTGGCCGAGCATACGGATCTAATGGAAGAAATGAAGCGTCACTACGCGGAAGGAGGGACCGTGGCGGCGATCTGCGCGGCGCCCGGCCTCGTCGCTTCCCAGCTTCTCGACTTGAAGGGAAGAAAATTCACTTGCTACGACGGCTTTGAAGACCCCATGATCGCCCGGGGTGCCGAGTATGTCAAAGCGCCCGTCGTTACGGACCGGAATCTCATCACGGGACGCGGTCCGGGCTGCGCGATTGATTTCGCCCTGGCCATTCTAAAAACGCTGAAAGGAGAAGCGGTGGCCGATCAAGTCCGGCAGGGCATGATGATCGTCTAACCGACGCTAGCGGATGATGACGCGCTCGATGCGGCGCGGAATCGAAGCCAAAATTTCATACGGAATCGTGCCGAGCACATCGGCCAGTTCGGTGACGGTCGGATCCTCACCGAAGATGGTGACGGTGTCCCCCACCCGGGCATCTACCCCCGTGATGTCCAGCATACACATGTCCATGCAGATGTTCCCGATGGTCGGCACCCGGTGACCGTGCAGCGAAAAACTCGCCTTGCCGCAGCCCAGACGACGGTCGATACCGTCGGCATACCCCACCGGAATGGTAGCGATCCGGGTTCCTGCGGGAGCAACGGAACCGTTTCGGCCGTAACCGATGGCGCCGTCTTCCGGATGCAGTTCCTTGATCTGAAGTATTTTCACCTTCAGGGAGGCTACAGGCTTCAGACTCACGCCCGGCAGGGTGCTGATCCCGTAAATGCCGATGCCCAGCCGGATCATGTCATACTGGAATTGGGGGAACCGTTCGATCCCCGCGGAATTGAGGAGGTGCAGCATCGGGGCGTACCCGACCGCCTCCCCGATCGCCGCGGCGTTCCGTTCGAACAAGGAGGCCTGACCCATGGTAAAAGCATCCATCGCAGGATCCTCCGCCACGCAGAGGTGAGAATAGACGGATTTGACCCGAATGTTGGGACAGTCCTTCAAGAAAGTCAGCAATTCGGGCAATTCCCCGGTCATGAATCCCAGACGGTGCATGCCCGTGTCCAGTTTGATGTGGACAGGGAAGTCCACGATTCCTTTTTGCCGAAGGACAGCCGCGAGCGCTTTCAATGTATAAAGATTGGGGATGCCGGGCTCCAGACGATTCTCGATGATTTCCTCAAAGAAATCCGTTCCGGCTGTGAGGACCAGGATCGGCATACCGATACCGGCCTGCCGGAGTTCCATTCCCTCCACAGGCAGGGCGACTGCCAGATAGTCAGCCCCCGCATTCTGCATCATCAGGGCGAACTCCACCGCCCCGTGTCCGTAGGCGTTGGCCTTGACCAGGACCAGCAGTTTCGTCGCGCGCTTCAAGCGGGAGCGGAAATATCTGTAGTTGTAGTCACAGGCAGCGAGGTTGAGCTCCAGCCTGGAAAAATCGTCTTGCGCGTTGGACATGTTCTTCTATCAACTGACAAATTTACGTTTTTTCTGCCAAAATCCGCAGGAAATTGTCTACTTTCGAATCGGGCTCGGTCTTTGCTGACCAGAAGATCAAATAAAACTTTTAAAAAATGGATAATACAGCTCTGATTTGGGGCATCGTCATCGCCGTCATGATTCTGAGCTTTGTCATTCAGCAGATGTTGACAAAGCGCTTTGACAAATATTCCAAAGTCCCGACCTCCAACGGCATGTCCGGCGCGGAAGTCGCGCAGCGCATGCTGGCGGATCACGGCATCACCGACGTGCAGATCACCTGCATTTCGGGCAGGCTGACCGACCACTACAATCCGCAGACAAAGACGGTCAATCTCAGCAAGGCGGTCTACGAGCAGCGCAGCATGGCCGCCGCCGCTGTCGCCGCGCACGAGTGCGGCCACGTCATCCAGCATGCAACCGGATACGCTCCCCTGCGGCTCCGTTCCGCGATGGTTCCGGTGGTGAGTTTCGCCAGCAACATCGTGCAATGGGTGTTGCTGCTCGGTGTGCTGATGATCAAGATGTGGAGTGGATTGCTCTGGCTGGGAATCGCCCTGTTCGCCCTGACGACGCTCTTCAGTTTCATCACCCTGCCCGTGGAGATCAATGCCAGCCGGCGCGCGGTCAATTGGCTGGAAGATGTCGGAATCGCCAACTACGAGACCCGGCCGATGGCCGTAGACGCCTTGAAATGGGCCGCCTACACCTATGTCATTGCGGCCATCGGTTCTTTGGCCACGCTGATCTATTACATTTCGATGGCTTCCCGGCGCTAGAACAGGGTCGGATGGCTGTTGTCGAGTTCGTCGAGCAACCGTTCCATCGTTGCCTGCCGGAAAACGGCTGAACGCGATTTGACGCCGAAGCGGGCGCAATATTCCTTGACAACGGACATTTCTCCGTCATTCAGATAGATGACTTGCCTGTACGAACGTCGCAGGGAAGCTTTGTGCTTCTGAAAGAAATCCGGCTCCGGAGCCGGATACGACTTTTTTATTTTGGCCAAAACGTGTCGGATTTGGGTTGATTGTACAAAAATAGTTAATTTTGTCAAAAATAGCCACAATGAGCAAGAAGGTGTTGATTTTCTCCGCCCCGTCCGGCTCCGGAAAGAGCACGATCGTCGGCCATATTCTGAAAATCTACAAGGAAAGCATGGAGTTTTCCGTCTCCGCGACATCGAGGAAGCCCCGCGGCCAGGAAAAGAACGGACGGGAATATTTCTTCGTGACCCCGTCCGCATTCCGCAAACTGATCGGGGAAGACGCGTTCGTGGAATATGAAGAAGTCTACGAAGACCACTTCTACGGCACCTTGAAGTCCGAGGTCGAACGAATCTGGGATGCGGGACATACCATTGTTTTCGATGTGGACGTGAAAGGCGGGATAAACCTCAAGAAATATTTCGGCGACAAAGCCCTGTCCGTGTTCATTCAGGCTCCTTCCGTCGAAGCGCTCCGGGAGCGCCTGATCAAACGGGGTACGGACACACCGGAAGCCATCGAGGAACGTGTGGAAAAGGCCGCCGTTGAGATCACCTATGCGCCCGCTTTCGATTATGTGCTGATCAACGACGATCTTCAGACCGCCTTTGCCGAAATCGAACAAGTGGTATCCTCCTTCCTTTCCGAGCACGACGAAACCACCCATCCCTAGTCCCATGCGCATCGCTGTCTATCCCGGATCCTTCAATCCCCTGCACATCGGCCACCTGGCCATCATGCAGTATCTAACGAAAGAGCGCGACTATTTCGACTGGGTGTACCTTGTGATCTCTCCCAAGAATCCGATCAAGAACATCGCTCCGGCGACCGCGATGGACCGATACAGAAATGCGGTGAAGGCTGTCAAGCGGCATCCGGACCTGCATGTATGGGTCGAGGACATCGAAATCCACATGCCTCCCCCGCAGTACACGATCAACACGCTGGACGCGCTCAAACGCCGGGAGCCTGAGAACGAGTTCAAACTCGTCATCGGTGCGGACAATCTGGAGAACATTCACCGCTGGCGGAATTTCCAGCGGATTCTCACGGAATACGGGGTTGTCGTCTATCCCCGCAAGGGCTACGATCTCGCCACCATGAAGAAGCAGCTGATCGAAGAGTGTAAGCATCTTCCTGTTCCCTATGTGCTGGATGAGTCGGAAATCACAGCCGAGGGGATGAGAAGCTTGGAAGAAACCCTGCAGCGGACCTACAACATCCGCATCATCGACGCCCCGATCGTGAACATTTCTTCGACCGAAATCCGGATGGGCCAGGCGGCCGGACGCGACATGTCCGAATGGCTGATGTAGAGCATTGGCCGAAAACAATATGAGAAAACAACACGTGTATCTGGCTTCCAAGCCACGCTATGAAATCCTGGATGGGTTGAGAGGAGTCGCCGCGCTGATCGTGGTGGCTTACCATCTCTTCGAGACCTATTCGAAAGGAGCCCCTTACCAGATCATCAACCATGGCTACCTCGCGGTAGACTTCTTCTTCGTGCTCTCCGGCTTCGTGATCGGATACGCCTACGACGACCGCTGGGACCGGATGTCCCTTGGGGGGTTCTTCAAAAGGAGAATCACGCGGCTGCACCCGATGGTCATCATGGGAACCGTCATCGGGTTGCTGATGTTCTACTGGGGAATGGATGCTTTCCCGGACATCGGGCAGGCACCGGGGTGGAAAATCGCCCTCTGCTTTATCCTGGGTGCCTTGATGATTCCAGTGAAGCCGAGTCTGGACATCCGCGGCTGGCAGGAAAGCTATCCGCTCAACGGCCCGCAATGGACCCTGATGCTGGAATACTGCGGAAATATTCTCTATGCCCTCGTAATCCGCCATCTTCCGAAGTGGATCCTCACGCTTTGCGTCGCCTTCTTCGCCTTCTTGACCCTCGATTTCTGCCTGGGATGGAACACCTTCGGGCTGCTCGGTCTTTACCAAGGCAGGGTCATCGGAGGGTGGTCCATCACACCTGATCAATTGTACATCGGTTTCGTCAGGCTGCTCTATCCCTTCTCCGCCGGGCTTTTGATCGCCCGGATCCGGAAGTTCATCAAGTTGAAAGCCGGATTCTGGTGGTGTTCGCTGCTCCTGGTTCTCCTCATGGCATCGCCCAGAATCGGGGCCGCGCCTACCTTCAATCCTGCGACAGGATCGCTGGTGGAAGCCGGTGGCATCCTCTTCAACGGGATGTATGAAGCCCTCGCCATCTTGATCTTCTTCCCGCTCATTGTCATGATGGGAGCGGGCAGCCAAGTCAGCGGGAAAAGTGCCAAAGTCTGCAAATTTTTCGGAGAAATTTCCTTTCCGATTTATATCACCCACTATCCGCTGATGTATTTTCAAATGTCCTGGAAGGCTGCCCATCCCGAGGCCCCGATGTACCAGCACGTGATGCTCGCGGCCGGTCTGTTTATCCTTTCCATCTTCCTCGCCTACGCTTGCCTGAAAATCTACGACGAACCGGTCCGTAACTGGCTGAAGGAACACTGGCTCAAACGGGTTCCGAAGCGGGCTTGAGAGAACGTCCTACCGCAGCGCGATGCAGACCGGCTTCCCGATCTCGATCCGTTTACCGGTGTCGGTCAATTGTCCGCTGTCCGGATGGATTGCATAGATTTCGATCCGGTCGGAATCCCTGCAGGCGCACAGGAGGTACTTTCCGTTCGGGGTGACGGCGAAGTTGCGGGGATGCTTCCCCGTCGGCTGAAAGCCGGTTTTCTTCACCTTTCCGGTCGTGGGATTCACCCGGAATATGGCGATTCCGTCCCCTTTGAGCCGGTGGCTGGTGTAAAGGAAACGCCCGTCCGGTGTCTGATGGATGTCGGCGCTTCCGTGTCCCTTTCCTGAATAGGCTTTCAGCTGCTGGATCTTCTTCAGGACACCGTCCCGGTAGCGGAACACCGTCAGGACATCTCCCAGTTCATTGAGGAGGTAGGCGTTGCGGCCTCCGTTTCCGAAGATGAAATGGCGCGGGCCGAGCCCCTTCTTTCCGGAATAGGCCACCTCGCCTTCCGGTACACCGCGGAAGGCAGACGGAAAACGGAAAATCCGGTCTCCGCCCAGATCGACGGCAAAGATCGATAACCCGTCAGGCGAAACGACGGCGCAGTGCATGCGCGCCGGACGGGAAGGGTAGAAAGTACCCGCTTTCGGCCCGACGGACTTGTCGTCCGACACGGGCAGGAACGTGACCGAGCCTCCGGAATAATTCGACGTGAGGAGGTAGTGGTTCACATAGAGAATATTGCAGGGACCCGCGTCCTGCCCGCCTCCCAGATTCCGGATTCCCAGCACATCGATCGTCCGTTCTCCGAGACGGTATGCGACGGCCGCTTGGCGGCCGTCATCATATTCGGAAACGGAATAGGCGTAACCCTCTTCAGAAGAGAATACGACGAAGGAGGGATTGCCGACCGCCGCCGTGTCCAAGAGTTGGAAATCGGCCGTTTGTTGGTCGAAAGAGAAGAGATACACCCCTTCGCTGGTACTGCCTTCGGTATAGGTTCCGACGAGCATTTGAAGCCGGTCCCCGGCGTTCGCGCCCAGGCACAGCATTCCGGCAAAAAGGAAGATGAAGATTCGTTTCATAGCAGTAAAGATAGAAAAAATTCCGCGACCGAGCGATGCAAGCATTCGCCGCCCCTTTGACGAGAGTTGAACATTATTCGTGGAGGGTAAATGCCCACGCTTTCACATATCACATAAAAACCGTACCTTGCCGGAACTAAACTTCACAACTATGAAACGCTCCGGAAAAGTCTATATCAGAGGCTCATTGGGACACGTTTACCAAAGGTCGGTCTCAGGCTTCGTTATCTTCTACACAATTGAAGATTATCTCATGTTCTTCATGATCTTTTGCTCGCTGGCACGGAAACACCACGTTCGGATTCTGGGGTTGTGCCTGATGGTGGATCATATCCACTTTCTCGTTCAGGCGGACTGTCTGCAATCCATCTCGAAATTCGTGCAGGAATATTCAATCGCTTTCGTGCGAGCCTACAACAAGGAATATGGATTCCACGGGAGTTTGTTACGATCTTCGTTCGGAATTTCCAGTAAAGTGGGAGACAAAAAGAAAAGGACAGCCATCGCGTACCTCTATAACAATCCGGTGGAAAAGAAACTCTGCCGAAAGTGCGAGGAATACCGCTGGAACTTTCTCGCCTATGCAAATTCCGACCATCCTTTTTCAGAAAAGTTGATCCTTTCAAAGGCTTCCGCAGGACTCAGGCGCGCAATCCGTTTCGTTCGGCTGATGTCGCGCTCCGGCAGGGTCGTTGTCCGGCAACAATTGAATAAAATGTTCAGCGCGCTCTCGATCAAGGAGAAGAATCAACTGGCCGACTTCATCATCCGTACATATTCATGCATTCAGTATGAAAAGAGCATCTCATACTACGGCTCTTATCCGCAGATGGTACAGGCGATCAACAGCAACACCGGAAGTGAATATGACCTGAAGGAGGACTTCAACCCCTATTCCGACCGGGCTTTCATCCGAATGGCCAACAAGGTTGTCGGAAGTGCAGGCAAAGAAGGATTGAAGCATTTGCTGCACAGCAGCACCGAGGAGAAACTGTCCGTGCTGAGGTCCTTCATCAATGAGTTGGCTGTCGCTCCTCTGCAGGCCGTCAAGTTTTTGCGGCTGAAAGGAGCTGTTCTGCAAGACAGTCGAAAAATCGCGCCGTCGAGTCGGGGAAATGTTGCCGACTACTGTGGAGGGCAACAAACTTAAAACCAATTAATTAAGTTATTATCATCTCCGCCAATGCGGAGAGATAAATTCCCTTTAACATCCAAACAATGAGACAGTTGGCCTCCACGCCGGGGCCGGGGTCGGGGCAGGGGTCGAAGCCGGGGCAGGGGCAGAGGCAGGCAAGAAAAAGAGACCGGCCGAAATTGGCCGGTCTCCCACATAGTCATATTCAGCGATTACTGCTCGTCGGGTCCTTGATCGTCCGGTCCGGAATACGGCCCCTGAGGTTCGGGCTGAGGGCCTTGCGGTCCCTGGGCACCGGCCTGCTGCTGAGCCTGATACATCTTCTCGAAGGCCTTGTTGAGCTCGTCAGAGTAGCGATCGATGTCATCCAAGTTCTGGTTCTTGACCGCCTCCTTGAGGGGATTCAGGCTGGCTTCCACTTCGCTCTTCACGTCTGCGGGCACCTTGTCGCCATTCTCCTTGAGGTACTTCTCCGTCTGGAAGCAGAGAGCGTCGGCATTGTTGATTTTGTCCGCCCTGTCCTTGGCTTCCTTGTCGGCTGCCTCGTTGGCCTTCGCCTCATCGCGCATCCGCTTGATCTCTTCGTCGGAAAGTCCGGACGAGGCCTCGATGCGGATGTTCTGCTCCTTGCCGGTCGCCTTGTCCTTCGCGGACACGTTCAGGATGCCGTTGGCATCGATATCGAAGGTCACCTCAATCTGCGGAATACCTCTCGGAGCCGGGGCGATGCCATCCAGATGGAAGCGACCGATCTCCTTGTTGTCCTTCGCCATGGGACGCTCGCCCTGCAGGACATGAATCTCGACGGATGGCTGGTTATCAGCCGCCGTGGAGAACACCTGCGACTTGCGAGCCGGGATCGTCGTGTTGGATTCGATGAGCTTGGTCATCACGCCGCCCAACGTCTCGATACCGAGGGAAAGCGGAGTGACATCCAGAAGCAGCACATCCTTCACGTCTCCGGCGAGGACACCGGCCTGGATTGAAGCGCCGATGGCTACAACCTCGTCCGGGTTCACGCTCTTGTTCGGCTCTTTTCCGAAATATTCTTTCACGAGCTCCTGCACTTTCGGAATACGGGTGGAGCCGCCGACGAGGAGCACCTCGTCAATGTCGGACGGCTTCAGACCGGCATCCTTGAGCGCCTGGCGGCACGGATTAATCGAACGCTGGAACAGGTCGTCGCAAAGTTGCTCGAATTTCGCGCGGGAAAGGGTCTTCACCAAGTGCTTGGGAATTCCGTCCACCGGCATGATGTACGGCAGGTTGATCTCGGTAGAAGTCAGGTTGGAAAGTTCGATCTTCGCCTTTTCCGCCGCCTCCTTCAGGCGCTGAAGGGCCATCGGATCCTTCCTCAAATCCAGACCGCTGTTCTCGGACGCGAACTCTTGCGCCAGCCAGTCGATGATCTTCTGATCGAAGTCATCACCGCCGAGGTGGGTGTCTCCGTTGGTGGACTTCACCTCGAACACACCTCCTCCAAGTTCCAGAATGGAAATATCGAAAGTGCCGCCACCCAGGTCGTAAACAGCGACCTTCATGTCCTTGTGCTTCTTGTCAAGGCCGTAGGCGAGCGCCGCCGCGGTCGGCTCGTTGATGATACGCTTCACATCGAGTCCGGCGATCTTGCCGGCTTCCTTGGTCGCCTGACGCTGCGAGTCGGAGAAGTAGGCCGGCACGGTAATGACAGCCTCTGTGACATCCTGGCGCAGGTAGTCTTCGGCGGTCTTTTTCATCTTCTGCAGCACCATCGCAGAAATCTCCTGCGGTGAATACAGTTTGCCGTTGATGCTGACGCGCGGAGTGTTGTTGTCTCCTTTCACAACCTCGAAGGGCACACGTTTGACCTCCGTTTGGACCTGATCCCAGGTCTCGCCCATGAACCGCTTGATGGAGAAGATGGTGTTCTTCGGATTGGTGATGGCCTGCCGCTTCGCAGGGTTTCCGATCTTCCGCTCACCGCCTTCCGTAAACGCCACAACCGAAGGAGTGGTTCGCTCGCCCTCGTTGTTGATAATGACAGTAGGCTGATTGCCTTCCATAACCGAAACGCACGAATTCGTGGTTCCCAGGTCGATTCCAATGATTTTTCCCATATTAATTATACTTTATTTTTCCTTGATTAAAATATGCTTCCGGGCTTTTTCCGTCCCGGCTGTTCTGAACAATAACCAATGTTGTGCCATTGCTCCCCCGCTGACAAATTGGCAGAACCGGTCACAATGCGGTGAGTATTCTTATATGATCATGCATGAGCGGTAAAATATCAGGAGTAAGTGGGAGTATCTTTTGTAAATACGGCATAAATAACTATCTTTGGCGAGTTAAAACCATGACTCAACCGGCAGATATCGAAATGCAACAAGCGCCGCTTATCTTATCTGCAGGGTGACGCGAATGACAACAACAGTTAATTTTGTTTAACATAAAAACCAAACATCACCATCATGAAAACCGCTAAAAGTCCCCTGCAGANAGTGCTTCTTGCAGTGACTGTGTTGTTTGCTCTNCTTGCTTGCCAAGAAAAGGANATTACTACAGTTCCTGCCAAGATCGTGCTTGACAATGCAGACGGTTTCGGGGCTGTTGCCGTCAAATTCAGCAACAAAGTCGAAACTNAAAGCATTTCTTTTACCGCCGATGGCGACTGGCGCATCCNCGTGCCGTCCGATGCCACTTGGATTACCGTCTCGCCTTCCTCCGGCCATGGAAACGGAGAAAAAGTTACCGCTCAGATCACGGTTCAGGCCAACCTCGTGGAAAAGAAACGGGGAGCTACCCTGTCTTTCATCAGTGACGGTCTGGAACAAAAAGCGCTGGTCATGCTGGAACAGGAGCAGTTGTACATCCGCAAGATGCAGCTTCCAGGATCGAAAGTCCTGATCGGACAAGCGGCCTCTACATACACGGTCAAGGTCACTTCCGTGTTTGTTGACAGCTTCACGGCGTCAAGCACAGCCTCTTGGCTTACGGCAAAAATGGGAGCGAATTCCGGCGAACTCAAGCTTACCGTTACCGCCAACAACGGGGCTCTCCGCTCCTGCGACATCGTGCTTACCTCCGCTCCCATTCCCGGAGAAGAGAGTATTAAAGCCCACCTCAAAGTGACGCAGTTCAACGTAGCCGCCCCCAAGCCAGACATCCTGGACATCGATTTCAAATCTGACGGGAGCGCGATCGATGTCGCTGCCGGAAGGACTGTGACCTACTATCCCGGAGATGAATGCGTAGTCTCCCTGAACAAGACCTGGAATACCTATGTGCCGTCTTTCAGCCATTCGATGGGCGGTGCCTATACAGCAGGCTGCTACAAGGTTGAGGAAGACGCTGAAATGATCTCTTTGATGGAGGATGGCTACTCCATGGAAGCCGTTTTCATGCTCTCCGAAGAACCCAACGGCAAAGAAATCAAAGCCTTCTCCTGCACCAGGTCTGGCGGAACCGCCCTGATGGTCGGCAACAGCAGCCACAACAACAACCTGACCTTCATCATCAACAACGGCGGATGGAAATTCTGCGACAGCGGCATCGTTCCCGTTCCCGGAACCTACTATCACGTGCTCGGGACCTGGGACAAGGCGAGCGGAGACCTGATCTGCTACATCGACGGAGAGAAAAAAGCGGTCGTGACGGGAATCACGGGAGCATTTAAACGCGCGACCATGACCCCCAACTACTTCACGATCGGTGGCAACCAAGCCAACGATGGCGGCTGGAGAGGAGATGTGGTGGAAGCCTGCCTCTACTCGACCGTCATTTCTGCCGATGAAGCGTACGCAAGGGCGATCGAGACCGGCCCTAATCACATGTTGTTTACCGAATAGACCCTTGATCATTTACGAATATGAAAAAAATCATCCACATCGCAGCTTTGGCGGTCTTGTCCGTGCTGGCACTCTCAGTCTCACAGAACGCGGCTGCGCAGAAACGAACGATTTCGGGTATTGTGGTCGGCTCCGACAACAATGCTCCCCTTCCCGGCGTGGCCATTCACCTCAAAGAAGACGCCACCATCTTTACCTTGACAGACAACAACGGAAGCTATTCTCTGGATGTACCCGGCAATGAAGGGACCGTCATCTTCGAGATGCTCGGCTACGATACGAAGGAAATCAAGCTCTCTGAATCTCCCGTTCTCTTCACGGTTGTCACCATGATCATCCAGGCCAGTACCTTGGACGAGGTGGTTGTCGTGGGTTTCGGTACCCAGAAGAAAGAATCGCTCGTGGGTGCCGTCCAGGCTGTGAAACCCGAGAATCTGGTCGTGACTTCCTCCAATCTCACCACCTCCTTCGCAGGAAACATTCCGGGAGTGATCGCCACACAGACGTCCGGAGAACCCGGCTATGATGCCGCTAATTTCTACATCCGCGGGCGCTCCACCTTCGGCTACAGTACCGGCGCGCTTATCGTGCTGGACGGAGTCGAGATCACAGCCACGATGCTCAACAACATTCCGCCGGAGGCCATCGAATCCCTGTCCGTATTGAAAGACGCAACCGCTACCGCGCTCTACGGTTCACGCGGTGCGAACGGCGTCATCATCGTCACGACCAAGGAAGGGCGGAACGCTGAAAAGTTGAGAATTGACGTGTCCTTCGACAACACGATCTCGATGCCGACGATGGTGCAGGAAATTGCCGACGGAGTCACGTACATGGAACTCTACAACCGGTCCCGCTACAACGATGCCCGTGCCACAGGCTCAGAGTATGTACAGTATTACTCCGACGAGAAGATTGACGGGACGCGCAGGGGCCTCGATCCCTATGTGTTCCCGAACAACAACTGGTATAAGATGCTTTTCAAGGACTACTCGATGAACCAGCGCCTCAATCTTTCCGTACGTGGTGGCGGCACGCAAGTCAATTATTTCCTCAACGCATCCATATTCAATGAGAACGGTATCTTGAACAAGCCGACCGAAACACCGCTCGACATTCACATGAACAACAAGAAGTACTTGTTCCAGAGCAATGTCACGGCCATGATGACGCGTACCACGAAGATCTCAATGAAGCTGAATATGCAGATCCAGTACAACTACTCTCCCTACGAGAGCACGAACAATCTGTTCTACTATGTGATGCGCGCGAATCCCACCAAATTCCCGGCAGTGCTTCCGGCACAGAAGGGCGACAAGTACGTCCGGTACGGGAACAACGACACTTGGGACACCGGCAACACGGATTTAAACCCCTACGCGCTCCTCAGCCGGGGCTATAAGAACCGGTTCTACTCCTATACCACGGCGCTTATAAATGTGGACCAGAATCTGGACATGATCACCAAGGGCCTCTCGGCGAAGGCGATGGCATCCTTCTACAACTATGCCTACGCTTCCACCAACCGGTACATGACTCCGTATTATTTTAAGGTTGTCAGACCATCGGTCAATGCGGACGGAACCTGGAGTTACGAACTGGATCAAGCAGGTGATCCCGGCAACACATACCTTACCAGCACCGTCTCGCACGACGGTTACCACGAATGGTCACTTCAAGCGTCCATCAATTATGCGAGGGCTTTCGGCAATCATGACTTCGCGGCAGACCTCGTCTACCACATGAAAGAAAAAGTCAACAACGCTGTGGACGCATCAGAAGAACAATTGCTGCCTTTCCGCGAGCAATGACTCGCGGGTCGTCTGACGTACAACTACGCGCACCGCTACTATATCGAGACGAACTTCGGTTACAACGGATCCGAAAACTTCATGGCCGGAAAGCGATTCGGTTTCTTCCCCTCCGTCGCAGTCGGCTGGACGATCTCCAACGAACCATTCTTCGCCCCTTTGCGCAGTACGATCAACAACCTGAAATTCCGTGCGTCCTACGGTCTGGTCGGGAACGATGCCCTGGCGCAGCGGTTCCCCTACCTTACCGAAGTGAATATGGGAAGCCGTGCCTTCCGATTCGGTCTGCCGCTCCGTTCCGAGGGCGCGGGCTACATCAACACCTACGGAAATGAAAACGCTTCCTGGGAGGTCTCGAAAAAGTGGAATTACGGCGTAGACCTGACCTTGTTCAAAGACCTCAGTTTGTCGGTAGACTACTTCCTGGAACACCGTTCCAACATTTTCATGCAACGGCAATCGCTCGCTTCCATCGCTGGAATGACAACTGCCAACCTGCCATACGCCAACATTGGCAAGGTTGACAACTCCGGTGTCGATATGTCTTTGGATTACAACCGCGTTGTTTCTTCCGATTTCCTCTACTCGATCAGGGGCACGTTCACATACGCGCACAACAAAATCGTTTTCCGGGATGAACCGAACTATTCNGACGAGAACAAGCATCTTTCACAGATCGGCCATTCCATGGACGCGCCCAGGGTATTGATTGCCGANGGCCTGTTCACTTCCCAGGAGGAGATTGACAGCAGTCCGAGACAGAGTTTCGGATCCTACTATGTCGGCGACATCAAGTACAAGGATGTCAACGGGGACGGAGTCGTCGATTCCAATGACACTGTCTACGATGAAACCCCCACGTTGCCCAGGATGCAATTCGGATTCGGCGGATCCATCAAGTATCAAAACTGGGATGCCGCGATCATGTTCCAAGGTTCCGCCGCCTACAAGATCCTCATGAGCAACCATCATCCCTTCTGCGACATGGCGCATTTCGGCTACGGTATCGCCAAATACATCGCGGATGACCACTGGTCGTGGGACAACAACAATGCCGCGGCGGGCTATCCCCGTCTGACCGCTACGCCAAGCAACAACAACACGATGGCCTCCACCTTCTACCTCAAGGACGGGAAATATGTGAGGCTCAAGAGCGCTGAGATCGGCTATTCTTTCTTGGAGAACTTCAGGGTCTACGTTTCAGGAAGCAACCTGTTCTACATCTCTCCCTTCAAGTTCTGGGATCCTGAAAAAGGCAACGGAAACGGTCTGTCTTATCCGCTCCAAAGAACTGTCAGACTTGGTATTCAGTTCAACTTCTAAACAATGCAAGTAATTATGAAAAAGATATTGAACATCATCGTTACCCTTACATGCAGTCTTGCCTTCGCCGCATCCTGCAATTTCCTGGACGTGGTTCCGGAGGGGAAAGCCACCATGGATGACATCTTCAAGACCCATGTACAGGCGAACAATTTTGTAGCGTCTCTCTACTCGACTACGTACATGCCGGCCAAATACGGAAGCCAGGGCTGTATTGATCTGGCTGCCGGCGGAGACATCATGTCCAGTTTCTACGGCTCGGTCCGGTATTTCAAATGGAAGAGCATCATCTACGACAACGCCGAGACACCTTCCAACACCTATCTGGCGATGTGGTCTCAAGCTGCGACTAGTTATCCGACCGGATACAGCGCCTACAGACTTTGGGAATGCATCCGAAATGCCTATCTGGTCCTCGACAATGCGGAAAAAGTAGGTGATGCCACCGAGACGGAGATCAAAGGTTGGCAAGGAGAGGCCTATTGGGTCATCGGCTATTGCCACCAGACCCTTCTCGAATATTATGGCCCCATCCCGCTTGCCAAAGAACTCATTCCGCTCGATTTTGAAGGTAAAGATCCCCGCGCTCCCTACCTGGAATGTGTCCAATTCATCTCCGACATGTACGACAGGGCGGCAGAACTTCTCCCTGCAACCAGAAGCGCCCAGTATTACGGAAGAGCGACGAAGACGCTCGCCTTGACCCTCAAGGCACGGCTCTGGCTATATGCGGCATCTCCGCTCGTGAACGGAAACACGGAGTGGTACGGCAACTTCAAAAATCCGGACGGCACCCCGCTCATGCCGCAGACGTATGACAAGGAACTCTGGAAAAAAGCAATGAATGCCGCGGAAGAGGCCATTACAAGAGGGGAAGCCGATGGTTTCAAGCCCTATGCGACCAGCAAACAGTCGGACCCCTTCCAGCGTGGCTACGAAGACTATCGCGCCGCTTTCGTCGGACCGCAAGGATCCTCCGCATCCTTCAACAACGAAGAAATTCTTCTCGGAGTCGCTTCGAGCGAATACGAGATGAAGAATTTAGCCGTGAAGCGAAGCCCCAAAGATAAGGATGGCAAATATTACTACAAGCGGGACGGATTCCGCGGGTACTTCGTTCCGACTTTCGATGCGGTCGAAAACTATCTTTCGAAGAACGGCCTTCCGATGGATGTCGATCCCGAGACGAAGAACGTAAACCTCTATGCCTACAATCCTGCCGCCGAGACTGCCAACCTCAATCTCAACAGGGAACCGCGTTTCTACGCATCGATCGGTTACGACCGCGGAGAATATGACATCGACGGCAAGACCATCATCCTCAAGTGCCGCTTTGGCGAAGAGCAGCAAAATAGTTGCAACATTGCCGACGAGTACCAAAGCTGCACGGGCTACTATGTCAAGAAATGGATTTCCAGGACCGACACCTACAATCCCGACAACAACACATTCGGATTCAACTCCTACTATAGACCGTATGTAAGATTCACGGAGGCCTATCTGGACTATGCCGAAGCCGAGGCTGAATACACCGGAACACTTTCTGCCAAGGGCTTGAGCTACCTCAACAAGGTTCGCCGACGCGCCGGACTTCCGAATTTCGAGGATTCCTGGGCGCTTGTCGGGGGCATGCCTACCGGAAAGCAACTCGTGGATGCCATCCGGCAGGAACGTATGTCGGAATTCTGTCTGGAGTGCCGCTGGTTCCACGACCTTCGCCGGTGGAAGACCGCCCATCTTGTGCTCGGTAAAACTCCGAAATCATGGAATCTGAACGGCAGTGCCCCGGAGGACTACTACCAGGTAATCGATGTCTACGAAGGAGCGCAGACCCGGACTTTCACCGCGCCGAAGAACTACTGGTTGGCTGTTCCGCAGGATCAGATCAACATCAACCCGAATTTTGTCCAGAATCCTGGCTATTAATCGGGAAGTTTAAATAACTTTGTTAGCAGGGAGTTCTGTACTCCCTGCTTTCTTGAATTGAGTATGAGACACTTCTTCAGATTATTCTTGCTGATGATATGGAGCGTCTGCTTGGCTGCCTGCGCAGGGGACAGTGGAGAGAAAGCCGA
>JGI24711J26586_10000701_pt1 | contig 26101 bp, 20 predicted proteins | sample BioPla3DNA1_FD_26586 | JGI IMG/M metagenome (IMG submission 26586)
CAATAGCGAGAGGTATAACGAGATATAAAGTGCTTGAGCAAGTAAACAAATCTGGTTGAAAATTCCGTATCGTGATTCCGGTAACAATGTTTAATGGGTATACCTTTAAAAATATAGCAAATAGGGGGTTATAAAATGAAAATTAAAGCAGCAGTCGTGTATGAGAAGGGTCAGCCTTTCGTGATGAAAGAATTGGAGCTCGATCCTCCGAAGGAAAATGAAGTTTTAGTTAAAGTATCTGCTTGCGGCGTTTGCCACACTGATGATGTAGCACGCCATCAGATCATACCTGTTCCTCTGCCAGCGGTGTTTGGCCATGAAGGCAGTGGTGTGATCGAAGAAGTAGGTCCTGGCGTTACCGGCTTCAAAAAAGGAGATCGTGTAGGATTTTCCTATGGTTACTGTGGAGAATGTGAAGCATGTCGTACTGGTCATCCTTTTGGATGCGAAAGAAATCGCGTATTGAATTTCTCAGGCCAGCAATTTGATGGAACAAAACGTCTTCATGATGGTGACCAGGAAGTATCATCCTTCTTTGGACAGGGCGCCTTTGCATCACATGCTATAGTGCATGTGAACAATCTTATTCCTGTAGAGGAAGGCTTTGACCTGGGTATGGTAGCTCCTATGGGTTGCGGTATCCAAACTGGAGCAGGAGCAGTTCTTAACTATTTAAAACCCGATCCTGCAAGCTCAATCATAGTTACCGGATGTGGTCCTGTTGGATTAAGCGCAATTATGGGAGCTAAAATTGCAGGTTGTACCACAATTATAGCTTGTGATATTAAGGATTCCCGCCTTGAGGTAGCTAAAGAATTCGGTGCAACACATACAATTAACAGTATGAACGTAGAAAGTGTTGTAGACGAAGTTAAGAAGATTACTCGTATTGGAACTAACTATGCTATAGACTGCACAGGAGTCGGCCCATGTGTCAGACAGTCATTGAATTGTGTTCGCAGCTTAGGTACCTGTGTTATCTTAGGAGCTACTGAAGAGCTCACAATACATGTTGAAAACGAACTGATGGGCGCAGGAAAGAAATTAATAGGAATAGTTGAAGGATGCTCCATCCCTCAGGTATTTATTCCAAAATTGTTAGAATACAACAAAAAAGGCATGTTCCCATTTGACAAGATGATTACTTACTATGATTTTGACAAGATTAATGAGGCATTTGAGGATACAAAGAATGGTAAGGTAATAAAAGCAGTATTAAGAATGGATTAATATGAATTAACAATTCATCATCTAATCTGTATTTGAAGGCCTGTAGAGAGATAATCTATCAGGCATATATTAGAGCGCAAGGAGGAGAAGAAAAGGTATGAAGAATAAATATTATCCACATCTTGCAAGTCCTATTACTATTAACGGAGTTACATTTAAAAATAGGTTGTTTGGTGCACCTATGTCCAATCCGGAATTAGATCCAGACTGCAATATGCGGAAAGAAGATATAGCGTTTCATGAAAATCGTGCACGGGGTGGTCTAGCCAGTGTAGCCATTGGTCTTGGTATAGTAGATGCTATTGGACGCACACACACCAAAGAGATTAAACTCTATGACGTAATGTCCCTTCCTTCACTTAAGGAAGTTGCAAATGCTATGCATCATCACAATTGTAATGCTGTAATGGAGTTGGCTCACGGTGGGAAATATGGTAATGCCCGTGGACATATCGGCAATGGCGCTACATTGATTGGTCCTAATGATGAGGTTAATGCTGAAGGCCTTAAGGTTCGCGCCATGACAGATGAGGATATCTACAGAGTAGCCGATTGTTTCGCAGATTCTGCAAAGCTTGTAAAAGAGGCTGGCTTTGACATGGTACTTATTCACGGTGGTCACGGATGGCTTCTTGGTCAGTTTAGCTCTCCATCAATGAACCGCAGAACAGATAAATGGGGCGGAAGCCTTGAGAATCGTATGCGTTTCCCACTGTTAGTGGTTGAAAAAGTGCGCGAAGCTGTAGGACCAGATTATCCAATCGAATTCCGTATGAGCGGAGCTGAGTATACAGAGGGTGGATATACAATCGAAGAAGGCGTAGAAATGGCCAAAATGCTTGATGGCAAAGTTGATATTATCCATGTTTCTGCTGGTGTTCATGAGGACAGAGAAGTATTTACATATACTCACCCATCTATGTTTATTGAGCATGGGTTCAACGTTCATCTTGCAGCTGAGATTAAAAAACATGTTAAGACACCTGTTGCTACATTAGGTGGACTGAACGATCCTGATATGATGGAAGAAATAATTGCTTCAGGTAAAGCTGATATCATCCAGGTTGCTCGTCAATCACTGGCTGATCCATTCTTCCCCGAGAAAGCATTCTCAGGTAACGCTGATGATATCAATCGTTGCTGCCGTTGCTACACTTGCTTCTTTAATTATTTAACTAACAGAACATTCTGTTGTGCAATGAACCCGGTTATAGGTAATGAACTGGAGAATAAGCACGCATTCCCACCAACAACACCTAAGAAGGTTATCGTAGTTGGTGGTGGTCCAGGTGGTATGCAGGCAGCTATTACAGCAGCTGAACGTGGCCATAGTGTTACACTTTATGAAAAAACCGGTCATCTTGGTGGACAGGTTTACTTCGAAAGAGATATTCCGTTTAAAAAGGATCTGTACAACTTTATAAAGGTACTGGAAAGACGCCTAGAGAAAGTTGGCGTTGATGTTCGTATGAACACAGCTATTACAGCTGAGGAAGCAGCAGCACAAAATCCTGATGTTATCATTTCAGCTGTCGGTGCTAAACCAATTATCCCTAACATACCTGGAATTGACAATAAAAAAGTTGTTGGCCTTGAAGATCTTAGCAATGCTGAGGCCCTCGGACAGAAGATTGTTATTCTTGGCGCTGGCGTAGTTGGTATGGAAACTGCTATTTATCTCAACAGTCTTGGAAAAGATGTTACCGTTGTCGAGATGAAGGATGATTGGGGCGGAGATGCTTACTTCATGCACAAGGATGCCATGAAGATAGAAGTACGCAAGAGCAACATCCAGATCAAAGTAAACACCAAAGCAAAGTCTATAACTGACGAGGGGCTTGTTTGCGAGACTCCAGAAGGCGAAGTAACTATTGAAGCAGACAATATCTTCTTAGCAGCAGGTATGAGAGCCGACCGTACAGTTGCAGAAACCTTCTATAACGCTGCACCACGCGTGTTTGAGGTAGGCGACTGCATTAAACCAGGCCGTGTAGTTGATGCTGTAACAAATGGATACTATCGTGCACTGGATATCTAATATATCAGAAACTGTTTCAGACAATTTTAATTTTTGACTTCTCTCTGATAATTACTTAATATACATTCTAACAATGGAGACAAACTAATTTATCTTGGTTTTCTCCATTGTTTTTTTTATTTATTAAAGTAAAGGGATATATTGCACAAAATTGTCCTTGATAAATCATATGCTTTCATATATAATAACAAGCAAAGCAATAAATATGTATTATTTCAAGTACATACTTTTATTGTTTTCGATTTTAACATCTGAATAATAATAAGCATTCCGTAAATTGCCATGCTTATTATTAGGTTTACAACTTGGGCACATTTAAGAGGAGAGCTAAATATGAATCTTAGTATTGACATGATTAATGAGAAACTGAATCTTAAAACCCAAATCTATACATATCAGAATTCTGTACCCATATTAGAAAGACCGAGACTTTTTTCAGAAAACTGCAAAATTGATAATAGCAAAGTTCTGTATGTTGGTAATGCTCAGGCTTTTAATAAAACAAACTTTATTAATCCCGGGGCCAGTCTTATCAGTATTGGGACACCAAAATGGTTTTCCCCCAATGATTATCCTACTATTAACGTGTTAATAATCGATGAAAACATATCTTTAGTGGATTTATTCAATAGGGTACTGGATATTTTCCTATACTTTAGTAAATGGGAAACAAGAATGGACAAGCTTATCAATAATAATTGCGAACTACAGGATTTAATTGATTGCAGTGACGAAGTAATCGGCTGGCCAATTTCCATTATAGATCGGGCACAAAAAACCTTAGCTACCTCAAAATTCGATGAATCTGATGATATTATATGGCAGGAAATATGCAGTGGTTATATCCGTACTGAGCTTCTTCGTCAAGACAGTGTGCAGATTTCAGAGGTTGTTAATTACAATAGGCCTATCCAACGTTATTCTACAGTTTCAAAACGCATTATTCTCACACAGCCTGTCCGAATCAACAATCATGTGGTTGGTTTTATAGCAATTCATAATCCCAACAGAACCGAGGAGTACTTTAGTAAAGGAATAGAGCATATAGTCAACTATTTCACAAAATTTGTAGCTAAAATGATGAACTCTAATGAGTTTTACAGTATGTCCCGGGGTGTGATGTTTGAATATTTATTTGTTGATTTGATAGAAGGCAATATTAGCGATTCGGCTGAAATATCCGATAGACTATTATTTATCAATTGGTCTTTAGATGATGGGAAAATACTGCTCTCCATATCATCACAATGTGATAATTTGAAGACTTTGCGGGATTATATAATGCAAATTATCCCTAATATGCATTGTGTTATATATGAAAAACGTCTTGTGGCTATTATTTCAAACTTAAGTGACCAAGGCTTGTCCGACGGTGTTTTGGAGCAATTAGAGGCATGGATTATTAAAAACAACTTGAAATGCGGGATAAGTAATCTCTTCTATGATTTGATCGAAACAAAAAAATACTATGAACAGACAAAGGCTGCTCTAAATCTTGGTAAAGTATTACATACTAAAAAAACTATATACAAGTATTCAGACTATAGCTTATATCATGCAATATTAAAGCTTTCGGAAAGTCATGATATTGTAGATTTCTGTCATCCTTCTATCCATGAGCTTGCAGTAGAGCCCTGTAACAGGATACTTATTGAGACGCTGAGGGTTTATTTGCAAAATGACTGCAACATCACTGTTTCAGCCAAGGAACTCTTTATTCATAGAAATTCGATGATCTATAGGATTAATAAACTAAAGGATGAAATAAAACTGGATTTATCAGATGCGGATTTGCGTCTTCAATTACAGTTCTCCTTTGCAATATATGATTTCATAAGATGGTTTTATCCCAACCACCCGAAGAACATCTATAATCTCGACGGAGTCGATGAAACATTAATCAAATAAACGAAATCCCCGAAATGATTTCGTTTTTGCCAGGCACTTTAATTTGTTACATTGTTGTGCTTGGCCTTATTACCTGTGACCCCATAAAGAGCAATTAGGCTTTATGACCAAATTGAGAATCACCTGTTTTTGCAAATAAATTAGTAAAAACGACCTAAAACCAGCGATTAAATGCAAAAGATATTGTGCTAAAAATACAATTGGCTCTTTTGTGTTTCGTACATTGTAGATGGTGAGGTATGAGTCTAATCATGCTACCATTAAATCAACAGCAAAAAAGAAATTAGGGTACCTTAAGGAACAAGCATCTTTAGTTGAACATTCTAAACGTGTTTCCTTCCTAAAGATTTATTGGGCTTATTGCCCTTTNAAATATTATATAAACAGGAGGAAAAAGAATGAACAAAAGGAATAGGATTTTAGTCTCAGTACTGCTGATTATTGGTTTGCTAGCCACCCTGGCGGGGTGTTCCAACAATGGCAATGGCCAAGACGTTGAAACTACACCGCCGGCACAAAGCGAACCTGCACCAGCAACACCGTCCTCTGACGAAGCTGAAGGTTCTACAGAGCTTCACAAAGTGTATACTCTCGTAGACCAGGCTCTCTCAGGTGTTTACAGCCCTGTTTTAGAGGATCGCTCCAAGGTAGAGAAGGCTTTACCGAATGGTAAGAAAGAGAACATCGTTATTGGATTTTCTCAGGCAACACAATCTAACCCATGGTTTGTTAGTGTATCAGACGCAATGAAGGCTGCAAGTGAAAAATATGGATATGATATTAAAATATATGTTGCAGATTTCGATGCAGTTAAAGCCAGTAACGATATAGAATCAATGATTACCCTTGGATGCGATATTATCATAGTTGATCCTATTGAGATAGCTGCCTCTGAAACTGATGTACGACGCGCTGTTGATGCAGGTATCCCGGTAATCGGAATAGGGGTAGGTTTTACAGATCCTGATATTCCTATTGTTACAACTATTNTGTCAAACAGCTATGAAAACGGCTGGAGCTGTGGTTCTTATTCATCAAGCCACTTTGAGAAGGGACCANTGAACGCAGCAGTTATTATAGGTGCTTGGGGTAGTTCCACATCAGAAAGCCGTATCAATGGAATGATTGGTGGACTGATTTATGAAAGAGCAAAGATGTATGGATTAAATCTCAGCCGCGAAGATGCGATACTAAAAGGCCTGGACCTTATGACGGATCTTCGTGATAAAGGAAACTCCGGTTGGGATGAGATTGAATTAAAGTTTGTTTCCTCAGGTCAGGGTTCATGGAATGACGAAGGTGGTATGACCGCTGCTGAAGATATTTTGACAGCTAATCCTAATCTTGATTTGATACTCAGCGAGAATGACTTCATGGGCATAGGTGCTTCAAGAGTAGCTAATCAGATGAATGTTGATGTTAAGATTGCCTGTGCAGCAGATGGAAGCAGAGAGGGTATGGAATATGTCAAGAATGGTGACATGCTCTGTGTCGGATATAACAACGGTACCATGTGCGGAACTTATGTTATCGAATTAATTCATAAGATTTTCGGCGAAGGCTATGATGCAAACAACCTTCCTCTAATATCAGCATTTGATCCGGTTTGTATCAATAAAGACAATGTAGATCAATACTATGATGCAAATGAGCCATTTGCTAAAGCATCTACTTATGAGTTTAAGACAATTGACGAGAGAAACGCACAAAAATAATAGATAGGTAAGACTCTGTTAACTTGGTGCGAAGCAATTCGTGCTAAGTTAACAGAAGAATAGAGAATATTAGGAGGGGTTATATGAAATCTATTTCGGTTGTTAAAGTCGGAAGCTTAAGAGATCCCGATGAAAGCAAGCGAGGAAAAGTCGCTGTCAGAGATGTTCCTGTACCTGAAGTTGGTGACGAGGATGTAAAGATTAAGGTTGCTTATTGTGCAATATGTGGATCGGATCCTCATCTGGTAGAGAATATTTTTGGCTGGGAAATTCCTTTTGGCTTAGGACACGAAGTATCAGGAGTAGTTGTAGAACTAGGAAAAAAAGCTACAATGAAAGGTCTTAAGGTTGGCGACCGCGTTGCTGGAAACTTTCTACACTTTTGCGGAAGATGCTATTACTGCCTAAATGGACAACAACAGTTCTGCGAAGGTATTCCTGAAGGCAATTCAGGTATGTCTGAGTATGTTGTATGGCACGAATCTCAGGTATATAAATTACCTGATGATGTAAGTCTCAAAGAGGGTTGTCTATTAGAACCAACAGCAATAGCAGTTCGTATTGCAGACAAGTTAAGTATGAAGGTTGGTCAAAGAGTCGCTATTAACGGCGGAGGACCAATCGGTCTACTAACACTTCAAGTATTGAAAATGAATGGCGCAACATCACTTACGGTGTTTGAGCCGGTGGCTGAAAGAAGAGAAATGGCATTGGAATACGGAGCAGATTATGCTATTGATCCAATCGCTAATGATGTTGTTGAAGAATCGAAAAAGATTACTGACGGTAGGGGCTTCGATGTTGTAGTAGATGCATCAGGAGCAGTAAAGGCAGTTAAATCGTTATTGGATATTACTGCAAAAGGTGGACAACTATTGTATGCTGCTATGTATCCTAATGACTTCGAGATGCCGCTGAACCTCAACAAGTATTTATATTTGAATGAGATTACTGTTACTGGCTTCTTTGTAGCACCATATGCATTCCCACGCTCCCTCCAGTTATTACCTAAAATGAAACTTGATAAGTTTACTAACAAGGTCTTTACCATTGATCAGCCTGAGGAAGCTTTTGCTGCTCAAATAAGCGGAAAGTATCCTAAAATATTAATCCAATGTAATGAAGATATTGCAAATCTATGATATTGAGAAGGTAGGTGTATAAGTTATGTACGAATATAATATTGACATTAACACGGTAAGAGAACTGGAAGATAAGGCGTATAAAATAAGACATGATTTATTGAACTTTATTTATCGCATTGGTATGGGCCATTTGGGTGGAGAACTTTCCATGGTAGAGATGGCAGTAGCTCTATACTACAAGTACATGAACTATGATCCAAAGAATCCTAAGTGGGAAGAAAGAGANCGCTTTGTTCTAAGTAAGGGACACTGCAGTGAAACTCTTTACACAATATTCTCCGATATGGGCATGTTCACAATGGATCATATGGTAGAACACTTCGAAACATTGGATACCGCACAATTTGGTATGCACTCCAACAGAAAATATGTTCCTGCTATCGAAGTATCTGCAGGTTCATTGGGACACGGTCTTCCAATAGCTGTAGGTATGGCTCTTGGTGCCAGATTGCAGAAGAAAGCCTGGAGAACCTTTGTAATGGTTGGCGACGGCGAGCTTGCTGAAGGAACAAACTGGGAAGCAATTATGGCTGGTGGACATCACGAGCTGGGTAATTTAGTTTTAATTATTGATAAGAATCAGTTATCAATGACTGGTTTTACAAGGGATACAATGAATATTGATCCTCTGGCTGATAAACTCAGAGCTTTCAACTGGGATGTAAGAGAATTTGACGGTAACGATATGTATGCAGTTTGTGAAGCATTACAGAACTTACCACCATCTAGCTGGGAAAGCAGAAGAAAGCCAATATGCCTCATCTCCAACACTGTTAAGGGCAGAGATGTTGACTTCATGGAATACAACTGGAAATGGCATGGTGGCGGTATCGCAAAAGAACAATTAGAAGAAGCGTTAGAATCAATTAAAAAGAGATATGAACAAAGAAGGAGTGTGAGATAAATGGCTGTTAAATCAACATTTGACTTCGACCAAATGCTCTCTAGTGCACGTGAAGCATACGGAGAAGAACTGTTAAAGATGGCAGAAGAGGGCTACGAATTTGCTTTTACATACTCTGATAACGTAGCAATCTCCTCTTCAGCAGGTAAATTAATTCAGAATTATCCTGAACGTTGCATAAACTTTGGAATAGCAGAGCCTAACCAGGTTGGAGCTTCTGCTGGATTAGCACTATCAGGTATGGTTGTATATTCTCAAGTGTTTGGACCTTTCCTTTCCTTGCGTACAGCTGACCAGATTCATACAGACATTGCATACAACGATGTTAATGTAAGACTTATCGGCACCCACGCTGGTGTGACAGCTGCTGGTGGCCCGACACATAACTGTATTGCAGACTTAGCTCTATACCGTGCTATCCCTAATCTGATCATTGAGGTTCCAGCTGATGCTAATCAGTGTAAAATGGCAATCCGTAAATCATTCACACACGATGGACCTATGGTAATCAGAATTGACAGAGGCGGATCTCCACTCGTTTATGCTGATACAGATTACGAATATGAGTTTGGTAAGGCAATTGAAACATTACCTGGAACTGATTTATCCATTATATCTGCAGGTTCATGCGTTTACTGGTCATTGATGGCTGCTAAGATACTCAAAGATGAATATGGAATTTCAGCAAGAGTAATCGATATGCATACTATCAAGCCTATGGACTATGAAATGATAGATAAGTGTGTAAAAGAAACAGGAAATATCATAACTGTAGAGGAAGCTTCCATCAATGGCGGATTAGGTGGAGGAGTTGCAGAGTATCTGTGCGAGCGTGGATTCAATGGCAAGTTCAAGAGAATCGGACTTCCTGATGAATTCGCAGTTCTTGGTGATCCTGATGAAATTTACAAATACTATGGCATGGATCCGGAAGGTATTGCTAAAACAATAAATAAAGTAATGAACGGCTAAAGAACGGTAGTTCCAGCAATCTGGGACCATTCCGTATCAAGCCTGCACGATAGCCAAGAATCTTCAATAATGAGCTGTTTCATAATATGCAAATAAGATTCTTGGCTTCTTATAAACAAGGTAATTTCCTAATCTATTCACTCTCATTACGAATGAGTGCGAGTTTAGCTCAGAAGGATGCTGTTAATGAATTAGTTTTTTTAGATTGTACTCCTTACGCTGATTTTATGGATTTATAAACATGGCTGGGGTCATCATGGTTTTAAGGTGCGCCAGCCATTTGCCTTCTGAGCAATCATGCGTTTTTGGATAACCGTTTCAATAATACAACCAATAGAATACAGGAGGTATAACTATGATTCCAGGTATTGAATCAATGGAAAATGCCTTTAACATTAAAGGTAAGAATGTAATTGTAACTGGTGGTAACCGTGGTATAGGTAAAGGTATTGTTATTGCTATGGCACAAAGTGGTGCAAATATTGCTATTTTGGCTAGAGATGAAGCCACATCTAAGAAAACCATAGAGGAGATAGATTCTTATGGTGGAAAATATCGTTATTATAAATGCGATGTGACTGATACTAAGCGTGCCAAAGCAGTAGTAGATGAAGTTGTTAAGGAATTCGGTACAATTGATGTTCTTGTAAACAATGCTGGTATTGCAAGGTTTTTCAATGTTCTCGATGAAGATGAGGATTTGAGAAGCTGGCACGATGTCATCAATTTAAATCTCAATGGATATTTTACAATGAGCTATCTGGTAGGGAAAGTAATGAAAAAACAAAACTATGGAAGAATTATTAATATTTCCTCCAACTCCTCCCGCATTGTAAATCTTCCTCAACGCATGGTTTCATATAATGTCTCGAAGGCTGGTATTGACCGTATGACAAAGTGTCTCGCACATGAGTGGGCTGAATACAATATACGCGTTAATGCAATAGCTCCCGGATATACTGAGACTGAACTCACATTTGATAAGGATCAGGATAAGATTGAGTACTGGATGTCTGCAACTCCAGTAGGCCGTTTTGGCAAAACTATAGAGATTGGTGCATTAGCTGTTTATCTGGCCTCACCAGCTTCTGAACAAATGACAGGGGCTGTGCTGACAATAGATGGTGGATATTCGCTGGCGCGTTAATCTCTTAATTATTTGACAAAAAATGGAGGTTAATATGAAGGTTTCAATGAGTAAATTTTCTTTGAATTCTTTCTCTTTAGAGGGAAAGGTAGCAATTGTAACTGGTGCCAATCAGGGACTTGGAATGGCTTATGCACTTGCTTTTGCAAAAGCAGGTGCAGACCTCTACGTTCCACATTTCACCGATGATATTGAAGACATCCGTTCGCTGATCGAACAAGAGGGTAGAAGGGTTGAATTCATTAAAGGTGATTTGACAGATAGAGACTATGTACAAAAAGTTGTGGAAGGCTGTATTGAATGCTATGGGAAAATTGACATATTAGTAAATAATGCGGGCGCAAGCTTTTTTGCTGATTTCTTGGATTATCCCGACAGTGCATGGCAAAAAATTATAGATATCAACCTTAACTCGGTATATTATCTGAGCCATGAAGTTGCTAAGAAAATGGTAGAAAGAAAATCAGGAAAAATCATAAACATAGGATCTGCACTCTCATTTACAGCTGATAAGAGATGCCCACCCTATGCTGCTGCAAAACACGCTATCCTCGGATTAACAAAGGCATTTGCGAACGAGCTTGGAGAGTATAACATCCAGACTAATGCAATATGTCCGGGATTCTTAGCTACAGATGTTAATAAAGAATTGCGTGCTGACAAGGCATTCTACGACAAAATAACAAATAGAATTCCCGCAGGTCGTTGGGGAGAACTGTTTGATATTATGGGTGCTGCTGTATTTCTTGCAAGTAGTGCATCCAATTATATTAACGGTACCTTCATTAATATTGATGGCGGGTTTACAACAACTCTGTAAAATTTACCTTCCTCACTATTGGTGGAATTTACAGACCAGTCTGTTAAAACAATAACACTGTATCTTTCGTATGATTGGGTCCATGTACTTTTGTGCATTACAGATAATGATGCATATATTTTTCGATGATATTATGGACATAATACACAAACTATCTCTGTTAAAAGAACACAAAAATTCTGAGGAGGAAAACGAGATGAAAAAAATCGCAACTAAGTTATTGACTCTAGTTCTAATTCTTAGCATGGTAGCAACCTTTGCTGGTTGTGGCCAAGACACACCGCAGAATTCTGCTACACCATCTGCTACANCTTCAGCAACCCCTAATGAGCCTGCTGATACTGGTTCTGAGGGTCAATCGGGAGATCTTCATGAGATCTATACTTATGGAGATGTTTTATCATTAAGTGGTATCAAACCACCTACCTTTAACTCCCGTGCACACATTTTCAAGGCTCTTCCTGAAGAGACTACAGATAAGAAGTTAAAGATTGGTTTATCTATAGTTTCACAGAACACCGCTTGGTTCGTTGAAGTTGGCGATTCTATTAAGAGATTCTGTGATGCCAAAGGTTGGGATTTAACAATGCTTATTGCAGAGTTTAGTCCTGAAAAACAATCAGAGCATGTTGATACTTTTATCACCATGGGCGTAGATGTAATTCTGATTGACCCAACTGACGTTGCTGCAGCGAAAGAAATGGTACAAAGAGCTGTTGACGCTGGTATCCCATGTATAGGCATAGGTCAGGAGCTGGCTGAGGATTCAGCAATTGTAACTTCAGTTATGTCCAACTCATATATGAACGCATTTAACGTTGGCCTAGTGGCTGGAGATTATTTCGAAGGTCAACCAATCAAGGCTGGTGCTATGTTTGGTAAGCTTGGTTCTGGAAGCTCTGAAAGCCGTATAAATGGATTTATGGGAGCTATCCTCTATAAGCGTGCTCAGCAAGCTGGCGACAATATTTCAAAAGAAGACGCTATGATACTTGGCCAAAAGATGCTTGAACAGATTCGTGCAACAGGTAAAGCTATAAATGAAAAGTACGATTTCGAAGTATTATGTTCAAACGGAGATGCTGAGTGGAGTGAAATCGGTGGCATGGAAGCTGCTGAGGAAATGATTACTGGTTATCCAGATGTTAATCTTCTATTAGTTGACCAGGACTTCATGGCAGTTGGAGCACTTCAAGCTGTTGAACAAATGGGTTATGAGCCTGGTAAAGACATTCAGATCATCAGTGCTGCTGACTCTTACTACATAGCTCTTGAGTATATCCAAGAGGGTAAAATCCTTGCTACCGGTTATGGTCCTGCAGCTGCAATAGGCGAGGGTGTAATTAATCTTGTAGATAAGATTTTCGTTCAAGGATACGATGCAAACGATATGGTTATTTCAACAGATTTGGATCCAATTGCAATCTATTCTGAAAATGTTGACGATTTTTATGACTATCCTAACACTCAGTTTGCTAAGGCAATTGTACCTACATATTTAACAATACCTGAGTACAATGCTGCTCATGGCAATTAGTAACAAGAGAAAAAACTAGGTTAGTTAAGAACACTTTGAATAATAAGGAGTGACGATTAAATGGCGGAACAGACATACCGTGTTGAAATGAAGAATATCAACAAAAGTTTTGGCGGCGTTAAAGCTCTCAACGATGTTCAACTCACAGTTAAACCTGGAGAGATACATGCCTTAATGGGAGAGAACGGAGCAGGGAAATCAACTTTGATGAAGATATTGTCTGGTGCTATTCAGAAGGACTCAGGTCAAGTCTTTTTGGACGGCTGTGAAATATTCGTTAAAAGTCCCAAGGAAGCTAATGATTTAGGTATTTCAATAATATATCAAGAATTTGCATTGGTTCCTCATCTTACTGTTGCAGAAAACATATTTATTGACCGTTTAAGTGAAGACAACAAGGGTTTTATATCATGGAAAAAATTACGTGGTTCAGCAAGGCAGTTATTAGATGAACTAGGATTTAACGATATAAAAGAAACAGAAATTGTTTCAGACTTAAGTATCGCTTATCAACAGGTTGTTGAAATTGTAAAATCCCTGTCCAGGAACTCTAAGGTATTAGTGCTTGATGAGCCTACCGCATTACTGACCAATAAAGAAACACGTCATCTGTTCCGTCTACTCCTTGATTTAAAGGAGAAGAAAAATGTGAGTATTATTTACATATCTCACCGTTTGGAAGAAGTGTTCGAAATATGTGATAGTGTTACAGTTTTTAAAGACGGAACTTATGTTGACTCTGTTGACATTAAAGATATTAATGAGCAAGAGCTCGTTACTATGATGATTGGTCGTGAGATGAGCGATTATTTCCCTGAAAGAAACTGCAAGATTGGCGAAGAAACATTCCGTGTCACAGATTTAAATAATGGAAGAATGGTTCGGAACATCAATTTTGGCGTTTGCAAGGGTGAGGTCCTTGGTATATCTGGGCTTGTTGGATCTGGCCGTACAGAAACTATACGAGCTATAATAGGAGCCGATAAGAAAGAAAGCGGCAAAATAGAGCTTTACGGTAAAGAACTAAACATTAAGTGCCCTCGTGATGCATTTAAGAATAAAATTGGATTTTTACCCGAGGATCGAAAAAACCAAGGCGTTTTATTGGAACTTCCAATTCGTCATAATGCTACTATTAGTTGTTTGAGTCGATACACCGGTCCCTGTGGATGGATTTATAAGAATAATGAGACAAAAGATGTTACAGAACTTACTGGGAAAATGAATTTGAAGTGCTCGAGTATTGAAGCCCCTGTTAAGTCTTTATCTGGTGGGAATCAACAAAAGGTTTCATTATCGAAATTAATTGCTTCTCAGTGTGATGTTTTGATTTTTGATGAACCTACACGAGGTGTTGATGTCGGCGCAAAAAGAGAAATATATGCATTGATTAATTCACTGGCCGAGCAAGGTTATACAATCATAATGGTATCTTCAGAAATGGCTGAGATTGTTGGAATGTGTGACAGAGCCCTTGTATTCAGAAATGGAACAATTGCAGGCGAGCTCAACGGCAGTGAAATAACAGAACAAAATATTATTAAATATGCAATGGGGGTAGGAGAAAATGCAACTTGCAACTGATTCATGTGCAAAGAAAACGAGAATGACTCCTGGTCAGTTTTTCCTTAAACATAATACATTAATTATATTCTTTATACTATTGATAATTTCAAGTCTTGCATCACCGAGCTTTTTAACAAAGCAAAATGTTTTTAACGTATTGCGTCAACAAGCTCCGATTGTGGTGATGGCACTGGGATTACTTCTAGTGTTACTTACCGGAGGAATTGATTTATCTGCCGGTTCAATAGCTGCAGTTGGCGGTATGCTGATTGCTATGATGGTTAATAAAGTTGGTAATACTGTAGGCTCATTGTTTTTATCAGTTATTGTTATGCTAGTTTTAGGCGTAATCATAGGATTGATAATGGGCGTTCTAATTACAAAGGTCAAGATGCCTGCATTTATAACTACGCTGGCCTTTATGACCATTGGACGTGGTGCTGCATATATGTTTACAAGTGGTCAGCCTGTGCGTCTCAATAAAGAATTGCCAGGAGCACTATGGTTAATTAATTTTGGAAGCAAAACCTCACCTGCTTTAGGTATTCCATGGGCTGTTATAGTGTACGCTGTTATCATTGCTATTTTCGCAATTGTTATGAAATACACATCGTTTGGTCGTCTTATCATAGCAAGTGGTAGTAATGCTGAAGCAGTCAGACTATCAGGAGTAAGTGTTAATAAGTACATAACATCTGCATACATGATCTGTTCCTGTATGGCAGTATTAGGTGGAATATTAATCACAGCCCGTGCTGCTATAGGTACACCAAGTGCTGCTGATGGCTATGAAATGGATGCTATCGCAGGATGCGTAATTGGTGGTACAAGCCTTAGCGGTGGTAAAGGTAAGGTTGGTTTGACAATATTAGGTGTTTTCACACTCGCCATGATTGGAAATATCATGAATCTGCTGAGTATTGCATCTTATCCTCAACAGGTTATCAAGGGTCTTATCATAATAGGCGCAGTAATACTCCAGAATTTGTCCAGCAAGAAGGAATAAGCATATAAAATCAACATTTCAGATGGTTTTATGAGCTTTGTATAGAAGGGAGAAAAATATGAAAGGCGTTGTATATGTTGCAAAGGATACTGTAGAAGTTCGTGATCTACCTATGCCTGTGACTGCTGCAAATGAAATCATGGTTAAAATAGAATATTGCGCTGTTTGTGCTACTGACGTTCATGTAGTCTCACATGGTTTGTACGGTCTACAACCACCAATGGTTATGGGGCATGAAGCCTGCGGAACTATTGTTGAGGTAGGCGAAGAAGCAGCTAAAACCTGCAGTCTTAAAGTGGGAGATCGTGTCTCAGCTTGTCCCCTTCATTTTTGCGGACAATGTGAATTCTGTAAAAAGGGTATGGTAATGCACTGTAAGCAAGCTGGTTTTGAACCGGAAAAGAAGCCAATGGATTCCATGGTTGAATACCGTACATACTTTCCGGATCAGCTTTTTAAGTTGCCTGATTACGTTACATTTGAACAGGCAGCATTGGTAGAACCTATTTCAACAGCAGCAAGAGGTATAAATCTTGCAGATATGAAATTAGGTAGCACCGTATTTTTATCAGGCGCCGGGAGCATTGGACTAATCATGCTCAATTTGCTAGGGTTACAGGGTGGCACTAGGATTACAGTAAGTGATCCTGTACCTGAGAAGAGACAAATGGCACTTGATTTGGGAGCACAGTTTGTTATTGATCCTACCAAACAGGATGTAATAGAGGAATGTAATAAAATAACCGACGGCATGGGATTCGATTATGTATTTGAAATGTCGGGTTCCACGAAGGCGGCCGAGCAATGTCCTCAAATAATCAGTAAATGTGGTTCAATAATCTACTTTGCTGTATATCCGATGGATTATACATTACCGCTCAATCTATTTGACATGTACGGAAAGGAAGCTAGACTACAATTTGTATTCACCGATCCGTTTGTATATCCGAATAGCGTGGATCTATTAAGTCGACTTGATACAGACAAGCTGATTGGTCCAATCTACGATATTGAGGACGCACCCCAAGCGTTTAAAGATTTCCAAAACGCTAAATATCCGAAGCTTTTAATTAAGTGTTCTAAATAAGGTGTTATATTTGGGGGGAAATTTATATTCCTAATGAGAAGGTGGAAATATCATTTTTATTACTTCAGTATGATGATCTAACCCGTATTTAATACAATCCAATGTTTCTTTCCATCATCTCATTGTTTAAATAGGGAGGCTAAGTATGAACTTAGCCTCTTTTGATTACCAATTTATTGTTATTTGTGTAGTCTGTATTGCCAGCTAAAAGGCTGGGAAGCGCTTTGGTAGAATCTGTAGGGAAAGGTTTTATTAAGGTTTTACTAAAAAGATTTTGCTAGATATGATATCATATAATCGTAGCATTAATATTGCTCATGGAAAGCTGTTTCTAGCCGNTATCGGCAATTAGCTCTCAGAATACATCAAATTATATAGCGTTTATGCTTAAATTGCTAATGTTTTTATTGAAATTTAAACATGTATTTTGTTGTGAATAGGGATAAAATTGAAAAGGAGTGATTATATATGAAGTTATTGTTAATTGTACTTAACAAAACAGAAAAACTTGATGAGCTACTTGAAGAACTGATTGAGAGGGGAATCAAGGGCGCAACGATTTTTAACAGCATTGGCATGGCCAGAGAACTGGGAAAAAACATTGAAAACTATCCTATATTCGGCACGCTTCGCTATTTGCATGATAGTGACCGTGCAGAAAGCAAGACCATTTTTATGGTTATTAAGGATGAACAGGTCGAAATTGTAAAAAACATTTTGACTGAGGTTGTTGGAGATTTATCTCAACCAGATACGGCAGTCATGTTTACTTTACCAGTGCTTTCAGCAGAGGGGGCAGAGTTTTAAATGACCATTAACACTTTATTTTATCTTGCTTTGATACTTCTTTCAGGGCTTATTTTTGGACGGCTTGTAAAGTTTATTAAACTTCCAAATGTAACTGGATATCTACTTGCAGGTCTGATATTAGGACCCTACTGTTTAAAACTGTTCCCAATTGATTTTGTTTCTGAGCTGGGACTTGTCTCAGAAATGGCATTAGCTTTTATTGCATTTTCAATTGGAGCAGAATTTAAATTGTCATATTTCAAAAAGATGGGCAGAATACCTGTTGTAATAGCTACCTTTGCAGCGGTATTGGCTTCAGTTCTGGTAACAATCAGTTTAGCAATTGCGGGGGTTGGATTTGGAGAGGCACTTGTTTTAGGTGCTATTGCTTCTGCTACAGCGCCGGCGGCAACTGTGATGGTGGTTAAGCAATATAGGGCGAAAGGGCCTGTTACTTCGAATTTGCTTAGTGTAGTTGCGATAGATGATGCTATTGCCATAATTCTTTTTGGATTTAGTATTGCAATAGTTAAAGCCATACACAATCCCGGACAAAGCAGTGTATTGTCATCAATTGTTACACCCTTGTGGGAAGTATTCGGCTCTATGATTATTGGAGCCATACTAGGTTATATTTTTACCATTCCGCTTCGATTTTTTAAGAAGGAATCCAATAGAATAATCATTACTGTGGGATTTGTGTTTTTAGCTTCTTCACTTGCATCTATCCTTGGTTTGTCATCACTTTTATTGTGTATGTCAATGGGTGCGGTACTTGTTAATATTACGAAGGAGAGCGGCATGATTTTCAAGCTTGCAGATGAGATTACTCCGCCTATACTAGTGATGTTTTTTGTTATTTCCGGTGCCGAGCTGGATATTAGTATCTTGCCGAGCATTGGTCTCATCGGTATACTTTACATCATTTCACGAAGTATAGGTAAGGTTTTCGGAGCTTATATAGGTGCCGACATAGTGAAGGCACCTGCCAATGTAAAAAAATATCTTGGTTTAACGTTGCTTCCACAGGCTGGCGTTGCTATCGGTCTATCATTGATTGCGGCACAGCAGATACCGGAACAATCCAAGACAATCCGTACGGTGGTACTGTGTGCAACTTTCGTTTATGAAATGATCGGGCCAGTTGCGACAAAATATGCATTGAAAAAAGCAGGCGAAATTAAAGCATAACAACAAAAGACGGTTCTTCTGTGCGACGAACACACAAGACGAACAAAGGTGGACGGCCTTTCTGTGTACTTTAATCGGAGAGGCTGCTACCACTTAAAGCGGAGCATGGATTGCGTGGACGAACACATGGGGGGCGGTCTTTCTGTGTGCTCTAAGCGGAGAACAAATTGCGTGGCGGGTGCGACTAAAAACCGGGTGTTTTTCCAGAGCACTATATGGTAGCAGGCTACAGCCGTGAGATGAAGTTGAAAGCACAAAAGAATCGTCCCCCTGTCTTGACCAGAATAGCGGAAAAGGTATTTATCTGTCTCAAAATATGGTATAATCTCTTAAAATCATATGGAAGGGGCTAAGAAGAATGGTAAGAGAAGTCTTTATTTCTTATGCTAACGAAGACGTAAAAATTGCCGAAGACGCTTGTAAATATCTTGAACAAAAAAACATAACATGCTGGATAGCTCCGAGAGACATTACACCGGGAAGAGAGTACGGAGAAGCAATAATCGACGCAATAGAAAATAGCAAGGCCTTGCTATTAATCTTTTCTGAATACTCTAATGAGTCTCCACATGTTCTGCGTGAAGTAGAACGCGCAGTCTCTAAAAAAGTTCCTGTTATAGCATATAGAATCAGTAATACTACTCCATGTAAGTCAATGGAATACTTTTTACTCTCAAATCAATGGCTTAATGCAACCGACAAAGATAATCATTATGAAGAACTATATAGCAGCATTATAGAAATCCTGGGTAAAGAGGAAAAAGACGAAAAAGAGGAAGAGAGGGCTGATGATAACATAGTTCCAGTTAAAGATAATAAGAAGAAGTCATATCCGTTATTGGGCACCATATTAATTTTTGCTTCTTGTCTACTGATTTTCCTCTCTGTACTATTCATTTATAATAATAAGAATAAAGGGCAAGTGGCAAAGGGTGGTACTGATCAGGACATTGAGACCCCAATTGCCTCGGGAGGTCATGATAATACCGATACAGAATATATTGAGCCGACAAGGGATTCTGAAACAGATCGGGAGCATGATAATCGGGAGCAGAAACAGGAAGATGAGCAAAACAATAATAAATCTGAGTCTGGAAAAGAAGATCCAGACAGTGAGGAACAATCAGGAAAGTCTGATACACAAAAAGAGGAACCTTCCGAAGCACAGAATCAACGACCCTCTGTTATAGATAAGGTATCTGTTGGAGATTACATAGAATTTGGAGCTTATGAGCCTCAGGGTTATTCCTCGGAGAATGCAGACAGAGACATTATCTGGCTTGTAATAGACATTAATAAGGAAAAGAATCAACTGCTATTATTATCCCATAAGATTTTAGATATGAAGCCTTACGATGTTGCTGAAAGTGGAGTCTTTGACAAGGATAGTGAGGGTAATTCCTACGATCGTACAATAAAAGATACCTATCTATTTGAACAGATGATAGAGTTCCGCGGAAATAGCGACTGGGAGAAGTCCAACATCCGTACCTGGCTTAACTCGGATGCTGCCAGAGTTACATATAAGGATCGGGAGCCCATCGAAAAAGGTACCGACGAATATGAAAACTCCTATGAGCTTGAGGCCGGTTTTCTACATGGATTTACTGATAAAGAAAAGGCTATGCTGTGTGAAAGGGAAATCATAACCACATTAAACGGCTTGGAAGCCCAAAAAGAGGACAAGAAAGCATTTAGCACAGATTCCGATTCCATTGCTGATACTTATGATTTCTCAATCTATGGAACCAAGACAACAAAGGACAAGGTGTTCTTGTTGTCGTTAGAAGAGGTTCAGAAGTATTTATATAACAATAATTTAATAATTTTTGCTGAGCCTACTCAATCAGCCATGGACAGTGATGATTCATCCTACTACTTTAATTCAAAATATTGGCCATGGTCATTACGCACACCTAATGGAGCTTCTGCTCATGAAATTCTTGCGATCAGTGCTGGAATCAGTAATACAGGTGATTTTAGATATTACTATGCACCTGCTTGCGGGCTTGGAATTCGTCCAGCCATCACAATATCGTTAGAGCAAATCAGTTTTGAAGGCGAGGGTTCTAAAGAAAATCCTTTTATAATTGCAGAATAATAAAGCGGGTGAATTATTATGAGGTTAAAAGACCTGTTAAAATATAATGAGATTGTTATCCAATGCCACGACAACCCCGACGCAGACGCCATTGCCTCAGGATATGGGTTGTACCATTATTTCGTTATTAACGGGAAACAGCCAAGATTCATTTATTCCGGCAAAGTACAGATACAGAAGAAGAACCTTGTTATTATGCTTGAAGAGTTGAAAATTCCACTTGAGTATGTTACTGAGCTTGAGGCTCCAGAATTACTACTCCTTACAGATTGTCAGTACGGCGAGGGAAATGTTACACATTTTGAAGCAAAACAGGTTGCTATGATAGATCATCACGAAGTCTGTGTAGAAGAAAACGAGTATACAGAGATAAGAAGTAATTATGGAAGCTGTGCCACTGTAGTCTATTCCATGCTTTTGGATGAAGGAGTGCAGGTTAACAGATGGATAGAATTAACGACGGCCTTGTACTATGGCCTTTTTATGGATACCAACAGCTTTGCCGAGATAAAGCATCCATTTGATTTGGATATGATAGATGATTTGAATGTATTAGATCATCTGATTACTAAGTTGAAGAATTCAAATTTCTCTGCAAATGAAATGAACATAGCAGGTGCAGCTCTGCAAAGTTATGATTATGATGAAAAAGAGCGGCTGGCTATTGCACGGACTGAACCCTGTGACCCAAATATACTAGGATTTGTCTCGGATATGCTGTTGCAGGTTGATTCTATAGATGCTTGCGTTGTTTACAGCGATTTAGGCTATGGGTTTAAATTGTCAGTGCGTAGTTGCCGAAGGGATGCAACGGCCAAAGATTTAGCCAGTTATGTAACTGCTGGAATAGGCAGTGGTGGAGGGCATAAGAAAAAAGCAGGTGGATTTATTGTTGCTCATAAGTTCTATGAAGCATATCCGGATTGTGATTTCACAGCCTGCATGAAACAGCGTATGACACAGTACTTTAAGAGCTATAAGACTATTGATACTATGTTGGAAACTGTAGATATGACCGGCATGAAGCACTACAGAAAACGTCCAATAACTGTGGGTTTTGCTAGGACTATGGACTTTGCTCCTGAGGGAACACTAATACTGGTTCGTACATTAGAAGGGGATGTCACCATACTTTCGTGCCCTAATATATACATTATGATTGGGGTTGAAGGAGAAGTTTACCCAATAAAAAGAGAGGTATTTGAAGCCAGTTATCAGGTGCTTAAAGAGCCTTATCAGATAAATGCTGAGTATTTTCCTAAGGTTCGCAACAAACGAACCGATGAGACTTATTTCTTAGGCGAATATGCTAGGTCCTGTATGAATCTCAATCACAATAAAATTCTTGCCAAGCCATTAACCATGGACACCAAAGTTTTTACCAAATGGTATCATGATGATTATATGTTCGGAAATGCAGGGGATTACCTAGTTGTCAGAGACGATGCTAATAATGATGCTTATATTGTTAAAAAAGAAATAATGGCCAAAACATATGAGCTTCTGGACTGAAGTACTCCATGTGAAGTTGGGGAAAGTCACATTTCATTGATGAACAGCTAAAAGAAGAAGTTGAGCACTTCCAAAGAATTAAGAATTACTAGCATGTAGTGTATCTTAATTATTAATTACTATGGGCTTTTTGTTATGTAAAAATACTGTTATTTTATGGTTCCATTCTCATAGAATATAAATATGTGAATAGTTCATTCTAAGTATTAAGTTGTATTCAATCATCAGGAGTCCGATAGTGAAAAGTAGGCGTACCTTTACCAGAGCTGAAATAATTATTAATACGTTAATTCTTGGTGGAATGGCATGCCTTCTGCATTATGTATATGATATCAGCGGCAGAAGACTGTTTGTAGGACTGTTGAACCCTGTTAATGAAAGCGTATGGGAGCATTTAAAGCTTATGTTTTTCCCATTTCTGCTATGGTGGCTGATTATCTACTATCTAAAAAACGAGAAATGCGATGCATCATCAAACACTTGGATTGTATCGGCTGCTATTTCATTGATTACAGCTCCTCTGCTTGTCGCAATGCTATTCTACACTTATACCGGTGCATTAGGAATTGAATCTGTATTTATTGATATACTATTGGCTTTTATATGCTATTTCCTTGCACTGTGTGTAGCTTCTCACGTTCTAAAATATTCATCACCCGGGAAGCTGGCAGCTATAGGTTCAATTATTGTAGTTGCTATTATATTCATTGCATTTATATTATTCACAATTAACCCGCCAAAGCTCCCAATCTTCAAATAACACAGAAGAACCGTCCCCCCGTGTTTCATGAGCCGGTGCCGCTATACTTATAGGCACCACGCATCCAGAATTTATAGCTTAGGTAGAAGAAAAGAATTCCATAGACCGGTGTGAGATAAGTAAGGAGTGTTGGTTCTTTATTGGTCAGGAATTCCAGACTGGGGTAGTAAGCCATGAATCCTATGGGAATAATAAAAGTAAATACAAAGCGCAGAAAACCTTTAAATATACTGATAGGATATTTTGCATAGTCCCTGAATCCGTTGACTAAGGTTATCACATAATAGGCGCCGCTGGTAATATAGAAACTGGAGCCTGACGCAAAGTTCATAATAGCTATCATAAACAATGAAGCAGATATTAAAGCTACAATCAGCTTGCTTAGTATAATAAATGAAAAAGCCATCTGCATATTTGTCCATGCATACGACATAACAAAAATACCGAGAGCCAGCTGCCCAAGACCTTTTATGTCAAAAACTTCAGAATAATAACAGGTTTACAGGTTTAAAGCAGTATTTTATTAAGTCTCCTGAATAAACATATGTCAACAGGTTCCAGTTGTTGTCAAACAGACACTGCATAGGAGTGATGGCACCAAAGCTGAGTTCTTTGGCCGAATACTACTCCGATATTCTGTGCATTCTGGGTCCGGTTCTTATAAGGAATTTTTCCATTAACTAAAATAGTACCTGAAGTTGGCTCAAGCACCCCGGACATCATTTTAATTGTAGTTGACTTACCTGCTCCGTTGGGGCCGAGGTATCCCACTATTTCTCCCTGATCGATTGTCAGGGATACATCGTTAACGGCTTTGACTATCTTATAATTTCGGGAAAACAGATCCTTGATACTGCCGGCAAGTCCTTCACGACGATTGAGTACCCTGAAATCCTTGCATATATTTTCCAATTCTATTATATGTGCCATAATCAAAGCTCCCCCGTAATTTTATATGCTTTTATATAGGTATTACTCTAAAAACAATCTGTCAAGAAAATATTAACAATTAAGACAAAATCATTTTTACATTAAATCTGTTTATGTTAATATAAAAAATAGTAAATCATTGACAAGTTGTTTCAACTGATTTTTACTCTCACTATATTTAAAAATGNAAGAACAAAGGAGACACGGAGTATGACTAATATACCCTTATGGATTTTTTGGATTTTGATAGCAGCTATTTTGCTATGGAAGGCTAAACCTGCTAGATTTAAGGAGTATCATGAAGATGCCCTGTCGCTAGAAAATTCAAAGGGATTACTTGGTCTGCTTGCCATACTTGTGGTTCTGCATCATCTGGTACAGAAAATTGGCGGACAAAACGCTGGTTCTCTTGCGGTTTTAGAAAACATGGGTGTTTGTTTTGTTGGAGGATTCTTCTTTTTCTCGGGCTATGGTCTTTTTTATAGCTTTAAGAATAAACCGGATTATTTACGTGGCTTTTTAAAGAAGAGAATGCCAACAATTCTGGTGCCGTTTTTTGTAAGCATTATTATTTATATGTTTGCCAATATTGCTGCCGGAGCTAAATATAAAGGAATAGAAATAATTAAGTATCTGCTTGGCTTGAGTCTCAATACATACAATTCAAACATTTCACAGATGTGGTATATAGTCGAAATTGCACTGTTTTATATTCTTTTTTATTTGATATTCCGCCTTATTAAGAATGAGAGTATTGCCTTGACTGTTATGGGAGTACTCGTTGTTGTGGTTATGGGATTTAGCCTTCTCTCGGGGCACGGGGAAAACCTGTTCCAGGGAGAGTGGTGGTATAATGCGAGCTTCCTATTCATTATAGGAATGATTTTCGCAAAACATAAAGACAAAATCATGGTCTTCATGAAGAAAGCGTATTGGGTGTTGCTGCCAGCTTGTATTATAATAACAGTCGCATTCTACAAATTAACCAATCATATGCTCAGCACCTATTCCTACTGGTCCGAGACACCCACGAATCCAGGCTATTTAGATAAATTGCTATGCCTTTCCTCTCAGCTTCCAATGGTTATCTTTTTTGTCTTGAGTATGTTGTTGTTGACTATGAAGATTCAATTTAAGAATCCCGTTTTGAAATTTCTTGGAACTATTTCATTGGAGCTTTATCTAATTCATAATTTGTTCATCGTATATTTCAAACAGGTAAAGATTGTATCTATCAAGAACAACTTTATGTATATGCTCATAGTTCTGCTGCTTTCGGTTTTGATTGCCTGGATATTGCATGGATTCAATCAATATATTACAGGAGCCTTGACAGGCAGAAATAAAAAGAATAAGCCGGATCAGCAGGATTTGCTTGACACTGGAAAAACTACTCATAACCATTCTATTGATTGCTTTCGTATTATAGCCTCATTCCTTGTGGTCTGCATTCATATTCCATTCAGGGGTACCATGGGATCCATTGTTATTGCCTTTGGTAAAATTGCAGTTCCGTTCTTCCTAGTAGTTAGTGGATATTTTCTTTATCGGGATGATAACCAGGAGTTTTTAAAAAGACTCGTGAAGCAAACGAAACGAATACTGTTTCTTACACTTTTTGCAAACCTGTTGTTTGCTTTGGTGGCTTATATCAATGCCTCTATAGCAGGAGTAAATCAGAATTTCATAGGACAGTATTTCACTTTGAATAACCTTAAGTATTTCTTGCTTTATAATATGTCA
>JGI24711J26586_10000704_pt1 | contig 26083 bp, 18 predicted proteins | sample BioPla3DNA1_FD_26586 | JGI IMG/M metagenome (IMG submission 26586)
AACGAGTTCAAACCTCAAGGCCAAGCAATGATTGACGAGTACCTTAAGCAGTAAACTCTGAACGGTTTTGGTCTGTGAGCCTGCGGGCTCACAGACCTTCCAGACATTAGAGGAGAGAACAGGGAGGTGGGCGATGATGTGGCGGAAGGTGTTGGCAGCAGCGGTGATCCTTTTGGCGGCCAGCTGTCTTGTTCACGCCCAGGGCACCTCGATCACCAACTTCACCGTCCCGTATACAAGCTATCTGTATGATTTCTGGGAGAAGGCGGTACCCAGTCCTCAGGCGTATCTTCCTTCCCGAGTCGTACGCGGTGAAGACTTGCAGGTAGGCGCGCTCAACAATCCTAATGATTTGTTTGTTTCGGAACAGGGTGAGATCTACATAGTGGATACGGGCAACAACCGCGTCGTTGTGGCCGATCGGGACTTTAAGCTGCTCCGGGAGATCTCCAAATTTGGAGACGGGGACAGCTTTAATTCTCCTATGGGCGTTTTTGTCACTCCAGAGGGCCACATCTACGTCGCGGATACGGGCAACGGGCGCATTGTGCACCTCAAACCCGATGGAAGCCTGAACCGCATCTTGCCCGCACCCCAAGCAGAGCTGGAAGGGGTTTTACCGGCTAACTTCAACTACCGGCCGCTCAAGGTGGGTGTGGATGAGCACGGCAGGATTTACGTGATCGCCCAGGACTTATACGAAGGGTTCATAAGCTTCAGCGCCGACGGCCAGTTCCGAGGGTTCTTGGGTGCTCCCCGCGTTACTCCCAGCTTGGCCGATTACCTCTGGAGCCGCTTTGCCACCAAGGAGCAGCGCCAGAGGATCAGGGCATTTCTGCCCACGGAGTACACGAACTTCGATTTGGATCCGGAAGGCTTTATCTACGCCACGAGCCACGCCGAGGACAAGGAAGAAGATGAAGGCGGTATCGCCATCAAGATCCGCAGGATCAATGCCAAGGGCGAAGACCTCCTCAGGCGGCTGGGCTTCTCCATACCCATGGGGGATGTGGAGTTCCCTAACCGCTGGTCGACGGCCACCCGCCGCACCTCCTCCATGCTGGTGGACATCACTGTTCAGCCTTACGGGGTGTACAGCGTCTTGGACGGAAACAGGGGGAGGGTCTTTACCTACGATAACAACGGCAACCTCCTCTACGACTTCGGCTACTACGGCACGGGCCACGGCCANGTNTCCAGTCCCGTGGCCATTGACGCACTGGATAAGACCATGCTTGTCCTGGACTCCAAAAGGGGAGGCATAGTGGTCTTTGAACCCACCGATTATGCGCTGCTGATCTGGGCTGCCCTTGATGCCTATGATCGCGGTGATTACTATCTGGCCGAAAAGATCTGGGGGCAGCTTTTGGTGCTCAACTCCAACTTCGATGTGGCNTATACGGGTATAGGCCGTGCGCTTCTCAGGCGGGATGAGTACGCCGAGGCCATGAAAAGCTTCAAGTTGGGCAACAACCGTACGGAGTATTCCGATGCCTTCGAGCTGTACAGAAAAGAACTGGTTTACGAGTACTTCCCCCAAGCCTTTGCCGTTTTCGTGGTGGTGCTGGCAGCGATCTTCACAGGCCGCAGGCTGTGGGCGGCACGGAGAGCACGGTCTGCCGTGCGGGAAGCGGCTGCAGCCGGAGCCAAGCGCCGCAGGTTTGGTCAGAAAACCTTGGAGAGCCTGCGCTTTGGCTTGTATGCGGTCATTCACCCCTTCGACGGTTTTGAGAGGCTGAAGAAGGAGCGGAAGGGGACACCCCTGGCGGCCACCATTATCCTGGCGTTGGTTGTGCTCACCTTTGTGTTCGCCAGGCAGTATACGGGATTCATCTTTAACAGAGCCGATTTGAGCAAGATCAATCTTTTAGTGGAAATCGGCAGTGTTGTGCTGCCCTTCCTGCTCTGGACCTTTGTCAACTGGGCGCTCACCACCTTGATGGAGGGCAAAGGAACCCTGAAGGATGTGTACATTGCCAGCGCCTTTGCCTTGATCCCAGTAATCCTGACAGTTGTGCCCTTAACCATTGTCAGCAACTTCTTGATTCANGAAGAAGGCGCCTTTTACTACATGCTCATGTCCGCGGGGCTGGGCTGGGCGGTGGTGCTGCTCATTGTGGGTGCCACCATGGTCACCCACGAGTACGATTTCCGCAAGACCATTTTCACCTGCATTTCAACTCTTATGGGCATGGCCTTCGCACTCTTTTTGGGGCTGTTGTTCATCGCCCTCACTGAACAGGTGATCATGTTTATCCGGCAGTTGCTGACGGAAGCGATCCACCGCACCTAGTCTTGAAGCAATATGAGAGGGGCTGAGAGCTGTTATGCGCTCTAGAATTTTCACTCATTTTGCGGCGCTCATAGTGTTCCTGGCTGCCTTGGCATCCTTCGCTTACGCTGCCGACCAATTGGCCGGCTTTGAGCTGTGCGCGGAAAACGAATTCTTGGAGCTGTATTACAAAGCCGATACCGCGGAGATAGCAGTAGTGCACAAGGAGACGGGGGCGGTGTGGTTCTCCAATCCTCCGGGCCGTGACAAACAGGAAACCTTGGCCAGGGGCGCGTCCAAAGCCCGCCTAAGCTCACAGCTGGTTTTGACCTATTACTACGCCAACCAGCAGCAGCAGATGGACAGCTTCAACGACAGCGTGGCCTATGGGCAGTATGAGATCACGCCCCTGGAGAACGGCTTGAGGGTGAAATACAAGTTCGGGAAGGTCTGGCAGGACAGGGATTACCTGCCTACCATCATTTCCGAAGAGAGGTTCAACGAGCTGATCTTGGCCAACATACCCCGGGAGAAGGATCGGGAGTTTCTTCGGGACATGTACGGCCTCTTCAGCCTGGAAGAGGGCTATGATAGCGGTGAAGATCTGAGCATCATGGGCGTGGACTTCGATCGCCTGTTACAGGGCTGGGGCATCAAAGTAGACGAGCCGCGCTTTCGAACCAATGATANGCGGCGGCTGTTCCAGGAGTACCTGGTCTTGATTCGGGATCACATGAAGTACGACTCTTTAGGGGAAGTCAAGCCCGAAGAGATCGTGGGTCTGCGCAATACGCCAACCCTGCTGCTCAAGTGGAACGTGATGCAGTGGGATGTTGATGATGCTGTTCAACTGGTCAAGGCGGCCGGTTATACGCCGGAAGATGTGGCTTACGACCACGAGTATTACAGCGTTGCGCCCCCGTATCCCGACCTGCGCCAGTTTGAGATTACCGTGGAATACCTGCTGGACGGCGACGAGCTGGTGGTGCGCGTCCCCACGCAGGAGATCCGCTTCCCCGATAAGGTGTGGGATCCCAAGAATGAGCAGGAGGTTTCCTATCCCCTCACCGCCATCAGCGTGCTTCCCTATTTTGGCGCGGGAAGCGTGGAGGATCAGGGCTACATGTTTGTTCCCGACGGCGCTGGTGCCCTGATCTATTTCAACCGGACTTCNCCCCTGGCGGAACCGTACAGCCGCAGGGTGTACGGCCAGGATCACGCGGCCATNCCCCTAAGGGAGTATTCCTCCATGCTCAAAGGGCAGATTTATCTCCCGGTATTCGGGGTTGTGAAAAACGAACAGGCATTTCTGGCCATCATTGAAGAGGGGGACGCTGCCGCCAGAATCGAAGCTATGCTGCCCGGCATGCGCGATTCCTACAACAAGGTGTGGGCGTCCTTTGAAGTGCGCTCTGCAGCTCGGGTGAACATGCAGGCAGAGGGTGAACTGATCCATCTGCGGCAGCTGTCCATCCTCATGTATCAAGCTAGGCTGAACCAGAGCGACACCGCCATCCGCTATGTCTTTTTGCCTAGGGAAGAGAGCAGCTACGCCGGCATGGCCCGGGCTTACCAGGACTACCTGGTGGAAAAGCACGGTTTGAGCAAACTTGACCCCGGCGGCAAACTGCCCCTGATTGTGGATGTCATTGGCTCCTTCGACCGTGTACAGCCGGTGCTCGGTATACCCACCAATGTGGTGGAACCCTTTACCACCCATGAACAGACCAAGCTTCTGGTGGAAGATCTGCTTGCCGAAGGCGTGGACAGTCTCAGGTTGCGCTACCTGGGATGGCTGCGGGGCGGTATTCGCCATGTCTACCCCAGGGGGGCTCCCCTGGAGAGAGCGGTGGGCAACAGCCGCAGCTGGCAGCAGCTCAACCGGTACCTGGAGGAGCTGGGCGTAGATTTCTATCCCAGCGTGGATTTCCTGCAGGTTCACCGCAACAGCCCGATCGACCTGTATTTTGAGTTCCTCCATGCTCCCAGGGGCCTGGACAGAAGCGGAGCAACCCTTAATACATTCCACATCGCTACCTACCAGCCCATAGATGACCGGAAGGTTGCGCTCTTGTCCCCTGCCCGCCTCGCCGGCGTAGTGGACTCCTTTCTGAAGGGGTATGAACGCCATGGAACTTCCGGGTTGGCGCTGGGGGATTTGGGGCTCTTGCTCTATGCCGACTACCGGCTGAACCCGAGCAAGCTTGTGGACCGGGTCATGGCGGCGGAGATCATTGCCGAGCAGGTGAGCAGGCTGGCTAAGGATAGACGGCTGATGATCGCCGGCAGCAACGCCTATCTGCTGCCCTACGCTGAAGTGCTGGTTGAGGCGCCACTGTACGCCCGTGGTGAGGCAATTCTGCACCAGACAGTGCCCTTTTACGCCATGGTGGTCAGCGGTTACATGGAGTTCGCGGGTGAGCCCTTCAACCTAGCGGATCACAGGGGCGATTTCTATCTCCTGAAACTTCTGGAGACGGGGGCTGCTCCTTACTTTGCCCTAACCTGGGAACCCTCGTCTTTGACGAAGAACACCGATTTCGACTACCTGTTTTCCACGTACTACCCAGATATCAAAGGCGATGTCTTGGCTGTCTACAACACAGTCCGGGAAGTTCTGGGCGATGCCTGGCCCGCGGCCATAGTAGATCACAAAGTGCTGGCCCACAACGTGTGTGAAACCACTTACCATAACGGGCTCCGTGTGGTGGTGAATTACACCTCGCAGCCCCACCGCCTGCCAGAAGGTTTGGTTGTGCCGGCAGTGGGCTACGTGGTTCTGCAAGGGGGGAACTGAGATGAAGAGGAAACGACGGCCCATGAGTTTTTCCAGGAGGCAGAAGCTGGCCGGGTTTTTGTTCACGGTCCCCTTTCTAGTCGGCTTCATTTTCCTGTTTGCCGTCCCCTTTTACCAAGCGGTGGTGATCAGCTTCCACGAGCTGGTGCTCACGCCGCAGACCTTTGAACTGCAGCCCAAGGGGTGGGAGAACTACGGCTATGCCCTGCAGGTGCACCCGGAGTTTTCCAAGACCTTCACTGAGGTTTTGGTGAAGCTGGCCACTGAGCTTCCCATGATCATTGGTTTCAGCTTCTTCGCTGCCACCATTTTGAACAGCGATTTCCGGGGTCGTACCTTTGTCCGTACCCTGTTTTTCCTGCCTGTCATTCTTGGTGCTGGGGTGGTCATGAAAATGGAGGTTCAGGACTATGCCCAGATCATGGTTAAGCACCTGGCGGAAGGGGCACCGTTCTTTGGGGGTGCGGCAGTGCGCAGCTTCTTTGCTGCCGCCCGCTTTCCTGCGGGGATGGTGGACTACGTGATCGACGCTATCCAAGCGCTGCCCACGGTGATTCGCGCCTCCGGGGTGCAGATCCTGATCTTCTTGGCGGGCCTGCAGTCCATCCCCAGAGAAGTGTACGAGGCCGCCAGCGTGGAGGGGGCCACGGGCTGGGAGCGTTTCTGGCTGATTACTTTCCCCATGATGAGCCCCTTGATCTTGGTGAATCTAATCTACACCGTGATTGACTCCTTCACGGCCATGAATAACGAGCTGGTTGTGCTGATCAGGGAAACCATGCTCCGGGGCGCGGGTTATGGAGTGAGCATGGCCATGGCCATGATTTACTTCGTAGCCATAGGTTTGATCCTGCTCGCGGTGTTCGGTCTGTTGTCGCGGCGTGTCTTTTACCACGTTTAGCCGGGAGGTGCAAACATGAGCCTTGCAGCAAAAGAAAAGTGGAGAAAACGTGTCGTAGCTCTTCTGCGCACGGTGCTGTTGATCGGCATCGCCTACGTGATCTTGCAGCCCCTCATCTACCGCTTCTCCACGGCCTTGATGAGCATGGAGGATCTGTATGATCAATCGGTGCGCTGGATTCCCAGGAAGCCCACCCTGCGCAACTTCAGGCTGATGTGGGAGCATATGGACTACGTAAATGCCTTTGGCCGGTCCTTCTTTTTGGCGGCCCTAACCAGTGTGCTGCAGCTGTTTACCTGTTCCATGGTGGGTTACGGCCTGGCCCGCTTCAAATTCCCCGGGAGCCAGATCATCTTTGGTTTGGCCATTTTCACCCTCATGATACCGCCCCAGCTGATCATGACCCCCAGCTATCTCAACTTTAGGTTCTTCGACTTTTTTGGCCTGCTCAAAGGCCAGCCGCTCAATCTGACCGGAACCTATTGGCCGTTTATCCTCATGAGCCTAACCGGTACTGGATTTCGCTGCGGTTTGTACATTTTCATCATGCGGCAGTTTTTCAGGGGTATGCCCAAGGAACTGGAGGAGGCCGCCTATATCGACGGCGCCGGCCCCTTCACCACTTTCTGGCGGGTAATGATCCCCGGTGCCGTACCCGGCCTGGTCACCACTTTCCTGTTCTCCTTCGTCTGGCAGTGGAACGATTACCTGTATGTGACCACCTTCATGGCCGGCCGCAACTTCCTGCCGCAGGCGCTGGAGGGTGCCGCCACCAAAGTGGCCAATGCCGTCAAAGACGCGGATGCCCTGGCCTCCAGCAGCGGCTTTTTGGACGACCATTTCTACTCTCTGATCAACAACGCGGGGATGCTCATGATCATCCTGCCGCTCTTAATTCTTTACATCTTCCTGCAGCGCTACTTCGTGGAGAGCGTGGAACGGACAGGAATTGTGGGATAACACACGGGAGGTGAAAGGGTGCTAAGCAGGAGTCTTTTTGGAAAGAGTTTGCTGTTGATGGTAGTGATCGGTCTGATAATACCCTTTGCGGGGGAAGCAGGAGGGGTACCCATGCTGAAGGACTTCTATGCTGAGGATTTCTTAATTGGTTTTGCCGCCCGGTCTAATTATTGGATGGATGAACCGCTTTTGGATCACTTCAATGCGGTCACGGCAGAGAACATGATGAAGTGGGAAGCGCTGCAGCCGCGGCCCGGCGACTTCCGCCTCAACCAAGCTGATAACCTGGTTCAGTATGCCCAGGAACACGGCATGGAGGTAATCGGGCATACCCTAGTCTGGCACAACCAAACACCGGATTGGGTGTTCAAGGATGAAAATGGGAAAGAAGTGAGCCGGGAAGTCCTGCTGGCCAGGATGGAGGAACATATCAAGACCGTGGTGGGCCATTTCAAAGGCAGGATCAAGGGCTGGGATGTGGTGAACGAAGCGGTGGAATACAATCCCGCCACCGGGAAGTGGGAGCTGAGGGACACGCCCTGGCTGCGCATCATTGGCGAGGACTATATTGAACATGCTTTCCGCTTCGCCCACGAGGCGGATCCAGATGCGGAGCTTTATTATAACGACTACAACGCCGCCGATGGCCCCAAGCGCGACGCCATTTACCAGCTGGTCAAGGGCCTGTTGGACAAGGGCATCAGAGTGGACGGTATCGGCATGCAGGGGCACTGGGATCTGCAGCACCCCAGCGTCCAGGCGATCCGCGAGGCCATTGAGCTGTACTCATCCTTAGGGGTGAAGGTGCATATTACCGAGCTGGATATCAGCGTTTATACCTGGGACGACAGGGCCAACCGCTATCCCGGGGGCCTTCCCGAGGCTGTCCAGGATCAACAGGCCAACCGNTATGCCGCCATCTTCCGCCTGTTTAAGGAATACTCAGATGTCATTGAACGGGTTACGTGGTGGGGAGTGAAAGACNGCCACAGCTGGAAGAACAACTTCCCCGTGCCTAACCGCCCCGATTATCCCCTGCTGTTTGACGGCCGGGGCAACCCCAAACCCAGTTTTTGGGCGGTTGTAGATCCTTCCCGTCCTTGGAGGGAGAACCAGGAGAAATACGGCACTGCTCAGGAAGACTAAGGAGGAAACCATCATGCTCACGAGGCGCCTGCGAACAGGTTTCATACTTGTGCTCGGCTGCCTTCTACTCCTGCCAGCGTTCGTTTACTACTGCGAGCCGGCACAGGCTGCTTTGAGCAGGTTTGGGGAGATCCCAACCTACCGGGAATATCTGGCCAGCTTCGCGGAGCCGGCCTATCCTCAGCGCGAGGTGCGCATCAACGGATCCGGGTTTGCCCGGGCCACTGCCCGAACTAAGCTGCTGCTTGATCATGAAGGCTACCCCGGCTGGTCAGTCTGGGTTGATGAACAAGGCATGATCGAGTGGGAATTCTGGGTGGAGGAAGCTGGCCTGTACAATATTGAGCTGGCTTACTACCCCGCGGCTGGACGCAGTTCGTCCATGGAGCGCAGCATTGAGATCAACGGCGAACTGCCCTTCAACAGCGCAGAATACCTGGTCTTCCGGCGGATTTTCGGCGATGCAGGCCCATCCCAGTTTGATACCGCTGGCAATGAGATCAGGCCCAGGCAGGTGGAAAAGCCCATGTGGCAGACGGTGCTGCTCACCGACGCCCAGGGCTACGAAGAGCAGCCCCTGCTCTTCCATTTCCAGCAGGGCTGGAACACCATCCGCCTGATCTCTCGGGCAGAGCCTATGATCATCGGGCATCTGCGCCTCTGTCAAGCACCAGTTCCCAAGCCCTACGCGGAGGTAAGGGCTGAACAGCCTCGGGTGGAGCCGCTGCAGGGCATCTTCATNCAGATTGAAGGAGAGTCGTCGAGCTACCGCTCCAGTCCGTCCCTGTTTGCCGTGGCTGATCCCGGCGATCCAACGGTGGTGCCCTATCACCACGCCGAGACCAGGCTGAACTCCATCGGCGGGCATCGCTGGACAGAAGTGGGGGACTGGATTGCCTGGCAGGTTGACATTCCCCAAGATGGGTACTACAAAATCGCCATTAAGGGCAAGCAGAACATCAACCGGGGGGACTTGAGCAACCGCAGGCTGCTCATTGATGGCCAGGTGCCCTTCGCGGAAGTGGCCGCCATTCCCTTCCGTTTCTCCTCCCGCTATGAGATTACCCAGTTGGGAGAAGAGGAGCTGGGCGAGCCCTTCTTGTTCTACCTAACCAAGGGGCAGCATGAAATCCGTTTAGAAGCAGTTCTGGGGGATCTGGGGCCCCTCATTGAGTTTGCCGAGGATCTCCTCTACGAGCTCAATGGCGTTTACCGCAGCATTATCATGATCACTTCGCCCACGCCCGATCCCATCCGCAGCTACCAGCTGGAGCAGCGGGTACCGCAGCTCTTGGAGAGGATCAAGGCGGGGGCAGAGGATCTGCGCTACCTTGCAGCGGAGTTGGAGCGCATCACCGGGCAGCTGAGCCACGCCGCTGCCCTGCTGGACTTCGCGCGCATGCTGGAGCGCATGTATGACAAGCCCGATGCCATTCCCAATCTGCTGCAGGAGTACCGGGATGCCATCGGACAGCTGGGAACCTGGATCATGACCTCCAGGCGTCAGCCCCTGCAGATTGACTTCTTAGTGGTGGCATCTCCCGAGCAGAAAATGCCCAGGGCCAAACCTACCTTCTGGGAGGTTGCGGTGCATGAAGCCCGGGCCTTTTGGTCTTCGTTTGTCCGGGATTACACCACCATCCACGACATTGGCGGGGAGTCGGGCGAAGCCGCATCTCCCCAGAAGATTAGGGTGTGGATCGGTTTGGGCCGTGACCAGGCCCAGATCCTCAAGCAGATGATCGAAGACAGCTTCACGCCGGAAACCGGCATCTACGTGGATTTGGAACTGATCACCTTCATGGACCAGCTGCTGGTTCCCGCGACCATTGCTGGCAACCAGCCGGATGTGGCCATCGGCGCGGCCAATATGGATATGGCCTTCCGCGGTGCCGTGGCTGACTTGACCCAGTTCCCCGATTTCCCCGAGGTGGCTCAGCGGTTTAAGAAGTCGGCCCTGCTCACCTTCCGCTGGCGTGATCAGGTGTTTGCCCTGCCGGAAGTGCAGAGTTTCCCCATGCTCTTTTACCGCAAGGATATCCTGGATGAACTGGGGCTCGAGGTTCCCCAAACCTGGGATGACGTCATGCGGATCCTGCCTGAGCTGCAGAACCACCATCTGGAGTTCGGCATCTGGCCCAGCATGTACACCTTCGTGCAGTTCTTGTACCAGAACGGCATCAGCTTGTACAAAGAGGATGTGATCCAGACTAACCTCACGGCCCATGCGGCCATAGACATTTTTGCCCAGATGACCAACCTCTTTACCCAATCGGGACTGCCCCTGCAGTACAACTTTATCAACCGCTTCCGCATGGGTGAGATGCCCCTGGCCATTGCCAACTACGCGGAGTTTAACACCCTATCGGTGTTCGCCACGGAACTGAGGGGGCAGTGGGGCATGGCTCCCATCCCCGGAACTCCTCAGCCGGACGGGACCATCAACCGGGCTGTGCCCGTGGCCCAGGATGCCCTGCAGATCCGCACGGACCAGCTGGGAGCGGTGATCATGCCCAGCGGCACCACCGGATCCATCATTTTGGAGAAGTCCGAGAAGAAGCAGGAGGCCTGGGAGTTTCTGAAGTGGTGGACGAGCAAGGAGACGCAGGTGCGCTTCGGCAGGGAGCTGGAAGCCTTGATCGGAGCCAGCGCCCGCTACGCCACGGCCAATGTGGAGGCCATGCAGGAGCTGCCGTGGCGAGTGGAGGAGCGTGAGCAGCTCAACGCCCAGTGGGATTGGGTGGAAGGCGTGCCGCCCGTATTGGGCGGGTACTACGTGACCAGGCAGTTCGACTGGCTCTTCAGGGCCGTGGTACTGCAGAACGCCCCAGTGAGGGAGTCGGTGCTGGACTATGCCCGGGAGATCGATAAGGAAATTGCCCGCAAGCGCATGGAGTTCGGCTATGAAACGGAACTGGAAGAGCTGGATGAACGCTGGAAGGAGCTGTTTTGGGATCACTACAGCCATGTATGGCGTCTGGATTGGGAAGCACCGCAGCTGGGCGAGGAGTACCGGGAGATCCTAGAACGCTACAGGCTGCTGGAAGGGGGAGACGGTGAATGAAGGCATTCTGGCTGGAGCTGAAGGAAAAGAGGGTTTCGTACCTGTTTGTGGCGCCGTTTCTGCTGGTATTCGCCCTCTTCGTGGTTGTTCCCATCGCCATCGCCATCGGGCTCAGTTTCACCTACTTCAACATGATCGAGCCACCTCGCTGGGTGGGCTGGTCCAACTACCTGGCCCTGTTTTTGGAGGACGATGTCTTCCTGATTGCCGTGAAAAATACTCTGCTCTTTGCGGCCATCACGGGCCCGTTAAGCTACGCCCTGTGCTTTGTGTTCGCTTGGCTGATCAACGAACTTAAGCCGAGGATCAGGGCCGTATTGACGCTGCTCTTTTACGCCCCCAGCATCTCGGCCAATGCCTTCATGATCTGGACCGTGCTGTTCAGCGGTGACGCTTACGGGTACATCAACGGCATCCTGCTCTACTGGGGCATCATCGACAAGCCTGTGCAGTGGCTGGTGGACCCCAGGTGGATGATGCCCATTGTGATCGTAGTTGTGCTCTGGATGAGCTTGGGCGTGAGCTTCCTGACCTTCATCGCCGGCCTGCAGGGCATTGACCCCATCTACTACGAAGCAGGGGCCATCGACGGGGTCCGCAACCGCTGGCAGGAGCTGTGGTACATTACCCTGCCCATGATGAAGCACCATCTCATGTTCGGGGCGATTATCAGCATTACCAATTCCTTTGCCGCCGCGGACCAGCTCCAGGCCCTCACCGGTACTGCCCCTACCGATTGGGCCACCTGGACAATTGTGCAGCACATCAACGACTACGGTTATGTGCGCTACGAAATGGGTTATGCATCTGCCATGGCGGTGCTGCTGTTTATCACCATGGTGCTGGTGCAGCGTTTGGTGCAGAGGCTTCTGCGCCGCATAGGTTAGGAGGGAGGGATCAGCAATGCGTCTTAGAATCAGCAACCGGCGTATAGCACGCTCCACTGCAGGCGATGTGGCCATCTTGATCTTCTTGGGGCTGGGTGCCGTGTACATGGCGCTGCCCATGTTCTACGCCATCTGCCAGGCTTTCAAGCCCCTCAACGAGCTGTTCATCTTCCCGCCGCAGTTTCTGCCGCGCCATCCAACCTTGAGCAATTTCAGCGACCTCTTTCTGCTCATGGCCCAATCCTGGGTTCCCGTGTCGCGGTATCTCTTCAACTCTCTGTTCATCGTGGCCGCGGGCAGCGCGGGCAATGTGATCTTGGGGTCCCTCTGCGCCTATGCCCTGGCTAAGCACGACTTTAAGGGGCGGAACTTGATCAACAACTTGATTCTGTTCTCCCTGATGTTTGCCGGTTCCGTACTGGTTATCCCCAGGTATTTGATCATCTCTTTCCTGGGCTGGATCAACACCTATGCAGCCCTGGTTGTTCCCGCTTGGGGGACCACCCTGGGCGTATTCCTCATGCGCAATTTCATCACCCACATGGTGCATGATTCGCTCCTGGAGGCGGCCCGCATCGACGGGGCTTCTGAGTGGTACATCCACTGGCGGATTGTCATGCCCATCGTCAAGCCGGCTTGGCTCACCTTGATCATCTTGAACTTCCAGCAGCTCTGGGGCGACCAGGGAGGGATGTTCATCTATTCTGAAGAGCTGAAGCCGCTCCCATATGCCCTGGGCCAGATCATCGGAGGTGGTGTGGGCAGGGCTGGTGTGGCCGCCGCGGTATCGGTGATCCTCATGGCGGTGCCCATCACCGTATTCGTGATCAACCAGACCAAGATCGTGCAGACCATGGGCACATCAGGGATTACTGGGGAATAGCAGAAGAAGGCGCCAGAACCTCAGCGGTCTGGCGCCTGTGCTAAAGGCCCTTTACCGGGGCAGCTCCACGGTGCTGCCTTCGAGTTTAACGCGGATGGAGAGGGGTTTCTCCCCGGTGAGCTCCTGGCTCCGGGGATCCGGCTGGCTCCCTCCCACGAAGATCTCCACGACGCCCGGTTCCACCAGGCAGCGCCCGTCTTCGTCAAACACCGCCAGCTGGCGGGGGGAGAGGCGGAAGGTGACGGTCCGCTTTTCACCTGGCTCCAAGGGGATGCGGGCAAAGCCTTGGAGCGAGTGGCGGGGAGTGGGAACAGAGGCAGACAGGTGTTTGATATAAAGCTGGACCACCTCATCACCGGTTCTCTGACCTGTGTTTTCCACATCCACCTGCACCACAAGATCCTGGCCGATGGCCAGTTCAGGCGGGGCCTGCAGGTTGCTGTAGGCAAAGGTGGTATAGCTCAGGCCGTAACCGAAGGGATAGAGGGGTTTCTCTTCCGAGAAGCGGTAAGTTCTCCCGGCCATGGCATAGTCGGTAAACGGAGGCAGCTGGTCCACGGATTTTACAAAGGTTATGGGCAGGCGGCCGGCGGGGTTGTAGTCGCCGAAGATAATGTCTGCCAAGGCGTTTCCGCCTTCTTCTCCGGGATACCAGGCCTGGATGATGGCGGGTACATGCTCGTGGGCCCAGTTCACAGTCAAGGGGCTGCCGCTGAAGAGCACCAAGACGAGTGGTTTGCCCAGGGCAGCCACTTCTTTGATCAGCTCTTCCTGCATTCCGGGCAGATCCAGGCCGATCCTGTCCCCGCCGCCATCGGAGTTGGCAGCTGCGCCTTCCTCACCCTCCAGATCAGGGGAGATGCCCATGCACATGATTACGGCATCGGCCCTCTCAGCCACGGCCAGGGCTTCTGCGAAGCCCGACTTGGGGCTGTCACCCCAATATCCGGGTTTGGTGGTGGTCAGATCGCAGCCCTCGGCGAAGAGCACCTTGCAGTCTGGCTCCAGCTTGCGGCGGATGCCATCCAGGGCGGTAACCAGCTGCGTGGAGGTGCCGAAGTAGTTGCCCAGCAGCACCTTGCGGGCATCGGCGTTGGGTCCGATGACAGCCACGGTTTTCAAGTCCGTGCCCAGGGGCAGCAGGTTGTTTNCGTTTTTCAAGAGCACCATGGACTGCCGGGCCATCTCCCGGGCCAGGCTGCGGTGCTCGGGACAGGCCACAACTTCATAGGGGACGTTGGCAAAGGGTACTTCCTCCTCCGGATCAAACAACCCCAGCTTGAACTTGGTGCGGAGCAAACGGGCCAGGGCCTGGTCGATCTCTTCTTCTGAGATCAGTCCCTGGGCCACGGCCTCCCTGAGGGCTGGGTATACCCGGCCGCAGTTGAGATCGCAGCCGTTCTTGACTGCCAGCGCAGCGGATTCTTCGGGAGAATTGGTCACCTTGTGGTGGGCGTGGATATCGTAAATGGCTCCGCAGTCGGAGACCACATGGCCCTCAAAACCCCAGTCCTCCCTGAGGATCTTCTGCAGCAGCGTGGGGCTGGCGCAGCAGGGTTCCCCGTTGGTGCGGTTGTAAGCACCCATTACGGATTCCACGTCGGCGTCCANCACCAGGGCGCGGAAGGCCGGCAGATAGGTTTCGTAGAGATCCTTCTGGCTGCAGCGGGCATCGAAACTGTGGCGCAGGCTTTCCGGGCCGCTGTGTACGGCGTAGTGCTTGGCGCAGGCGGCTGTCTTTAAGTACTTGGGATCATCGCCCTGCAGGCCCCGGACAAAAGCGATACCCAGTTCGGCGGTGAGATGGGGATCTTCCCCATAGGTCTCCTGCCCCCGGCCCCAGCGGGGATCGCGGAAGATGTTCACGTTGGGGGTCCAGAAGGTGAGGCCTTTGTAGATGCCCCGATCGCCGCGGCGGGCTGCTTCGTGGTGCTTGGCCCTGGCTTCGGTGGCGGTGACTTCTGCCACTTTCTGCAGCAGGGGGGCGTTAAAGCTGGCGGCCATGCCGATGGCTTGAGGGAAGACGGTGGCAACACCCGCCCGGGCCACCCCGTGCAGGCATTCGTTCCACCAGTTGTACTCTTCAATACCCAAGTGGGGGATGGCGGCGGAGTCGTAGATCATCTGTGATACCTTTTCTTCAAGGGTCATGCGGGAAATGAGGTCGGCAATGCGTTCTTCCAGCGGCAGATCCGTTCGTCTGAACAGCATAGTATACACCATCTTTCCATTTTGTTGTCCTTGTACGTAATTATATCATGGAATCGTAAAATGCTGAAGAATGGAGAGGTATAGTATGGCAACAAATTACAGAAATCTGCGGGATTACGGCTGCTGGCTGCAGTACGATTTGCTGCCGCCGGAGCTTCTAGCCAGGTATGGTCAGCAGTTTGAGGCCATAGCCGTTAAAGGGGGTAAAACCCTGACCGAAGCCATAACTGAAGAGCTCAGGCTCGGCTTGGCAGGTCTACTGGGCACGTCTGTCAGCTTTGTGGAAGCGGAAGAGGAGGCTTCGCTGGTGGTCCGCCTTGGAGGGGGACCCAGCCGAGCCCGGTGCGGAGGAGGCTTTCCGGCTGCAGGTACAGGGGGATGAAGGTTCCCTGCGGGCATTGGTCTCCAGTACAGGGGAGCGGGGGCTGCTCTACGGCACGTTTGCTTTCCTGCGCGCCCTGCAGCTGGGGGAAATCTCCCCTGGGTTTAAGCTGGAAGACGGCCCCAGCACTCCCCTGCGCCTGATCAATCATTGGGACAACCTGGACGGCAGCGTGGAGCGGGGTTACGCCGGGAAGTCCATCTTCTTCAGGGAAAACCGCCTGGTGGAGGATTTGGAGCGGGTGCGGGATTATGCCCGGCTGCTGGCTTCCATCGGAATTAACGGCGTGGCGGTAAACAACGTGAACGTGCACCAAGAGGAAACCCAGTTGATCGCTTCCAAGCTGGCCATGGTCAAGACCCTGAGCTCCATTTTCCGTGGGTACGGCATCCGCCTCTTTCTGAGCATCAACTTCGCCAGCCCCTGGGAGTTTGGGCTCGACACTGCCGATCCCCTGGAGCCCCAGGTGCAGCAGTGGTGGAAGGAGCGGGTTGCTGCCATCTACTCTCAAATTCCCGATTTGGGAGGGTTCTTGGTCAAGGCAGACTCGGAACACCGGCCGGGACCCTTCACCTACGGACGGACCCACGCGGAGGGAGCCAACATGCTAGGTGAGGCTCTCAAGCCTTACGGAGGCGTTGTGATTTGGCGCTGCTTCGTGTACAACTGCCAGCAGGATTGGCGGGATACGCAGACGGATCGGGCCAGGGCGGCGTATGACCACTTCCAGCCCCTGGACGGCCAGTTCATGGATAATGTCATCCTGCAGATCAAAAATGGCCCCATGGATTTCCAGGTGCGGGAACCAGTATCTCCACTCTTCGGCGGCTTAGAGCGCACCAACCAGATCTTGGAGCTCCAGATTACCCAGGAGTACACCGGCCAGCAGAGGCATCTCTGCTACCTAGTTCCCATGTGGAAAGAGGTCTTGGACTTCGATACCTATGCCCGGGGGGAAGGTTCCACAGTTGCCCGCATTGCGGCCGGCGCCGTGTTCCCCATGGCCTTCAGCGGGATCGCCGGGGTATCCAACGTGGGCAGCGACCCCAACTGGACTGGCCACACCTTGGCCCAGGCTAACCTGTACGGCTACGGGAGGCTGGCCTGGAATCCAGGTTTGTCCACGGAGCGCATCACGCGGGAGTGGGCGGTGCTTACCTTTGGCCACGATCCCGAGGTTGTACAGACCGTGAGCAGCCTGCTCCTAGGTTCCTGGGAAGCTTTCGAAAACTACACCGTACCCCTGGGTATAGGCTGGATGTGCAATCCAGGTCATCACTACGGCCCCAGCCCTGAGGGCTACGAGTTTTCCCGCTGGGGCACTTACCACNGGGCGGATCGTACTGCCATAGGAGTGGACCGGACTGTCCAGGGCGGTACGGGCTTCGCCGGGCAGTACCGTGCGGAAAACGCCCGGCTCTACGAGTCGCTGGAATCCTGCCCGGAGGAGCTGCTGCTCTTTTTCCACAGAATTCCTTACACCCATGTGCTGAGGTCNGGCAAAACTCTCATCCAGCACATCTACGACACCCATTTCCGCGGCGTTGAACAGGTGGAGGAGATGATCTCCCGGTGGGAGCAGCTGGCGGGCAAGGTTCACCCAGAGACGTTTTCCCACGTGCGGGAGCGCTTGGAGATCCAACTAGTGGATGCCAAGGAGTGGAGGGACGTGATCAACACCTATTTCTACCGGCTTACCCACATCCCCGATGCCCGCGGGAGGAAGATCTATACTTAAGGGCACCAGAAATGGAAACGTGCAAAAAAAGCGCCTGGAGCGATCCAGGCGCTTCAGACTGTCGAAAAAGGGTGCTCTCCTGCTGCAGGAAAGCACTCTTTTGGTGAATCTTAGGCGGCAAATGTGGTGTAGATTTGATGAAAAAAAGGGCCTCTGAAGGCCCATAGCGCAAGTCTTTTCAGATTCATCGCAGCGAACTTAAGCTTAACCCAATTCGTTACCCGGGCTAAGCCTCTGTGGAATGTGTATCTCATGCCATGTTTCTCTTTGGCATCCGCGAATACCCGCTCTATCGTTTCGCTACGCAGGCTGTAGCTCTCTTTACCTGCCGGGGAATGGCGGAAGTCTTCTGCTTGCTCAATGTAGTCTTCCCAAATATGCTTGGTTACTGTCTTTTGATGGTTCCTGCTTTTCGTGCATCTGGCAAGGTCAGGACACGATGCGCAAATGGCAGGGTTGCTTGTGAAGATTNGGTAGCCTTTCCGATCTGTAGTGCGATATGGTAAAACCTGATTATGAGGGCAGATAACGCAATTGTAGTACTCATCGTAGACAAATTCGTGGGGTCGGAACATTCCCTTTTTTCCCCCAGGGCGCTTGTAGGGCATGGACGGATTGCGCCCATCATCGATTATCTTTTTGCAGATCCACACGTTCTTGTACGCTGCATCCAAGACCAGGGTTTCAATTTCGGGGAACCGCTCCACCGTTCGGCCATAGAGNGGATCAAAAGCAACGCTGTCGTGGACGTTTCCGGGAGTAACAGTAACGTCCAACACAAAGCCCCTTCTGTCACAGGCAACGTGAGTCGTGTACGCAAAAGCACGCTCGTGTTCACCCTTATGGAACATCCCACTATCCGGATCCGTTGTGGACTTCGTAACAGTGATCTCCTCATCTTGCTCCTTGAGCTTCAGAGGTTTCTTACCATTGGCTATGCGATCTTGGTTGATCTCCTCGCGCAATTGCTCATCGTAGATTCTAGCGGCTCGTTTGGCCTGTTCTTTCGTGTACTTCTTCCGATTAGCATTGGCTTTGACATGAGTAGCGTCGATAAACACTACCGATGGGTCAATGCAACCGTGAACTACAGCCTCTTCTAGAATCCAGGAAAATACCTGCTCGAATACTTCGCTGGGAAAACGCGTGGCAAAAGCATAGCTGACGGTGGAGAAATGGGGAACCTTAGTGGTCAGATCAAAGCCTAGAAACCACCTGTAAGCGACATTAACGTTAATTTCTTCCACCGTTCTGCGCAGAGAAGGAATACCAAACAGATGTTGGATAAAGACCATTTTGAACAGCACAACCGGATCGACCGCAGGCCGGCCATTATCCGGGCAATAGTATTGCTCCACAAAACCGTAAATGCGGTCAAAGTTGATGACTCGATCGACTTTCCTCAGAAGGTGCTCCTCTGGAACCAGCATGTCCACGTCAACCATCTGGATCTGATTTCTTCTGTTACCTGCTTTGTCAAGCATTCCCATCACCATATCGATTTTAGCATAAACCAAGAACCCCCGCGATCCATAAACCATGGAAAACGCAGGGGTTTTTCGACAGTCTGAACCGCTAGGCTCACCTAGCGGTTTTGCACCGAGTTAATGGGGAGGCTTTGGTTCTTAGAGGGCCGAGAGTGCCCGTTCCAGCCTGCTTAGGGCTTCTTTGATCAGGCTGCGGGGACAGCCGATGTTCATGCGCTGAAAGCCCAGGCCCACAGGGCCAAAGGATGAACCTTCATTGAAGGCGATCCCCGCTTCCTGCACAAAGAACTGGTTCAGTTCTTCCAAGGGAATCCCAAGCTCACGGCAGTCCANCCACAGGACAAAGGTGCCCTCAGATTGGGCAATGCTAATCTGAGGCGCGATTCTGCCCAGTTCTTTCCTTACGCAGCTGGCGTTCTCCTCCAAGTAATCAAGGAGGGAGTCCAGCCACTGGGACCCGGTATTGTATGCTGCTTCTGCCGCCACCATCCCGAAGAAATTGACAGAGCACATGTGCAGGCGTTCCATGAGGCCGCAGACCTTCTCCCGGTACTCCTGGTTGGGGATGATCCCGTTGGAGATGTGGAGGCCGGCGATGTTGAACGTCTTGCTTGGGGCATTGAACGTCAGGGTCTGCCCGGCGATCTCCGGAGAGAGGGTGGCGAAGGGAATGTGTTTGGCGCCTGGAAAGACCAGGTCGGACCAGATTTCATCGTTGATCACCGTGACGCCGTACCTCAGGACCAGCTCGCCCAGCTTTTCCAGTTCTGCCCTGCTCCACACCCTGCCCACGGGGTTGTGGGGGCTGCACAGGAGCATCGTCTTCACGCCGGAGCGGAAAATGTCCTCCAGCTCCCCTACGTTCATGACATATTTGCCATCCACTTCAACCAGGGGGTTTTCCACAACCGTCCGCCCGTTGCTCTTCAACACGCCGTAAAACGGGGGGTACACAGGCGGCTGGATCACCACCGGCTCTCCGGGTTCAGTGAGGGCCAGCACCGATAAGGTGAGGCCGGCCACAACTCCCGGGGTGTGGATCAGCCAGGCGGGATCGATCTCCCAGCCCTGGCGGGTTTGGTACCAGTTGAGCACGGCATCCGTAAAGCTGCAGGGCTTTTTTTCATACCCGTAGACACCGTGCGCTGCCCGTTCCATCACCGCCTTGATCACCGTCTCTGGAGGGCGGAAGTCCATATCGGCCACCCACATGGGCAGCACATCTTCCCGGCCAAAAACCTCTAAAACGCCGTCCCACTTGATGCAGTCAGTGTTGCGGCGGTCCACCACCTGGTCAAAGGGACACCCCATGCTGGTTACACCTCCCGTGCTACGCCGGTCTGTCTAGCTGCTTCTGCCACGGCCTTGGCCACAGCCGGGGCCACCCTGGGATCGAAGGGTGAGGGGATGATGCACTCTGGAGTTGGATTTTCAACCAAGCTGGCAATGGCGTTAGCTGCTGCCAGCTTCATGGCACTGTTGATCTCCTTGGCCCGTGCATCCAGGGCACCGCGGAAAATGCCGGGGAATCCCAGCACGTTGTTGATCTGGTTGGGATAGTCGGAACGCCCTGTGGCCACAATGGCGGCACCGGCTTCCAGGGCCAGTTCAACGGCGATTTCTGGTTCCGGATTGGCCAGGGCCATCACGATGGGCTGGCTGTTCATGCTTCTGACCATCTCGGGAGTTACTATGTTGGCAGCCGATACTCCAATGAACACATCGGCGCCCTGCATGGCTTCAGCAAGATTCTGCTTGAGGCCTTGGGGATTGGTGGCTTGGGCAATTTCCTCCTGGACGGGATTGTTGGCTGCATCGCCCGGAATCAATCTGCCGCTGCGCCCGCAGGCAGCGATGTTGGTGTAGCCATCCTCCAGCAGGGTGCGGACTATGGCAGCGCCCGCAGCGCCGATGCCGTTTACCACGATGGCGGCGTCCTTGCCCTTACCTACAACTTTCAGGGCATTGATCAGGCCCGCCAAGGTGACAACGGCGGTGCCGTGCTGGTCATCGTGGAAGATGAACATATTGGTTTCTTCCTGCAGTCTCGCCTCAATCTCAAAGCAGCGGGGGGCAGAAATGTCTTCCAGGTTGATCCCAGCGAAGGTGGGCTCCAGGAGCTTCACTGCCTGTACTATCTCATCAACGTCCTGGGTGTTCAAGCAGAGGGGAATTGCATCCACACCGCCGAACTCCTTGAACAGAACCGCTTTGCCCTCCATGACTGGCAGGGCGGCCGCCGGGCCAATGTTGCCCAGGCCCAAAACTGCCGAACCATCGGATACCACCGCGATGGTGTTGCCCTTCCAGGTATAATCCCAGACGACTTCAGGATTTGCTGCGATCTGCCGGCAGGGTTCAGCCACGCCTGGCGAGTAAGCTAGGCTGAGTTCAGCAGCGCTTTTCACTGCGGCTTTGCTGACAACCTCAACCTTGCCGCGCCATTCCTTGTGCTTTTCCAGTGCTTTTGCGTAGACGTTCATCCAGTCTCCTCCTTTTGTTTTGCATCCGCTGCATGAAAATTTACGAAGAAGTTCATTCCACTATGAGTGTAACGTTCCTATGCATCGGGGGTGTTATAAATCTGTAAAGATATGCTTATCGGACTTGGTGCCGCCGGAGGCTGGGCTCAGCTAACTCCTGCCTGAGAAAGTCCATGAAGCCGCGGAGGAACTCCTCATCCCGTTCTAGTTCTTCTGGGCTGGGCGGTTCACAGCTAAAGAGGATCTGGTTGCGCAGCTGCTTAGCGCGCCTGAGGTTTTCCGCCGCGCAGGCGTCCAACACCAGATCCGAGGGCTCACCTTTCAGTACTTTATACAGCGTTTCCCCTAGAACTTGCTCCACCGCAATCCAGCTGCGCATAAAGGCGCCTAAGCCCCCATCTTCAGAAAAACAGGATACGGTTTCATAGAGGGTGCCAAAGGGATCGAAAGCGCCAACAGTGATCCTTGCTTGATCCCACTCCCTGTACAAGTCAGCATCGCCAACCAGCAGGTGATCCACAATCTGCTGGGCTAGAGGCTCTTCCTCTGGGCCGAAGCTGCAGGCCTGCAGAATGGGGCGCAGCGCAGGCACTGAGTTGAGGCCGATGGTCTTGAGAAACTGAAATAAGACATCGGTGCGCCCTACGGAAAACCGGCACTCGGGCCCGGGCAGGGCCCTGCGCTTCTGATCGTTGAGGTAAGATGAGAGCTCGTAATGATTGGAAAAGGGTTGCTGCTCCGCGTTGATTCTCCTTTTTGCCGCCGTCTGCAGGCGTTCCAGGGCCATCTCTCCCTCGTACATCAATCCGTTGAGTTCATCCAGGATGGCGTATTCGTCCTGGGAGAGAAATGCACCGGTGGATTTGTAGACCAGGTCGTGCTCAACCTCGGCCCAGGCATGCATGAGCACGGTGCCCACCTGCACCTCAATGACGTGTTCTGCTAGGTGTCTTTCTTCTGGGGGAAGGGAGTCGGGTTTTAGGTAGAGGCGGTAGTGGCGGCCTACGTAGCCCAAGAACTGCTTGGGATAGGCTCCAGGATGCCCCAACGCTTCGGGGAAATCCTTGACGCTGTCTACCTTGAAGTTGGAGCGGATGAACTGGTCCACTTCTCTCTGGTCCTGGGGGAAAAACAGGGCAATGCGCACCCCAGCCAGGTCAACAATATCATCATAGATTTCTTCAATACTCTGGTAGTTCTTTTCCTGCGCCCTGTCCTCAACTTTCGAGGCGAGACTATCCAGCCTTTTGGCCCTCGAGGTAACCAGGACCCGCAAGCCCTGTCTCTTCAGCGCACTTTCACACTGGTAGGCGCATACCTCCGCCAGGTGTTGAAAGTGGCTGATCTTACCCCTGTAGTCTTCGATGAACTCTCTAATCAAAGCCATGGCGCTCTCCTATCCGTCAGAATTTAACCTCCCGTCACCAGAGGTTAAGCTGCCAGAACACCACATTCACACCGAGTACGCTGAGGGTCAGGAGCGTGTAGTGGATCCTCTGCCAGAGGCTTCCCTTCTTGGCAGCCAGCACATAGATGGTTGTGACCAGCATCAGTGCTCCCAGCCCCACTAGAACCTTCGTGAGCACAAGCAGGACATTAAGGGTAGAAGAAGGCTCCAGCACCAACAGGGGTACGTTGTAGGCAGGATGGACTGTGGCCAGGAGCTCCACTCCCAGTACCACAGCTGTGAAAAAGAGCAGGATGAACAGCACAGCCAAAACCTTGGGCAGAATAAACGATCCCTGCCTCTGCCTGGGCCTAAACAGCACCTTGATCCAGGCAAGCACTGTGACCAGCATGAACAGGGCTCCACCACCCGCAAGGCCCAAGAGGAAGGAAGGGGTTTGATACCAGGGTAAGCGCAGCCACGCGGCTGGCCCCGGCACCAAAATGCGCTCCGCCCTGCCGTCCTGGAAAGCGAAGGCGATCTTGCCCTCGCCGTTCAGCTCCTGGAAGAGCCCAGGGGCGATTTCTCCAAAGCGCTTGGCCATCGCACCGGCCTGCAGGACGAGGTAGCCCTGGGAATCGACATCCACCTTTAGTGCCTGCGCCAGGCGCAGCAGGGATTCCACACCGGAAAAATTGCTGCGGGAGCTGTAGTAAACGCCCTTGTAGCCGCCTTCTGTGCCCGGGGCGATGGGGCGAGGGCTTGGCTGCTCGGTGTTTTCCTCTGGGAAATATCGATCCATAAACCCGCGCAAAAGGGAACTGCGCGGCTCGCTTCCCACTGCCGAGTTGTAAACCACATAGAGGCCCACGTTGGCTTCGGGCAGGAAGTAAAGGCCCGTACTGAAGAGGAAGGTATCGCCGATGTGACCCAGCACCCTGTATCCGTTATACTCCCACTCCAAAAGCCCATAGGTCATGCCCGGAAGCCGGGGATGCGCGGAAAACTGCGGGCTCTGCATGGTCCTGGCTGTTTCTGCAGTCAAAAGCTGCGGTACAGTCGTTTCTTCCCCTGGACTGAGCAGGGCTGTCAGCAGCCGAGCCATATCAAGGGCGCTGCTGGTTAAGCCTCCCGCTGGATAGTTCTGCACGTATTCAAACTCTCCCCGGACGAACTGCCCCGCGGCCCAGCGGTAGCCCGGGCTGACCCGCCATGCCAGGCTGCCGGGCANATCCTGCTCAAAGGTAGTGGAGGACATGCCCAAGGGTTCTATGATCTTCTCTTGGGCGTAAACGGCAAACGGCTGGCCGCTCACCAATTCCACAATGTAGGCTGCCAGTGCGGTTCCGTAATTGGAGTAAGCCATGACCGCACCGGGGGTGAATANCCGCGCCGGGAGATGCTCCTTTACGTACTGGTCAAGNGGTTTGAGCAGATCGGGTGTTGAGACAATGATCCCTGCCACTTCATCCTCAAAACCTGCTGTGTGTGTCAAGAGGTGGTGGAGGGTGATGGGGGGCACTTCCCTGTTGGAGATGGTGCGGGAAGGGATGGTGAAATCCAGGTAGGTGTTGACATCGATGTAGAGATCGAGTTTACCNTGTTCCACCAGCTGCATCACGGCCAGCCAAACCAGGATCTTGGAATTGGAGCCCGGCCTGTGCAGGGTTGTTCCGGGGTTCATGGGAATACTCTTTTCCAGATCGGCGAAACCATAGCCTTTGGAAAAGATGATTTCGCCATCGGCAACCACTACGATTTCGGCACCGGGAACATTGGCTTGGGCAAGCTGAACGGCAAACACGCCATCAAAGAATGCCTCTAAGGCGGCTGTGTCNCGCACTCCGCTTTCTTGGGCAGAGGCCGCAGACAACGTCAATATTAGTACCAGGAAAACTGCTGCTACGCAAATTCTTCTCATCCGTCCCACCCCGTGAGGAAGTTTCTAACTTCACCCCCAAACTTCTCCACGGCGAGATGGGGTTCCTTCCGTGGGGGGACATTTTGTGGGCGCAGCGGGGCGCTAGTCTAGAGCTCCCCAGCGCTTGGCAGCCCAGGTAGCAAGGGCGAAACGGGCTAGGAAGATGGCAAACATTGGCAGTGGATAGAACCAAGGGGCATAGTCAAAGAGCTCCGCCTGGCTGACAACCTGACTGAACCCAGTGGCCAGCAGCGCGAAAGCTAGGGCGTACAGATAGCCCAAATATCTGTTGCCCTTGGGCCAGAAATAGAGGTAGAAGACTACTATGAACGCCCAGGCCACATCGCCCAGGAGAGGGTGGCCCCCGGCATGAAAGATCCAAAGGTTTTTAAAGGAAGTGATCCCCAGGGTTCCTGTGACAACGCATTCCAGAAAATCCACAAGTCCGCCCAGCACCACTCCGTAGGGCAGCAAAGTCCGCAGATGATCTCTGGGCACGGTCAGGAGGATAAACCCGCCCACAAGCAGGATTAAGACGGGATAGATCAGCATTTGGGCAGCCACCAGCACCATTCCTTTCCAGTTAGGTCATGGGCATAGTATAACCACTCGATGCTCCCAGATTACTGCAGGGAGAAAAGAAAGGCCTGCAGTTGCCAGCTTTTTGACAGGAGTCTACGTTTTTGGCCAGAATTATTAGAGCGTGAGGTGATGGCTTTGTTCAGGTTCATAACCAAAGACGTATGGATCGGCAGTAGAGTGAGGCAGTTTAAGATGGTGGACCATCCAGGCGCGGCCGCAACCCTGGTGGTGCAGGACGGCATGGTCCTCTTTGTGGAGCAGTACCGGCCCGCTGCCGCACGCAACATGCTGGAGATCCCCGCGGGGACCATTGACCGCGGCGAGTCCCCTTTGGAGTGCGCCCAAAGGGAGTTTCAGGAGGAAACGGGTTACAGCGCTGAGCATTGGGAGTCCTTAGGGCACATCTTTCCCACTCCAGGTTACACCAACGAAGTGCTGCACCTCTTTTTTGCCAGCAATTTGACCAAGGGAGAGCAGCAGCTGGAGGCAGGAGAGGACATCAACGTACGCTGGATACCCCTGGATGAAGTGGAAGGGATGATCGACCAAGGCGAGATCAACGATGCCAAGACAATTGTCGCTGTCCTAAAATACCTGAGGAAGCTGAGGAAAAACAGTTAGGACGGAGCGCCCCGCTTCACCACTTGAATTATATGCCCCTGGCGCGTTTTCTTGCCTCTGCGCCAGGGGTTCTTGACCACTGGCTGGGCCCCTATCGCAGCTTTATCCAGAAGGTGCTCCAGGGTGGTTTCCGCGCCGCCTTTACCAAGCCCCAGCTGGCCAAGGCTTGCCGCCGAGCAGGGCTGACCCGGGACCCCCTTGGGGCGGAGATCAGGTACGTGCAATGGCTGTGTTTGTTTCGATGTTATTGGAAGCATGTGCTGGGAAGAGGAATTGAGTTCAATAAGCAAACAAGGCTGCCGCTGGCAGCCTTGTTCCTTTTATAGGGGGTGACTGGAGTGGTTACCTCGCGGGCCAGAGC
>JGI24711J26586_10000729_pt1 | contig 25730 bp, 21 predicted proteins | sample BioPla3DNA1_FD_26586 | JGI IMG/M metagenome (IMG submission 26586)
ATCATAATATCAAGGAGAATTAAATCATAGTCATTCTTGTGAAACAGCTCCAGCGCTTCTTCCCCGTTATACGCAACATCTACTTGCAAGTTTTCTTTTGCCGCAAAGCGCTTAAGTATGTCTACTATGTCTTTATTATCATCTGCTATTAGTATCCTGCTCATACACACCTCCATAGCATAAGTTTACACCAAAAAGGCAAGGCTTGAAAGCCTTGCCCCAGACCGTAGACAAATCGGTTTTAGCGATTAAGCTAGAACCGTTTTGTTTTTATGTGGGAATCTGTTTTTCAAAAGAATTAGGTAATCTATTAGGTTTCTAGCAATCAAACACAAAAACCGAAAAAAAGGCGTATTATTTGGTGTTGTTCCGTCTAGTTTTCCCTTATCTTTAAGCAGTTTGGCTAATTTTTTGAGATTCATGCAAGCGAATGTAAGCCCTGCCTTCATTTCCATACGAGCTTTTCCGTACATCTGTGTGTACCTGAATCCGTGGTATTCTTTTGCTGTTCCGAATATTCGTTCAATTGTTTCTTTTCGTTTCTTATACAAAACTTTCATCCCTATGGTATGTCGGATATCTTCGCAAGTTTCTATATAATCTGACCATATGTGACGTGTAATAACTTTGGTGTGGTTGGCGCTGTTCGTGCAGCGAGATAGATGGGGACAGTTTATGCATATTTTTGGATTACTCTTGTATTCACGATAGCCATTTCTATTAGTCGTACTGTATTTTAACACTTCATTGTTTGGGCAGAGATAGCAGTCATAATATTCATCATATACATACTCATGCTTCCTGAAAAAACCTTCCTTTGTCTTTGGACGGGTATAAGGAAATATTGGGGTAATATCTGCATCTATTAGAAACTTTGCAATAGCAGGTGTTTTGTATGCGGAATCTCCTATTAGCGTTTTTATCTCCATGCCTTGAAGTTTGTTGAATAATCCTAAAAATGTTGTGCTGTCGTGTTTGTTTCCGGGGTTTACATCGTAGCCTAGAATCCAACCATGCTTATCAGAAGCGGTGCTTACTCCATAGGCAAATACTTGCTTGTGTTCTCCCTTGTGGAACCAACCACTTTCTGGATCTGTTGTACTTACCTTGATTTCTTTTACTTCACTACTTCCTGAATCATCATCTGTTTTATCGTCCTTATCCTTAAATGGTTTCTTACCATGGCTAGCACGATCACAGTTTATCTCTTCCTTTAACTTCTCTTCATAAAACTTGGCTTCTTTATGCGCTAGCTCACGGCGCTTTTTATGGGTATTTGCTCGNGCTTTTACATGNGTGGAATCTACAAANACATCACTTGGGTCTACAAAACCATGGCGGAAACACTCTTGAAGTATATGCTCAAATATTTGCTCAAANAAGTTGGTATCCTTAAAGCGTCGAGTATAATTCTTACCAAAGGTTGAAAAATGCGGTGGCGTTTCATATATACTTAAGCCTAGAAACCAGCGATAAGCCACATTGACCTCTATTTCTTTTATCGTTTGACGCATACTTCGGATTCCATACAGATATTGAATGAACGGTAATTTGATCAGCATAACCGGATCCATACTCGGTCTACCTTCATTGGCTGAGTATTTGTCCTCTACCAAATCATATATGAATGTCCAATCTATAGCCTTGTCTATCAGTCGTAACAAGTGATCTTTAGGCACTAGATCGTCCATACAAAAATAAACTATCTGGTCGCGATAATCGTCCGCATTTCTTGTCATCATTGAGCATAACACCTCTATTATTTCTTGAATTATTATATCATATTTTGCTCGTTTTATCCTGATTTTATTGACTTTTCCTCGCGTAAAAACAAAAAATCCCAGTTGTAATCACTGGGACTTTGTCGACAAGCTGAGGCGACTTAAGGCGCCTTCTAATATCTTTTGTGTTTCCTTTGTATAAGGACCGGGTAGCGCAAACCATAGGTGAGAGTCGTAGGGCTCATAACCGCCCTCTTCCATCTCTTTTTCGCTGCATATATAGCCTATCATGCCGTTTGTGTAGCCTATGGTTATACATGAAGGGTGTAATTCCCTTGCAAAACGAGCGTAGCTCTGTACAAGTTCCGCATTGAAAAAAAGCAGCGGACAGTTATCAGCTAAATATAATAGGCTTATATTACAGGGTCTAAACTGCGGATAATTATCATTAAGTACCTTCTTAGCCCACTCTCCTTCAATGCTATTATGCTTTGATAGCTCTATAAGCTTTTCTTTTGGTTCAATAGGCTTAATGGGCAATAAAGCAGTTTCAGTTTTGAAAGAAAGTTCAGCGTTTAATTGTTCGCTTGGGCTTTCAAGCGCCTTTTGTATGCTAGCCACATAAAGCTTGGCAAAGGCTATGGATTCATCATAGCCCAGCTTTAAAAACTGGTCGCCAAGCACTATGTTTGGCCGCATATCCGCAGTAGCGCCCTGCCAAAACATATTTATAGAGCCGGGAAACATGTCATCTAAAAGGCGGTTAGCAATTCCCGGGTATTCGGGCTGTATATTGTTTTCTGCGGATACAGTAGCGTGGCAGGCGTAATGGTGCATATGCGCTATAATATCTCCCTTGGCATTTTCTAGCCTAAGTACGGTAAGCGTTGTATCCCTTGGCGCGGAATAATTTGGCATCATTTCAATTTTGCCGTTTACCATAAGGCGCCTGTTTACATTTATATTGCAATTACCACTGTATCTTGAAAGCTTTGCGGATTGTTTATTCTGTATAGCCAGCCCTATTACATGTACAGCCTTTTCAAAAAGGTAATCCGCATATTCGGGGGAGTAGCTTTCAAGGCGGTCTAACACATGGTCATCCGTGGGCGGACCTGAGTGGTTGTGAGTGGCTGATAGCAGTACCATATCCGGGGAAATAGAATATCTACTGAATGCTTCGTTTTGTATGCGCTCAACAAGCTTGCTGCCCCACCATAGTATATCTGCAGATATAAGCACAAGTTTTAAGCCTTTTTGTTCAAGGTATACACAGCGGATATAAAGAGGTTCAAGTACCTTATCAAAATTTCCCTCTCTATCTCCAAAGCCGCAAAGCCTAAGGGGAAATAGCGGGGTTATATCCTCTTTAGCTGCACCTGCTATAAGCGTTTCGCCATTGTTGTCTAATGTTTTTTGCATATTAATCAAAGTCCTGCAATTGAATAATTCTAAGGAATACTCTAAGTATATGGAAAGGGTCTTTAACGGGGAGCGCGACAAGCTTTTCTTCAGGAATGCCTTCCCTATTTCTTATCTGTATCCATTCTCCGTTTACTTTGTCGGGGAATACACGGAATATATACTCCTCAGCCATGTGGTATATATCTAGCAGTTCCTCATCTCCCGTCATGCTGTATAGCTTAAGGAATGTATAAAGCGTTTCAGCGTGAGGCCACCATATTTTCATATGCCAGGTATCAAGTATAAGTGTTTCAAAAGCTTCGCCCGTTGTTTCGCCCCGCGGCGGACCGCCTTCCTTATCTACAAAACGGAGAAGTCCGCCATATTCCTTATCCCAGCCGTACGTAAAGCTCTTTTTTGCAAGATTAGAAAGCAATTCTATTTTCTCTTCCGGTTTGCCTAAAAGCTCATGCCCTTCAAGTATAAACCATATGTTTTCCAGCGTATGCCCGGGGTTTATATGCCTATCCTGTAGATGGGTTTCAAAGCGCTCAGGGGTGGAAACAAACTCTCTTACCAGCCCCAAATCCTCATCATAATGATATGTGAAAAATTGCTCAATGCAGTCTTCAAGCGTGTCTTCTGCAAATTGCATTTCATCAGATGGGGTATGTTCCATAGCTTCAAGCATTTTTATGTATTCGCATGAAACATTTATAAGTATCATGGGTATGGAGTGGGAGCGGTAGTTTTCAGGAATGGGGTAAGGCTCAGTAAAAAATGTGCCTGAATTTATTCGCTCAACAATAGAGCGGTATAAACCAGAAATGGTATCATACAAATTTTCATCAGGGTAAACCCTCTGTGCGTTTGCAAGACCTATAAATACAAAGCAGTCTGAAAATATGCTTGCGGCAAGTTTGCCTGTTCTATTTTCGGGTATGGGTTTTCCATCCCTCTCAAGCAGATAATAGCATATGTCCTTACTTTCAAAGGCGAAATCAATCAAAAACTTTCTGCAGCGCTCAAGCTTATTAATTATATCTTCGCTATCAAGCGCAGGCAGAAGCCCTTTTTGTATAGCTTCAAGCATTTCAGCTAGTAGCCATAGATAGCGCCCCTGCGACCAAGTGAATTTTTGCTCGCTTACGAGTTTTGAGCCGCTGTTGTCTATGCAGTTAAGTATGCCACCGTATACGCAGTCATCAAACTTACTCCAATAGGGCCAAAAATCCTCTTGAATGCGCTCTCTATACTCCTCTTGCAGCTTTAACATATCATTACCTGTTTGCATTGAAACTTTCAAGCAGCTTCGCTGCCTCCTCATCTATATACATGTAGGTGTTAGGCGTTTTTTGCAGTATGCTTGCGGGGCAATCCTCGGTTATAGGGCCTTCTAGCGCGGCTTTTACTGCGGGCGCCTTAAGGTGATGGGGTACTATGCAGTAGCGCAGCTTAGCTTTTACCATAGGGGGTATAGTTATTGTATAGGCGCATTTTGGCACGGAATCTATATCAGGGAAACAGCCGTCATTCACCTGCTGTTGGCGGCTTTTATTATCCAGCTCTACTATCTTCATATCATGAGGGTCATTAAAATCCGCTATGCCGGGGTCATTAAAGGCTATATGCCCGTTTTCACCTATACCCATGAATACTATGTCTATGGGATGTTTTTTAATTAGCGCAGTGTAAGCCGCAATAGGGTCCGGGCTGTTAAAATAGTCTTTCATTAAATGCACAGCGCCAAAAGGAAGCTTATCAAATATCGCGTTTTTTAAAAAATACGCAAATGAGGCTTCGCTATCTGAAGGCAGACCTATATAATCGTCCATCTGAAAGGCTATTACCCTCTGCCAGTCTATACCCGGGTATACGGCAAGCGCGTCTAAAAACTCCTGCTGGGAGGGCGCGGCGGCAAACAGACAGCTTATGCTGGGTTTTTCACTTAGCAATTTTATCATCTGCTCTCCAGCATCTTTTGCTGCTGCCTTCCCCATAGCAAGGCGGGTAGAAAAGACACTCAACTTAGTATCGCCATAGTTTTGTGTAAAAATAAGTTCTTTCATTTATACATATCCTTCCTATTTTTATTACTGATTTTCCCAAGTAAAGCTAAAGTTACTAACATGCAGCCCTTCATATAGGCTAAGCCTTAAGCGTTTTGTATCAATTTTTTCTCCATATGCGGGGTAGTATAGGCTATCTTCAAGGCGCCATTCTCCTTGCTTGGTTTCTAGCGTCATAGTAACAGAGTCATTTTTAATTACAGCTTTTGAAGGGCTTGAAAGCAAAACGCCGCAATCGGGGTGTATATTAAAAGTCCAGTTCGCTTTTGGAAGTGCGCCTTCTACTTCCTGCTCAAGCATATCTGTTAGCAAACCTTTTCTATTAGCAGTATCTATTTCAAGCCTTCGTATATGTGTTATTTTTTGTGGCAGCCGCTTATATGCGTGTTGTACTCCTTCAAACACAAGGGTTTTGCCATCAACATCCCATTTGGTGCATTTACACTTGGTTTCCTCTAAGCTGCCCCACCATATGGAATCGGGTGATTTTCGGTTATGCGGCTCATTTGCAAGTACCAGCGTGTTATGCTCTATGGCGCTGCGAGTCTTATCCCTAAGGCTAAGGCTTGCGGTATAGGCGTAGTTGCCGGGGTCTACTAGGAAAGGAAGCCCGCATAAATTCAAAACAAAGGATAGCCTATCATCATGCGTATGCCCCCCAAGCCCCCAAGTGCCAATAGGGCCGCATATAATAAGCGCATAAACCTCATCGCTTTTGAGTATATAGTAGCCTACATCATTATAAGCCTCGCTCTTTTCTGGCAGATTATTTTCCTTTGGGGCGGCATCCTCAAACCAAGCTCTGGCAGGGTACCAATGTACAAAATCAGTGTTATTTTTTAGCAAGCTGTAATCATCAAAAAGCATGGCGCCTATGCATAGCAGATATTGCCAATCATGGAATGATATGCCGGGCTCTGAAAGTTCAAGCATTCGTCCGCTGTCATTATCGCCTATTATGGGCATAATTCCGTTTGGCTGAAGCAAGCCCTTTACCCCCATAAACATAAGCTTTAATTTTTCCATACGCTTTTTGCCTATGTAATTTAAAATCCAATTATAATAATCCTGTGCTTTGCGGCAGCCTAGTTGGTTGGCACATAGCATAAGCCCTTCCACAAGCATTTCAAGCGTGAAAGCATGGTAATTAGTCGCCCCCTCGCACTGCATACCGTCATCCCCGAATTGGCTGTCTATAGTCATATGGTATTCACGCTGTATAAGCCTTAACCAAGCGCGGGCATCTGCTATATCCTCCTCTAAAAGAAGTGTGCAGAGATGAAAGCCCGCTAGGTCGCCAAAGTAGTGGTTGGGGTGTATGCTGCTTTCGCTAAACTCCAAGTTTTCCGCCATGAATTTGCGGTGTTCAGCCATGCTCTTTAGGAAAACGCTTATAAACTCCCCGTCTTTTATAGGGTCTAGGCTTTCTCTTATGTATGAGCAGGCTATAGCGGCATTCATCATGCGTATGGCGACATTCATATTGGCATGCCAGCCTATACCGTATTCGCAGGGGTTCATGGCTATCCAGTCTAGCAGCTGGGCGATTATTTCATTGCGGTAGCGCATATCGCCTGTAAGCTGCCAAGCCTGCCCCAATGTAACCATATGCGCAAGGCGGGAAATATCATAGGTTATTTTAGCGTCTACCCCTTCAATTACCCCGTAATTAAGCTGAGTAAAATGCAGCATTGGATAGCGGTAGCCGGATTTAACTTCTATCCGCCAGTCTATGGGTTTATAATTTTGTACATATTTATGAGCCAAATCCAGCAGCCTTACAGCTTGCTTTTTATGCTCATCGCTCATATCATTGAGCGTATTTTCAAGGCTTACATTTTCTTCTCTATAGTTATGCCCCATAAAGCCTTTGGCGGGCATATCGTAATATATCTGTACCCAGCCTGTGCCGAGCAGGTTTACAAAGTGGTTTATGTGTTTATCCGCTTTTTCTACTACTTCATCCCTCATTTCAGGTACGGGGTTAAGCTTTAAAGCCGGAAAAGCCTTGGGTAGGGTGGTGCCTGTCATACAATCCTCCTGCATATTACTTTATTGCGCCTTCGGTAACTGTGCTTAGCATTTTGCCCCTAACTATTGCAAACAGTATAGTTACGGGTATAGTAACATATACAGCGGCAACAAAAAGGGTATTCCACTGGACTGAGTTTACCGGGTTTGTTTTTAGTATCTTTTGTAGCGCCACTACCACCATTTCCTTTTGCCTTGAGGATATCATAGTATAGGCGAAAAGAAACTCATTCCAAGTTAGTATAAATGTGAATATCCCCGCTATCGCAAGCCCGCTTTTGGCAAGCGGCATCATTATACGCATAAGCACGCCGAACTTGGAGCAGCCGTCTATAAACGCCGCCTCCTCAACCTCCCTTGGGATTATGTCAAAATAGCCTTTTATAAGGAAGGTAACAAAGGGTATGCAGAAAGTAGTGTTAAGCAGCACTAGCGACATATGTTCATCGTATAGGTTTATACTGCTCATCATTTTAAATAGGGGCATTATAAGTATTACGGGTGAAAACATCTGAAGTACCATGGTTAGGTACATGAGCGTTTTCTTCATGTAAAAATCAAGCTTAGAAAATGCATATGCCGCCATAACCGTTACTATTAGCGTAAAAGCTATGGTTAAAGAAACAACCTTAATGGAGTTAAATGTATATTCAAAAAGGGGAATTTGGTCAAACACATTTATCCAGTTTTCAAACATTAATCGCCTTGGCAGCCATGTGGCGGGGGATAGGAAGATCTCGTCCAAATCCTTAAAGGCGACGGAAAGCATTACAAGTATCGGGTAGAGTATTACTAAAAGCACCAAAAAGGATACTGCATACACCATAACATAGCCTACGCGGCTTCTGGGTTTATTTTCGCTTACGCTGTATAGCTTAGTCATAGCTCTCCCCCTTCCTTGAGTTGTTGAGGTACATAATTGAAAGAATAGTTAGAATAATCAGGCATACAACGGATATAGCGGAGGCTTGCCCTATGTTGTTCGCCTCAAAACCGGTTAGGTAAATATTTACAACCAAGGTTTCAGAGGCGTGGTTGGGACCGCCGCCAGTCATCATAAATATGGCGTCAAAGGCGTTGAATGTCCATATGGTATATAGCAAAAGAAGCATACGCAGCACGGGAGCGATAAGCGGCAAAGTTATGTGCCTAAAATCGTTCCAAGCGCTGGAGCCGTCTATTAGAGCTGCTTCATAATAATGCGCGGGAATAGTAGCCATAGCTGAGGAAATATTAAGCACGCCAAGCGGCACCGTTGACCATACATTTACAATAAGTGTAGCCATAAAGGCGGTGTCTTTGTTCCCAAGCCAGTCTAGCGGCTCATTAATAAGCCCGAGGGATAAAAATGTGCTGTTTATGTAGCCAAAAAGGGGCTGATACATCATCTTCCATATTATGCAGGCGATAACGGTGGGCATTGCCCAAGGTATTATTAGCGATTGCATAACGGTTTTTTTAAGGGGGAAATTTTTAACTAGCGCCAATGAAATAATCATAGCTATGCCAATTTTAAGCAGCACCCCAAGCCCTACCCAAAGCCCAGTGTTTAGGAATAATTGCGATGTATAACGCCTTGCGAAAAACTGCTCGAAATTTCTAAGACCTATGTAGGTCTGCGTACCGTTAAGGTTTATTTTGAAAAAACTATTGTATATAACGCTGGATACGGGATACGCTACAAACACGACAATAAAAGTTATAAGCGGCAGAACAAACACCATGTTTTGTAGTTTGTTTTTACGGGTACTGGTCAAGTTTTCCACCTCATCATTTCATATAATAAAGATAAAGGAGTGGGAGATAGGCCACTTGCGGTAACCTATCTCCGCTTTTAGTAATAAAAGGTTAGGAGAGAAACATCAGTTGGTTTTAATCCCCGGCAAGCAGTGCGTTGGCTTCTTCAGCCGCCGCGTCAAGTACGGTTTTTGCGTCAGCGCCGTCAATGCAAACCTGAGCAATTGCATCACGCACAAGTAGCTCTATCTGCGGCCACTCAGGAATGGTAGGACGGAATTCCGCGCGGGAAGCGGACTCTATGAAGGGCTTCAGGTTTTCGTTAGTCTTGTAGAACTCATCCGCTGCAAGGCTCTTGCTGTTGGGGATAAAGTTGTATTGCTTCCAAGCGGGCAGTACATTTTCTACCTTGTAGTAGTGCTCTAAGAACTGCATAGCGTACTTGCTGTTGGGGGTCTTGTAGATATAGTGTACGTCCATTACGCCAAGAATCTTATCGCCATTTTCGCCCATGGGCATAGGAACGATTTCATAGTCAAAATCCTGTCCTTCGGCAACGAGTTCTTTAATTAGGCGGGGGTTGTTGGGGCAGAAGACTATCTTTTCAGCCTTAAAAGCATTTGTTACTTCGTATATGTCTCCTGCACCGGCTCCGGGCTGTGCGTATTCAGACAGCTTCTTGTAGGTTTCAAGGGCTTTTACGCCGTTTTCATTGTTGAAAGCTACGCTCTTGCGGTCTTCTGCAAGCAGCTCGCCGCCCATTGCTAGAAATACTGAGAAGAAGAAGTCAAACTGGTTCTTATGTGCGCTGGTTAACAGACCAAAGCCGTAATATTCCGGAGGATTGTGTACGGCTTCTACCGCTGCGACAAGCTCATCCATGGTTGTGGGAACGGCGATGCCTTTTTCATCCAGTATGCCCTTGTTTACATATAGTGCCCAGTCAGACATGAAGTAGGGAACTCCCATGCGCTTGCCATCAACCGTGCATAGAGCCCATGCGTTGTCATAGATGTCATCAATAAATTCGGGGGAGGCATATTCGTCGATGTTGACAATGGCATCTCTCTCAGTAAATTCGCCAACCCAATCGGCGAAACCGTAGCTGATATCCGGCTGTTTACCGCTGGTGATTAGGGTAACCAGCTTTGTGTGGGCATCTGCAAAAGGATAGTTTTGAATTTCTACCTTTATGCCTGTTTCTTCGAAGAAGGAAGCTGCTGCCTTCTCCAATACTTCAGTAGCGGTGTCGCCTAGGGTTACATAGATTAGCTTTTCAGGCTTAGCTTCCTCAGCGACAACTGCTGCAAGTCCAATGTTTAGCAACATTGCGACTAGTAGAAGGGTTGCGATAATGGATTTTCTCATATTCATTCCTCCTGTTTTTCTTTTAGATAACGATTACTATTGCATATATCCAAAATGTCTGCGGCTATACATCCTTCCTTTTAAGCTTCCTATTATGTTGGAAACTTAGCTTTTCACCCCCCTATACGGATTAGTATGATGTCTAGACCGACAGAAATTATGTTATATTACGGATTCGCGCACGATGAGCTGCGGCTCTATAACTACTTGATAATCTTGTGTGTCTTTCTGTATTAGTTTTAGCAGCATGTTGGCTATAGCCTTTCCGGTTTCAACTGTGGATTGGCGTATAGTGGTAAGTTTGGGTACGAACATCTCATCAAGCCATATATCATCAAAGCCGATGATAGAGATTTGCTCCGGTACATTTATTCCTGAGCGGATTAATTTGCTAAGTATAGTAGCTGCAAGCATATCGTTGTTTACAATAAGGGCATCAATGCTGTCTATCTTATCTATAATTTCCTTTGCAAAATAGGCAGCTGCCTTAATATGGTCTTGATAGGTAAATACTTCTTTTAAGTGCTCCGCTTTGAGCACGGTAAGTGAGCAATCTTTCCCTTTTGTTTCTTCAAGTATGCCCTCATACAGAAGTTTCCGGCTGGCACGGTCAAAACTCGGCACTACAAAAGCTATGTTCTTAAGCCCTCTGTTTAAAAGGTATTCAGCAGCCATACGCCCGCCTGCCCTATAATCGTAGGTAACCTGCGGAACTTCCCAGCCCTCAGTGGCGGCTTGGTCAAAAAAAACTATGGGTATTTCGTCTTGATTATCCTCAACTCGCTTCATGTTGAGGGTTTCAGAGGTGGAAAGCAGCATACCCGCCATACGGTTATTTCGAAAGTTTGTAATATGCTGCTGTATGTATGAAGGGTTATTGTAATAACTGCCAATTACCGGCATGTAGCCGTTATCAAGCAGCACCCGCTCAGCGGCGGATACAAGCTCTCCATAATATGGGTCGGAAACATTTGGTACCAGTATTCCTACTTCAAAATTTCTGGCTCCCCTTAGCATTCTTCCATATACATTCGGGTGATAATCCAGCTTTTTAGCGGCTTCAATAATTTGTTGGCTTAGCGACTCTGTTACAGGGTAGGAAGAACCGCTAAGTACCCTTGATACAGTAGCAGTAGATGTATCACAGTATTTAGCGATGTCTTTAATAGTGGTATGCTTCGCTTTCTTCGCCATTAAAGCCCTCCGTTACCCGCTAAGCGGGCATCAAAGTAATCGTTTACTTTTTTATCATAATTATAATATCATATGCGATTTGTTCGTGTCAATACTTTAGAAAAATTATTTTTATGTATATTACGTGGACGAATTGTACAAATAAATGAAGCGAAAAAACCTATACTTTCTTATATACGGTATTGTTATATAAACAAGAGCATGAAAAAGAGAGGCATTATCAATACTATATATGAAAGAAGGAAAATATTATATAAGCAGCACTTTTGTGGCATTAATATGAAATTCACCTTTCAATATATTGATGGCGAAAAACAAATTAATGCAGAATACGAGGGTGTATTTCCCTTAAGATTTATGAGTAATTACAATAAGATGATGTCAAAATATATTACCTGTTAATACCGTGTTGAAAATTAAAAGAAAAAAATATTAAGCGAAAGAAAGGATATGGACATATTTTTAACCAATACCTAATTCGTAAATCCATTGTTTCATGTACTTTTCTTGTAAAAAAGTTGACAAAGCAAACCACATATGATAGAGTTCAGACAACAGACATCTGATAACTGTCGGACATAAATTTGACAAGGTGAGTATTGTACATGCAAGCAAAATTACCGGACTTAATAGCAGAGCAAATTCGCGATTATATAATCGGCGAAACAATTAAGGCTGGGGAAAAACTGCCCACTGAAAAAGCGCTGTCGGATAAATTTTCAGTTAGCCGCTCCACCATAAGGGAAGCTATGAAGATTTTAGAGGCAGGGAACATAGTGGAAATAAGGCACGGTCTTGGCTCTTTCGTGGCGCTAAATACTGGACTTTCTAAAGACCCGCTGGGCTTAAGCTTCGCGGATCCAACGAAGCTTCTACCCGAGCTTATGGAAGTTAGGCTTATAATGGAACCGAATATCGCAAGGATAGCCGCATCCCGCAGAACCGAAGAGGATATAGAGCTAATGTCACAGCTGATAGCTGATATGGAACAGGCAAACACCAGCGGGGAGGACTACCATACAAAGGATTATCAGTTCCATATAGCCATAGGTCAATGCCTCAGAAACGATGTATTAAAGCGCGTTTATCCGGTAATATTTGAAGCGATAGAGCATGGCTACAAACACACATCACACCTTGAGGGGAGCTTTTCAAGAGCTATCTATTTCCACAAGCAAATACTAAATGCCATAAAGGACAAAAATGGCGATTTGGCAAGCGAATTTACTGCCCGACATATCAAAAGTACTCTGTTAGACATCGAGGAAAAATTGAAAGGAGAATAACTATGAAAAGGTTTCTCAATGTTTTACTCGCATTGGTTATGGTTATTTCAATCATTCCAATAGCAACAAACGCAGAAGGATCAACGCTTACTTACTGGTTTTGGGCGGATAATGACAAATATGCCGCAACCATGAGAGAGATGATTGCCGACTTCAACGCTACAAACAGCAGAGGTACAGTAATCGTTGGAGAACAGATTCCTTGGGATGGAGGCGCCTACTCAAATACACTATTGCAAGCAGCTATTGGCGGTGGTGGACCAGATGTTGCAACATTCAAACTCACCGCAACGCCATCATTTGTAAACAACGGCTTGCTTGAAAACCTCGACCCGTTCATTGAGAACTGGGACAAGAAAGACGAAATAAACGAGAATATGTACAATGTCATGCGAAACGCAAGTGGAACTGACAGCGTATATGTAATGCCGTGGAATGTGCAGGTACTATATGTATACTATCGCCCTTCTATGTACAAGGAAGCAGGCATTGAAGTTCCGAAAACCTATGAGGAGTTTTTAGATGCCTGTGAAAAACTTACACGTGATACCGACGGCGATGGTGTAACCGATGTATATGGATTTGGAATGAGGGGCTCAAACGGCGGACAGGAACCTTGGGGCTGCTTCATCCACGCTAACGGCGGTTCATTTGAAACATTAGACAGCGAAGAGTCAATCCAAGGTATGCAAGATTATATCGACCTATTTACCAATGGCTATGCGCCGCCAACCGCGCCAAATGACGGCTTTTCTCAGGTAATTGACGGCTTCCAGTCCGGTATCACCTCTATGACAATTCATCACACAGGTTCCTCTGCGCAGATGATAGAACAGTTCGGAGAAGACGTAGATGCGTTTATTTTCCCCGCTGGGAAAGGGCAATGGACCTCAATGGGCGATACCGAAAATGTAATGTTCTCATCCTGCAAGGATAAGGAAGCGGCTTTTGAGTGGCTGGCATATCTGGCGGCAGGTAAAGGACAGGAAACATGGTGTACAGTAACAGGCAATGTGCCCGTTGCAGCTAGCGTGCAGAAACTGGATCATTTCCAAGACAACCGCTTTATGAAGGTGTCAATAGAAGGACAATCCGTTGCCGGTATCCTTCCCATAAGGGAAACCACCACGTCATGGATTAGCGAATGGCCTGCTATAACTCAACAAGCATTGCTTGGAGAAACCACAGCCAAAGAGTGCATGGAAGAATTGCAAGCGCTGCTTTGGGAATAATAACTGTTTAGTTTAATGTACTTATAAATCACTAAGGCGGAAATTTTCCGCCTTAGTGGGCAGTTTTGATGGGTTGATTATCCTACAGAAAGGGGCAAGCATATTGAAAAACGTATTGAGCCATAATAAAAAAAGCAGAAAGCTTAACGCTGTTTGGCCATATTTGCTTTTGTTGCCCGCGCTTTTGTTTGTGCTATTTGTTGTTGCCTACCCAATATTTGTTGCATTTAGATTGAGCTTTATGGATTACGATTTGACTAAGCTATATAAATCTCAATTTATAGGCTTTGATAACTATGCGAGCATATTATTCGGCTCCTCAAGCAAAAGGTTCTTCAATTCCTTAATGCGTACGATGGAATGGGTGTTTTTCGGAGTAGGAGGTCAATTTTTATTCGGATTTTGTCTTGCATTACTTTTAAATCAATATTTTAAAGGCAGGGGCATAGTAAGGTCGTTAAGCCTTATTCCTTGGGTTACGCCCGGGGTATTAATTGCGCTAATGTGGAGCTGGATTTTTGACGGAAACTTCGGGGTGTTTAACGATTTATTACTTAGAGCTGGAATAATCAATGAAAAAATAGCTTTTTTAGCGAATAAACAGACCGCAATGCCTTCAGTTGTTACGACAATAGTATGGCAGGGCATACCTTTTTTTGCTCTGATGATACTGGCGGGATTACAGAATATATCCCATGACTTATATGAAGCTGCTGATATTGACGGCGCTTCAGCTTGGAAAAAGCTTATATATATAACCATACCTTCACTTAGGAACACTATATTTGTAACGACTATGCTAAGGATTATTTGGGTTACCAACTCTGTTGATGTTATTTTTAACATGACTAATGGCGGTCCTGCCAATGCAACGCGTACTTTAAGTGTATATATATATCAGGAGGCGAGCAAACTCAACATGGGATACGCATCCGCTATGGCAATTGTTCTTAGCTTATTGTTGATGGTTGTTACAATACCTTATGTTAAGAACAGCTTTTCTGGCTTGGAGAAATAACATGAAAAATATTTACAGTAGAAGCAATAAAGAAAAAATGCTAAGGGTGTTTTTATTGTACATACCAATAATACTGTTTCTCTTGTTTTTGCTATTTCCTTTTTATTGGATATTGGTGACGAGCTTAAAAACAAGCGAAGAAATACGCATGTTGCCTATAGTTTATTTTCCTTCAGAGCCAAGCATTGATTCTTATAAGTATTTATTTGAGCAATTCAATTTTTTACATCCGCTGCGTAACAGCTTATATGTGGCAGTATTGACAACAATCATTTCGCTAACTGTATCAACGCTTGCGGCATATTCTTTTTCACGATTTCGTTTTAGAGGTCGTAATTTTTTTATGTCGCTATTTCTATTGAATAACATGTTTCCAACGGTGCTATTATTGATTCCGCTATTTACCATTATGCGTTCCATAAAGTTGCTTTATACACCCTATTCTTTAGTTCTAAGCTACACTACTTTTACTATACCTTTTTCCATATGGCTATTACATGGCTATTTAAGCGATTTGCCGTTAACCATAGAGGAAGCTGCAATGGTGGACGGAGCAAGTCGACCCAAGGCTTTCCTTACTGTATTGCTGCCAATATTGATTCCCTGTATTTTGGCGACAGGTGTATATATTTTCATGCAAAGCTGGAATGAATACACATTTGCAGTGCTATTCACAAACGAANAAAGCCGTACAGTGCCTGTGGCTTTAAAGATGTTGGTAGGTTCTTTCGGCGTACAATGGGAATTGATAAGCGCTGGTGGGGTGATAACCGTTATCCCCGTATGTATTATGTTCTTTTTTGCACAAAAGCGGTTAGTTTCCGGTTTAACCGCGGGTGCAGTTAAAGGTTAGATATTATTATTTTGGAGGAAAACAAATTGAACGTTCAAGAAAAAGCAAGAAAAATCAGACTGGATATTCTAGACATGTTGTACAAAAGCCAATCCGGTCATCCGGGGGGTTCGCTCTCCTGTGTCGAAATTCTATTGGCGCTTTACGACAATGTTTTGCGCTACGACCCCAAAAATCCTAACTGGGAAAAGCGCGACCGCTTTATACTATCTAAGGGACATGCCTGTCCTACTCTATATGCGGTTTTAGCTGACAATGGTTTTTTTGATGCCGAGGAGTTGTCAAACCTGCGGCAACTTAACAGTATTTTACAGGGGCATCCAGATATGAACAAATGCCCAGGTGTTGACGCGTCTACCGGCTCTTTGGGGCAAGGTATGAGCATGGCAATAGGCTTTGCGCTTGCAGGCAAAATGGCGGAAGAGCCTTTCAATGTATATGTACTAATTGGAGATGGAGAAGCGCAAGAAGGGGTTGTTTGGGAGGCGGCAATGTCAGCTTCTCATTATAAGCTAAATAATTTAGTTGTCCTTATGGATTACAATGGTCTACAAATAGATGGTACTAACGAACAGGTTATGAATATTGAAGATATATGTGCCAAATTTAAAGCCTTTGGCTGGGATACCCTTGAAGTTGACGGGCATAATGTAGAAGAGATAACTGAGGCGCTGCTTAAGCCAAAAGGTGAAAAACCTCTATTTATAAAATGTAATACCGTAAAGGGCAAGGGGGTTTCTTTTATGGAAAACCAAGTTGGCTGGCACGGCAAACCTATTAATAGCGAACAATACTATGAGGCAGTAAGCGAGGTAAAAAAATGACTGAGAAAAAATCAACAAGAATAGCGTATGGCGAGGCGCTAAAAAAACTGGGTGAAACAAACAAAAAAGTAATTGTCTGCGATGCGGATTTATCCCACGCAACTATGACATCAATATTTGCGGATGAATTTCCGGAGCGGTTTTTTAATTTCGGTATTGCAGAATGTAATATGGTTGCCGCGTCAGCGGGTCTTGCGCATTGTGGCTACACTGTGTTTGCTTCAACATTTGCAATCTTCGGTGCAGGTAAAGCGTTTGAGCAGGTGAGAAATGCAATATGCTATACGAATGCCAATGTGAAACTTGGGTTATCGCACGCAGGCCCTTCCTGTGGTGAAGACGGCGGTTCGCATCAAGCCATTGAAGATATTGCCCTTATGAGAACTCTACCTAATATGACCGTGCTAGTGCCATCTGATGCCAATCAGATGGAAAAGGCAGTTTTTGCCGCGGCTGAAATTTCAGGTCCCGTTTATATACGCACGGGTAGACTTCCTACAGAAATTATTACGGATGAGCAAACGCCATTTAATATTGGAAAGGCGAATGTACTTCTTGAAGGAAAAGATGCTAAGATAATAGCCTGTGGTATTATGGTTGCCAAGGCGCTCAAAGCTGCGGATATGCTAAAAGAAAAGGGTTTTAATGTAGGGGTAGTTGATATGCACACAGTAAAGCCTATAGATGTCGAAGCTATAAAAAAAGCGGCTTCAACAGGCGTTGTTGTAACCGCTGAAGAACATACAGTTATAGGCGGATTGGGCTCCGCAGTGGCTGAAGTACTTCTGGAGATGAAAGCTGATGTATATTTCAAAAGAATAGGAATACAGGATCGCTTCGGGCAGTCTGGCAAACCCGAGATGTTGTTTGAAGAATATTCTCTGAGAGAAGATGATATTGCGCTTGCTGTTGAGCAGGTGATATTTGAAAAAAATAGAATTAAGGAGAAACAATAATGAGTACAAAATTTATGGACAAAGATTTTCTGCTTAGCAATGAAACTGCTAAGACGCTTTTTCACGAATACGCAACAAAACAGCCTATAGTTGACTACCATTGCCATATAGACCCAAGACAGATATATGAAGATAAAACCTTTGAAGATATAGCTGAAATATGGCTAGGGGGAGATCATTACAAATGGCGTGTTATGAGAAATAACGGCGTTCAAGAAAAATATATTACAGGCGATGCAAGCCCCTATGAAAAATTCCAAAAGTGGGCGGAAACCATGCCCAAGCTTATAGGCAATCCTTTATATCATTGGACTCACCTTGAATTGCAGCGCTATTTTGATATATACGAAACGCTGTCCCCTGAAACATGCGATATGATATGGGAGAAAGCTAATGAGAAGTTAAAGAGCCTATCCGCAAGGGAGATTATTAAGCAGTCTAACGTAAGTGTAATATGCACAACGGATGACCCTACGGACGACCTTATTTGGCATAAGAAAATAAAAGAGGACAGTCAAGTTATATTTAAAGTGCTTCCTACATTCCGTCCGGATAAGCTGCTAAACATAGAAAACGATGGCTTTAAACAATACTTAAAAGAGCTGGAAAAGGTATCGGGCAAGAAGGCGAATAACCTAAATTCACTCAAGGAAATAATAACGGATAGGCTTGATTATTTTGTGGATATGGGCTGCCGTATTTCAGACCATGCTTTAAACTATGTTGTGTTTAATGAAAGGGACGATATAGAGGACATACTGCAAAAAGCGCTGGATGGTAAGCCGCTTACAACTGAAGAAGTAGAAGCATACAAAACAGAAATGCTGTGTTTCCTAGCAGGTCTATATTTTGACAGGGATATAGCTATGCAGCTGCACTATGGCGTTGTGCGTAATGTAAATAAGAGAGCTTTTAATTCTCTGGGCCCTGATACCGGATACGATGCCATATGGGGCTCAGCAGAAAGCGGAGTGAAATTAGGCGCTCTGCTTAGCAAAATGAACTCCAGCGGAAAACTGCCAAAGACAATAGTCTACTCGCTAAATCCCTGCGATAACGCTCAAATTGAAACGATAATAGGCTGTTTTCAGAAAAGTGAGCATCCCGGCTGGATGCAGCATGGAAGCGCTTGGTGGTTCAACGATACAAAGCAGGGCATGGAAGCGCAGATAACGGAGCTTGCTAATATGTCTGTGCTTGGCAATTTCGTAGGTATGCTTACGGATTCCAGAAGCTTTTTAAGCTATACAAGGCATGAGTATTTCAGGCGCATACTATGCAATATCATAGGCAACTGGGTAGAGCGCGGAGAATACCCAAAGGATATAGAAAAACTAGGCAAAATGGTTGAGGATATCTGCCATAACAATGCCATTTCTTACTTTAAATTTTAAAGGAGCGCTTGGATGAAAGAACTGTGTTTTGAAAACTGCGGATTTAAAGTTTATGATAATTCCGTAAACTATTACGGCGCCAGCAGGGTCATTATGGCGAAAAAGGACAATGAGGACTATATTATAGTTATAGGGGAAAGTCTAGGTTTTGAGGGCGAAATATGCGCGCTGGATGGCGAAAATGCAATAATAGCTAAAAAAACGCACAACAACGCGAAATTGCTTAGAAAGCTTTTTCCTTTCACTGCTCCAACAAGGGGGCTGAAAAAAGGCGTAAGCATAGGTACGGGGGATAGACTTGGTTTAGCTACAGACGGACATATAGCTGCAGTTAAAAAATATCCCGATGTATTCCCCGTTTTTGCTCAGCAGTCTATAAGGGAGTTAAATCTTACAAGCCGCAGCTATGAAGATGTGCTTGATGCCACAACATTTTCAGTGTACAAAAACGGGTATAAATCCGGTTTCGGCGCAGATGGCGACCACCTTAAAACCGTAGAGGAAATACAGTACGCGCTGGATTGCGGTTTTAGCCTTATAACACTTGATTTAAGCGAACATATAAAAAGCGATATATCAGTAGGTTGCGCGGATAATCTGTTTAAGCAGTATATAGATAAGGAAATTCCCCTTGCTGAAGGGCACAGCGTATATATAAGCGAGGAAGACACTGTTGAAGCCTCAATAATATACGGTGAAGCGTTGGAATATATAGAAAAGATTTACAATAGCTTTATTATTAAAAACGATGTAGATTTTGAAATATCCATAGACGAAACTGCGACTTCCACAAAGCCTGCACACCATTACCTAATAGCAAGCTATCTTGTAAATAATGGCATAGTTTTTGAGTCGCTTGCTCCAAGGTTTGTGGGGGAATTTCAAAAAGGCATAGACTATATAGGGGATATAAAAGAGTTTGAAAAGCAGCTTATTACACATCAGGCAATCGCAAAGCATTTCGGCTATAAATTAAGTGTGCACTCGGGCTCTGATAAGTTTAGCATATTTCCAATAGTTGCAAAGCATACGGACAAAAAGTTCCATATAAAAACCGCGGGAACAAACTGGCTTGAGGCTGTAAAGCTTGTAGCTATAAAGGAGCCTAAATTCTATAGAGAGCTTCACACCTTTGCGCTTAGCGCCTTTGAAAGGGCAAGGAAATACTATGTAGTAACTACCAATATAGATAATATTCCGGTACTTGATACGCTAAGCGATTATGAGCTGCCTAAGCTTTTTGGTAATAATGACGCACGACAATTGTTGCATATAACTTACGGCGAAATATTGCAAGCTAAGGACGAAAATGGCAAACACATTTATAGGGATAAGTTTTTTGACATACTAAAAACCCATTCAGCTACTTACGCCGAATTGCTTTCAGCGCATATAGGCAAACATCTTGATATGTTACTTGGGTAGCGGGCTATTAGTTGTAAAGCTTTATATGGATAAAGCGACACATGTAATAAACCCATAAATACGGAGGATAAGCTATTTGCGTACGCTATATGTACTTGTAGAGCCTGTGTGCCTTAAACAGGCGCTGTATTTAAGCAGCATAGACGGGCTTTGGGAAGCTGCAAAGAAAAACAATATAAGGCTTAAGATAATAAGCGATGAAAAGGCAATACCGAAAGAAGACGCGCATGTGGCGTGCGTTATAATAAGCCTTTCCATACGCTGGACGCTTTGTGCAGCCGAGGCATTAAAGCGCCTCAACCTAAAGCCAATACTTGTCGGCGCAACTGTTGAGTTTTTTGATAACTCATTCTCAGGCCCCACAATAGATAGGTATGATCTTATCAGCAGGCAGATAGATTATCTCGTATCCGCAGGGCGCAAGAGGATAGCATTTATAGGCAGCGAAGATAACGATATAAATGACAATATACGCAAGCAAGCTTTCATAAGCGCGATGAAGGCGCTAAATTTGCCTGTTCAGGATAGGGATATATTCTCAGATGATGGTGACAGCTCCTCTTGTATAGAGCGTTTTTTAAGGTTTTCAGGTGAATATGACGGCGCAATATGCGTAAATGACAAAGTTGGTGTGGAACTTATAGTAAGCGCAGGGCTGGCGGGGGTTAAAATACCGTATGACCTGTTTGTTTTGGGCTCGGGGGATTTTCAAATAAGCAGGGCGTCAAAGCCTTCTCTATCTACATCTACACTGGATTACTTCAAGCTTGGTCTGCTCGCAATAGACATATACAATGTGCTATGCAAAAATGCGGATATAGACAGGGTGCAGATTACACTTCCGTGTGAAATATTAGTTAGGGAAAGCACAGCCAACTTCCCCTACAGCCCCGATAATAAAAACACTAAGCTTAGCGTAATTGATGAAAATAAATCCGATGAAGACAAGTCTTTCGGGCAATATCTGCTTGATATAGAGATGGGGCTTAGAAACTGCGAGGATATAGACATTAAAATGTTGTCCGAGGTAGGCAAGGGCTCAAGTATAGCGGCAATAGCAGAAGCGCTTTTCATGTCCGTAGGTACGGTTAATTACAGGCTTAAAAAGATATACTCTTATTTTGGTGTGGAAAGCAAAGCTCAGCTTGAGGAGCTTGTGAATAGTTATATACCTCAGGTGGGTAAGCTTGTTGAGGGGTGACAGAAACAGGCGATTAACACTGCTTAAGCTTTCATAGTAGCAATCGCAAAAAATGGTATAGCTGCGTATGCCTATACCATTTCTGTTGCTGTGTTTTGTTGTATTGTAGATTTCCTAAATGCCAACGTTTAATAATAACCGCATGGCTTATAGGTTGAATAATAATACAAATTCTACCGATATACTGCTTAAGGCTTATATTACCGCTAGAGCTATTGCTTGTTTAAATAATCATTTGAGGGTATCGTTTTAAATATCCCAAACAATACAGTAAGGCAACAATGCCCTACCAGCTTGTATATTATTCCGCCTCTTCTTCAGTATCGGCTGCTTCTACTGCAACTTCGCCTTCGGCTGCTTCTTCGGTTTCTTCTTCCTCTGCAACCCTTTCGTGGCTTACTGTAAATACTACATCATCCGGGTCTTCGTCTGTGGTAATGCCTTCGGGCAATACCAAGTCGCCTACATTAAGCACATCGCCGGCTTCCATTTCGGTAACATCAACATCTATGGAGTTGGGTATATCGTTCGGAAGCCCCTTAATGCTAAGGTAATCCTTAATCTGGAGGAAATCAAGCCTGCGGCGCTGTACGCTTTCCCTACCTATGGGGCGTATGGCAACTTCTGCTGTGGTTTCTTCAGTAAGGTCTATATGCTGGAAGGTAACGTGCAGGCACTCCTGTGTTAGGGGTGCGTGTTGCATTTCCTTCACCATGCAGTTATATGTTTTTTTGCCTAATTTAAGGTTGAAAACAGACATGCGGCCGAACTTATCTATGGCGCGCAGAAGGGTATCCCGCCTTATGGTAATGCTGATGGAATCCTCACCCTTTGAGGATATGCTGGCGGGCAGATAGCCATCTCGTCTTAGCTGTTTTCTGCCACCCTTGCTAAGAGAGGGTCTTTCCTCTATGGCAATGTTCAAACTCTCTTTTTTGGACATAAAAATTTCACCTCGTTTAAATTGCGTATAACCGCTCTAATGCAGGGCAAGCCTGCATTTGCCGAAATATGATAACATATTTTATCAAACTATGCAAAGCATTGCCTTAACCTTTGTAAAGTGCTAATATTTATACAAATAAAGAGGAGGTATTTATGTTAGCAATTAAAAATGCCACCATATATACTATGGCGGGCGATGTTGTTGAGGACGGCTGTATCCTCATTGAAAATGGAAAGTTTTCTAAAGTAGGCAAAGGGCTTACTATACCCGAAGGCGTAAAAACTATAGACGCTGGCGGGCTTATGCTAACCCCAGGGCTTGTTGACGGGCATTGCCATATAGGCATAGGGGAAGAGGGCATAGGCTTTGAAGGTAGGGATTATAACGAACTTAGCGACCCTGTTGTGCCGCATCTTAGGGCAATAGATGGCATATACCCTTACGATACAGGCTTAAAACAGGCGTATGAAGGGGGAACAACAACCGTAGTTACGGGCCCCGGCTCCGCAAACTCCGTAGGCGGTACATTTGTAGCCATGAAAACATACGGCAGGCGCGTAGATGATATGATAGTTAAAGATCCTTGCGCCATGAAAATAGCCTTTGGCGAAAATGTAAAGCGCGTATACCAAGAAAAGGGTCTTGTAACCCGCATGGGCAATATGGCAAGGCTGCGTGAGCTATTATACAAGGCGCAGGAATATCTTGCTAAAAAAGAGAAGGAAGACCCTGAAAAGCGCCCTGCATATGATATAAAGCTTGAAGCCATGATACCCGTGCTTAAAAAGCAGATACCGCTAAAGGCACACGCCCACAGGACGGACGATATATTTACCGCCATACGCCTAGCTAAGGAGTTTGACCTTAACATGACCCTTGACCACTGCACGGAAGGGCATTTAATTGCGGATATATTGGCTGAGGAAGGCTACCCCGCGCTTGTCGGGCCTAATATGACGACCGCATCCAAATATGAACTTAGGAATCGCGACTTTACAACTCCGGGCGTGCTAACCCGTGCAGGGGTTAAGGTGGGTATAGTTACAGACCACTCTGTAATAGCTATTCACCTGCTGCCTATATGCGCGGGTATGGCAGTTAAAGCCGGCATGGACGAATACGAAACGCTTAAGGCTATAACCATAAACCCCGCAGAAATAAACGGTATAGCGGATAGGGTAGGCAGCATAGAGCCGGGCAAGGACGCAGACCTTGTAATATGGACCAAAAACCCCGTTAAAGATCTTGACTGCAAAGTTAAATGCACTGTAATAAATGGAGAAGTGGTGTACGAGGCTTAGATATTTAGTATATGAAAATGGGGGCTGTAGCGAAAATTACAGCCCCTTTAAGTTCCTTAAATCCAGCTATTTTTTAGGCGGATTATCCGCTATCTTTATAAGATACCTAGTCCTAACAAAGCCGCTGCCGTCAAGAAGCTCAGAGTAGCCATCTATATAATCCTGCACCATGCCAATAATATCACCGTTGTTTACTGAGTAGGCTATGTTTATCTTGCCCCTGCCAATAACTTCGGGGGATATCCATATGTTAAGCTTGCCGCCCGTGGTCCTAGCCTTTGCGTAGTAAGGCAGACCAAGCCTATTGTCTGTGGGCATAGGGGTATCTGTGGGTTGGGGTTTAGTGGTATCTGTGGGTTTAGGGGTACCATCCGGCTTAGAGAAAAGCTTAGCCTTGGTTTTAGGGCCTGCAATGCCGTCTTGGGAGAGTTTGTTATCCCTCTGGAATGCTCTAATAGCGGCTATTGTTCTATCGCCAACTATGCCGTCTGCCTTTCCGCAGTTGTAGCCAAGAGCATTCAGTCTGTTCTGTATGTTTATAATGTCATTTTTACTATTTAGCTCATGGTTGCGCTCGGCTACCGTTTTGTATGGTACTACATATGTGTAGTTTGGCGGGTAATATGGCACAAAGGTAGTTACAGGCTGAACAAGCGCAGCCCTTTCAATAAAGGGGTATATAGTGGGGGCGACAATGTGTACTCCATCGGTGGTTATTATGTATACAAGTTCGCCAAAGCCACTTGCAAGGTTTGAGGGCATTAGGTAGTTTTTCTCCCCGTATATTTTGGCGCGGGATAGCATATCATCGGGCAATCTGCCAAGCGCGCCAAGTTTGGGTCTGCTGTTTTCAGTGGGTAGATAGAGAAAAGTTTCGCCATTATCGTATGAGGCGTAAGCCCTGTATTCCTTTGTGCCAAACAGGTTTTCAAAGTACATAAGCCCGTGAGTGTTCGCCTTAGTAAAGCCCTGAGGTATTATTATATTGTCCTTAGGTATTACAGCCTTTGCGGCTAGGTTTTCATCTTTTATTACAGGGGTATCAAAAGATAGAGAAATATCTAGCGACATGCCGTCCTGATAGTCTTCGCCTGCTACAACTTCAAGCGGGTAAAAGCCTATTTTGCCTGCAACTGCGCCATATACCCTAAATTGGGTGATGCCGCCTTCCCCGCTAAATGCGTATACAATACCGTCAACCCCGGGCAGGTACACTGGAGTGTACAGCCCGCCCTGATAGAATATCTCAAGCGGGGTAAAACCCGGTAGTGACGATAACTGAAAAGGCGTATATTCAACATTCTGCGCATATATAGATGGAATTAAAAGCGCAAACACCGCCATTAGTGGCAGCAGCCTTTTAAGCAATAATTTCTTAGTTTTCATACAAATTCCTTTCCGCATTTATGCGAGTTTAGGGCGCAAACTTATTATTTTCTAAGTATAATAAATTATAATAGCCTGCTTCCCTATGCCTACATGTTAGTTAAAATGGCAGTCTATGTCAATATATTTTAGGGTTGTAGAGAATATTTTACAATTGGGGTGGGGAGCTGGGTTATACAAGTCGGAAATAAATTCACACACACATTATTGTGTTGTGTGTGTGAATTTAGTAAGTGTAGTTATTAAAATGCTATTACAGTACACATAGTACATGACAAAATCTGGCAGTGTGAAATCTTTTCTGTAAATACCGGTCTTCTACAATAAAACCAAGGTAATGATGGCCAGATGGCAGATTCTGCTATCTGGCCTCTTGACTTTTAC
>JGI24711J26586_10000734_pt1 | contig 25699 bp, 26 predicted proteins | sample BioPla3DNA1_FD_26586 | JGI IMG/M metagenome (IMG submission 26586)
GGCGAGTTGGTCAAAGTTTGGCAATCAAACCACGAAGTTGAAAGACAACTGGGGTTCGACCAAAGTACCCTCAGCAAAGTCGCCCGAGGGGAACTAAAAACAGCATACGGCTATGTGTGGAAATATATTGAGGAAGGAAAGTAGACTTATATAAAAATAGCACTCAATTTTGAGTGTTTTTTATTAATAAAAAATTTATTTCTTTTTATTTATATTATATTTTGTATTCATAACTTTTATAGAAAGTACACTCTAGAATCGATTCTAACCACTCTAGGAGCTTCTCTACAAGCTTTTAGCGCCTTCTGAGTATAATTCTATACCAAGAGTCTAAACGAGCATACAGAGCTTTCTAGACCCCTTAGAATCGATTCTAGATAACGCTAAAACATTGATTTTTTTACTGGCATAAAAAGTATTAATTCCATTTATTTTGTATGTATATAAAAATAGGAAATTCTAAATAAATTTAAATTATTTTAAGACTTTATAACTAAAAATGACTTGGAAACTTTGATATTTTTAATACTTCTATTCAAAGGGGTAGAGAAATACAGACGTTTATCATTTGATTATTTGACGAATATAAAAATATATTATAATATATTTATAAATTGTTTTAATAAGTTTAATAATAAGGAGTAAAATAATGAATGAAGTAAATATATCTGAAGTATGGAAAGACATTAAAGGTTACGAAGGTTTATATCAAGTCAGTAATCAGGGACTGGTGAAAAGTTTAGAGCGAATATTTATAGACAAGATAGGACGGAGACAACACATAAAAGAACGAATTTTGAAGCCGATAGCAACCAATGCAGCTACTTGCAAGTCGTTCTCTGCGATAGTAGTGGTAAGAAAAAATTCTATATTCATCGCCTTGTATGCGAAGCATTTCATCAAAACCCTAAAAACAAACCCGAAGTTAACCATATTAACGAAGATAAGTTAGACAACCGTGCTTGCAATTTGGAATGGGTTACAGCAAAAGAAAACAGAAATCACGGTACACGTTCAATAAGAATCGCAAAAGCCCTAAGCAAACCAGTCGGACAATACACACGTGACGGTGTGTTAGTCAAAGTTTGGCAATCAACCCAAGAGGTTCAAAGGCTACTTGGGTTTAGTCAAAGTAACATCAGCAATACCGCACTCGGTAAACAAAAAACATCTCACGGATACGTGTGGAAATATATTGATGAAGAAAAGTAGATTTATAAAAAGCACTCAATTTTGAGTGTTTTTTATTTGTAAAAAATTTTTCATTTTTATTTATATTGTATCTTGTCTTTATCGTTTTTATAGAAAGTCTTCGTTAGAATCGATTTTACCTCTCTAGAAGCTCCCCCACGAGCTTATAACGATTTATATGCCAAAGACTTAAACGTCCATATAGAGACTCTCAATGCTCTTAGAATTGATTTTCGCTTTCGATATTATTTTCTAAATACGATTGCATCGTTGCAATTGATATTAATTATTAAGAGAAATATAGAAAGGGATAAAAATGCGTGAATAAAAAACCAAAAAAAAAGACTAAAATGGATAATATAAAAACTATAGGTGTTCCTCCTATTGCTTTTATAGATAATATAGTTTTTTCAAAACGAGAAGTTTGGGCATATTATACTATTGCAGAGAAACCTTATGACTTCCTTTCAACTTCAGCTAAGGTCAACTTAGGGAAGGCAACTATGGTCGCACTCGGTGGTCTAGCACGAAACGCTGATAAGAAGGTAGAATGCCATATACAAATAGAAAATATACCCTTCAATGTTGACTCTTGGGAAACTCAAATAAAAGAAATTCATAAAAAATATAAAATGAGTGAAAATCAGCAATATCACAGATTTATTAACGACCAAGCAGATGAATTGAGAAATCAATATTATGCTAAACGAGTTACTTATCTAGGTGTGAAGCTATTTAATAGAGGAAGTTTTGATATTGATAGTTTAAATATTTTGGAATTTTCTTTTAAAGATATAGTTAAAAATCTAAAGAAGGCTAGTGCAAACCTATTCCTTTTTGAAGGTGAAGAAATTACCAAAGAGGAAGAAGATAGAGCTAGAGAATTTGAAAAAGAAGTTTATAGAACATTATTTAATTCTACATTAGCTGTTAAAAGACCTAGTGCGGAAGAATTACTATTAAATCTTAAAAAGAAATTTTATCCAGCAATGCCTTCTCCTTATTTAGAAACACGTAATGATGCTCGTATTGGTTTATCAGATGTTGTTGTTGAAACTGGTGGTGAAATCGAAGTTAAATCTAGGTATTTAAAAATAAAACAAATGATAGGTAAAGATTTATACGAGGGATATAGAGCTACTTTATCTTTTAGTAAATTTCCGGATAATATGGGTATCCCGTCTAATATTCCTCCTTTTTTATCAACCAAAGACATACTTCCTTATATAGTTAATTGTCGTTTTACTTTAGTTCCTACAGAAGAAATGAAGAAAAAACATAACAATAAAAAACTAGATATGGAAGATGAACTTAAAAACTTAAGTGCTTCTGGTCAAGGAGTAACAGCTGGAGTTAAAGAAACATATACAGATTTAAGTAGATTAGAAGATAATCTTGAGAAAGACAGACTTCCTTGGATTATTGGTTCTTATCGTGTAACCATTGAAGCGGATTCTGAAGAAAACCTTAAAGAACAAATTACACGTCTTAAAAACTCGTACGCTAAACAAGATATAGTTTTAACGTGGACTACTGGAGACCAATTAAACCTCTTCCGTGAAGATATGTATGCTGGACAATTAGAAATTAATAGTTTCCAACAAACTACTAATTTAGCTATGATAGCAGTTGCTGGTATTAATATAGGTTCTCAAGTTGGAGATGACATTCGTCAACGACAACAACTTCATTATAAATATGAATAAGGAGTTATAAATGGCTAATAATAATAAGAAACAAAAAAGTCTATTTCAAACTGTTAAAGATGTTATTTGGCTATTTATATTTGCTGGCGCTCTACTAGCTTTCTGGAATGTTTCTGGCGGTATTGACGGTATTATTGATAAAGTTGCTTATCATACGAAATCAGCTGATAGTAGTTATAAGAGATGTTCTAAAACTTCAAATTGGATAGAATGTTTTACTAATAGTAAATCTGATTCTAGTAATACTTCTTATAATAACAATACTTCTACAACATCTAATACTAGTTCTACAGATACTTCTGATTCTTCAGAAAATAATGAGTCTTCAGAAACTACATCAGAACCTAAGGAAAAAGATAATAATACTATTTCTTCTACTAGTAACTTCATAAAAGATACTCTTAAAAATGGTAAAAAGAAAAAAGATTCTTCAGAAAAAGAAGAATTAATAAATAAATTAAATAATTTAAATGTAGTAAGTAGTTATAATAAAGTTCCTTATATTAGAACTGAGTGGAAGCACTGGGATATGGTAGAAGGTTCAAATTGTTGGAGTATTAGAGATGAAGCTCTTTATCAACAAGCTGAACCAAAATCTGTAGTATTATTAGATAAAAATCATAAAGAAACAAAAAATAAAGCAAAAGCTTGTTCTATAAAATCTGGAGTTTGGCACGACCCTTATACAAATCAAGTTATAAAAGACCCAACTAAAACAGATTTAGACCATACAAGTCCTTTAGCTGCCACTGCTCGTGCTGGTGGCCAAGAATGGTCTAAAGAACAAAAAGAACGTTTTGCAAATGATTTAGACCATTTGGTAGTAACTTCTCCAAGAGCCAATCGTCAAAAAGGAGACAAGACTCCTTCGGAATGGCTTCCTGAAAAGAAAAGTTCTTGGTGTAATTACTCTAAAATTTATATAAATATTTTATCTAAATATAATCTTAATATAACACAAAAAGACAAAGATGTATTAAATAAAAATATATCCTCTTGTCGATTTTAGAAAGGGAATAAATGCAAAGAATTAAAACTGACTTAGATGAAGTCTTATCTTTAGAAGATAAAAAGAAAATTTTAAGAGATATTCATCAAGATGACCTATTGGAATTATTTAAAAATGGCTATGCTCCTCAATATAGAGCACCAGAAAGAGCAAAAAGTAATTCTTTAGACCACCAAATTTCTATTACAGTTTCTCAAAAAGAAAAAGAATTTATTCAATCTGAACTAAAGAAAATTAAGAAAGCTGGTCCAGCTTGCTCTTTATCAGCTTATATACGTTCTAAAGCAACTTCTGAAATCGATTTAGAAGCTTGGTATGATAAAGCTCTCAAAGGTTTACTAGAATTTGCAAAGCCCAGCTGGAATCCTAAAAATATTATTAAAGAACGAAGAAAATATATTAAAATGTTAGACGATGTAGACGTTGATGATAAAGAAGAAAACTACTGCATTGAAAAGAAAATTGAAGAACTTGACGAACGACTCGGAAAGACTAAAAAGAAAACTCTTGACCGTAAATATAGAACTGGGGGTAGAGTCTCGTTTGATGAAGCTAATATGATTCGCTGGAGAGCTGCCAGATTGTCTTTGTCTGTCGCTGACTATGTAAGATTTTTAGTATTTGATTATTTGCCCTTTACCGAAGGCAACGACACTCATTTAAGCTTAAGCGCCAGAAAACGTTTTTATATAGCTATTGCAGATGTTAGAAAGAATGGTTTTGGTGAGCCTCCTAAGCCAAAAGAATCTGATATTCAAAAACTGAGAGAAGAAAATAAAATTCTTCGTGTTCGTCTACACAGATACGAAGAAATTATTAAACAAAATAATATCTCTAGTAACTTTTAGAATAATAAAAATGGATACTTAAAAAATAGTATCCTTTTTTTATTATACCTTTATGTTCATTGGAAAAGAGGAACTTACGATTTCGATATTAAAAATAACTTATAAAGTTAGAAGGAGTATCTAATTAATGATAAATCGAATAAAAAAGAATTTAAAATCAGATTCCGGCTTATCTGGCACAATAGAATTTATTAATTTAATTCTTATTTTATGGGTAGTACTGGTATCTGTCATTGATTTTGGCTTATATTTTACTGATAGGAATATAATGACGAATGCAGCCCAAAATGGCGCAAGATTAGCAGCCGTATATGGTGGTGCTGGTGATACTCCAGTAGCTAGACAGTACGGAAAAATTACTAAAAGTCCACTTTGTTCAAAATATTCTGGAAAAATAACAAATAATATTGTTAGTTGTCAAGTTGCTGAAGAAATCGCAAACACAACAGGTCTTGTCAATGCTGAAGTTGAGAAGATTGATTGTGGTCCAGATAAAACTTCTTCATTAGGAGAAAGAACTTACTGTAAAGTAGACTGGAAATATAAAGGTGTTGCTGGATATATTTCTTTTGCTTATCCTTTATTTAATACTACCCACCTTAATATGACGGCTGAAACTGAGGTGGTTTACAGATGATTAAAAAAATAAAAAGAAGAATAAAAAGCAATTCTGGACTTGCTGTTACAGTTTTTGGTATGTGGGTTCTCGCAGTTCTTTGCCTAACTGGTATATTTTTAATAGACATTAGTAAAAATGTTGTATTACGAAATTGGCAACAACACATTACAGAACAAGCTGCAAAAACTGCTAATAAAAATCAAACTGGTAATGGTGGTCTAAATATTTATTCTGCTTCTGCTTTTACTACAGAATATAAAAAATTATATCACCACGGGAATAATGAATCCTCTAAAACATATTGTCAACAACAAGGAGATTATCCTAAGTTTACAATTCAATATTATCCAACTTTAGATAGTATGGCAAGACCAGAATATGGAAATGCTGTAGGTATTGATAAATTTACTATTAATGGATATAACTCTAGCATAACATCTGCCCAAAATACAAACTTTATGCGTAACCAGAACGCAAGAGGTGGATATAAAATCTTTAAAGTAACGGTAGAAGATAGCGTAGGTAACGTTGCTCTTGGTGCTATTGGAAAACCTTGTTCTACAATTAAAACTACTTCTACTGTTATTGCAAGTTCAGCTTATAATGGCGAAAATAATTAAATATATTAGAGAGTGAAAATACAGATGAAATATAAAAAATATTTATTATTAATTTCTTCACTCTTAGCAATACTTATAGCATTCGGAAATTCTATTTCAACATCTAATGCCTTTTCCTTAAATGTTAACGGAGAAGGCTTAGGTCTTGGACTTTATACGAAGAAAATTCCTTCTTCTCTAAAAAACTCGGAATCTTCTCTCGCTACAATTGGTGACAGAACTTATACTGCCGATGAACTGTTTAGCAAATCTTATGATACTGCTATCCCTTATGGTATTATTGAAAAAGGTGATTGGTTCTATGGTAAAAATGAAGAAGTCGCTCAAAATGTAGAATTAACAAAAGACCAAAAAGATAGACTTACCGACCAAGGTAAAAGAAGTAAACAATTATCTAGTAATTTTAATGGTATATTAATACTACTTAATAATACTACAATTAGTATCGGTCAATGGTTATCTGGATTAATTAGAGCTTTATCAGCTTCTCTATTCAGTAATGACTTTGTTTGTAATCCTGATTCTAATAATAAATTCTGTATAAATTTAGTAGGTGTAGTAGGCGGAGAAAATGACGCAGATAAATCTGGTTTACTTTCCGTTTTAGGTACTGGTATATTTGTACCATTACAAGTTATTGCTTTTGCCCTAGTCGGTATGTGGATGCTGTATACAGCTTTGATTAAGAAGGAATTTAGAACTTCTTTAAGTGGTGCTTTATGGGCTTTATTTGCATTACTTCTAGGAATGATAGTTATATATAATCCATATACTTTCACAAGATTTCCACAACAAGTTAATGGAGCGGTAGGAGATTGTCTTATGGGAGCGATTACTGGTACTGGTTGTCAATTAACTGGTGGTTCTGGAACTCCTAGTTCAAACTCTATCTGTGAATCTAGTGCAGTGGACGCTGGCTCTGGTGGAAATTCTCTAGCTCTTAAAATTAATGGTTTAACTTGTGGAGTAACGAAAGCCTTTACAATAAATAACTGGGCTTATCAACAATTTGGATATAATATTGATGAATTATGGACGAAAGACCCACCAGCTGGATATGATGTTTACCCTGCTAAAAAACTACAGGGTAAGCCCGAGGATTATTGTGTGAATATGCACTCGCAATCTTCTCCTGCAGATTCTGGTAATAGTCCAAAAATGACTAGTGTTCAAAGATGTAATATTGCTTTAGCTTATTTGGCTAATAAAACTCAAGGTGATTATGGAAATACTGCAACAATGCAACAAATTATTCTAACCGCTGCCAAAGATGATACTATGTGGAACGCTTTCACTGGTCAAGCTGGTAGAACTGCTTTCGGTGGTATCTGGGCAAACCTTGGTATCTTAATCGCTGCAATTGCTTTTATTCCAGTCACTGTATATGCTCACGCTTATTCTTTAACCTCTACTATTATGTTAGCCTTCGCTCCAGTCTTCTTCTTGTTCGGTTTACACCCTGGACGAGGTAAAAAGATATTCTTAGGTTGGCTAGAAACAGAAGTTAGTTATATTCTCAAATACTTAGCTAGCGCTTTATTAACTATTGTTATGATTATTATCTATGGAGCTACTTTAGCTAAAATGAATGCTTTCTCTGCTTTTGTAGCTATTATAATTCTAGACTTTACGTTTATTATGTATAGAAAAGAATTAGTAAACTTAATCGGTACAGTTAATATGGGTGGTGTTAAGGTTTCTAATAAAGCTAGTGAAGCTTTATCTAAAATGCACAATAATGTTAGTCAATATGCTCAAGCTGGTTTGGGTGGTGCTGTCGGTGGTGCAATGCTTGCTGGTAGTATGGCTCGTAATGGTGAACTTAGTGGTGGAGCTGCTCAAGTCCTTTCTGAAATTGGTAAAGGTGTCGGCGGTGGTCTTGGTATGGAAGCAAGACGAGGTAATGGTGTAGTTGCTACAGCGACTCGTCAATTTAAAGCTACTAATGACCAACTTAGCAATGCTCGTAAAAAAGCTCTTCAACAAAAAGCTGAAAAACAAGCAGCTGAAAATAGAAACTTTGACAATAAAAAAGCTAATATTCTTGATTCTACTAAAGATTCAGAAGTTACTAAGAAACTTAACCACGCTGGACTTGATAGTCTTGCTACAGATATGCAAGAAACTAAAGATAAAATTGCGAAACTTAACGGTTCTGCAAATAAAGGTCAACTTGCTAAACTAGAAACTGAATTGAATATGAAAGTAGGTCATAATATTCAACTTGCTAACGCTATTGATAAAACTGGTAATCTTGATAGTGCTTTAAATCTTGTTGGTAATAATGAAAATGATAGAGCTATTAATAGAACAAGTACAAGTGTAGATAACTTAGTTACTAAACTTGATAAACTTCACTCTATGAATGCTATTTCCGATTCTCAATATAAAGAATACTCTGATATTGCTCGTAATATTCAAGAAAAATCTATGAGTGATGTTAATATTAAATTCCAAGACGATTTGAATAAAGCTAATATTAACGGTCAAATTGACCCAGCTCTTTATCATAAGGCTTGGGATACTCACCAACAAGGTCAAGCTATGGTATCTGAAGAACTTAACAAACTTCACGCTTCAGCTGAAAAAGCTATAGATATTGCAGCTTCTCAAACAGTTGCTGGTAATACAAACCTTGCTGATTCTCGTTCTCTACAAAATGCACTTCATCAATTTGAAACTGTAGGTGAGAGAACTAAAGATACTGTTATTAATAATCCTACTCCTATAAATAGAGTAGAACACGAAACTGTTATTATCCCTGATAGCGAAGCTCGTAAAGTCTTAGATAATGGTGGTAAACGTAAACTCCCACCTAGACCTCATAAATAAACAAAAAAGTAGAACCAATTTAAGGTTCTACTTCTTTTTATTTGTATAATAAGATAAGGCTAATCCTAGAACGTAGATTTCTGGTGAGAAGCATACTAATCCAGCAATAAATACATATTTTGCAAACTGAACATTTTCTGGAGTATCTTTTACTCCGAAAATACATAATGCAAGTAATGCTGCTCCAAGAATCCAACGACACATATTGAAACAAAATCCTAAAAAATCTAATAATCCTCTTAACATATTTATTACCTCTATCTTTCTTTTCTTTAATGTTATAATAATATATTATATATATTATGTCAAGAGTTTTATTAAAAATTTTTGTAAAAAATTAAAAAATTAAGTAAAAATTTACATTTTATAAATTTTCTCTCATTGATTTTGCATACGTTATATCGAAGGAATTTGCAGGTTTTTTGCCCTATTTTTGCCCATTTTTAACGCTTATGATGTACTCTACTTGAGAGATAAAAATCTACTCTCATAATTGATTTTTGCAGACATAAAAAAACGAAGATTTTTAATATTATAAATTAGTATAACTTCTGTCGATAAATCAGCGCTTTACCCCAAAAACTCCTACCTTAAAACATAGGGTAGGAGTAGTTTTTATTTATATTCCAACTAATTCTATATCATCTGCGTGAGGATTTTTTTGGAAATATTCAAACATTTTATCTAAATCTTTATCTTTTGTATTCTTAATATTGTTAGAAAGAGATTCTGAGAAAACTCCTTCATCTTCTAATTCTTTCATATTAGAAGAATATGAATCTCCTTGCCCAGAAGTAGCATTTTGGTTTACTGTAACGCTTTCTCCAGTTTGTAAATCAAAATATGCAATTTGGTCTTTTTGTTCGCATTGCTCTCTTGCTGTTTTAGCATTCATAGAATGCACAGATACATCTAAATATATAATACTAGTTTCAGGGTCGTTCCATAGACCAATATAATGATTCTTTTTAGAAAGTAATTCTTTATTTTCTTTCATATAATCCATTAAAATCTTTTTGTTATCTGCCAAATTATCTGTGAATTTAACAGTTCTAGAAGCTTCTGGATATGGAGAATAACAAAAACCTGCAACTGGGCTACTGTTATTGATTGGATTAAATGTAGCACCACCGTCTGGTTCATTTACAGTTTTTAGAATATCTCCCATTTCTGCCACTGAACTATCTCCTTTTATAATTTGCTTATATTGATTAAGGTAAGCTAGTTCTGTACGAGTTTTTTCATCATTAGGGTTCTTAGACAAATTTTCCTCTGTTTTCTTATAAATACTGTTAATAGTTTTAGTATTTAAAGATGTATCTTTATAGTTTTTATAATATTTTTCTAAAGCTTTGCGAGCGATGTAAGAATCGGAAGAATCTATTAATTTAGGAATTAAATTTTTATTTTTTAATAGTTCTTTTTGTGTGAGATAGTTTTCTTTTGTTATGTCTCCTTGAAAACCTTTAGTATAAATATAAGCTCTACTGAAAGGGTTTTTAGATAGTGATAATTCAGCATCAGTTTTTGATTTGCGTTCTTCTTGAAATTCTGCTTCCTTTTCGTTCACAAAATCTGCATATTCCATAGCTTCTTGAGAAGAATTAAAATGCTCTGAAAGACTTCCATAAGGACAAACTTTAGCAGTACAAGGAAGAATTTTACCAGTTGAAGGCGAAAAATGATAACGCATAATAACTATTCCTTTCTTTTTTATTTTTAATATCTAATTATAAATTCATATATCAGTAGAATCCTTATATCAATAAAAATGTTTGTTTTAGTACTAGCTGAAATCAATTCTGAGAGCGAATTTTAGTCGTCTAAGTACAGTACATCATAGACGTTAAAAAATGGACAAAAATAAGGCAAAAAACCTGCAAATTCCTTCAATATAACGCATACAAAATCAATAAGAGGAAAATTCTAAAATGCAAATTTTAATAATAAAAAAGCTAGCTGATATTAGCTAGCCTCTTTATTACCCTTTATTATAGATTTCAAAGAATTTTTCTATTTCTTTTTCTGTGTACTTTTCTTCTTTTAATGTCTCTAAAAGATTTTCTTTTGTATATTTAATGCCTGTCGATAGAGCAAATTTTGCAAATGACTCTACATCTAATTTATCGTTCTCAAATGTAGGTTTAATCAACATTTTAAATTCTTTTACCATTTCTAATTTCCTTTCTTTTCTTCTTCAATATACTTCCACACGTAGCCGTGCGCTGTTTTTAGTTTTCCTCGTGCAACTGCGCTAATGTGCTGATTTGCAATTCCAAGCTGTCTTTGGACTTCTTGGGCTGACTGCCAAACTTTGATTAATTTACCGTCACGTGTGTATTGACCGACTGATTTGCTAAGGGTTTTAGCTACTCTTGCATTATGTGTACCGTGGTTATTATTTTCTTCGTAAGTGCACCACTCAAGATTGCTTACGGTATTGTTTGCTTTATTCTCATCTATGTGATTTACGCAAGGCTTCTTTTTAGGATTCTCGTGGAAAGCTTCGCAAACAAGACGATGTACTAAGGAATTTTTTACCTTACCGCTACTATCGTAGAGAGTAACTCGTAAGTAACTGTTGTGGTCTGTCGTAGGCTTCAAAATCCGTTCTTTTGTATGTTGCTTATGTCCTATCTTATTAATAAACGTTCTATCTAAACTTTTCACACGACCCATATTACTAACCTGATACAAACCTTCATATCCAGCGATGTCTCGCCAAATCTCTTTTTTATTATTTTGTCTCTCTATTTCTAATCTCCTTCCCTAGTTCAGTAATTTCTATCATAGGTAGAATCGTCACAAAAGAAGACTTTAACTCGTTACCTTTTATAAATAAATTATTATTGAATATCACGGGAGCCGTATATTTAATATTATTTTTTTCTAATAGATATATTAATTCTTCCCACTCAGTTTTGTTATTAATATGTATTGCTTTATATCCTTTTATAAATAACTCTTCTTCAGATAGATTTGGAATCTCTCTAGAAACAAAATCTGGAAAAATAGAAAGCCATTCTTTTAAAGAGAATACGTATTGGTCAGAATTATAATTATCTGTAAAATATAATTTACCTTTTTTAGAAATTAAATAGAAAGGTTTATCTAGTGGATTTTCTACTTTATTTCTAAGATTAGCAAGTAATACTATATCGTTACTATTATTATAATCTATATAATCCAACAAGTCAATAACAACTTTAGAATATGTAAAATCTTTTTTTAAACCAAATTTATTTAATTCTTTTGAACGCATTCAACTCTCCTACAAGTTTAGCAATATACTTTTGTTGATTTTTCAAGTCTTTCAAAGCATTTTTCATTTCTTTATTTTTTAACTTTTTATAATCTTTATCAAACCCAGCTTCTACTTGGGCGTTTGTTTTATTAAATTTCGTTCTATGCTTTTTGTGGTCTGCTAAACGAACCGCAAAAACTTTATCTTTTTCTTTTATAGAATCACGCTTAATAATTATATTATTTTGTTTTAATAATGTCAATACTTCTTCTTTATCTTTAGTCCCAAAAACAAAATAACTAGAACCAGAAGCATTAGAGAAAGATAGTCCTCTAATATAAGGTCTTAATTCTCTTACTAATTTAACAGAATCTAATCGTTCTTGAATATAGATACTTTTATTATAATTAAGTTTATCTAATCTTTTAATAGCTGATTGATAAGTTTCATCAGTTGCTAGGAAATCTTTTCTAAATGTAGATTCTGTATATCCGTCAAAAGGTTCTTCTAATTTATGTTGTCGATAAGCTTCTTTCCATATTTTTTCCTCATAATCTTCTATAATTTTTCTAGTAGATTTTAATTGAGATTCCAGAGGTCTTGATTTTCCGAATACATCAGTTAATTTATTAATTTTATTACCTATAGCTTTTTTAGCAACTACAGTTTCTTCATTAATTCTATCGGCTAGTTCCATACATTCTTTATAAGTAGATTTATGATAACTAGCACCACCTCTGGGACATTCTCTAATCTCTGCTCTACAGACGGCTGGCATTCCATTAGTAGCTACGTGAAATTTCTTTCCCATTTTACCCGACTCCTTTATTTTTAAATATCTAATATATTATATTACTTTTGGAATAATATTATTAAATACATATTGTATATAAGAACAAGATATGATACTATATATTGTACTGATATTTATTTTGCTAACATAAAAATCTAGCAATAATAAAAAAATAAAGAAAGGATTAAAAAATGCAAGTATTAAAAAAAGATAATACAGAAGAAAGCTTTGATATAATGAAAATTATTTCAGTGCTTAACAAGGCTAATGATAGTTTAGCTAAAGCAAAACAAGTTTCTCCAGAAATAATTCGAGATGTAGCTGATGAAGTCTTAGAGAAACTAACAGAAGAAAATAAAAAATTTACTACTTCTAATATTCAATCAAAAGTAGAAACTGTTTTAATCTCGCATAATTTAGTAGCTTTAGCTAAAGCTTATATTATTGGTTGTTATGAAATTAAACTTCAAAACCAAATGTCAGCTTTGGATAAATCTGTTATGGATATTATTTCCAATACTAATAAAGCGGTTGCACTAGAAAATTCTAATAAAAATGCAATGCTTAATAGCACCCAACGAGATTATATTGCTGGAGAAATTAGTAAATCTCTTGCTCATAGAGTATTCTTTACTAAAGAGATTGAAGAAGCGGAAAGAAAAGGTGCTATTCATACTCACGACTTAGACTATTTTATTCAACCAATGAATAACTGTGGTTTGATTAATCTTGAAGATATGTTTTCTAATGGTACTAATATTAATGGTATTCAAATAGATACTCCTAAATCTTTAAGAACTGTAGCTACTTTAGCTAGTCAAATTGCACTTAACGTTTCTAGTAACCAATATGGTGGTCAAACAATGAATCTTTCTCATTGGGTTCCATATGTAGAAGTTTCTAGACAAAAAATCAGAAAACGTCTAGTCAATGAATTTGCAGATTTAGGCTTAGAATTTACGGAAGAAAAACTTAATAAAATAGTAGAAAAAGAACTACATAAAGAAATTGAAGATTCCGTACAAACATTTAATTATCAAATTAATTCTATGACTGGTGCTTCAGGGCAATCTCCATTTATTACATTATCTATGTATTTAAATGATTTTAAAGATTCTCCAAAAGAAAAAGCCGACCTTGCTCTTCTTATTGAAGAATTTCTTCGTCAACGTATTAAAGGTCTTAAAAATAAAGACGGTCATTATATGACTCAAACTTTCCCTAAACTTATTTACGTTTTGGAAGATGATAATACTTATGAAGGTCAAGAATACTTCTGGTTAACTAAACTTGCAGCAGAATCTACAGCCAAAAGAATGGTTCCTGATTACATCTCTGAAAAAATGATGTTGAAAAACAAAACTAATTCTAAAGGTGAATCAACTGTTGTAATGCCTATGGGTTGTCGTTCAATGCTTTCTATTCTTGAAGATGAACCTACTAAAACTTGGGGAAGATTTAACCTTGGAGTAGTAACTCTTAATCTTCCTTATATTGCATTGGAATCTAAAGGTAATCCTGAAAAATTCTGGGAATTGTTAGATTATTATGCAGATTTGTGTAAACAAGTACAAGTTATTAGATATAAAAAACTTCTAGGAACTCCTTCAGATGTTGCCCCATTACTTTGGCAATATGGTGGTTATGCTAGATTAAAACCCGGTGAACCTATTGATAAACTATTAACAAAAGATTATTCTACTATTTCTCTAGGATACGCTGGTCTTTTTGAAACAGTTAAATATCTTACTGGTTTCTCTCATACTAATCCAGCAGCTCACGATTTCGCTATTAAAGTTATGGAAAAACTTAATGAATATTGCGATAAATGGAAAAAAGAAACTAATCTAGGTTGGGCTGTTTATGGTACTCCTCTAGAAAGTACTACTCAATCTTTTGCTAATGCTTGCGTAAGAGATTTTGGTACTGTTGACGGTGAACACGCTCGTGAATATATTACGAACTCTTATCACGTACACGTTACAGAACAAATCAATGCTTTTGAAAAATTAGGTTTCGAAGCTGAGTTCCAAAACCTATCTACTGGTGGTGCTATCTCTTATGTAGAAGTACCTAATCTTACTAAAAATATTGACGCTATCTTAGCTGTTATTCAATATATTTATGAACATATTATGTATGCTGAATTAAACTGTAAAACTGATTATTGCTACAATTGCGGATTTGAAGGAGAAGTAAAAGCTCATCGTGATGAAGAAGGTAATCCCGGTTGGATTTGTCCAGTTTGCGGTTGTACCGATACTCATAAACTACAGGTCATAAGGAGGACCTGCGGCTATTTAGGTTCAAACTCAGCTGGAGACGTTGGTTGGAATAGCGGACGTTTCTCTGAAATTGAAGACAGAGTTTTACACTTGTAAAATTCTTAAATAATAATAAAAGAGATAGTATATCCCTATCTCTTTTGTTATTATTGTGTTAATAATATATATAAAGGAGATATTTTTAAATGCGTTATATGCAAATTAGACCTACAGATGTAGCAAACGGCCCCGGAGTTCGAGTAACTTTATTTGTTAGTGGCTGTCGTTTACATTGTGAAGGCTGCTTTAACAAAGTAGCTTGGGACTTCAAAGCTGGATATGAATTTACACAAGAAACTATTAATAGAATTTTAAATTATATGGATAAACCTTTTATTGCTGGTTTAACTCTTCTTGGTGGTGATTCTCTCGAACCAGCTAATCAAAAAGATACTCTTAATCTTCTAAAACAAGTAAGAGAAAAATTCGGTAATACTAAAGATATTTGGGTTTGGACCGGCAGACAATGGAGAGAATTACAAAAAGAAAATTATAATAAATATAAAATTGATAAAGACCCAGATTATAAAAATTATTCTTATGTACCAGAAATAACTGAAGAGTTTCTTAGTCTTATTGATGTCCTTGTAGACGGACCATTTGTACAACGACTAAATCGGAAAGGACTTGTCTATTCAGGAAGTATTAACCAAAAAATTATTGATGTACCTAAATCTTTAGAACAAGGAAAATTAGTACTTTCTAAGTACGACTATCTAGAAAACAGAACATAAAAATATAAATAAGAAGCCATAGATTTTATGGTTTTTTATTTTTTGTAAAATCAATCTGTGTACAGAATAGAAGTTAAAAATAGGTAAAAGCGTGGTAAAAAATCTGTAAATTTCTTCGATATAACATACTAAAAATCAACGAGAGAATTTTCTAAGATGTAAATTTTTAGCCATATTTTCATAAAATAAAAAGACTAATAAATTAGTCTTCTTTTTTATCGATAATATAAGCTACTTTTCGTCCTTAATATATTTCCATACGTAGCCGTAAGCTGTTTTCCTTTTCCCTAGTGCGACTGAACTGATGTTCTGATTTGCAAATCCAAGCTGTCTTTGAACTTCAATGGCTGATTGCCAAATTTTGACTAGCTCTCCGTTAGTCGTGTATTGATTGACTGGTTTGCTTAAGGCTTTAGCCATTCTTGCATTATGTGTACCGTGGTTATTGTTTTCTTCGTAAGAGCACCACTCAAGATTACTTGCTATGTTATTTACTTTATTTTCATCGATGTGATTCACGCAAGGCTTATTCTCTGGGTTTTGTGAAATGCTTCGCAGACAAGGCGATGAACTTTAAAGGTTTTCATTTTACCACTGCCTTTGTAGAGAGAGACTTGCAAGTAACCGTCTTTGTCTGTTTGTATTTTTAAAATTCGTTCTCGAATGGTTTGCTTTACCCCGTTCTTCTTAATAATAATTCGTTCTAAACTTTTAACCCTTCCCAGATTACTAACTTGGTAACGTCCTTCGTAACCTTTAATGTCTTTCCATACTTCAGTTTTATTTGTTTCTTCAGTTTCTTTAGAATGTATATTGTTATTTTTCATAATTATCTATATGCTTAAAATTCCTTTTTATTTCTATAATAACATACTAATAGGCTTTTGTAAAATCAATTCTGAGAGTGAATTTTAGTCGCTCAAGTACAGTACATCGTGGACGTTAAAAATGGTCAAAAATAGGGTTAAAAATCTGCAAATTCCTTCGATATAACGTATACAAAATCAATGAGAGCAAAATTCTAAAATGCAATTTTTTATGGAAAATTTACTAAATAAATGTTATAATAAAAAAGAACCTCTTCTAGATAAATAAAAACGTGCAAATCTAGATAGAGTTATGAAATATACATAGACATCTCAAAATATAAAATATAAGAAATATTCATTTTTAAATGGTAGAGTATTCTGCCTTTATAATATATTTCTCTGATAGAAGATATTAGTATAATTGAAATATAAGGAGTTTAAAATGTTTATAAACTTAGATAAAACATTAAAGAATACAGGATATAAAGTAAGTGATGATGAAATAGTAAAAGCCTTTAAAAATCTTGGATATGTATCTTCAGCAGAAACCAATAAAGAGAGATTTGACAGCCTTAACTCAAACAAAGCAACAGCAAAGCTTAGAGAAAATATTCATAAAATGTAATTTTTATGGAATTTTCTAAATAATCGTAAAAAAGGGAGGAGATTGTCTTGTTTATCCTAATTGTTTCATTACTTGTTTTATTTATATATGATATACTATCATATCATAAAAATATACTTTTAATCCCTAAATTAGTAGCCCCATTCATTGGATTTTTAGTAGGCTTTTTTATCTGTAAATTATTAAATTATAGTGATTATATTCTATGGGGTTTAGTTTTCGCTACTTTAGCTAGATTTGCACTAATTACAGCAATAGTTTCTTTTCTGGAAGATTTTACACAATACATAAAAACAAATTTGCTAGATACTTTACTTCTAATGTTAACTCCTATTCTTGTTATAGGAGCTATTCGTGTCCAAAGTATGTATAATTCTAATTATACAAATAAAACTATACAATACACGGTGCAAAGAGTAAATAAAAGCAATGTTATAGTTACAGATGAGCAAAATAAAAAAGTTGTTATATCTAAAAAATTATTAGGAAGTAACAAGAATAATTTGTCTCAGATTAAAAAGCAAACTATAATAAAAATGAATTATAAAATTTATAAAAAATATTATTATCTAGCACCTTTACCAGTTCATATTAATAACTATAAAGAATTTGTGAATTATGAAATATAAAAGATAAGTCTTTTATATATCTTTTCCCTTGTTTGTAAAATATATTAAAAAGGATTTCCTTATGTTAAAATCAATTATTATTATATTACTAATACTAATGCTATTAATTGCCGTGATGATTGGATTGTATAAAAGGCATTTAGAAGTGCTTCCTCTTTCATTGTCTCCTTTTGGAATTTTATACTCTCTATTACTTAATTTCACTGAGGGAGTATTCTTTTCCCTTGCTTTAGGGGTTGTCTGCTTAATTGAATATGTAACCATTATATATAAATAAGTATGAGAAATAAATTTCTTCAGATAAAAAGAATTAGTAAAGTAAAAAGACCTTATTAATTTAAGGTCTTTTTATTTATTTATTTATTTATTCATAAACTCTTCAAATGTTAAAATAGGAATATTTAGCTCTCTAGCCTTCTTCATTTTAGAAGAATTAGAAGTTTTGTCTTCAGTTAATAAGTAAGAAGTCTTCTTAGAAACTGTAGAAGTCATTTTATACCCAAGAGATTCTAAATAATCTTTAAGTTCTGCTCTATTTTTAAAACGATTCGGAACTGCTCCAGTATGAACTATAACACCTTTTTCCTCTACGTCAGATTTTTCTTTTCTATTAATAACAACTCCATTAGCTAGAAGTTTATTTAATAGTTCTTTATTCACTTCAAAAGAGTTCTCGAAGTTTTTTATTGTTTCTGCACCTATACCTTTAATATTCTTTAAAACTTCTTTAGATTTATTAAGGTCTTTATATAAATCAATAAGTGAAATTTCCTTTAGAATAAGTTTAGAAGTAACTGTACCAATGCCTTCAATATTAAAAGAGTTTAGCCAACGATACTCTTCGCAGTTTTCTTTTCTTGCTTTTATTTGAGTAATAATTTTATTAGCTCTAGCTTCACCAAGTCTTACTCCAGATTGAGATTTTATATTAATTAAATCTTTTTCCTTAAGAGATATAATATCATTTACATCTTTAAGATTCGGAATAGCCTTTAAATATTCAGAAGATAATCCGTCAATATCTAAATTATGTTTATTAACGATATTTTCTAGTTTATACTGAATACGACTAGAACAGTTAATATTAGGACATTTTAAAGATTTTTTATTACCAATAAGTTTTGTATTACAATAAGGACAATATTCAATATTCTTAAACTCTTCAGCAGAAGAATTATCTACTGCAGCAATAATAACTGGAATTACATCATTAGCTCTCGTAACAAGAACCTTAGAACCAACTCGTACATCTCTATTATTAAGCCATTCTATATTATTACCAGTAAAACTAGTAATTGTTACACCGTCAATAGTAACTGGTTCAGTCTCTACAGTAGGAGTTAATTTACCAGTTTTACCAATTGAATAATATATATTTTTAACAATAGTAGTTTTTTGCTCTGTTGGATATTTGAAGGCTATATATTCTTTTGGGTGATGACCTGTATTCCCGATAGAAATTTCTTCTAATGGTTTAATGACAATTCCGTCTGTAGGGAGTCCAATTTCTTTTCTCCAAGTATTTGCTTTTTTAATAATTTCTACTAGCTCTTCATATGAATGAGCTATATTATTCTTAAATAAATACCTAGCTTGGTTTTTAGATTTTAATAATACTAATTTATCTTCTTTATTAATTCCAAAATACGGAATGAATGTAATTTTAGCTTTATAACCCAAACCTAATTTTGCTTTTTTGGTTATTCCAGAAATCGCATTTCTTTCATTTTTAAAATCTTCTCCTCGAGACTCGTTATTAAATAACAAATCAGAAGTCGAGCAGAGAAGCTCTCCTCTAATTTCTTTTAACCCATTAGAAGATTCTGGTAAATTTTTAATTGTAATTTCTTTATTATTTAATAGATAAGATAGATTTTCTCCTTCTTTACCAGTTCCTCGGGTAGAAATATTTTTAATAGTATTATTATCAAATTCTATAGTTAAGGCTTGTCCGTCAAGTTTAGGTTCTACACAAAAAGTTCTCGCTCCAGCATTAACGCAATCAGTATAATATTTTTTTATTTCTTCATATGTTTTAGCTTTTTTAAGAGATAACATTGGAACTTTATGTTTAACAATTTCTGATAGGTTTATTTTAGCATTGTCATTGAGTTCCTTGTCTTCTTCCAACCACCCAAGACTTTCTGCATATTGACTTAAAGAATCGTATTCCTCATCTGTAAGCTCTGATTCTTCTTCATTATAATAAGCTTCTGCTGCTCGTTTTAGTTTTTGTAGGATTTCTTCTTTATTCATTTGGTTTTCCTTCCTTACTTTTATTATACCATAGATTTGATTTTTGTTAAAATTTTTGTTAGAATTAGAATAAGTCTAAAAAATATTAAGATTAAGGATTATAGATGAAAAATAAAATATATAACTATTTTGATAATAATAGCCAACTTGTACATACAAAATTAATAAACTCTCCTAATAAAAAATTAATAAGAGATTTTATTGCTTCAGAAATTAGTCTTAAAGATTCTGATAATATAGAAAACAACTTTAAAAAATATACAGATAAATTAACCAAAGAAACTCAATCGAAAATTTTAATGACATTAGTTTATTTAAAAGATTATAAGATTAATGATATTAATACTTTTAATGTATATCATAAAGGATTGAGGAAAGGAAAAAGAATTGGATACAAGTCTGGCTATACTGACGCAAAATCCAACAAGCCTAACAAATATCGTACTGATAAATCCTTAAAGGAAGCGACAAAATTAGCAGATGAATTATTCTCTTCTACTGAAGAAAATACAGATACAGTTAAAGAGAAAAAAGAAGCTAAAACAACTATTCAGAAAAAAGTACCTACAGAAATTCCTCAACAATTAAGTAAAAAGAATATTAAGTCTCTTCTTCTTGGAAGTTACAATACTTTAGAAGAAGCAGAAAATGATTGTAATTATACTTCCCAAACAAGAGCTTATATAAATCTTTTACAAGGGAAAAATACATTCCTAACTGGACCAGCAGGTTCTGGTAAATCTTTTGTTATTAATAGATATACAACAATGTTAGAAAGACAACATAGAGATATCCAAATAGCAAGAACATCTACTACTGGTATTTCTGCTACAAATATTAATGGTCGTACTATTCATTCATTTTTAGGTATAAACTTTGTAGATTTTAATTATGATTACTATGAAGTTAAAAAACGTTATCAAAAATTGCCTAATGATAGAAAGCGCTTATTAGGTGGTCTAAAAAGAATTCGAGAATCAAATATTATCATCATAGATGAGGTTTCGATGATGTCAGAGCAGTTCTTTAATTTCTTTGCAGATATGTATAAGGATAGTAAATCTAAAGCTCAAATTATAGTTTGTGGAGATTTTAGTCAATTACCTCCAGTAGCTCCGAAAGATAAAATCGAAGAATTTGGTGAAGCTGTTGGTAATTTATGTTTTGAGTCTCGAGGGTGGAAATCTTTTAATTTCTCTATTTGTTATTTAGATAAGATTTTTCGAGCTAAAGATAAAAAACTTTCACATATTCTTGATGAGATTTCTTTAGGTAGAGGAGTTTCTAAAGATGTTGTTGCAAGTCTATTAGATTTACCGCAAACCAAGGATAAATTCTTAAAAGGGTCAGCTTTGCTACTTTCTACTAATGCTGATACAGATAAAATCAACAAAAGAGAACAAGATAAAAATAAAAACAAACTATATACTTATACTCCTTTAACTAGACCTGATTTAGTAAACGAACCTGATTTTACTGAAGAGCAAAAAGTTGAAGCTTGTCAACGCTATATGACTAAAGACAAAAAAGAAAAACCAGTATCACTTAAACAAGGAGATACAGTTATGGTTACATCGAATCTATACGCTACTGATTTTTATAATATTGGCGATGACATTGATTCTGATGAAAATCCTCTTATTCTTGCAAATGGTACAATTGCTACATTTATTGTTGATGAACATAATAAAGGTATTCCTATATTTGGGGTATGTTATAATGACGAAGAGTATTATATTAAGCCTAAATTATTCAGTGATGAATATATGGTAGAAATTTTACCAGAAAAAGACGAATATGATGAAGATGAAATAGAATACGAAAGAATCGTAAGAGCTGCTTATCAAACGATTCCTTTAAAACTAGCATATGCTATTACTATTCATAAATCTCAAGGTCAATCATTCTCTAATGTTACTTGTGACCTTACTAAATCATTTATGGCTGGATTAGGTTACGTTGCATTGTCTCGAGCAAGAGACTTTAAAGGAATTACTCTTCTTAATGAAAATGGACTTAAATATCCATTTAATAAAAAATCTTTAGAGATTAATCCAGAATCTTTAGTTATTAAAAAGAAAACCCAAGCTCTTGCTAAACAACAAAGAGAAAATACTTCTATGGAAGAGTTAAAAGACGTTCTAAACTCTCCATTTACTTATATGAATAAGTTATATGAACAAACTCTTACACCAGCTCAACTTAAATTTAGAAATGGAAAAAGAAAGAGAAGAAGACGACACTAATGAAAAAAAATAATAAATCTAATAAAGTTTTTGAAGAAAAAGAAAAAGGAAAAGCCTTTAAATTTCTTATGGTTCTTTTCCTAGTATTGTTTACTATTGCACCGTTATATCCAATTTTTATTATCTTACATTCTATGTTAAAAAAATAACCCGTAAGCCCCCTCTTCTTAGGTGGGGGAGATAAGGGCTTCTACCTAATTACCGATAAGAATAAAACTTCTTGACTTTTGTTTTGCAATATTATATATACAATAAAGCAAACTAATTAAGTCGTGATAATATAAATAAAATTAGGAGTAGTTCACAATATATAAAAATGAACAAAGAGGATAATATGAAATCAGATATAAATACACAGATTGAAGTCTGGGAAGACATCAAAGGTTACGAAGGACGTTACCAAGTTAGTAATATGGGACGTGTAAAGAGTTCAGAGCGAACTGCTGCAGGGAAAAATGGCTCAATACGTCAACAAAAAGAACGAATTTTAATGCCTTGGACTGACCATAACGGTTACTTGCAAGTAAACCTCTGTAACGGCAGTGGCAAAGCAAAAAATTTTCTAGTTCATCGCCTTGTCTGCGAAGCATTCCTCGAGAATCCTGAGAATAAGCCTTGTGTGAATCATATAGATGAAAATAAAACCAATAACGTAGCAAGTAATCTTGAATGGTGCACGGTCAAAGAAAATATAAACCACGGCACTCACAATACAAGAGTTGCAAAAACCCTAAGCAAACCAGTCGGACAATATACGACTAACGGCAAGCTAATCAAAGTTTGGCAATCAACAATGGAAATTGAAAGGCAGTTAGGATATAGCCACGGAAATATCAGCCTAGTCGCACGAGGCAAACTAAAAACAGCATACGGCTATGTATGGAAATATATCGAGGAAGAAAAATAGACTTATAAAAATAACGCACTCAATTTTGAGTGCTTTTTATTTCATTTGAGATTTAGATAAAACTTTGTTTAAGCTCTGTTAAAATCTTAGTAAAAGCAATTCCGAGAGCGGAATTTAGTCGCTCAAGTACAGTACATCATAGACGTTAAAAATGGGCAAAAATGGGGCCAAAAACCTACAAATTTCTTCGATATAACGTATACAAAATCAACGAGAGCAAAATTTCAAAATGCAAATTTTTATATTTTTTGATAAAATTTACAAAACTCTTGACAATATACTTATATGTATTATATACTATATTAAGAAAGATAAAGAATACGTGAATCCTTTCTAGAATTGGAGATTAAATATTGTTAAAAAGAAGTTCTAAAGAAACTCCTAAAAAGAAGCATAAAAAACTAAAAATTATATTAGGAGTTATCGGTACTCTTATTGTTATATTAGGTTCTTTAGCCTTTTATTTTCAATCTAAAATTAATAAAGTATCTACACCTAAAACTAAATATAAAACTACTCTTAGAAAAACAGTTCCTAAAGCAACTGACCCTATTGGTGTATTATTAATAGGTACAGATGATAGTGCTAGCAGAGGTGACGATAATGGTCGTTCTGATACACTAATTTATGCTACTGTTAATCCAAAGACTAATAAAACTCATTTATATTCGATTTCCAGAGATATATATTCTTGGGTAGACGATAATAATTATCAAAAAATCAATGCTGCCTATAGTATTGGTAAAGAACAACAATGTGCAAGAGCTGTCGAGAAACTTCTAGATTCTCCTGTTGATTATTATGTATCTGTTAATATGGACGCCCTTGTTCAAATTGTAGATTCTCTTGGTGGAATTGATGTAGAGAATAAATTTGACTTCCCTATTAGTATTGCAGAAACAGAACCAGAATATCAAGAAACTATTGATGTAGGGAAACAACATCTTAATGGTCGACAAGCTCTTGTATATGCTCGTATGAGATACCAAGACCCAGAAGGCGATGTTGGTCGTCAAAAACGTCAACAAGAAGTAATTCGTCAAATTACTAAAAAACTTAAAAGTCCTAAAACTCTTATGAAAGCAGATGAGCTTCTTAATATTGTAAGTAATAATATTAAGACTAATGCTCCTCGTGATAAAATTGTTAAATTATTTAAATCTTACGTAAAAGCTCTTTCTAATATTCAATCTACTAATATTGTTGGTAGAGGCGAACTAATTGAAGAAGGTTATTATATGATTATAGGTAAATATCATATGTTAGAAACTCAAAATAATATTAAGAAAGAATTAGGACTAAGAACTAAAACTAAACTTTCTTGGATTGATGATGAAAATATGTTATATGTAGATGATACAGTTCTTCCTTTAGATACTGGTACTCATTATGATTTTAATGGTTTTTATACATTATATCCAAAACCTAAAAAAGAAGATAAAAAAGTAGCTTCTGCACCGCAACAACAATCTCAACAGCCTAAAGTAGAAAAAAGGGTAGAAACTCCTAAAGTTGAACAAAAGGTTGAAGCTAAAGCTCCAGAAGCTCCTAAAGCAGAAGCTCCTAAAGTAGAGACTCCTCAACCAGCACCTAAGATTGAAACTCCACCACCTTCATCTTCTCAACCACAACCAACAACACCTTCATCTTCACAACCACTGAAACAAGAAGAACCTAAACCGACTACACCAAGTTCTTCTCAAGCAGAGCCACCTAGTGAAGAAGAAACTACAGTAGAATAAATATAAAAAACTACTAAGAAATATATACTTAGTAGTTTTTTTTGTTTTCTAATATATTATATGATTTTAAGTATAAAACTTGTTATTTATTAATAAAACTCTCTGTTTGTACATTAGCTAAAATAATCAGCAAGAGAGAAATTCTAAAATACAAATTTTTACCACATCTCATAAAAGTAACGCTAAAAGATTGCAACTTTTATTCATCGATATATTTCCATACATAGCCGTATGCTGTTTTTCTTTTGCCGAGAGCGACTGCGCTGATTGCACCGTTGGCGAAACCAAACTGTCTTTGAACTTCCATTGTTGATTGCCAAACCTTAATTAACTTACCGTCTGTCGTATATTGACCGACAGATTTACTTTGACCTTCTGCACTTCTTGCGTTTCGTGTGCCGTGGTTTATATTTTCTTTGTAAGTGCACCATTCAAGATTACCTACTGTATTATTTGTTTTATCTTCATCTATGTGATTCACACAAGGCTTGTTCTCAGGGTTCTCGTGAAATGCTTCGCAGACAAGGCGATGAACAAAGAAAAATTTTCTCTTACCACTTTTATT